>Ga0233430_1000018_pt1 | contig 362894 bp, 324 predicted proteins | sample SI_118_April2016_2_FD_179883 | JGI IMG/M metagenome (GOLD analysis project Ga0233430, IMG submission 179883) | Seawater microbial communities from Saanich Inlet, British Columbia, Canada - SI_118_April2016_150_MG | ecosystem: Environmental > Aquatic > Marine > Inlet | place: Canada: British... | reverse complement strand
CGTTTAATGATTGGGTGGAAGCCTATAACACGGACTTTCCTCATATGTCGCTGGGATATAAAACACCTCAGCAATTTGCTAATGACATTCTCTTAAATGTGGCTTGACTAAGTGGGGGCATTACAAACCGGCTCTCCAGCAAAAATAACCAATCTTATAAATAATTCATTAAATCCATCAGAGTTAGTCGCTTTAATATACTTAACTAATCTTGAAAAAGCTGAAGGCGTTTGATTCAAAAAGGTAATTTCCTTATTAAGTAAAAAGGAGTAAAACTTGTCGACAGAAGATATGTTTTTTTGATCAAGCAAAACAAGTTTTGAACCAAAACTTAAAGTGTAAAATATTTCCCAAACAGAAACATCAAAAGCAACAGAATGTGCAAGGACCGTGCTATCTGTTTCAGAGATTTGAAAAATTTCTTGAGCAGCCAGCAATAAATGAGTAACATGAGCATGCTTTATCGGCACACCTTTCGGTGTACCTGTTGTGCCTGAAGTATATATAACATAGGCTTCTGAATCCCCTGTTGAAATGCAGTGGTTATTCTTTTCTTTTGTTTGAATATCCCGAACATCTATTTCCTCAATGCAAACAACCTCTACAGGCAAAGACAAAAAAATGTCTCCATCCAAAGTCTGTGAAGTAAAGATATACTTAATATCTGCATCATTGATAATGTATTGTATTCTAGACCCAGGAAAACGCGTATCCATTGGAATATAAGCAACGCCTAGCTTTAACAATGCAAGCATTACGATAACCATATCAAAGGACTGAGTAAAGTATAACCCAACCCGAACTTCAGGCGCACCACTGGCAATTGAAAAACCTTTTATTTGAAGAAATTTATTAGCCATTTGATTTACGCGAGTTAATAAGCTTCTATATTCAAGCCTGATATCATCATGCTCTAACGCAATTGCTTTTGGTGTTTTCTCAGCCTGTAATTTAAAAAGCTCAAAAAGTGAAGATGGTTGATGGGTGGATCTATCCAGTATTAACGCCTTATGCAAACAAATATCATCATCTGATAAAATATTTAAATGTGAAACTGGTTGCTTATCATCTGATAAAAGCTCATTAAGTATTTTAGTTAAATGCTTAAAGCAATTTTCAATCGTAGTTTCTTTAAAAAGGGCTGTATTATATTCAATTAGGCAAGCCAAAGAATCCTTATCTTCAGATACTTCAAAAGTTAAATCGAATTTTGATGTCATATTATGAGAAAACTGGATATTGCAATCCAAGCCATCCATATTGGTTTTTTCTCTCCATTCGTGTTCATTATGGTACACAAGCATCACTTGAAACAAAGGATTAAATAAAGCATCACGATCAAGAGATAGTTGATTTACAACTTCTGAAAAAGGCAGTTTTGAGTTTTCCAAAGCATCAAGAGATGTTTTTTTTGCTCTGTTAAGCAGATTAAGCAAGGTATCATTTTCTTCAGTATGTAATTGGATAGCAACGGTATTTGCAAACAAGCCAATAATATTCTCAAAATTATCTTGATCACGATTCGCTACAGGTAAGCCAATAGTTGCGTAGTGTTTACCAGAATATTTATATATCAGAATACTTATTGCAAGTAAAAACACAGTAGGCAAAGTGGCCGAGTGAGTTAATGCGTACTTCTTTAGCTTTACTACAAGGTCGGAATCGAAATGAAAAGCTTTTCTGTCACCCTCAAACACCTGAGCATTTGGCCTTTCGTAGTCATAGGGTAGAGAAACAGGCTCTTTGAAACTAATGGCATTTTTCCAATAAGTTAGTGCTTTCTCTCGAAAATCAGAATCCTCTAAAAGTAAATTTTGCTGATAGGTATAATCTAAATAACTATACTCTAGTGCACTCAAGGATGGGTCCAAGTTATTTCGAAAGGCGTTGTAACATAACACTAACTCACGAACAAAAATATTAATAGACCAACCATCATGAATAATATGATGAAATTTAATCAGAAGCTTATGTTTATTACAATCCAACTTTATTAACAAAAAATCAACCAAAGGTGGCTCTGAAAGAATAAAGCCCTCTCTTCCAAAACCGACCTCTATGGAACTAAGATCACATCCACCCTGAGACAAATCTTTTGTTTTTAATTTATACTCACTTAAAGAAAGAATTTTTTGAAAAAGAACGCCCTCCTTTAAATAAAAAGCTGTTCTAAGCGATTGATGTCGGTTCAGCAAATAGAGAATACTCTTTTCCAACAGCTTAACATTAAGGTCTCCTCGCAAATCCATTGAAATATTGACGTTATAGCTTGGATTACCTCCTTTTACGTAAGTATTTAGAAAGTAAATTGATTGCTGAAGTTTAGAGGCATGCATTTCTTGCTTCTTGATGGGATCAAATGAAGTGTTTTGATTGACTAACTCTGGGCTAGAATACTTTGATTTTATTAGATTTAAGAAGTTTTTAAATACTGGATTCCTCATGACCTCTCTTATTGTCATAGATAGGTTCAATCTTGATGACACTCTTGAGAGAAGCTGCATTGCCAATAATGAATTCCCACCAAGAAGGAAAAAATCATCATTATTTTGTATTTCACGTAAATCAAAAATCTCCCTCCAAATTAACTTCAAAGTTAACTCAAGAGAATCATCTGGCAATAAAATATTTTTCTTTGTTTTTCTATACGAGTCTAGAAGTAAATCTTTATCTAACTTACCTTGTAAATTTACAGGAAATTCTTCAATTTTTACAAACGCCCAAGGCATCATATAGCCAGGCAACTTATCGGCTAAGAATGACAATAATAAGCTATCAACGATTCTCTCCAATGACGTATAGAAAACAATTACTCTTGTTAAGTTATCGTTATCGACATAAGCTATTCCAACAGCCTTTTTGATGGCGGGATAAGTTTGAACAACTGAAACTATCTCTCCAACCTCAACTCGATGGCCTAAAATTTTTATCTGATCGTCCAACCTTCCTCTGTAAGCCAATTCTCCACTCTCAAGTAGAATCGCCCTGTCGCCAGTTTTAAAGAGAATGTTTTCACCATCATGATATAAAAATCTCCCATCAACAAATTTCTCTTTAGTTAAAGGTGGGTTATTCAAATAAAGGCTAGCGATTCCATGCCCGCCAACAAACATCTCACCTTCTTCACCTGGATTAATAGGTTTAAAATGCTCATCAAGAACATAAATAGTTTTCCCAGGAAGAGGCCTCCCTATTGAATCGTTGAGCAAGGAGATAGGATTAATTTTAGAAAAAGTAGCATGTATGGTAACTTCAGTAATTCCATACATATTAATCAAGGCTACTCGCGATTTAGTATAAATTTTATTCCAATGAAGAATATCTTTTTTCTGAATCGCCTCCCCTCCAAAGATAATATATCTTAAATACTGCATTCTAGATTTTTGCCTAGATTCTTCTTGAAGCAACAAACCAAAAGCCGAGGGTGTTATATTTAAAATAGTTACTTTATTGCTATCAATAACCTTTCGCAAGCTTGCAGAACTTTGAATTTCTTTTTCTGAAGGAATGACAAGCGTAGCGCCATTTAATAACGCTCCAAAAATCTCCCAGATTGAAAAATCAAAGGTTAGAGAGTGCAGCTGAAACCAAATATCATCTTCTAAAAATAAGAATAAGTCTTTTGTTGATTCGAAAAGCTCTAAAACATTTTGAAAATTTAGCAAAACGCCCTTGGGTTTTCCTGTAGACCCCGAAGTATAAATAATGTAAGCGGCTTCTTTTTCAGATTGAGGAGAAAACAATGCAGTATCATCAGAGATTAGATTGTTAGAAGTTAAACAATCATTCAATAATAAATTGTTTTTGTATTTTTTAAAAAAATCTGCTTCTAACAATTCATTTGACGCAACTTCATCAATAATAATAATCGATGGTGATGAATCAAACAGGATAGACTCAATATGCCGAAGAGGCGCTTTAAGGCTTATTGGAATGTAAGTTGCGCCAAGCCTTAGGATTGCTAACATAGCAATAATTGAAGAAAAGCCCCTATCAAGTATTACAGCAATCTTATCACCTGTCGATATATTGCGAGCTGCCAGACAGGCTGAAGCCTGGCTAACGAGCACTAACAGTTCTCGGTAACTAACTTCTTCATTTCCATGCTTTAATGCAGCTTTATCCACTTCTGTTTTTGCAGCTAACTCAAACTTTTCAGATAAAGATAACTCTGAAAATAAATCAGCCTTATTAAAACAAAACTTAAAAATATCTGAGAAATATTTCAAAGTCTTCTCTTTAAAAATTTTTTTTAATTTTAAAAAATCAATTGGCGGGCCGCTGAGCACCAAAAGCTTAGAAAAACATACATCCTTTGTTAAAGTCGAAATCGATATACTACCTTTTTCAATCTGTAAAATTGTACCAGGTGGTTCACTCGAGCTTGTCTCTAGCTTGCAAATTGCGCCCACTGAAACTTTATCTTCCTTATGTCGAATGGTTAAATTTCCAACTTGACTTTGCAGGTTGTCATAAGAATAGGCTAAATAGGTGCGTTCAATTTCTTCATAAGACAGGTTCAAATCTGAAGATAAATCCAGAAGCTTTTTTATAGGATGATTAGAAATCTTTTGCCTAGGGAGATGAAGGTTTTCTCTTGCAAGCGATATCACCCAGTCATCAAGTTGGTTTAATGCTTCAGTGATAGCTTTATTATAAAAATCACCAGCGGCTGTCTTTTGGTTTAGCGATAAAAAATTTTCAGAATAAATAATAGCATTGCCATCTGAGTCAACCAAGGAATGCCAACTGATCGAAACGCTTGGCTCATCATATAATATCGCTTGAGTTATAATACGCTGAAAATCAAAACCATGGCCATTCAAATCTAAATAGATAAATTTTTCTTTATGAGCTTCATCAAGCGCCAATGAGTTAAGATCAAAATTTTCAGGATCACAAATAATATAATAATCTGGGGTATTAGCAGAAAACAAAAACTCTTTAGATGGGCAGAATTTAATATTAGCTTGGAATGTTTTGCTAGAGATGGAATCGCCCGATGAACATACTGAAACGACACGATGTCCCAAAACTGTTAAATGCTCTAAGCAATCTAAAGCAAAAGCCTCTGAGGCGACAATGGAAAATACTAGTTGTCTCAATTTATTTTAGCTCCAAACATCATAATCACACCCAAATAGAGCAAGAAATAATTAGGCGTATACTAATACATCTAACCAATCAAATAAAACGCAAATTCTACCAAACGACTCATTAGGGATCAAACTTCCATTAGATGTGTTTAGCATAGCAGATCAAAACTACCATGTAACAATAGAATCAAACAGTTATCTTACTATATGCTAAACTGCCACGCTATTATCCTTATGGTATCTCAAGGCACAAAGCTAAATCAGATAGACTAACTAAGCATTCTCAAGTAAAATTGCACAAAATTTACATAAGGAAGCAATAAATGCAGACACGCACATTCACGAAACAACTCCTATTCACACTCATGCTTGCTGTGTTTTTGGATATTGGTAATTTCTTTATGCCAGTCCCCATCTACTCCCCTTTGTTTCTACATTCGAGTTTTCTGCATGCTTATTCTTACGAGACACGAGCTATTATGTTAGGCGTATTAGTAGCATGTTACGGTTTTGCCCAACTCTTTGGTGGCCCTATTTTTGCTGAAATTTCAGACCAACATGGTCGAAAAAAAGCAATATTACTTTCAATGAGCGTTGCTGTTCTTGGCTGTATTTTAGGTGGCATTAGCATTACGACACATACGTTAAGCTTGATTTATGTTAGTAGAATATTAATCGGTTTTGGTTCTGGTACTATCGCCGTCGTCTTTGCTGCAACAGCTGATAACAGCACCAATGAAAACCGCGCAAAGAACCTAGGCTATATCAATACAGGTTTATCGATTGGTGTAGCTGTTGGTCCGATCATTGGCGGAGGTCTTGTTTTTACTCACATGGGCTGGTTAGGATATGCCATTCCTTTCTATGTGATGGCTGCGCTTTATATTTTGAATATGCTGTTAATTTCAAAACTATTACCTACCGACGAAGCACAACGCAAAGACGGTAAAAAAATTCATTTGTTCACGGCCTTTCAAAACTTATATATCATCATTACTCGCTCACCTTTATTATGCACGCTCGTTTGGATGGGCTTATTATTCCAGCTTGGGATTGAAAGTTTTTATTTAGCCGCGCCTGTAATTGGTGTGCAAAAATTCCAAATGACGCCAGCAACCATAGGAACCTATTTCTTTATTTTTGGTGTTGTGGCAGCGATTAGTTCAAGTTTTCTTAATCATGCGATTAGCAAATATTTCCGTTCTAACTGGATATATTTAGTTTGCGTATTCCTACTTATCTTTACACTCATCCCGCTCATCACTGCAAGCACTCACGTTGCCTTTGCCATTCCTTTTGTTGGTGTTGGTATTTTTGGTGTACTTAGCTGGGTTCACATCAACAATCTTTTTTCTGAATCAGTCGATGAAAAAGAACAAGGGCTTGTCTTTGGTGTTTCGCAATCGCTTTGGTCTTTAGGTGGCATTATGGGAACACTACTAGTTGGTTTCTTTGCAGCAGCACATCATACAGCTGCCGCAACTTTACCTATTGTTTTTGAAATACTAACCTTTTTAGCGGCTATTGTGATGGTGATGCTCACGCTCAAGAAAAGTAAGGCAGGATAGAGGATAAGCGAATGCCCCTAGGACCCAATACGAAAAAATTTTTTGAAAAAATAAAGTCGGAAGAAAAAGAAAACCCACAAACACCTTTTTGGGAATTACCCGATATCAATGCTGTAAGAAAAACTTTAATGCCTGGCTTTGAGGCACTTGCAACAGAATTCCCCAATGGTATTTTTGAAAGTGATTTCAAATCTAGCCTGCTAAAGCTTTCAGGTGGAAGAGAAATAGAAGCCGCCATTTACACCCCAAAGAAGCTAAGCACTCGCAGAGTGCTCCCAAGTATTGTCTATTTCTATGGCGGTGGATTCTGTTTAGATCTAATGACATTTCAAAAAGCACCTTGTGCAACAATCGCAAACGAAGCTGAATGCCAAATTATCATGCTTAATCCCCCATTAGCTCCTGAGCACTCAGCAAAAGAAATTCTTGATACTTGCTATGAAGCTGTTGAGCAACTGTATCAAAATCCCGATCAATACCATATTGACAAAGAAAATTTCATACTTGCAGGATGCAGTTCTGGCGGAACAATTGCAGCTTTGATTACCAATCAATCCTTATCAAGCAAACATCTTAATATTTCTCAACAAATACTTATTAGCCCCCTCGCAGACCTCTCTCTTGAAACTCATAAAAATAACCCTCACATCAACAAGCAAAAAAAAGATTTAATGCTAACGACTGAAGCGCTTACCTATTTTGCCGCTACATTTACAGAACAAACCATTGATTTAAAATCACCAGAAGTATCGCCACTATATTTTAAAATCGATATGAATAAAAAAATGCCTTGCACAATGATATTTGTCGCAGAGTATGATGGCCTACAAGGTGACGGATACGCCTATGAAAAAAAACTTCGCATTAATGGGCAGAATGTCAAACTAGTAAATTTTTATGGTCAAACTCATAACTTCTTATCATGCAGAAAAGTCTTGAATGACGGTGATGATCCCGCTGGTTTAGCAGGACGATTGATAAGATCAAATTTAAAACTTGAGACACCCTTTTCATAAACTTCGCATCCCTAATGAAAACGCGCTACAATACGCTCTTCTCAAAGGAAATCCATGAACAACAAAAGAACCCAGCGCCGCCACCCCCTTACACCCTTCATCATTTGCGGCTTAGCTGCTCTTTTCTACGTCTACGATTATTTCATCCAAGTTGCCCCCAGCGTAATGACGCACCAATTAATGCGCGATTTTTCTATTGGCGCAGCACAACTTGGTATCTTAAGTGCGGGCTTTTATTATGCTTATACGATAATGCAAATTCCTGCGGGCCTATTAATTGATCGTCTGGGTGCGAGAAAACTACTAAGCTTTGCGGTTTTAGTCAGTGCATGTGGTGTCACTTTATTTGGGTTTTCTGACAGCCTTGGACTTGCAGGCTTTTCTAGGTTTTTAATTGGACTCGGCTCTTCTTTTGCTTTTATTAGTGCTTTATTTTTAGTGTCAAGATGGTTTTCTCATCGTTACTTTGCTTTGATTGCAGGCTTCATTCAATTAAGTGGAAGTTTAGGGTCTATTTTTGGTTTAGCGCCTTTAGCTAAAGTCATTAATCATTTTGGTTGGCGCGAAGCGATGATTGCAACAGGTCTTGTAACGTTTGTTTTAGCGATTGTTTACTGGTTTGTGATTCGCGATGGTCAACCTGAAAAAATTAAATCGCTTAACAAAGAAAAAAAACAAAGCGAATGGAAGCGTTTAAAAACCGTGATCAAAAACAAACAAATGTGGTGGATTGCTCTTGTTGGTTTAGTCTCCTGGGTCCCTGTCGCCTGCATTGGCGCTTTGTGGGGCGTTCCTTATTTAATGAAAGTTTATGGATGGAGCAATACAGCCGCGGGGAGTCTCTGCAGTTTGTTTTGGATTGGCTTAGGCTTAGGAAGCCCATTTATAGGCTGGTTATCCGATAAAATCAAAAGCCGACGAAAACCCATGGTGCTTTGTTTTGGTATTGGCATTGCCGGTACTTTTGTTTTATTAGACGCATCTCAATTAACGCCTACTATCGCGGGCCTTGGTTTATTCTTAATGGGATTTTCTTCTTCCGTACAATCGCTAACGTTTGGTCTTGTCAAAGACATTATTCCTTCACGCGTTTTTGGAACAGCATCAGGATTTAATAATATGGCCGCTATTGTCGGTGGCGCAATCACACAACCTTTAGTGGGCTTTTTACTTAGCTGGCAATGGAATGGCGTTAAAGTCCACGGCGTTCCTGCCTATTCTATTCATGACTATCAAACGGCGCTGATTGTTTTACCTATTGCCGCAGGTGTTGGTATTGCAACGGTTTGGTTTAAACTTAAAGAAACGCACTGTAAAAAACAAACTTCAGCAATAGCTTCATAGCTTCTAAGAGTTTCTCTTCTTAATTATTCGAATTTTTAACTAACTCAGCTGCTTCTTCAAGCGGCACTTTAACCAAATCAATCACTTGCACATCAAGACCGGCTTGCTGTAGTTTTTTACGTAATGGATCAGCCATCCCCACAAATGATCCACACGCAAAAGTAACCGTATCAACGCCTTGTAAATTAACTTCCGAAGCAACTGCCTCAAACAATTTATTTAAAGCTTTTTCAGTATCCTTTCGCAATTCAGCAGGACTTAAACCTGTATCATGCGTAGGCTTAACAAATTTATCTTCCAAGCCTTCTTCTTTAATCATCGCTTCAATAAAAGGCATATGCGCAAGCAGTGAAGGAATAATAGTAAATTTATTTTTAGCTATTTCATAAGCTTTATGAACAGCTGATTGACCAAGACCAATGACAGGGATTAAATTTAATTCATTAGCTTCATCAACCCCAACCCCGCCAAAACCAAAAACAACTGCCGCAGACGCTCCTTCATTGCAAGCTATTTTTACTTGCTCAACAACTAAAGGTTGCACTTCCAAAACATCATCTAATGTATTTAATTCATTGAGTCGCGTATTTGCATAGTAAACTTGGAAATAACAATCCTCTAATTGATAGGGAAGTAATAATGCTTGATTTAGCATTTCCCTATTATTCGTAGGAACAATGACAGCGACTTGTTTCATTTTATGTTTCCAGTTAAAGAGTAAATTAGACCCTGCTTATGTCCAATTCGGTACCTGACCTTGGCTTAATTATAGTAACTAATTAAAGTCAAAGCCAGGCCAGGCACTGTTAATTCTGTTAATTTCTCTTAAGAGCTTTTAAAAGCATTCAAGGACAAGCCTACAGCGGAAGGGAGTGGCCCCTGTTCTTCAGGATTCTGCTGTTGAGGAGCCCCCGGGAATAAACTTGATGTTGTAACGACCGAAGGAGCAGATTCAGGCTTAGATTCTCCAGCTTTTCCTCGCCATGCTTTAGCTACCAAATTTTCGGCGATTGGATATGCGCTTCCACCAAAACCTCCTGCTCCTGCACTATCAGATGGATAAACAGCAGCTACAGTCTGCGTTGCCATAGTCACAGTTAAGTCATGCGGCATACCTTTCCCCTGCATTACAAACGTAAACTTGAAAAGATCGTCAGCAAGCTCGCGATATATACGCTCTACGTCTGGCGATGTTAAAAGCTCTCTTCTTTTCTCATCCGACATGTAAGCAAGTGCTATTCCAACTTTCTCTAATTGCTTCTTTTTTACTAGCATTATCAAAATTTCTGTAGGTATGCTATTGATAAGGCTTTGTATATCACGATTCTCTTTATAGTAATCTAACTTAACTTTTACTCGTTCTAAATGCTCCCCACCCATTTTTCTTGCTTTTGTTAACTCCGAGTTAATCCTTTCAGGGTCTCCCGATATCAATTCAAACTCTGCTCGCGCTCGATCTAACTCAGCTCCCCTTTCTTTTTTTGCTTTTATCACTCTATTTCGCGCCTTTATTAACTCATTTTCGCGGCTTCGAGTGCTTCTTAAAATGTCCCGAAACGTGGATCCATCAGCCATTAAAATGGCCTGTTTTAAATGATCAGGAGAAATATTGATTAGCAGCTCAGCACTGAGATCGACAATTTCGGACAGTACAGTCAGTGTTTTCTGGCTTGCTAGCAATCCAGACAATTGATACACATTGAATCCAGCTAGGGAATGCCTTAATTGATTGATAGCTTCCGCAAGCATAGCCCCTGCAATAGGTTTTACCTGAGCACCCGATGGGGGAGCAGCATTAGTTACACCAGGTCCTCCAGGCACAGAGGCATGAAGAACATCATTTAAACAAGTTTGAACATTATCAAGCACATGCCTTTTAAAAATAGGATTACGCTCAAGTAAGAGGCGAAAAATTCCAGTGCACCCCTCTCTAAGGACTTCTGTCATAATATCACTACAATTACCAATCACATGTGCTTTAAAGAAATCAAGCTCAAGTAAAAAGCGGAAAAGTTTAGTGCACCCCCTTTCAATGAGAATTGTCACAATACGAGGGCAATCATTTTGTAGAACAGCATAAACCTTAGGAAATCCCAACATGACAGAAAACCACTGATCGTTGTTATAATCAATAGCTGTATATACCGTGTCTTTATCGATGTAAGTATCACCGTATTTCTCTTTTAACTCTTTAAGTACAGCTTCGGATCTTACACCTGCTATTACCTCAAAAAACTGAAACGCCTTTTTTTTATCAGAGTGCTGACGAAAAAAAATGTCCGTAATCGCCTGAACACCAAGTGTTTCAAAAAAACAGTCTAAGGCACCTGAAGAACGTGCAGCTTTAGATAGGAAATCCAGGATTTTTTTTTGGCTTGGAGTTTTAGAATTAGTCAGTGTTGTCCACACACAGATTAATATTTCCCCTATAAAACTTGGTAGACGAGTCTTGTACAAGTTCACATCGTGTTGCAACCACCAAGAAAGGTCAAAAAAGAAGCCGTAACCTTGCTCTTGAAGTTTATTAAATGCAAGCTTACCTTTAACTTCAAGGATATAAGAACAAAAGACCCTCCTAGTCTTTTGATGAGGTTCAATTTCAGCAAGCAAGCTTTTATTTGCAAGAAAATACTTGATGAGACCATCGTTTTTAAACGCTAAAGCGTAGAGCAACAAGTTATGAGCATGATCTTTAACAAGGTCTAATCGGTTATTATAAAGACCCGATCGCTCAGACAAAATCAAGTATGATTTATCAAGCCCAAGGACTGCAACGGCAGGGAATAACTGTTCACATTGCCGAGCATCTGAAGTTCTCAACATGGCTTTTATTTGCGTTGAGACAGCAGTATCGATCGCTTCTCGAGCGCGAACTCTTCTATACTCTTTCCTCCCCCATGAATCACTCACTATCAAGCGTTTAATATCTTCTAAATAACGAAAAACAATCGTTATATCGCGCTTTATAAGATACCCAACAATGAAGCCCAGAGAGTGATCCTTACCGTTTTTATCTGAAAGTTTCTTCATCACTAAGGGGGTTATGGAACTCAATGCTTCATCTGTAAAAGTGCTGTCTTCACACTCTATGAACGCTTTAACAAGCAACCATTCTTCATCGTAAATAGCTCCCTGCAAAGGAGTGATGGGATGGTCTCTCACAATGGATACCATTGCCGGCGTTTCCATAACCCTTTTTATGATTTTCGGGTTATTCGTTTCCTTAACATCCTCCCAAAAATCTGGATAGCGCTCAAGAAGCTGAGCTTTATCCTCGATAAGATTATAAAAATACATAAAAAATTTTATTTCATGCTGATGTGTAGGCTTACCGTGCGCAAGCACCTCTTTCAATCGCAGCCTTAGTAATTCAATAGCATCTATCTTAGCTTGCTCTTTGATCGCTTCATTCTCTAAAACACCATAAAAAAGCCTAGGTGTTAAATCAGCCTTGAACTGGTCGCGTCTAACGCACTTGCTTAAAAGTCTTTTTAAGAAAGCGCTATCTTTTAGCGCAGCATTTAAAATGCTAGGTATTTCGAGTAAAAACTTTGCGGCATCTAAATGCCCCTTGTTCACGACTGAATTAAGAACTTCGTTATCACCAACTGCAGCGCTATCCTTAATTTCATCGTACTCAAATAGAGACTTATAGTAATCACTCGAGCCAGATTGATTGGTAGCCTCTACAAGAAGGGCGCTGTCTTTTGTTGCTTCACTCATGACTTCTGGCAAATCAAGCAATAACTTAGCAACAGCTCGCCAATCTTCCTGTTTTCTGACAACACATTTTAGGGTTTCGCCGTTGTTCTCAGTTATTCTAGCTCTAACGCTTGGGATTTCGATAAACAGCTCAACTATCTCAGTGCCTTTGTCACAACCAGACTCCAGCACATTTTTAATAACAATATCCAAAATTGGTTTTTTTGATATTGATACACTAGCCAGTATTTGAGGGTCATTAAGAAGCTCTTGAATAACTTTGATATCACCCTCCCCAGAAAGTGTAGGCAGAGTATTTATTTGCTTGTTAATCTCATTTTTTGGTCGCGCTTCGATATTCAGCTTTTTCATCAAAGAAGCCACAACATCTCGGTAACCGTATTTAGCTGCTGTCGTCAGGAATGATTTCAGTGTTACATCTGGAAAGTCTTCTCCAACAAGGCGCTTTAAAGTTGCTTCGTCTTTCACTTCACAGGCTTCGAGAAAGCTTGATTGCATTGCTCTTTCGCGATAAAAAGACGCTAATACTGACCCCGCCGCCACCGTGCGTCTCGATTTAGTTGGCCTAGCGTCAGCGTCACTTGCATTTCTTTTATTATTAACTACTCTCATGAGTATTTTACTCCAGCCATATCTGCTCTAACTTCAATGTGTTTTCGACGCATAACTACAATTAAACATAACACTAGATCGCGGGTATTTAGATTGAGATATCAAGAAACATTTTTGTATAAATTGCTAAGCGATCTATTATTCTTTTTTTTTTAACATTCAGGAGAATGCTGTCTCACGCTAAAAATCGGTGAAATAGTACGATAAAACAAGCCAAAAGGCAAGATTTTTATTGGCAAAAAAAGGCCAACTCAGGGTTCTTTTGGATCTTTTCGATCAGCAATTTTCTTATAAAACACTTAAGATACACAAGTTTAGCCTGACACGATATTGTTCCACTAAATACAGAAAAGATGACTTAAGGGATGTTTCTAGTTACACTGAACTATCTTACTATCAACCTTAGCAGAAACATGTCGATTTTATTTATCTCAGATTTACATTTATCAGAAGACGAACCTAAAACGATTGAAATCTTTCTGAAGTTTTTAACAGATACCGCACCTAACGCTGAAGCACTTTATATTTTAGGTGATTTTTTTGAAGTTTGGGTGGGCGATGATGAAAATACAGCGCTTCATCAAAAAGTCTCAAGCGCGCTTTCAAAGCTTGCCAAAAAAGGCGTGAAGGTTTATTTTATGCATGGCAATCGTGATTTTCTTATTGGAAATACTTTTGCAGGGCGTGCGCACTTTACGATTATTGAAGACCCTACTATCATCAAGCCTTATGGCTTAGATATATTATTAATGCATGGAGATACACTTTGCATTGATGATGAGAATTATCAAAAATTTCGCAAGAAAGCGCGGAATCGTTTTTATCAAAAAGTCTTTTTGATGTTACCGCTTTTTCTTAGAAGAAAAATCGCAGCGTCCATGCGTAATGCTAGCAAGAAATACACGACGTCTACTGACACGGCAATCATGGATGTTAATACAGATGAAGTCCTGAAAGTTAGCCAGAAATACGCATGTAAACTTATCATCCACGGCCACACTCATAGGCCCGCTATACACAAAGGTAATGATATCATTCGAGTTGTTTTATCTGATTGGCATGGCCAAGGACAATATGCTGAATTAACTCCAGAAAATGAAATATTAATTAAGCGAATCTCCTAAAAAGTTCAAATCCTGTGCTATCCTTGTCACTAAGTTTAACCTTAAGGAAAAAAACTATGACACTAAAAAAGCTTGTTAAGCTCGCCACGCTCACACTTGCTATGATCGCTCCAACCTCCCTTTTCGCCCTAACTTACCCGCTGACGCCCTCTAATGATGTGGTTGGTCAAGTCCACCATGTCTATACCCAAGAAGGTGAGAGAATTTATGATGTTGCGCGACAGTATCAAATGGGGTTTTATGAAATGATTGAGTCAAACCCTGATATGAATAGACATAGCGCCATTCCAACGGATTTCAGAATTACTATCCCCTCTGAATTCGTTCTACCTAATGTACCACGTGAAGGTATCGTCATAAACTTACCAGAATTAAGGCTTTATTACTTCTCTAAAAATGGTGATCAAGCGATTGTAAGAACAGAACCCCTTGCCATTGGTCGATTTGATTGGCTAACCCCTACTTTAAAAAGCAAGATCATTGAAAAGAATAAAAACCCTAAATGGTTTGTTCCCAAATCCATTCAAGCTGCGGCTGCTCGTAAAGGTATTTATTATCCCGATGTTGTCAAAGCAGGCCCTAAAAACCCATTAGGCAAGTTTGCTATGCGATTAGCGGATAGGAGCTATTTGATTCATGGCACCAATAACCCCTTAACCATAGGGAAACGAGCAAGTTCAGGTTGTATGCGCATGTATCCTGAGGATATTGCCTCATTGTTCCAACAAGTCCCTATTGGCACGGCTGTTCACATTATCAACGAACCCTTTAAATTAGGCTGGAGAAACAATAGCTTATACCTTGAAGTGCATGAACCACTTCAAGAATTTGCTGAACCGGAACATATACAAATTCAACAACTTACGCAAATGATTGATGAAATGACACGAGGTAAGTCTGTAAGAGTCAATTGGGCTGCCGTACATGCGACCCTAAAAAGCCAAAACGGCGTCCCTATGCAAATCAGTGGTCCTGTGAGATACAGAACACATGACTATCAAGGTTATTATAGAGATCATGATAATGCTTCTGGAGATATCCAGGTTGTACGAGTTAACAGCTATAATCAATAAATCAATAGCTTAACAAAGGAACCTCAACTAAACGAGGCTCCTTTGTCTTAAAGTACCCAGATAACACCCCACCCTAACTTATTGATATATATTAGAGTAAGCTATACCTTACAAAAAAGATCAACTTTTATGCATAAAGTGCTGTACATTATTTGCTCACATGGTATGATGGCTATGTTTTTGGTAATAACACATAGAGAGGCGGTCACAAATGAAAAAGATGATGAAAAGAACATTAACGAAAATTCTTCCTTTAACAGGTTTGGCTTTAGCAACTGCTGTTACAGCATATGCGGCAACTGGTCATGTTAATACGACTAAAATCACTTCACGAAGAGGTCGTAAATCAGTTAGCTCTTCAAGCAACTCTAGCTCTAATATCGAAAAAAAGATTTTAGCTCAAGCGCCTAACTTGACACCAGCTGCAGTTAAAGCGGGTATCACAGCATACGATCATGCTGAAGCGCAAGGCTTAGATAAAAAGCATTTATTAACATTGATTGACTTTAAACAACCTTCAACGCAAAAGAGCTTGTATGTCATCAACATGAATAACGGTAACATTAAATATAATACCTTAGTCGCACATGGTAAAAACAGTGGTAATGATTATGCGACTAAATTCTCAAACAACCCTGGTTCAGACCAAAGTAGTTTGGGTGTGTATTTAACAGGTAATACTTATAGTGGTGAACATGGTTACTCAATGCGATTAAATGGCTTAGAAAAAGGGTTTAACTCGAATGCTCGAAGCCGTGCGGTAGTAATGCATAGTGCTTGGTATGTAAGTAAAGCCTTTGCGAAAGCACATGGTTACTTAGGTCGAAGCTGGGGTTGTACTGCCTTAAGTCAAAAAATGGAACCTAAAGTTGTAAAAGCGATTCACGGTGGTACGGTATTATTTGCTTACTACCCAAGTAAACACTACATGCAAACTTCTAAATATATGCAACCGATGTCAAATGGTGTTGTAAGCGTATAAAGAAAAGTTCTTAGGGTTAGGGAAAACTAGAAACCAAAAACCGCCGAGGTGAAAACTGAGGCGGTTTTTTTTATTCTGCTATTTTCTGTTAGGACTTAATGAGTAGGATGGGTTCTTTGCGGAGCAAAAATCCCACCATTTAGGATGCTCACGATGGTGGGATTTTTGCTCCGCAAAGAACCCACCCTACAAGCTGAAAGCCACTAGGTATATCACCAATCAGCTGTAGTAGCCCTATCCTCATTAACTTGAGAGATTTCAGCAACCGCAGGCTGCTCACTGACTGACTTGACATTGGCCTGTGTAACTGCGTCCGTCACTTGAGTATTAACTACCCCGGAGCTTGCCATCACCATATTAACAACCCCAAACAAACCTAAAGCAAATACTGGAATAATCACATATTTCATTGTTTTCATTAGATAAATTCTCCAATAACTTATAAGCACTTACCAAGAGTATAGAATACAACCAGGAAAAAGCTAAACCCCGCTATGAAACCGAAATTCCTCATCCGGTGATTCAATAAGCTCTCGCTCAATATCCGCAAAATACTGAATTCGATCATCAATAGGTTCTTTTGAATAAAGGTGAGCTAGACGCAAATAATCTTGAAAATGCCGTTTTTCAGCAGCATACAAGGAATCATAAAAGGCTGAAATATCCTCGTCTAAATAGGGACTTATCGCTTCAAATCGCTCACAAGAGCGCGCTTCAATATAGGCGCCGATAATCAGAAAATCCACCAAACAATGAGGCTCTTCAAGCCTCACATGCTTACGCAAACTGCTTGCATAACGAGAAGCACTTAAGGGCTTATAAGGCACCTTATGTTTCTTCATTAATTTCAATACCTTATCAAAATGAAGCAACTCTTCTCGCGCCACACGTGACATTTTATGGAGCAACTCAGCACGCCCGTAATAGCGGTTAATCAATTGAATCGCTGCAGTTGCCGCCTTTTTCTCACAATTCGCATGATCAATTAACATGAGGTCTTTATGCTTTAAAGCGCGCGTTATCCACGCCTTAGGGGTTTTACAGGGTAGGAAGTCATTAATTTCAGGTATGTGGTTCATTTTTTACCATTCTTGTGCTAGAATTCTGTCTGTGTATGCTATATATTACATGAGTTGTAGGGTGAATTCGCACCCGTTCAAGTCAAGCATTTAAAATCGAGAGTCAATTTTATGGCAAAAAAGACAATAGTAAAGAAATTCCAAAACTTAATTAAGCATACACCTAAGATTGAAAAGGTCCGCAGTGATATCAAAATCCACTGCAATACAGAAAACAACCTCGCCCATCTTATGAAAGAATTTGCGATTGATAGCTCGACCTTTGATGACATTTTTGCAGAGCAAACAAAACTAAAACGCTCGCTTTTCAAAAAGAAACAAGTCACAGGTAAAGATGCGATACGCTTAACGGTGGCAACGTATTTAAACTATTTAATCCAACAAGCTAAAATCAAAGAATTTCAAAATACACTTGATGAGCGAATCGCAAAACAAGAAGAATTAAAACAAGCGTTAAAAGCAGATCCTGAATGTTATAACATGGTGATTGATGTTGAAAAACAAATGTCACCTGACCAAGCGATCGAGAAAATGCGTTTTTTGAAAAAAGACGCGCAAAAAATTTATGATGAAATGAAAAAAGTCTCGGATGAAATTATTGAAAAAATCCAATCCTACGTTGACGATAAAAATGAAATTATGAATGAATTAGCAGAGACACTTGAAAGCCAATGGCGCAAAGTGAATGAACATGAACTTGACGAGCTTTTGAAAGCTTTGTCACAATTTTCGGAGTAAAGTAATGCCAGGAATAGTAGAAAAAATCTCAAGCGAACGGCCTAAAGAAATGGCAGCTACAAAGAAAAGAATCACGGAGCTTCATCAAAGGAAAGCTACAGAAATGAAAAAAATGGATGGAGAAATTAATAACCTTACAGCAAAAGCTGCTAGCCTCGCTGCAAGTGATGCTCATAATGTTGGTCAAGGTATCTATCCTGATACTGTTAGGGCTTCAGGAATAATAGCCGCTCATAAAGCTGATAGCGCCCTTCCGACAGGGGTTGATCGCTTCAAGCAGGCTGATACTGATACGGGTACTGACACCACCCCAACAAAAGGCTCCTCTGACGCAGAGCAAACTTAAAGCAGACAAACGCATGGCGGCATTTTTTGCTTACGCAAAAGAAGCCACCCTACCCGCAAAAGCTTTTCCACAACGTGTAGGGTGGGTTCGCGAGCGAAGCAAGTAATCCCTCCACCGGGAGCATCCTAAAAGACGGGGTTTTCACTTACGCTTTGAACCCGTCCTACAACACTCCATTCCTTTTAAACTTCTTCACCTCACCTCTTAGAAACGCCACAGGATGAGCCATCCATTTCACAAACACTGAATTCTCAAAATAAGGCCTCGCGTGAATTGGCGTATATGAAACAGCAAAGACAATGATTAAGACAATCAAAAATCCACGAACAAAACCGATCAAACAACCTATCAATCGATTAGGCCATGATTTTTTATGCACAAACAAAGTTGAAAGAATATAGTTAATTAAGCCGCCAACCACCAATACTGTGACAAAAATAACAAGATAAGTTAAAGGCTCAATCATCGCTTTATGAATAGGATACTGCGCTATTTGTTTTTGAACGATAGACGAAAAAGCAACTGAGACAATAAAAGCAACCACCCAAGTAAGAATCGCAAATGTTTCAGAAAAAATACCACGAATCAATCCCCACAAAAATGAAAGCGCAATAATGGCAAGCAAGATATAATCTAAATAATTCCAGGGGTGCATTTTTGTCATTCCTATTTTTTTAAATGCGTAGGGTGGGTTCTAAAGCGTGCGCAAAAACCCCACCTTACTCATCTTTTAGTGAAGATCCGTTGCATCAAAAGTATGAATATAGCCTGACATTTTATATTTTTTATCAACGGCATTTAATGCAGATTTCGCTTTAGCCGCATTTGTAAAAGGCCCCACATAAACACGGTGTGCTATTTTACCTTTCACTTCTTCTGAATACGAAAATGCTGCGAAGCCTTCTTTCTGAAGCTCTTTAACAACCATCTCTGTCCTTTTAGGGTCAACAAAACTTCCCAATTGCACAACCCAAGCATGATCAGCTTGTTTTGCAAGTTTCAAATGACGTACTTGAACTTTCGGCGAAGGTGCAATGGCAGATGAAGCTTTCACGGCATTACTGCTTGAAATATCATAGTTGCGAATATTCACTACAGGTGGCCCATTTTGCAAATCAGACGACGTAATCACAAGGGGCTTATGGTTGAAAGATGTCAGTGATTTCTTCTGAGGCGTTACTGTTTTATGTGTAATTGCTTTTGGTTTTATTGTTGATTTTGTTTTAGCCGCTGGTTTTGGCTGTGTTACTGATTTTGGTTTAAGGATTTTTGATGGCACTTGCTTTGTAAGATGCGTCGTTGCTGCTTTCGTTTTTACTGAGGGTGTAGCAAGAATGGGCGCAACATACACTTTTGTATTCAAATGAATATTTTGAATAGGTTTTTTAGTTGGCGCTTTTGATACTTTAGAAGCTTGCGCACTAGACTGAGTCGGCGTAACAGCTCGTGTTGAAGGCGAAGGTGTCGCTGGACTACTAGCCGTCGGCGTTTCAGCTTTTTCAGTCATCGCATTTTGCGCTGAAAATTTTGAAGCAAGTGATGCCGCACTTGTATTAGCCTCATCACTAGCATTTGAAGCAGACGCATTAGAAGAGGCGTGAAATCCATTATCGATTCGCTTTGCTTGCACACTATCAGCAGGCTGAATGGTTGCTTCTTGTGGAGCAGGTGGAATCGCTTCTATACGATTAGGCGGTGTATCCTCATGACGTCCAAAGGGGATAGGCACAAAAATAACCACTAAGGCAATAATGATCACGGCTATCATTAAACGACGTTTTAAATTAGGATCCACGACTTCCTCTTTTAAGCATTCGGATGAAATCTCCTACAACAATAAACGAACCTGTAACAACAATCAAATCATCAAGTTGCGTACTTGACTGCACTGATTTCCAGGCTATTTCTAAAGAATCAAATGTCATGATACGGGTTTCTCCAAGCTCGACAAGTGTTTTCTTTATAGCCTCAGTTGAGGCACTTCTTTGATCATTGAGCGACACGACACACCAGTGAGCATTACTTGTTTTCAATGCTTCAAGTGCCGACTTGATATCTTTTGAAGCAGAAAAACCTAAAATAATCATAACTTTTTGTTCATTTTTATTAAGTAACTCAATTTGATTTTTAAGTCGCCGCATGGCTTGAGGGTTGTGAGCAACATCAAGCAAAACTTGAGGCTTTCCAGGCAGTAATTGACCACGCGCGGGATGCTTAATTCCTTTTATCGCTCGGTTAAGTAAATCAATCTCTATTTGGCTTGGGTAAAGTAAGCTCATTGCCTGGAATGCTATTGAAATGTTTTGTAAAAGCAATGAAGATTTATCCAACGGTTTAAATGCTTTCTTCTCAGAAATCCATGTCCAAGCATTCTTGTTCTCTAGAAAATCAAACGACGTCCCCAAACAAAACAACTCAGCTTCTTTCAAACGCGCCTCTTCCTTTATTGGCTCAAGGCAAACCCTATCTCCAAAAACAACTTTCGTTTTTTCTTGGATAACACCCGCTTTTTGAAATGCGATTTCATCAAGGGTGTTACCTAAAAGTTCGCAATGATCAAGTGCAACACCTGTGATCACTGAAATAGTATTTTTAACTAAACTCACAGGATCGGTGCGGCCGCCTAAGCCTACTTCCAAAACATATAAATCACACGTCATCCTTTTTAAAAGCCATAAGCCTGCAAGCATAATAAATTGAAAATAGTTAAGCTTAATATTACCTTTTATTTCATTGGTTTTTTCAAACGCTTCTAAAATGAGACTCTCTGAAACAGGACGACCATTAATACGGTATCGTTCGTTAAAACTTACAAGATGTGGAGAGGTAAAGCTCGCGATAGATAGCTGCATCTCTTTGGCCATACTCTCAATTACCGCAACAACACTTCCTTTTCCATTGGTCCCGGCAACTGTAATCACATGACCAGGCATAGAGGTAATCTTTAATTGGCGCGCAACCTCAGTTACGTCAGAAAATGGTGCTCCTTGGCCAACCTCCATGAATGAGGCGATATAATCCAGCCAAGCATCTAAGTCACGAAGCTTCGGTTTCATTCTTAACTTTTTTATTCATAAACTTTGCGAGCATATGTGCTATACGAAAACGCATTTCACGTCTATCTAGAATCATATCGATCGCGCCATGTTCAAGTAAAAATTCACTGCGTTGAAAGCCTTCAGGTAAAATTTCTCTTACTGTTTGAGCGATAACCCTAGGACCAGCAAAACCAATTAATGCCTTGGGCTCTGCAATAATAATATCACCCAACATCGAAAGACTTGCAGAAACACCTCCCATGGTAGGATCTGTTAACACAGATATATAAGGCAAATGATGATCACTAAACTGTTTAAGTGCAGCGCTTGTTTTTGCCATCTGAAAAAGCGAAATCAACGCTTCTTGCATTCTAGCACCGCCGCTTGAAGAAAAACAAACCAATGGCGATTTTAATTCTAAAGCTCTATTAACTGCTTGAACAAATTTCTCACCGACTGCGGCGCCCATTGAACCACCTATAAACTTATATTCAAAAGCGCAAGCAACGATTGGCGATTCTGAAAGTAAACCTTCAGCAACAATTAAGGCTTCTTTCTCTTTTGTCTTTTTCATAGTTGAAAGAAGGCGGTCTTTATATTTTTTTGTATCTTTGAATTTTAATTTATCCTCCGCAACAATGTCAGGTGCAATTTCTTGAAAACTTCCCGCATCTAAAAAAGCTTCTAAACGGTCTCTTGCACTGATATACATATGATTATTACATTTAGGACAAACGGATAGATTTTTTTTGATTTCAGCTTGATATAAAACTGACTTGCAACTCGAACACTTTGACCACAGCCCCTCAGGGATATTTTTTTTCGATGAGGCTGATGTTTTTATTCTTGAAGGAAGTATTTTCTTAAACCAACTCATAAGGTATTCAAACTCCTATAAAACCTATTTGACCGGGAACAGGTATAGCATATTCTTCAGGGTATTGCACATTTGTTAAATAAAGGCCATTAGGGGACGCCGTTACGCCAGCCACTTTTCTATCCTTCGCCACTAGCACTTCCTTCATCCAAGCAACAGGCTGTTTACCTTCACCGATAAGCAGCAAGGTTCCAGCAATATTACGGATCATATGATACAAGAAGGCATTTGCTTTAACCTCTAATTTTATCAGGCCATTGAAATCAACTACGCTTGCTTCTGTAATCGTTCTTATAGGCGAATTTGCTTGGCAATCAGCTGCTCGAAATGAAGAAAAGTCATGTTTGCCTTTTAAGCACTGAACAGCTTCATTCATCTGTTTAACATTAAGCGTTTGCAAATGCCAAGTAAGTTTTTTCTCCAACAACCCTGATCTTGACAGAGAATTGTAAATAAAATATTGATACTGTCTACTTACTGCGGAAAATCTTGCGTGAAAATCATCATTCATAAACTTAACCCATTTCACCGACATATTTCGCGGTAAGTTTGAGTTTGCACCTAAACGCCAAGAACGCTCTTCTCGTTCAACCTCGGTATCAAAATGAACAACCTGACAAAGCGCATGAACACCGCGGTCAGTCCTCCCTGCACAAACAACTTGAATAGGGGTATCAGCAACACTGGATAAAGCTTTTTCTAAAGTTGCTTGAACAGAAACTAATGATGTATTTTTTTGTTTTTGCCAACCAGCGAAAGCAGAACCATCATATTCGAGCCCAAGTACGACCCTCATTTTATCTTCTTCAAAAGCTCTTTAGCTTCTTTTCGCTGCTCTGCACTTCCACTATTAATAACATTCAATAGTGCAGACTTCGCGCTCTCATTATCACTCATATCAATATAAGCACGCGCCAAATCAAGCTGGCTTGCATTAACATCTTCACCTGACACACCCTGCATTGTTTTTTCTAAAGTTGAGTCAACTTTCCTTTCTTTTTTCGATCGAGAGAAATTATAAGAATAACCAAGAATCAAAACAATGATTAACAAAACAAAAATAAAAATAATAATACCAAGCGGCGTAAAGTAACCCATATAAAGCCACTGATTAACTTCATTTTGCAGTTGAGCAGATTGATCATAGGGGGAAACATCAAGTGACATATTCAAGAAACACTCATCATGAATGCATGTAATAAGCCGATTACTTGCGTCAACCAAAACAGAAAAAACATTAGGGATGTTTTTTAGCTGCACTGCTTGCTGTTGTTGATTGGCACTTAAATTCTGCTGCGATGCTGCAAGCTCACTTGATCTCGACTCATCTTTTTGCTGCAAAAGAAAATTCTTTAAGCTCAACGACTGCAATTGCTGTGTTAAATTAGAAACTTGCTTTTGCAGTGATGAAACGGCTGTTGTAAGCTGATCATTCTTAACAGACAAGGTTGATATTTTTTGAAGCAACGGGGGTATTGTTGAAGCTTGTGTTGGAGCTACCTGCTGTTGAACACTCGTTTGAGCAAATCCAACGGTTACAAAAAAAACAAAGCATAAAAGCAAATACCTCATGTCATCTCCCTAAGCATTAATTAGACATTCTAAAATTTGAATTGCATTAAGCGCTGCGCCTTTTCTCAAATTATCAGCAACCACCCAAAAATTAAGCCCCTTATCTGTTGCTAGATTCCCTCTTATTCTTCCCACAAAAACAGTATCTTTTCCTGAAGCCTCTGAAACAGCCGTTGGATAGCCGCCATCAACACGCTTATCAATCACTTTCACACCAGGAAAAGCGTTCATTAGCTTCCTTGCTTCAGTAACCGAGATTTTCTTTTTTGTTTCCAAATGAACGGCCATAGAATGTCCGTAAAAAACCGGAACCCTTGCAGCTGTAGGATTAACTTTTATTGATGAGTCAGATAGGATTTTTTTTGTTTCCCAAACTATCTTCATTTCTTCGCGCGTATATCCATTTTTCTCAAACACATCAATCTGAGGGATAATATTAAAAGCAATTTTTTCAGGAAACACTTTTGGATCATAGCTTCGGCCATTGAGCATGCTGGATGTTTCTTTAACAAGCTCTTCTAAGCCTTCTTTTCCTGCGCCCGAAACAGATTGATAAGTTACAACTTCCATTTTATCAACGCCCACTGCATCAAAAATAGGTTTAACTGCCATTAAAAGCTGAATGGTTGAACAATTAGGATTTGCAATAATTGAAGGTTTCTTATTTTGCAAAGTATCAGCGTTAATTTCTGGAATAACTAGTGGAATGTTATCGTCATAACGAAACGCCGAAGAGTTATCAATAACAAAACAACCTTGCTTAACCGCTTTTGGCGCATAGTTTTTTGCAACTTCTTTTCCAGCTGAAAAAATAGCATAGTTAGCTTTTGAGAAATCAAAGTCAGCAATATCTTCAACGATGTAACTTTTATTTTTAAACTCAGCAATCTCGCCAGCAGACTTGGCGCTTGCAATTAAATAAAGGTTCTCAATGGGAATTTTTTTCTCGGCCAATATTGATAAAATATTTTCGCCAACAAGACCTGTCGCGCCAACAATGGCTAAACTAAGTTTTTGCATTTACATTCACCTTATGAAATCTTACTTAACCATTCACGAATCGCTGTTGCAACCGCATCAGGGTTTGAAACCTGTGGAAAGTGCAGCATAGGCCCGATATCAACAAGTGTTAAATTTGACAAATGATCTTTAGCCCACACAATTGTCGACATCGTGGTATTGTAGCCAGGAACGCCATAAATTAACAATTTCGGTATCTCAGATGATTTCAGTTTTTCCGAATAGTCTGTCATCAAATTTGTAACATACTCTGGTTCAGAACCCGTAGGCAGCTCCCTTAAGTACTGCAAGAGGGGTTGCCTGTGTGCGCCGCTTAAAGACTCCTTATAAAAGGCAATATCTTCTTCAGGCAAATCTTTTAACAACGCTCGCGGCAGTAAACGCTCGATAAAGAAATCCGTATTTGATAAAACTTCTTTTTTCTCTTCCTGATTCACAATGGCTGCTAATTCTTGCATAGGTAAAGACATCATTGTCCAATCGGCTATCGGCCTAAGATAGGATTCAAAACAGGCGATTCCTTTTATTTTTCCCGGGTGGCTCATCGCATAGGAAAGACCAATAATGGAACCCCAAGCATGTAAAACAAGTGTTACTTTTTCCAAATTTAATGCTTCAATAAATTGGGTGAAGTATTCAATATAATCATTGATCGTATACTCAATATCCGGCTTATCGGATTGTCCCAAACCTATAAGATCCGGCGCAATACATCGATACCCTTCGCACAGTTTTGGCAAAATACCACGCCAAATTCGACTAGAGGTTGGCACCCCATGAACAAAAACAACGGGATCACCCTCTCCCTCATCAAAGTACTTTATGCTAGAACCATTAACCTCAACTGATTTTAATTCTAAGACCATTTTATTCAAACCTATTCCCCAACAAAGATAAATTCTTACTGTATGATAATCAGTCGCTTATTAGATCGTGTTAAATCTAATAAATCTCTGAGAACCACTGAAAACATAACAGGATCTAACGAAGATGATGCCTTTAGTGCTGAAACACGTGAATGCCATCTTTCAATAGCGTATTTATTCGTTTCAAACCAATGATCAATCTTTGCATCCAAAGATGTCGCTTTAATTTTTTGCCTTAGTACACTGATCGCAAGCATACGCTGCAAAAAGTCTAAATCATCTCGATAAAAAGATCTTGCTAAAGCATGCCAATGATTTTCAGCATGCAACCCTGAAATTTCTTCTCTAAACCAAGATAAATCTAATCTTGCACCTATAGCAAAATACGTTTTTGCAACATCTTCTAGCTTATAATGGCCCGAAGTTGTTGCTTCAACAATATCCAAAACTGAAAACATTAGTAGAATTAATGCTAATCGTAATGCTAACGACTTTGGTACGCCTTTCTCTACGAATTTCTTCGCTATGTCATTTATTTTTGCTTTTTCTTCCTCGGGTAACCATTCAAGTACTTTGCTTTGCAACTGTTGCACTGGCTCAATGAAATCATTAGCTATCACTTCAATATCTAAATGTTCTTGACGATTTCTTAAAAACCAACGCGTTGCACGTCGAATTAGTCTATTTAATCGGCGCATCATATAAGCTTGAGTATCAACTGATACTTTCATATCAAGCTTTTCAATTTCAGTCCATAGCTCATCTTTCTTAAAAACAAGCTGAGCGATTGTAAATGCTCTTACAATCCTTGCAACTGATGCGCCTGTTTCATCCGACATGCGATCAACAAAAGCAGGGCCCATCTCATTTACAATAGTGTTACTCAATTGTGTCGCAATAATTTCACGACGAAGACTATGCTCTTGCATTTGCTCACGGTATTTTTTATGTAAAGGCACAGGAAACTCTTGTATAAGCTCATTAGACAAATGCGGATCTTCAGGAACATCTGATTTTAAAATTCTCGCTTTCAATAAAGTTTTACTGTAGGCGACTAGAACTGCTATTTCAGGACAGGTTAAACCTAGATCACGAGCTTTTCTTTCAAGCAGGACTTTCTCTTCAGGCAAATATTCCAACTCCCTATCCAACTTGCCTTTTTCTTCAAGATCGTCAATGTATTTTATATACATATCAAGATTTTCGCGCGTACGACGCACCGTTAGACTGATTGCTTGCGTCTGTTTGTAATTATCTTTTAAAACAAGCCTTGAAACTTCATCCGTCATTTCAGCTAATAGTTTATTACGTTGCTTTTCAGTTAAATCACCACTTTTCACAACATCATTAAGTAAAATTTTAATATTCACTTCATGGTCAGAACAGTTAACACCCGCTGAGTTATCAATGAAATCTGTATAGATCATTCCACCTTTTAATGCGTACTCAACTCTAGCCAACTGCGTTAAGCCTAAATTACCACCCTCACCTACAACTCGACACTGTAATTCATTCGCATCAACACGAACCGCATCATTAGAACGATCACCAACTTCAGCCTGCGTTTCAGTGGAAGCCTTTACATAAGTTCCAATACCACCATTCCAAAACAAATCAACTTTTGATTTCAGTATGACAGAAATTAATTCATTTGGCGTAATAACATCTCGGCGAATACCAAATAACTCTTTCATCTCATGGCTAACCAAGATAGCTTTAGCAGAACGTCTAAATACGCCTCCACCTTTAGAGATAAGCTTAGGATTATAATCTTCCCAACTTGAGCGTGATAGATTAAATAAGCGTTTGCGCTCCTTAAAGCTTTCTTCAGCACTTGGATCTGGATCAATAAAAATATTGACATGATTAAAGGCCGCAACGAGTTTCAAATGCTTAGAACACAACATTCCGTTACCAAAAACATCGCCCGCCATATCGCCAACACCGACCACTGTGAAATCCATTTTCTGTGTATCAATATTAAATTCGCGAAAGTGTCTCTTCACAGATTCCCATGCACCTTTCGCAGTAATGCCCATTTTCTTATGGTCATAACCTGTAGAGCCACCAGAAGCAAAGGCATCATCCAACCAGAAATTATAAGCTTGCGATATTTCATTCGCAATATCAGAAAATGTCGCCGTTCCTTTATCCGCGGCAACGACAAGATAGGGGTCTTCAGAATCATAACAAATCACATTTTCAGGCGGCACCGTTTTTTGATTCACAATATTATCAGTAAGGTCTAGCAACCCTTTAATAAAGGATTGATAACAAAGAATGCCCTCTTGCATAATTTCATCACGGCTTCCATGAGGAGGCAACATTTTTGCAACAAAGCCACCTTTTGCGCCCAAAGGAACGATGACAGCATTTTTTACTTGCTGTGCTTTCATTAAACCTAAAATCTCTGTTCTATAATCTTCTCTTCGATCCGACCAACGCAAACCTCCACGGGCAACTTTGGCACCGCGTAAATGAACACCTTCAAATCGCACTGAATAAACAAAAATTTCATACTTAGGATAAGGTTTTGGCATACCTGGAACTAGCTTTGGTCTTAATTTGAAAGACAAATAGCCTTTAAACTCATCATCAGCTGTTTTCTGAAAATAGTTAGTTCTAACTGTTGCCTTAAAAGCTTCAAGATATTGCCGCAATATTCTGTCTTCATCCAGGCTTGCTACTTCATCGAGCATTTTAATAATTTTCTTTTCAAGCCGCTCAAGCTCAGCAACTGGGATACGTTTTTTAGAAGGCTCAAACTTTGCATGAAAAATTTCGAGTAATAAGCATGTAATTGCCGGATTATTGGTTAGCGTTTCTGTAATATAGGCTTGACTAAAGGGAAAGCCAATCTGTTGAAAGTAACGAGAATACGCGCGTAAAATATTGTTTTCTCGCCAAGTTGAGAGGGCGCGAATAACCAAATAGTTAAAACCATCATTCTCTGTATAGCCTAACCAAATTGCCGCAAATGCACTTTGGAAATTATCTTTCACTTCTTCTATATCAACTTGCTGATCTTCTTTTAAGACTAAATCAAAATCATTAATCCAGGCAGTGCTGCCATTAGAATAAATAATTTTATGTGGGCGTTCACCAATAACACGAAAACCCATATTTTCTAAGATAGGTAAAGCATCTGATAAAGGAATCGTATGATTTCGCTGATACACTTTAAAACGTATGACGCCATCATCACGGTTCAAGGGTCTATAGAAATTCATACTTAGCGGCCTATCATCAGACAGACTTTCAAGATGTTCGATATCGTAAGCTGCAACTCTCGGATTGAAATATTCGCGATAACTTGCTAAAAAAGCATGGCGATATTTATTAAACAGCACAACACCTTGAGCTTCACCATAATAATCAACTAACGCATTATGCAATTCATAACGCCAAGATGTTCCGACTTCTATTAATTTTTTCTCTATTTCTTTAACATTAATATTTGTATCTACACCGCCTTCAACACGCACCATAAAGTGAATGCGCGCTAGAATAGATTCAGAAAATAAGGTTGAATACGTTACTTCATCAGCATTTAAAAGATCCTTTAAGATAGACTCAAATTGCTGAATAAGGTCTGTATTAAAACTTTCTCTAGGAACATAGACCAAACAAGAATAAAAACGACCATAGCTATCTTTGCGCATAAATAAACGAATACGTTGACGTTCTTGCAAATGAAAAATACCTAAGGTTAATTCAAGCAACTCATCAGCCGAAGCTTGAAACAAATCATCTCGAGGCAATGTTTCAAGAATGTTTAATAAGTTCTTTCCTGCATGGCTATTCGGCGCAAACTCAGACATTTGCAAAACTTTCGCAACCTTTAATCGCAAAAAAGGAATTTGCTTTGGGCTGCAATTATAAGCTGATGATGTATAAAGACCAACAAAACGGCTCTCACCTACGATCTCACCTTTTTTGTTAAAACATTTAACGCCCAAATAATCGGTATAACCACTACGATGAATAGTTGAACGTGTATTTGTTTTCTTAATATTTAATATATGAGAGGAAAGCGCCAGCTTTCTAGCTTCAAGCGGCATATCAGAAAGGTGCTTTAAATGCGCCTTACTTGTATCTCTTAAAACACCAAGACCGCTGTTTTTAACGGCTTTAAACACTTGATCGTCACCATCAGCAGCAAGTTTATAATCCCTTGCACCAAAGAGAATGAAATTATCTTTCAACCAACGTAACAATGCCTTTGATTCAGTTACTTCAGCAGGATCAAGTGGAGGTGGTGATTGCTCGAGCTCCATAAGTGATTTATCAAGACGATCCAACATCATTGACCAATCACTTACCGCAATGCTTACATCATTTAAAACTTTTTCTAGTGATGTTTTTAATTCTTTTAAAACTTTTGGATCCGTTTGTCTATCGATTTCCAAGTAGAGAGGTGCCTCCATAATACTGTTGGGGACTTGTTTGTTTCTTGGAAGAATTTCTTGGACACGATGCTTTTTATCACGCACTATTCTAAGACCACCAAGATGAACAATTTGATGGATAAGAAAACCGAAGCGATTAATCTCTAATCGAATAGAATCGACAAGAAAAGGCATATCTTCATGTGCAACTTCAATAACCGTATGTGTTGACTGCCAGCCGTGCTGACCAAATTCAGGGTTGAATACGCGGACCTTACATTCATGGGGTTTGCGAGTATAGATAAACTCCCAATGAGAAAGCATTCCACCATAAAGATCTTCAATAGCGCGGCCAGCCATATCTTCATAGGAAACCATTGAATAATATTGCTTGGCAAACTTTACAATTAAGGCTGCTTGCTCTTCAGGTAGCTGCTTTTTAATATATGCAGCTAGTTTTTGCAAAATTTGTTGTCGATATTTTTCAGTCTGAAGACTCATTTTTCTTCCAATCTATTGTTCTTATCTTAGGGATTCTCCCCAAGACTAAGCCTACTCAAAACAACCAGAACACCCTGAGTCATTTTGCGTATAGAGAAATAACGGCCACATTATATAAGCGCTTTTCAGGGATTACGACTCTTTTTTGTTGATAATTAGTGGTTTTTTTTGCAAATTGATGCGTTTTTGCTTATCATCAGCCCAAATTACGCCCTCCCAGTGATTTTGAAAAATTCGAGCAGATAAAAGGATCTATTTTGAACAGACTGGAACAATTAGAAAAAAAGCTGCTTCACCACACAGGGAAGGCTATTGGTGATTATCAGCTCATCTCTGAAGGTGATAAAATCCTAGTTTGCCTGTCTGGCGGCAAAGATTCTTTCACAATGCTCACCTTACTTAAAAAGCTACAAGCAAGAGCTAAAATCAATTTTGAGCTTCTCGCCTTTACACTTGATCAATCTCAACCAGGCTGGGATGACAGCAAACTTCGGGCGTGGCTCAATGAAAGAAATATTTCTTTTGAAATTTTAACAGAAGACACCTACTCTATCGTTGTTGATAAGATCCCTGAAGGCAAAACTTATTGCTCGCTTTGCTCCAGACTTAGGCGCGGAATTATTTATAGCTATGCAGAAAAAAATAAATTTAATAAAATTGCTCTAGGTCATCATCGTGATGATTTAATTACATCTCTGTTGATGTCGATTTTTTATAATGGTGAAATCAAATCGATGCCGCCTAAACTTTTAAGTGATGACAAAAAAAACATTGTGATACGACCGCTCGCTTATTGCCAAGAAAAAGAAATTGCGGAATTTGCAGAGCTTATGGAGTTTCCCATCATCCCTTGCAATCTTTGTGGCTCGCAAGAAAACCTAGTGCGAAAGAAAACGAAAAAACTCATTGAAACACTTGCGAAAGAAAACTCTAAAATTCCAAGTAATATTTTACATGCATTACAAAGCATTAAACCCAGCCAATTGATGGATAAAAGCCTTTGGAATTTTGAATCACTTGAGAATAATGAAGCTGAAAAATCACCAGAAGCAACAACTGAAGAGCACCCTATTTTATTCCATGAAGCAGAATAAAGATCTCGCCACTCGGATATTTCCGATGGTGGGATTTTTGCTTCGCAAAGAACCCACCCTACACACAAAGAAAAACCCTACATTTTTTTCCAAGCAGATTCGTCTCTCAAATAAACGGGTAATACATTTTCGGCTTTTGACAATCCGCCTTCAGTGCAGGATTTTTCTGCTAGCAACAAAAGATCCTCTGCACTTGGAAAAACATTTATTTCAATTTTCGTAAGCTTAGCAGCCTCAGCTTCAAGTTCTTTTTGATATTTCTTCCATGCAGAACCCACACTAAAAACACTTTCAGATTTTATTGTCAATTTTTCAGGAGAAACAATTTTGTCATCGCAATTAGCTTGCATCAAACCATCATTAGAAACCGCATAATCGCCCAAATAAATCTCCCCCATAAACGCATCCATCGCGACAATAATCTTTTTTTCTGAATATTTGGCATATGCACTTTGCGCGATCACTTGAAGTGTTGAAACAGGAACAACCGGAATGTCAAAAGGTGCAGCAAGACCCTGAGCAACACTCAAACCTATTCGCAAACCTACAAAACTACCAGGACCTATCGAAACAGCAATCGCATCCAAATCATTTACTGAGACTTTTCCAGCCTTAAGCACTTTATCAATAAAAGGAACGATAAGCTTGGCATGCTGACGCGGCTCCAAGACTTCTTCAACAAATACGGAGTCATCGATCTTTAAAGCAACAGAACAAGCTTCCGTAGCAGTTTCAATCGCAAGAAGTTTCATCAAGCATTCCTAGTTCTTTTAATTCCTTATCGGCATCTTCGAGGTACTGAAGCTTATCAGTAACTTTCGCCCACTCATCAGCATCTTTTGGTGCAGGAATAATCTCGGTAATATTTGGCCATTTTTGAGCAAGCTTGGCATTAAGTTCAATATATTTATGAAGCTCTTCAGGTAAATCATCTTCAGACTTAATCGCATCGACAGGACATTCAGGCTCACATAAAGCACAGTCAATACACTCGTCAGGATCAATGGCTAGAAAATTAGGCCCCTCATAAAAGCAATCGACAGGGCAAACCTCCACACAGTCTGTGTATTTGCATTTAATACATGATTCTAGTACCACAAAGGTCATTATTTTCTCCCCACTTTAATTGTGATACATGATACTTGAAGAACTTAATTTAACCAAGCATAAAAAGTTACATACAACAGCAAGGACCAGAGGGAGCTTCACTCTCTAAAGACTCATACAGCATAGGATCATGGGTAACATTTTCTCTAAGCGAAAGTTGCAGATATGAAAAAAATGCATTCGGGGAATCCCTAAGCTGTGCTTTTAAGTCCTCTGAGTTAGCATTACATTGAATCAGAAAGAGCTGGTGCTTACTGGCATTCGCTCTGAGCCCAGCTGCTAAAGCCCGCATAAACATGGAGTCACAACTTTTTACCGCATCCCCAGAAACAAAACTAACAACACGCCCCTCACAAGCAACTGCAGAGCTTAAATCTTCTGCAACGGAAAAAGCTTCCAACATTTTATTAAGCGTCGCAGGCATTTCGACTGGAAATTTTAGGCACACCCAACAAGTTTTGCCTCGTTTTTTGTCCGATGTTTTCCCATAGTAAGTTATTTTAATATCTGCCATAATTATCTCGTTATTTATTATCATTAAAAGGAATTATAGCTGTTATTCTAATGCGCGCAAGCCTTATTAACCCCCCTTTAAAAAGCCTGGAAAAACATATAAACAGTAACAATAAGTAAAAAGCCTGCATAAAGCCACTTCAACCATTTCTCAGTTAATTTATTAGCAAGATGCACCCCAAGAGGTGCAAACAAAAACGTTGTTGGCGCCAAGCACACGAGTGAAAACCAGTTAAAATACCCCCAAGAAAACCTTGGTAAATCTGGTGCGGACCATCCCAAAATAATAAAAGCAATCACGCCAACAATACCGATCACCATTGATGCGCATGAAGCGATAGCGATAGCTTTTTTCAAAGGATAAGAAAAAAGTGAAAAGAAAGGGCTCGTTAATATTCCGCCGCCAATACCAAAAAACATCGCGGAAAAACCAATAAAAAAGCTCGCTGGCAGTCGGAACCAAATACTAGGAACAGGTTCAACGGCATGCTCTTCCTCTTCTTTTGCAGGATGCTTAAACACAACACTAATCGTGACCAGCAAAAGGAAAAAAGCAAAGATTATTTTGAGCAGGCTTCCCGACAGATAGTCAACAACAAAGGCGCCAGCAATAGCGCCAACGAACGACGCAAGTAACCAAGTTTTAATAATACCAAAATCAAGATGATGCAACTTAATTTGTTTAATGGTTGATGATGCGCCAGAGAAAAAAACAAGCGCTAGAGATGTACCAATCGCCACATGTAAAACATCACTTGTGGCGCCGTGAAAATAAGGCAAGGTTGTTATCAAAACCGGAACAAAAATAATTCCGCCACCAATACCAAAAAATCCTGCTAAAAATCCGCCGATAATACCGACGCCTATGTATATAAGTATGAAAATCCATATTTCCATTGCTTCATTCCTTTTGGGTTTATTTTCTACCTCTGCATGTGCCGACTAGATTCATCCTTCCCCAGCCTTATGGCGCTAGTTCGCCCAAGATCGGACTAAACTCTTTCGGCCTTTCAGGTCTTTTTTGGGTAGCCGTTAGGCTAGGTTTTTATTAGCCTAGAGCAAAAGACGAGGAACTGCAAGCTCGTGAAGATCAAGCCTTTCTTAAGCCTGAAAGGCTTTAATAAATTAGCCCAAGGCACGCCCGAATAACAAAATAAACCAAAGCGCTGTAGGCGCAATACAATGCATAGGCTTTATTCTTTAATCTTAAGCGAAAGAAAAAAGGCAATGATACAAAAAATAACATTCACACCCATAATCACAAGAAACGTAAATGAAAATGATTGCTGCAAAATCGGTAATAATAGTTTTGCGATGTGCGCTGAAAACGCTTCTGGAAGTGTTGATAATGATCGCGAACCATCAGTAAAAGTCTCTATTGTTGTCCATCTTGCTGGCGTCATTGAAACATGATGCAAGGCAAGTGCAGCTTTAGCACTTATTGATCCAATAGCATATTGCAAATAACCTGTTACAGCTATTGAGATAGCAAATGATAAGAAAGCAACGGTAAACATAAACCCTGTTGCAATACCTAAATCATCTTCATGCACCTCTCTTAAGGCACCCGTTGTTGGCGCACCTTGAGAAATCCCCACCACCAAGCCATTTAATGCAAGACCTGCAATAAAAATCCAAAGAACATGATAAAGCTCAAAAACATGAGCAGCGCCAAAGCCCATATCAAATATCAAACCTATGCCGCCAATTAGCATAGCGAGCACCAAAGGTTTCTTAACACCTACCAAATCCACCAAACGTCCTGTAAAAGGTGACGTGATGCCATTCAGCAAAGCAAGTGAAAATAAAATAAGTCCTGCCTCTATAACGCTGTACTGCAAAATATTAATTAAATAAAGTCCCGTAATGAAAAGCAAAGATCCAAAAGTAAAAGAATAAAAAAACCGGATAGCAACAAAGTTCATATAAGGCTTATTCTTCAATAAAGAAAGATCAAGCAAGGGGCGTTCAACGCTTTTTTCATAGCTATAAAAAACACGAAGAAGTAAAAACGAAACCAAAAGACAACCGAGGAACTTAATTGAAAGAAGCCCCCAAGCTTGTGATTCATTTAGCACATAAATTAAAAGCGTTAATGCAAGTGTAAATATAGCTGCACCAATATAATCTAATTTCTCATGAGCTTTATTCGTTTTCACTGACACTGCCGAATAGCAACCAATAATAATTGCCACAATACCAATTGGCACATTAATAAAGAAAATCCATCGCCATCCCCAAAAATGGATCAAGAAACCGCCCAGAGATGGTCCAAGAGCTTGACCAAATCCAGATGCACCCATCAACATCCCAATAGCAAGCCCTCTTTGTGAATCAGGGAATGTACTAAAAATTAAAGGGCTCATCACAGCAAAAGCAAAGGCGCAAGTAGCGCCTTGCAAAACACGCATAGTAATTAAAAAAGATTCATTGGGTGAAAACCCAACCATTAGAGAAGTTAGAACAAAACCGATAGAGCCCAATATAAATAGTTTTTTTCGGCCAATAATATCTGAAAGACGTCCAGCAAAAACCATTAAAGCTGTGCCCGCCAAAATGGCGCCATTGATCACCCACTGAAGATCAGATAAGCTCGCATGGAAATCATTAGCAATAGAGGCAAGCGCAAGGTTAACTGCCGTGTAATCGATATTCCCCATCAAATAGACAAGCATGACTGAAGCGATAAGCCACCATTTTCTATTATTGTTATTAATCAAAGACATATGTTAAACCCGTGGAAGTGCTGCATGTAATAATGATAGTTTTGAGCGAATTCTACGCATTTTTTACCCCCTTGTCACTCTTTTTCCATGCAAACTCTTAATAACTTATTAAATAAATAAAGCAAAAGCAGAATATTTCAATAACTATAAAAAAACAAGCACATGCTGTAGCTGTAGCTTTATCTCCTCCCTTCTCAGGGGACCCAAATAGCCGATGAATTTAGCAAAGAAGTCAATTTGCCATCCCTTTATATTCCGGCATAATACTTAAGAGCCCATAGATTCGTGGTGGCACTTCATTAGTGAAAACTGGTGAATTTGAAGCTGCGGCTTATTTTATTAAAACTTTCTAATTGACCCATCATGAATCTCGGGCTCACTTAATGATTTGTGAATGGAATCACTGAACCATGACTTTTTTTGAGCAGCTAACGAATGTTAAAAATATAGAAGAAGCTTTATTGCAGTATTGTCATACGCACCCCTACTTTCTTTCTACAACTTATAATCCTAATGCGCCAGAACTTAGAAAAAATCTTTTGCATAGGCGCCCTTTTGCTAAAGCATTATCAAAAGAACTTGTCAGTGAAACTTTTCACTTTGGTAGGGCAAAAATTATTGAAATAAAACCACAACCTGACAAAGTGCGCTTAATCCATCAGTTTTCTTTTAAAGATCAACTTGTCATGAAATTGATGGGGCAAGCATGTATGCCGACACTTGAACAACAAATGGTGCCAACGGTTTTTAGTTACCTTCCTGGAAGAAGCCATTTAGATGCGGTGCGTTGTATTTGCCAATATCTAAAAAAACATAGGGATGTTTATTTATTACGAACGGATATTACACATTACACTGATAGCATTTTAATGACGCCTAATGCGCCCTTATGGAAAGTATTAGAAGAATTTATTACAGATATCGATCAAAGCAATATTGTGCCACCCTATGTTTTACCGCTTTTTAAAGAAGCACTTCGCCCTGTCATCGATGTTGATGGCGAGCCTAGCTATCAACAATGGCGAGGAATCGCTATGGGAACAGCATTAACGCCGATTATTGCCAATCTTTATTTGGCCTCTTTAGATAAGCTGATGCTCTCGAAAGGCCTTGAACTTTATATGCGTTTTGGTGATGATATTATTCTAGCGGATACTTCTAAAAAACGTTTAGAAAGCTGCAATAATGTTTTTGGTCAAAAGCTAAAAGACTTACATTTAATCCGTCAGCCTGACAAAGATCAATGTTATTATTTAAATCGCGCCGGAAGAAAAACTGAAAACTCAGATATCTTCAAAGGCAGTGTTTGCTTTGAATACTTAGGAGCTAAAATATTCGCAACAGGTGGTGTGGCACTCCCCAATTTAAAGCAGCGAAAAATTTTACACGACATTTATCAACGAATCGATCGATTAAACAAGCTATTGCAAGACAAACCTTTAGAGGAAAGAGGGAAAATTCTCTGCCAAAGCATTTCATCAGCTTTTACTAACGCGCCTTTAGCGACTTTTTACCAAGATCTTTTAACGCAAGTGGTTAGCGCAAGAGCGCAGTTAAAACAGCTAGATTATTTAATTGCAAGACATATTGTATATAAATTAACAGGCATGAAAGATGCGAGAGCTTTTAGAAAAGTGAGCTATAAACAATTACGTGAGTGGGGGTTAATTTCGCTTTGCTATCTCCGCAATAAGCCTAAAATTAAGGCGGAAATTAATGTTTAAAAAATACAAACAATTAATGCAACATAATTTTAGCTTGGGCAATGCGCTTTTCGGCGAAACCATGTGGCCTTACATCTACTACCGTACGCGTTTCTTTTTTATCAATAGCTTTGTAAAGATTATTTTACATGTCACAGAACTGTATTTTATTTTTATTTTCTTTGCGCCATCATTGTTTCATCGTCTTATTATTTTCAGAACCATTTCTTATATTCTTTATGGTATTTGGTGGGGAGCGCTAGAAGTTCTTAGGGAATATGGTCGCCAAATGAAACGTATGAGAAAAGTTGATGAATTGCAACTTGAAGTTAAATATTGGCTTTGGTTAACGCTTATTCTTTTATTGCTCATCGATATTGCTGCAATTTTATTATTCTGGCCTAACTGGATGAGCTCGAAGTATTCATTCTCTGGAGCATTTCATTTTTATCTTATTGCTATTTTAGTTCAAATCAATTTAACAATGATTGTCGCGGTTTATCATTCAGGTATTTATGGGTTAAGTCGAGTTTATAGGCCTCTATTTTCACTAGTAGGCCCGGGTGTTTTAAGCTTTTGTATTATGGTCGGCGGCTGGTTTGTCATAGGTATTTATGCACTGCCTCTTGCCTTTATTATCGGCTCATTTCTCGGGGTTTTCTTGTCACTTTATTATACATTACGAATGTTCACAATGCTTGGCATTAAAACCAAAGCAAAAACAAGCTGGCGATCTTTTAAGTTTTTCTTGCGCAGGGTTCTATCAATAGAATTAGTCTTAGCAGGTCTTTCAAGCATGCTGCTAACAGCAAGTGGGCCGCTTATTATTTTATTAGCTTTGTTTCTACGCGTACAAGACTGGGATTATTTAACATTTTTATATTTATATTTAATTATTCCTATATTACAACTTAATGTAGAATGGGTGTTTTTGTTCTATTTTGATCTCAAACGACTTTCAAAAAAATCATTTTCATTAATGTTAAAACGCTATCATCGATATGTTTTTGGCTTCTCAATCATTATTTCACTCTTTGCATGGATCTTATCTGGATTAGCCTGTCTACTTTATGTTGGGCATTGGTGGATCGTTGTTTGGGTGCTTTTACCTTGGTACTTACTCCGAAGCTTTTTAGCTTATCTACAAATTAATGCTTTTGTCAGACGGCTTTACATTGATATTATTGTTTCTGGATTGTTTGTCGTTTTAAGTTTCTTCCCCTTCTTAGATAGTAATATTAATATTCTCTACAGCCTGCTCTCTTTATTTATTGCTTTCCTTGTTGCTTTAATTTGGCTTAAAAAGCGCCGCTTTAGCATCGTTCGTCGTGGCATACATGTCAATGAAATCCACCCCTACTTTTTGTGGTTGAATGCCGTGAGACCTTGGAGAAAACCTATTCTTTTTTATCATATTAAACTTGCAGCAAATGCAAGCTATAGACAAACGCTTGCGATCATTAAAAATATTAATAGCTTAAGCAAAAGCCCCATTTGGTTTACTTTAAAAGATGAACACACCCTACTTGCTTACCAAAGCCTATCTCACCGAGGAAACCTTAAACGCGAAACTGCTGACGATCATATCTTGCTTGGAAGCGCGGGTTTAGTGGAAAATTTCAATATACAGCCAATGAGTGGAAAAACAATTAAAGATAACTTGGTTAAAGAAATCCTCACAACACAAACCAAAGTCACTCACGACCAAATTATCGATAAGTTCAAACATGACTTTCCCAACGCGAAAATATTTTATTTAAATAATAAAAAAAATCATTTATCACCAGACATTAGCCCACAAGTCTTAAGTGGCTTACAAGCTTATGTTGAACGCCCCTACTGGATTAACAAGCGCGGAAAGTTTTCTGTTTCAGCCCTGCTAGAAAAAGGGGTCGCAACAACACTCTTCATCATTGATCTTAAATCAGAAGATATCAACAAAGTCCAAGCCTGGCTAAACGGATTATTTGCCGAGAATCACTAAGGTAGCCAAACTAAACAGTCATTCCTGCGGAAGCAAGAATTTTTTATTAACCAGGAAATCCCGCATCAAGCAGGCCTTGTTGCATAAATGGGGTGTAAGACGGGTTCTTTGCGGAGCAAAAATCCCGCCATTTGGATGTTTCCACTGGTGAGATTACTCGCTGCGCTCGCGAACCCACCCTACAATTTTGTTTATGCAACAAGGCCCACCAAGTACGGGATAACACAAGATATAAGCAAAAAACATATAACATCCAAAACCAATCAAATGCCTCTAATAAAGCGCCAACCTTCTTGAGTTGCTCACATTTTGCTTGACGATTTATAGATCATCATGTGCCGTGACGAAAATACTAAAAGCTGAGATTGACAAACCTATTCTGCCTTCTAACAGCTAACTAATAAAAACAAAGAGGAAAACAACATGCCATCATATTTAGACATTACTTTAGGTCCAAAAGAAGAGAAGCATTCTTTTAAGCTTGCACACGATACTAACAGAAGGAATTTAGAGCTCACTTCAGAAGCTACAACCAATGGCTGGCTTTATTTGATTTTCAAACATGCCCCGGATGATCCAAAAGCGATGGGCTCTGTAAATGAAATGCGTGATCATAATCAGACACTTGACCGTCGAGTCAAAAACGCTCGAATGGGCCAAGCGCCTGTAGATAAGTCCAGACGAGCCATATTCGGGAAAAGAGTGACTAAACCCGTTTTTTGCCGATACAAAAAAGAGTATGAATATTTGCTTGGCTTAGATCCTCTAATAAAACCACGAGAGGAAGCAGATTTAGAAGAAGAAGTCGGTGACCATGTTACCTACAATGCTTCGCCTGAAACTCTTGCAAAACTATTTGAAGAAAAAAACGACCACTTTATGCTTATCTGGGTTTCAACCTCTATCAAAGGCCAAATCTGTTTTGCAATCCACCCAGGGCATTTCAGTGAAGACTCAAAAGACCCATCAAAATTAGGAGGACACACTTCCCTAGGCGGCCAGTTTAAAGTAGGAGAGTATTTTTACGCAGATAGAGACTCTTTTTTTCCAATGCTTTTAAAACAGATCGATAAAAATAAGCTTACCCCTGAGAACAATGGTTATCACTTATTTGATGAGCATGGAACCCAGCTTGAATTTGAAGCGAGTGAAAACAGCGCTGCTTTTATATTCGGCAACCTTGAAAGGCATTGCCAGCAAGAAGAAGCTAAAGAAGAACGAAGAGCTAACAGCCCATCATTTTACAGTAGCGTCACCACTGAGGAAGATAGCGACAGCACAAGCGAAAGTGGGTATAGCAGTGGGTATAGCAGTAGCTAAATAATAGATAGGTACCGTCACTTCTGCGGAAGCAGGAATCTTTTTTATTTGCTAGAAGATCCCGCATCAAGTGCGGGATGACGATTCAAGGCGAAGTATCATTTGAATAATAACAACGCCCTTTCAAGCGACGACTAATTGCAATACTATAATGCAAATCTTGAAAATAAGGATCATTAGGTGATATCGCTTCTAAAGCTGCTTTTAATTCTGGCGCATCAAGGCTTATTGTAAACCAGGTTTCACGAACAGCGTCCTTTCCTTTCATCTTTTTCATAAAAATAATATTGACCTTTTTAACCGTAAATGAAAATTGCTTTCCAAGTAACGCTTTAACTTTCGGCCACATTTCAGGTGTAATATTTTCAGGTTCGAACAACGTGATATGCGCGCCGATTTGGTTTTTATCTTTGCGCAAACAATTTCTCATAACGAAAGGTAAATCATTTTTAAGTAAGGGATAAAGCTTGTCGACATGTTCTTGAGATAATTTCAAATAAATATAACGATGTGTTGGCGATTGCTCTTCAACCGTTCCTGTATTATCTAATTGCTTTGCCGTCGATAAAAGGCCCGGAATAATAATAGGATGAACGTCAGTGGAATCCGCATAAGTATATAGACTCGACAAAAGCACTATTGCAGCAATGCAAACCAATACAAAGCGCTTCTTAAGCACCTTTTTTAGCCTCAACCTCAACCTTAGCTTCACCTAATTGTGCTTCGCTTTTCGTCTCACTTACTTGAATTGCAGGTGGAACGTAGCCATTCACTAACGCTTGATCATAAAGTTTCTTCGCGCGTTTTTCATTTTTAGTAACGCCCACTCCCTCAGCATACATTTGAGACACTTTATATTGAGCAAAGCCATTACCAGTGATCGCCACTTCACGATATAAAGCAAAAGCTTTCTTTTTATTCGCCTCAACGCCAATACCCAAATCATAAATATTAGCTAAAGCTAACTGTGCTCGCGGATTACCGAGCGCAGCTGACTCTTTAAAATAATTAAAGGCGTTTTCTTTACTGACATCAGTTCCTAAACCTTTTTCACTCATCACGCCAAGCTCATAAAGCGCATAACTATTTTTCTTCGCCGCGGCTTTCTTTAATTCATTAAAAGCTTTTGCTTTAGCATTTTTCAAACTAAACCATTCTTTAGGGGCGGTTTCTTTTAAATACATTGTCGCCAATGCATATTGAGAAGGCGCGAACAATTGTTTCGCTGATTTTTGAAACCATTTGAAAGCTAGCTTATCATTCTGCGCAACACCTTTCCCATACTTATACATTAAAGCTAAATTAAACTCCGCTTGTGGGTTTTTTTGATCAGCAGCCAGCAGATACCATTTAAGGGCTTCTTTATAGTTGTGATTAACACTCTCTTCCATAAAACCCATCGCTACTTGCGCAGGCACAAACCCTTTGTCAGCAGCCATCTTGTACCAATGTATTGCTTTCATAGGCGCAGGTTTGCCAAGCTTCCCAGATTGATATAACGCCCCCAATAAATATTGAGCAAGAATAACTTTTTTCTGAGCAGATTTTTTATACCACACTTGTGCTGCAGTAGGATTTTTTGCAAATGAAATGCCTTTGTCATACATATACGCTAATTTTAATTGAGCATCAGGGTAACCTAAGCGTGCTTGCTCTAAATAAATATTTGCCGCATCTCTAAGCTCTCTTGCATTTTGTGCATGGGTTAAATAATAGTCGGCCAAGAAAACTTTCGCGTAATTGTTATCAGCGTTGGCAGCTTTTCTTAAATAAATAAGAAAATGACTATTAGGATTCTCCAAATACATTGCAACAGCTAAATTGTAATCCGCATAACTAAAGCCTGACACAGAGGCCTTTGTTAAAAAGCTTATTGCCGTTTGCCTGTCTTTATCAACGCCCTCACCCAAATAGTAATAAGTACCTAATATAAAGTTAGCAACAGGATTGCCTTCTCTTGATGATTCTTCAAGATAGTTAGCCGCTTGCGTTTTATCTCTATCAACACCAACACCTCTATCATACATAAGCGCTAAAATAAAAGTTGCGTATGGATTCCCTTTTTTTGCCGCTTTTTCTGCAACATTAAATGCCCAGGCTTGTTTTTTAGTGTCTTTGCTTTCGACATAATAATAAGCAAGCGCAAGTTTAGCATTAGCATTACCTTGATGAGCTGCTTTTTCATAAAGATCTAAAGTTAATTGAAATAACTCACGTTGCGCTTGCACTGTTTTACTTTGAGTTAAAAGCCCGCTGACATAAAGCTCAGCTAAATTAAACTGTGCTTTTGGATAACCTAAGCCCGCAGAGAGATGATACATACTACTTGCATAAGTAATACTTTTCTTGATGTAATTTTTCGTGCCCAAGTCACCAAGGCCATATTCATGTGTCAAACCTAAAAGATATTGCGCATAAGGATTCCCTTTAAAAGAAGCTTTTTCAAGCCAGTAAAGCGCCCACTTATAATGCTTGGAAGTGCCTCTACCTTCTAAGTAAAGTAAACCTAAATTATACTCAGCTTTTGTATTATATTGCTCGGCTGCTTTTTTATACCATCGGAAAGCTTTTGTCGTATCTTTCTCTGTTCCAATCCCTTCTTGATACATATAACCCAATTTAAATTGTGATTCTGCATTGCCGTGAATAGCTTCATTGCTCAAGAAAATAAATTGATCAGCATGTGGCAAAGGGTATCGAGGAATAAATAAGTGAGATTTTTTCTGGCGGTAATTAATGGCGCCCATCGTCTGCAGATACGCAGAGAGTTTTATATTATCAGGGTTAACAATTTCTGGCGTTTGAGAAAAAACTTGTTCTTGAGAGACACTATCAAGTTTAGGGCTCTGATTATAAACTCCTTCTGCTCTCGCTAACTCATTTTGCCAATCGTAAGTACCATGCGTAAAAGTGTAATCAATTACATTACCTTTAGGATCTGTTAACCAAGCCAGCATTTGTTCTTTGGACGTTTTGTCAGCAGCTGGTTTGAAATCTATTTTTCGCCCTGTGGTTACACGTATCCACTGCTCCATCGCTGCTTTACTCCCTCCCTTAGCAGACTTATTGAGCCATGACTTACCTAACCTTCTATTTTTAGCACGCCTACTTTTAAGGAAATGTATTGATAAAGCAAATTGTGCATTAGCATTGCCATCTTTTGCAGCTTGAATATAATACCATCTTGCTTTTTCAGCATTTCTCTTGGTACCAAACCCATAAAGATAAGCGCCAGCTGTAAACATTTGCGCTTTGAAATCACCTTGTTTACCCGCCAATGCAAACCAAGGAAGTGCTTTTTTAGCATCCTTTTGTTTTGCCCAGTAGTAATCAGCAAGGAATAAACTAGCAGGCATATAACCCGCTTTTCCTGAACGCGAAATTAATTCTAACGCGCGAGATGTATTTTTAACTTCGCCATAACCATTGAATGACATAATACCAAGATAATATAAAGCGACTTTATTATTTTTTTTCCCGAGCTGTTGCAGCCCTTTCATTGCTTGCAAATGTTCACCCTTACGATAAGCATGCAAATCATTTTGTGATCCTGCAAAAAGTAAAGTAGGTATTAATACAAGGAAACAAATAGATGTAATAATTTTTTTCATAAAATCCTCTTTACCATTTCAACAAAACACCTTGTCGAATTATATCATTTCTAGCGCTTATTTTAGCTTTGCTTTTCACACCCCAATAACTTCCATTATTGTTTGGTGCAAATTTCACATTCGTATATTCACAAACATTTAAAACACGTTTGCAATTAACAAGCTTGCCATGCGCGCTTTTTCTGCTTGCCACACTACAAGCAAACTTTAATAAATGTCCATCAGCTGCAAGCACACCCCATTGATTGGGTTTAATTTTGTTATTCAAAAACAGCGTGTAAGCATCACCGCCTCCTTTCATTTGAGAAAGATTAATTGTGCTCATGGTTTTATTATGAATAAAATAAAGCGACTGCTCTTTTCCCACCGAAGAGGGGAAAAGATTCAACATGCGCAAATCAAAAGAAAAGCCTTTGCTTCGGCATCCACCAGGAAAAAGCGATCTTGCCGCAAAGGCATTCATTGAAGTAAAAGTTAAAACCAGACTTAAAAAAATGAAGCCCACTATTGTTCGATTATGATTTTTTACCACGTTTGCCTCTCCCTGCTTTTTTCACTTCTTGGATAATTACTTGCGTACCTTTACTACCATTCGGTTGCCTGACTTCGGTAAAGTTTTCACTCAACCACTTTGCATCTCGTGTAAACAAACGAATACATCCATGACTCGCACGATAACCTGGCACTTCATTAGAACCGTGCATAGCAAAACCACGATAAAAGAACATACAATAAGGCATTTCAGCACCGCCACGCCCAACAGGAAAAATATTTGAAGAACATTTGGCGCCCTTTTTATTAAACACATAAAAAGCGCCCGTTTGTGTTTTGCAACTACGCCCGATATCAGAACAGTAATCTTTACCTGACGAAATAGGCCCCCACTTTGCTAAGTGACCATCAGCGTTATAAGCGGCCCAGGCTAGCTTATCTTGATCAACAACAACGAGCTTATCTTCACGTTTTTTAATTTTGATTGGAAAAGGTGAAACATCATGAAGGGTTAAATCGTTTAAATTCTCAGGGACAGCAATCATTCTGCCGCGCCATAGACGCATATTGGTTCGATTAATGCGCTGAACAATATCAAGATGAACGGGATTAGAAAACATTTTCTTCCAACTCATTCCACGAGTCACTTTGACACACTTGTAACCTGGCTTTGAGCATAAGCCCTTAGCAAAATACTCTGAATGCCTGCTCACGGCTGCAAAGCTTAACTGGAAAATAGAAACGGTTAAAATAAAGGCAATCAGTATTGTTCTTTTCATAAACAGTCCATTGTTTGTTGCATAACACCCAAAGGCACTTCCTTCGGCCTCTACTTATAAAATATATATAAAATATGGTGAGGGGTCAAATGTACCCAACTTATTTTGATCTTTGGTGACTAGGCAGCCATTAACAACTTATGCACCGCCAAAAGCAGGGTTCTCTCCAGTCATGAAACCCGCCACCTCCTTGTCTTCTTCACTTTTGCGATCTGCTTTACTTTTTATACTGCTGGCATCATCCATCGCAGCCGCGCCAAGACCAAAGCCTCCCATTGCACCTTCAAAGCCTGGATGGCTCAAATCTCTCGCCTCCATAGGACCATTTCGCACAAAACCAGGAGGAAGCGCAGGAGTTTTTCCGCCAAAGAAAGTCGCCAAACACGGGCCCTCAAATGCAGACAGAGGAGGAGCTTCTCTTCTTTCCTCAACGTTCATTGGTTTTTTGGGAGGCTCTTCTTGTTCTGGAATCTCTTCTTGCGCCAAAAGTTTTAAATCATCGATCTCCATTTTAATGGCTAACTCAGTAAAATTAATATTTTCAAGAGGCAGCTCTTCTGAACATTCAAAAACAGTTTTGACAATTTCTAGAAAAGCCATTTCTTCATCTTCAGACAACATAGACACCAGAATCTCAAAACCCGAGCGAATTTGAGTTAAATAAATAGAAACATCTGTCTCTTCCCCATAACTAAAACACTCTTCCAAAATTAGCTTGTTGCCCTCAGAAAGCTTTTGTTTATTAGTCATTACAACCTGAACGGCTTCTAACATAATCTTTTTTCTGGCTAACTTTCTATTCGACTCCGCTACCTGCCTCATGTCAGCTCGCCCATCACTTGCTGCTTGCCTTCTTTTGAAATCATCACCCAACGCATTAGCATGCAATCTTCGAAGGTCTGCAATGGTTTTAGCGCCTTCTAATTTTGTTGCATTGAGAACAATTAAAGTTAAATTTTCAACAACCAATACACCACAAGCATCCTCATCCTCCTGGGGTATACCATAAAAATACGTAAGCGTTATCTTAGGATAGCGTTCCTGCAAGGCTTTCAGCAATAGAGGCTCTGGCTCTTGTCCATTAATAGAATTTGTATAACAAATCCATTCCAGCTCTCCTCTCTTATCATATTTAAAAGCCCAACCTGTCCAATGATCATAACCTTGATGGCAATGTGCTATTAACCAGCGCTCTTTCAACCCAGCTTCTGCCGCTAATCGGTACTCAGTCGCAACAACATTTAATAAACTGCTTGGATCATCAGCTATTTGACCAAAATGGACATCCTCAAGGCCTGGCAAATTGATAGGACAACCAGCAGACTCAGCAAGACTCTTTACCCGTAATTTTAAAAGCGAACTTATATCTGTACTTGAATACAAATACCTTAAATTTAATACAACTGACTCGCCCGTTGATAAATCGACTCTTGGGACCGCCATGAGAGGAGGCCCATACTTACCTAGAGGAATATTAGCCAGACTTGTCTCCGGATTTGCCTTACGTTGTTTAATGATAAGAGCATACAATTCAGGATTAAACATAGACAGCGACATCAATGGAAAAGTAGATACATTATAAAGGTTAAGATTAGAAATCATTGCAGCAACTGTATCAGCTAACATCTTTTCAGCTTTGACTAATTGTATAAGACAATCAAGTAAATAGCGGCCATCTGTATCATCACTCCAACTCACCCCTCCAGCATTCAAATCAAACTCAAGTCTCTTGCGTAGAAAAGCAATTTTCTGAGACCATCCTTCAGCACAAGAAGTCTGTACCACAAGTTCAAGCAAAGAATTTTCAGGGAGAGTATTCTCTGACTTTTCTAACAATGCTTCAATGAAATCTGTATTCTCTGGTTTTGATATCGCCAAAATAAAGAGCTTGTTTCCAGCCGTAAATGGCTGGAGGATATCTGACTTTTCTAGTTGAGCCAGCATTGAATGAAACGATTGAATATCGTTACCCAGAATAGCATTCATCAAAGGTTCTAGAGGGCACATAAAATTTTCCTTTATTGTTATTACTCTTTAAGCTAGAGAGAGATTATAATATTGAAGAATAGTACTTCAAAAACCGACTCATGAGAAGACTCAGAAAGCTCCAAGCAAAATATTTAGTAAGAAAATGGCTCAAAAGCTTGCATGCGACGCGGCAATGCATTAAAATACCTTATCTAAATATCTTTCCCGATTTTCAACGTTTTTCAAACAGATCCATTTCTTGGCGCTTGTTGTGTGGATATTTTCCGCATCAAGAGACCTACATTAAGCTTTATTCTTAAATTACAACGAAACTTCCCTCTCAATTATTCAAGCAAACTTGCAGCTAGAAGTTAACTCTTCTAGACGCTGCATCTTAATAACAAAGGAAAAATCATGGTAACCATCGTTAGCAAACCCACAGATACATCAAACATAGCAAAAGCATCAACTGATACAGCAGGCGCGGCTGCTGATTCGGTTATGTTTAGCTTTAACACCACTCTCGCAGGAAAGAATTTTTTTCTTGAAGGGTTCCCGCACTATATTGTTTTACCGGCTGTTGCGGCTCTTTTTATTCTACGCTTTGGATATCGCGCCTACAGGTTTGCAACTAAAGCAACTGAACGTAAGGGAATCAATTTAGCAGAACTTGCGGTCTGGGGAGCAGCCCTTCCCTTAATACTCTTTGCTATACCCGTTTTTACACTAAGTATCGCCGCTTTAGTACCTATTGCAGCATGTTGTTTTGCCGGAGCTATCGGACTTTTTAGCGCGCATGGAGCATTTAGAACCATTCGTGCAGGTATTAAAAGTTTTCGTGCATTTAGAAAAGCGCGCAAATTACAAAAACAAGCCGGCGCTATAAGGCAGCAAAGTGAGCGCGGAGAACTTCTAAGCAATAAAACCAAACTTGAATTTAAGGCAAGTGTTGCAAGAGAAAAAGGCAAGGCCTATCGAAAAGAAGCCATTGTTTCAGGGGCTCATACTGCCGTTGGGAGCACCCTGCTTGTAGGTGTTGGGGTTCTCTTTATTGCTGGCATCACTAGCCCTATTGGGATGGCAATTACAGCAGGCTCAGTAGTAGTAGCTACAGCGGCAGCGGCAACTTATGGCGCTTTTCAAGTGAAAAAACTTATTAAAAATAAGTTTAAAGCTTGGAAAGCAAGTAGAGAATCAAAAGCTATAGAAATGACAGAGCTCCCCAAGAAAACAATTACCATTGCTCCAAACAAAACAACAAGCCATCAAATAATAAAAGCGCTATTAACAGAAGAAATTCAAGAAAAAATTGATAAGCTCCAAGAACAAGTGAAAAATGAAACGGCTAAGAAATCAAGGGGCTTTGGAAAATTTCGTGCAAATCATGGATTGTTTTGGAGTGAAAACAAAAAACGAGATGCAAAAATTAAAGCCTATCAACAGATGCAAGTCAAACTTGAAAACGATAATCCTATTAGCAGCATTAGACTTTCTAACAGAGCGCAACAATCCTTTTTCAATGATGTATCAGGCCCTCAAGATACGCTTAATGAAATCAACTTAGCGCAAGCTCAAGCTACAGCCTAGCATCGAAGGATCGGAATCAACTGATTTTCGGTCAAATAGGCTGAAGGATTGTGCCATAGTATCTTTTCAATAAGTGTGCTCATATTTATACATTTACACAAAACTGTCGAAAAACAACCGTTTTGTGTAAATACATTAGATTTTATGCCACTTTTTAGATGAAAATGATCCAAAACGACTGTTTCACTCAGATTTTTAGGCTCATAAAATGCTTACATAATTGACAGTTATCCAGCATAATACCTCTCTTTTTAGAGCCAGTATCATCCAAGGAATAACATTGAATCAAATTGCCTTCTCAACACTTAAATTACAGCCAAGTCTTTTAAAAAATCTAGACTCACTTGATTATAAAGCCATGACACCCATACAAGAAAAAAGCTTGCCTGATATTTTGGCGGGTAAAGATGTTATCGCTCAAGCAAAAACAGGCTCAGGAAAAACAGCTGCATTTTCACTCGGACTTCTTTCTAAACTTGATGTGAAACGTTTTCGAATACAAGCACTTGTGCTTTGTCCTACGCGAGAGCTTGCTGATCAAGTGGCAAAAGAAATCCGAAGACTAGCAAGAACCATTCATAATATTAAAGTATTAACATTATGTGGCGGTGTATCGATTGGACCTCAAATTGGCTCACTTGAACATGGCGCGCATATTATTGTCGGAACACCCGGACGCATTGAAGATCACCTGTATAAACGCACACTAAAATTAAACGATGTGCATACATTGATTCTTGATGAAGCTGATCGCATGCTGGACATGGGATTCCAACCAACCATTGATGCCATCATTGATCAAATCCCAGAAGATCGACAAACACTTTTATTTAGCGCGACGTATCCGAAAAAAATACAAGTGATTGCTGAACGTGTTATGAAAAAACCAGTGATGGTGCAAGTGGCATCGATGCATGATAATAGCAGTATACGCCAGCATTTTTATCAAGTGCAGGATAATAAACAGCGCCTAACCGCTTTACGACTTTTACTTTTAAAACAAAAGGCTGAGTCAACGTTAGTTTTTTGCAATACTAAAAAAGAAACACAAGAGGTTGCTGACGCATTAGAACATGAAAACTTTAGTGCGCTAGCATTACATGGCGACATGGAACAAAGGGAACGCGATCAAACACTCGTGCGCTTTGCAAACAAAAGCGCTTCCATTCTTGTTGCAACCGATGTCGCCGCTCGAGGTTTAGATATTGCTTCACTCGACGCTGTGATTAACTATCATGTTGCAAGAGATCCTGAAGTTTATGTTCATCGTATTGGCAGGACTGGTCGTGCAGGTAGCAAGGGAATAGCGAGTTCACTTTATACCGAAAAAGAACATTACAAAATAACAAGGCTTGGCGAACACTTAGAACAAAAAATCAAAAGCGAATCTTTGCCGCCTTTCAGCCTATTAGAAAAACCAAGCTCAAAACCTTCTATGGTTACTTTGCAAATTGATGCCGGGAAAAAAGACAAACTACGCCCCGGCGATATATTAGGTGCATTAACAGGCGCTAATGGCATTGCCGGAAAACAAGTAGGCAAAATTCATATTTTCAACTACCATGCTTACGTTGCTGTTCATCGAGATGCAGCTAAACCCGCGCTTAAAAAACTAACCGAAGGGCAATTAAAAGGTCGGTCGTTTCGAGTTAGACGCATTTAAAAAACATGCGTTTCGATATAGACAAACAAGCCATAGCAGTTTTGCCTTTTTGCTTATTTCAAAAAAAACAAAAAGGCAAAGAGGCAAACCTGTTATCTATTAAGATAAGGCTGCAACAATTTTCTCAGCAGCTGGTTTTGATGCACCTGTAATTTGAAAATTCGCGCCAAGTTTGCTTTGAATCGTTGCTCTATTAATCACATGATCACCTATTGTCATCATCATTTTTCCGTGTAGATTCGCGCCCGACATACGCGTCATGTTTTTTGCAGCTTCTGGTTTTAATTGAATTGCAATTAAATAACTATTATTTGTGCCTTTAACCACTCTTGCTGAACGCACATCTTTTTTGTTAATCACCATTGACTCTTTAATTGTTTGAATAGTTACCTGGTTCGCAGCAGGAGGCGCAGTTTTCGCCATCGCAAGCGGTGATCCAACCATTAATGAAGCAAGCATAACGCCTATCAGTACCTTTTTCATAATATATCCTCTGTTTTTAATTAATTTACAATGTTTCGCAATGTATTAGATGGGGCATGAAAATACTATTACAAGCCAATTAAAAAAAATAATTATAACCATTCAGTGAGCTAGCTTCGCGCCAATTTCAAAAGGTACGTGAATCCTCAATGCCGTCAACTTAACCTCGAAAAGTTACTATAGAGATCGTCATTCCTGCTGAGGCAGGAATCCTGCCACTTGGATGCTCCCGATGGTGGGATTGCTTGCTTCGCTCGCGAACCCACCCTACATGCCCCTAAAAATTTTTATTTGAGTTAAGATGATTTCTTTTGAGTGGGATGGGTTCTTTGCGGAGCAAAAATCCCACCTTTTTGGATGCTCCCGATGGTGGGATTTCTCACTGCGTTCGAGAACCCACCCTACGCGTTCCTAAAGATTTTTATTTTGAGCTGGAGTGATTATTTTTGAGTAGGGTGGGTTCTTTGCGGAGCAAAAATCCCACCTTCTCGGATGCTTCCGATAGCGGGATTGCTTGCTTCGCTCGCGCTCCCTACATATACGCGCACTTCAGCCTTAAGTTAACGGTATTGAGTAAAAGGTTGCGAATAATCTATATAAGCTCATGGAGAGATAACTCAACACTGGGATTGACCGCATGAAGCGTCATTCGAGCAACATCATGTTGTTGTACAGGTGCTGCTGGCGATTCAACAAGAACAGCTTGTTCAATATCACTATAATAATGCCCCGTTTGAACGAGATGCACTAATGCTACTTGCAGCGGCGCTAAAGCCGGGCTCTGTGCAACGTTATCCAAATAGCTTCCGACAAAAATTTGTTTGTCGTACGTTTGTAATGCAACGCCCGCATAGGCTGGCCAGTAAGGCGAGTAGCTTCGTTTTGCCGACTCAAACGCAGATAACACCAAAGGATTTTTTGATTTTTCTTTAAGCTTTAAATTATTATTTTTTCCTGTATTGAGCATCCCGCCCTTAACACCAAGCGCACTTGGAGAAAAGGCTCGAGGCAACAAATCTTCCAAAGTTATTTTAGGTTTTCCCGGCTCCAAAATCTCAAGTGATGCTGCATTATCAAGCTCAAATAAAAACTGCCTACAATACCCACAAGGAGCTGCATTGACAGCTAATTTTGAAATCCTTTGCTCTTGATTAAGAAACGCCATGGCAACAACAGATTGCTCTGCATGTATACATTGACAGGTTGAATTATTTTGAAAATCCTGGCTCGCTCCCACATAACAATTCCCCGAAGATCCAAGCGCAACAGCGCCTACCATAAAATGGCTCAAGGGCATGATTGCGTTCTCTTTGGCAATCTCTAAAAGCTCAAGCATAAAAGCATCATCTGATAGCGTAGAGCGATCACGAAGATCTTTATATTGCTCAGCATCCAAATACCCTTTAGTCCCCAAAGCAGGCTTAATGGCTAATTTATCTAAAATCATATTTTTTCCACAAAAAACAAGCCCCAACAGGTTCTACATTCCACCTGTTTGACCTAATGTTTCTTCAGTTAAACCTCCTTCACCTTCAGCAACCGCCCGAAAAAGCAAGCTCGGCGACCCTGACCTTGAAGGTGAATCTTTGCCTTCTACTTCTTGTGAAGAACTTGAATTAAAATGAGATGCTAACGGTATAGGCGTCCATGCTTTTTGATGACAAGAGCGCAAATGCATAGTTGAGCTTCCAGCATCATAGAGTACTTGATATATCGTTAGAGGCCAGTGCGCCCCTCCTTCAGCCAATGGTGTTTCCATAGCTACTTTTAAGTCATCCATAGTCAAAACAGCTTGAGCCTCTGCTAATGCTAATAAATTATTTCTTCTAGTGACACCCTCCCAAGCACTCTCATCCGTTGCAGCTGGAACTGCATCTTCTTGCCACGACCCTAAGAAAAAATTAGTAGAAGCATGAGGTTTATCCATTTCTGGTGAATGTGTTCGCGCGCCAAGTGTAGAAGAAAATTCACATGCTTTAACCTCTGCCGGATCAGCGTAATTAACAATGAGAGAGAAATCTGTCTCTGTTTCTCGAAGCTTCGCTTTCACTTCGGCTAAACTAGAAGAGCTTGTCAAAATGTCTAACAGCTTTATTAACAATGTTTGTTTCTCGGCAACCTCATAACCACCAGAGGGCATACCGTTATTAAATTCTAAAAAGATGTTTGCTGCATTGATACCCGTTGCACAAAAAATTTGTCCCGGTAAAGATACTGTTGCTGTTGGTACTTTACCCTCAAAATGATACACGGCAACGACCAAAAACTTTGCACACTTATCAAAAGGCGGAGGATAATCATAATTACGGCCAATCATCACCGATCCCGTCTCTGTTTTTTCTGGTGGTAAACTTAAAAATGCGCATTGCGCAACTGAAGGCTGAGCAAGCAATGCATTTAAAGTTTCCATCGCAAGGATTATTTTACAATCATCTAAACTAAGCCCTGAGCCTTCCGACATACCCTGCAAAAATTCCCGATAGGTTTCGATAGAATATCTCGCATAAAATTTATTGGCGCAGTCTAATACCGCCTGGTAATCTATTTGTTTTTCATCAACAAAATAGCCTAAAATAATCTTCAAGACAGCATTCAATTGCTCGCTTAATTCTCTGCCGTAGGCTCGCCCCATTTCTATTGGGGTCCCCACCAAATTAATAGTAATAATTTGCGTATCACCATCTTGAATAATTTCTGCTGTATTGGGCTTCATAGTTAACTCCCTTTTCTGAATTAGATTGATCAATTAAAAAGAGTGATTTCCTTCGCTTAGACTAAGAACATATCTGATGCTTTTTAAGAAACTGAATAACAGCGCCCGAAACATCAGGCAAGTTAGTATGCCCTCTTTTTTCATAAAGTTTTATTTCTTTAGGCTCAAGCGCTTTTGAATATAATGCTTGGCCTAAATTGACAGGAATGATTTTATCTTTTTCCCCGTGAAGAATAAATAAGGGCGTTTGGATTTTTTGAATTTTTTTAATAGATTCATATCTATCTCTTAGCAGTAAATCTGTCGGCAAAATAGGGTAAAAATTTCTAGCAACATCCATAAGCGATGTATAGGGTGATTGTAATATAATAGCGCCCACCTTAAATTCTGTTGCCATTTGTACAGCAATCCCAGATCCTAATGATTCACCATAAATAACAATACAATGCATAGGAATATGCTCTGCCATTAAATAAAACATTGCCGTACGCGCATCAATATATAAACCTTTCTCTGTTGGTTCACCTTCATTACCCCCATAACCGCGGTAACCTAACAGCAAGATACCATAGCCTGCTTTTATAAATGGGCGAATACGAAAAGCACGATGCGCAAGATGTCCTGTATTCCCTTGCAAATAAAGCATCGTTGGCATGTGAGTATTTTTAGCAGGGTGATACCAAGCACTTAAGCTTAAACCATCTGATGTTTTGAGTTTAATAAGTTTTACACTAGGTAGATTATAGACTTTAGGATTCATATCGCCTGAGTGCGGAAGATAGATATAATCACGCTGAATAAAATAATAAACAACCATCACCACTAGGTAAATAAAAATGAAAGCTAAAATGATTCGCACTAAAGAACGCATTGATGATTCCTTTCAACACTACTAGTAATATTTGCTTTACTTTACGTAACTACCCACAACCGTATACTCAATATCCGGCTGATACCCAATCACATACACATCACCACAACGCACCCAAGCATGTGCGTCAATGAATTTACCCATCTCTTCTGATTTTCGCACGCCAAAATACATCGTTGTTGTCAAACGCCTTCGGCTTAACATCCACTGCACAGCCATGGCTTGATCTAAACATTTTGTATGCCAAGGTAAATGGCGCGCAACGCGACGCACTGATCGTCTAAGTTGAATTAAACGCCGAACATCTTTTGTTTCTGGTTTAAACAAACCTTCAGAATGACGCTTGCCTAATGATCGCGCATACCACCTAAAGGGCAAGACAATGTTATAAAACTTAGCAAGACTAAGAGAGAAAAAAGCCTCAACATCAGTAAAGCGCGCCAAGCGAATAAAATAAGCACCTCTAAAAATCTTGCGCAACACCAACACTCTTCCCATGAGAAATTAACTCAGCTATCATAAACGACTTAAAAGCAAAAGGGAACTAGCATGAATGGACTCGGCGGTATACTGCATTTTAATCAACAGCCTTTTGATACGGCTCAACTAAGCCAGCTATCTTTCAATAGTCCACTTTGGCAACCCGACCACCAAGAAACATTAGTCGACCATCAATACGCCATTGCCTGCACGCAGCGCTATATTAAACCAGACGATCATCGAGCGCCCATGCCACATCAGCATAAAACAAGTGGACTCATAGTTGCGGGTGATCTTTATTTAATTGAACGTGAAACGTTAATTGCAAAACTTGGGCTAGCTAGCCACCTCTCTGACATTGAACTTGTAACAGAAGCTTATTTAAAGTGGGATGTTGATTGTGTCAAACATTTATCTGGCAATTTTTTAATTGCGATTTGGGACAAACGAAAGCAGCGATTCTTTTTAGCAACCGATCATCTAGGCACTAGACCTTGCTTTTATGCACATATTCCGAAAAAAAATTTTTACTTTGCCAATACTTTAGAACCTATAAAAAAATGTCATCCGAACCTCAGCATCAATAACAATTTTTTCCAGCATTTTGTACTCGATCATTTACCTGGCGCGGAAACCTGCTATAAAGAAGTTTTTAAACTTCCCGCGGCGCATTATCTTGTTGTTAACTCATCAGGCCTTAAATTAAAGCGCTATTGGCGACTCAAAGATCAAAAGAAAAAGTTACCTTATAAAAAACGAGAAGAATATTATGAAGCTTTTCAAGATGTTTTCGAAAAATCAGTCGGCGATTATTTACAATCCGACCATCCAATCAGTGCGCATATTAGTGGTGGCTTAGACTCCTCTTCTGTTGCTTCAATGGCCGCGCATTTATTAGAAAAATCCAATCAATCTTTATATGGCTTTACTGCTATCCCAAACGGCTTAGAAGGCGACAGCTTTCGAAAAGGTTGGCAGTACCATGAAATGCCAAGAGTTCAAAACGTATTAGACCAATACCCCAACATCCATCATCATCAATATTTTAGTCAAACTGACACTGACATGCTTAAAGAACTTTCGACGTTCTATCCTTACATCGACCAACCCATTCGTAATGTATTAAATTTTGATTGGATATTAGGTTCATTCAAACATGCAACCAGCATTGAAGCAAGAACACTGCTTACAGGACAAAATGGGAATGGGAGTATTTCCTGGGAAGGGCAATCCTTACGTCAACTAGCTCAGAATACTCGTTCAAATCTTAAAATAAAACTCAAACCCCGCACACTCTTTAATGGCTACTATGACAATTTCAATAACAATTTCATTCAAACGCGCAAAGCCAAACATATACTTCATCAAAGAGGCATTATCATCAATATGCATTATTGGATGCTTTCTCAACCTTTGCAATGGTCGCGCCTTTCATCTATTCGGCCCATCGAACTCTACTATGGCATCAATAAACAAGACTCAACAGCTCCAATTTCTCTCCTAGAATTTTGTTACAATGTACCGCAATGGGTTTATCAACGTGATAACGAAACCTTAAATCGCCGATTGCTCGTGAGAGAGGGGTTAGATTCCATCGTACCTGAACCTGTTCGCAAAAATCCTTATCGTGGTGAGCAAGCCGCTGACTGGGCTTTACAATATAATTGCCACATTCAGCAATGGCGAAAACAATTAGAAAACATTTCACCTGAAGCAGCTAAAATGATCTGGCAACTCTACGACCATCAAAAGATGAGTGATTTACTTGAGCATTATCCAAGAATTCAAAGCCCAGATAGAGCCACAATAAAGCAGATTCGCGCGGTATTGATGCGCTGTTTTAGTACTAGTCAGTTTTATGAATACTTAGCAACAAATTGATTGCTGTGGCGATATTATTCATCCTTAAAAAGTACTAGCAATAGCTTCCTCATCACTTCATGAACAGACTAAAGTACCATCACACCCGCATCCGTCCACGGATCTCGTGACATCTGTCGCATCTACAACAATCATTAATTCCGGCATTTGCCACTCTTGTTTATTTTCGCTCACTATTTCGCTCCACTTACACCCAGGTTCTATTAATATGCATAAAATAACCGAGCTTACTGATCAATGCGCCTTTTTCCCAGGCTTACCTTATTAAACCAAATAAAAATTATGTCGGACCTGAGTGCTCAAGAAACATCAGAGTAGCCCATACTACCATCAGAATGAGACCCTGCCGTATTACTTCTTGTAGCCTCTGTAGTATCTGCAACCATCCTGAATTCCGGGGCGCGCCACTCTAGTTTTTTTTCGCTCACTACCTTCCTCCTCATGTTATTACCTCATACGCTAAGCTACAAACATAACCTGGATACTCAAGAAGCTGTTCCGCCAAAACCATCAGAGCATATACCAGAACCATCACTTGTTGCCTCAGCAGCATTTGCAATCACCCTGAATTCAGGGACCTGCCAATCTAGCTTATTCTCGCTCACTGTTTTGCTCTCCATGGTAGTAGTTTGTTAAACTATCTAAGATAACCGAGCTTACTGATCAATGCAACCTCTTTATAAAGGTAACGCACTCTACTTTATATTTTAGCGGCTAATACTTTAAGTAATGCGTTCAGTGACGCCTCATACCCCAGCTTTTCCATAACATGCCCCTGGGTACTAGCGGCCCTCTCAACCATTTCAACCGTTAATTCATCGCGCCAATTGCCACTTTCCCCCGCACGAAAAAAACGCTTTGTACACGAGGCCTTTTCTTTAAAATTATCTTTTTCTTCTTGGCGTTGAAGCTCTTTCATTTCACTAAATCGGATGGCTTTTTCAATTCTCGCTTGATCATCAGGTAAATTTAAAAATTGAATAATGCCCTGAAAGGTTGAATAAGTTTTCAGAAGCATATCCTCATAGCGCACAACATGGATAGGCATATCCGCATGATCCAACCAACTGTTTACATGTGAAGACCAAGACAATAGCTTTTGTCTTAACTGAGAAGGATATTTTTTTGTATTTCGTTGTGCCATCACATATTTCTCATTGGCTAAACATTCAATCGTATGATCCAAATCCTCTGAACCATTATGATTAGCATACGATGCAACAACATCCAAAGGATTCCTAACAAGATAAATAGCTTTTTGTTTTTTAGGGTCGCCTAACAAAGGCCTACCATCTGGCAAAAAAGTATAGGCGTCATGAACTTTATGATAATGAATCTCTTCACTTAAGTTCGCCCAAGCATCATACATTTCAGGGCGACGTTGATCGATCTCTTCTAGGGTTAGGTCACCCGAATCAAGAGAATACAGCTGTTCAAGCGGCCCTCTAGCACTTGCTATCGACATTTTTTCAAGATCATTGATCGAAGCAGGTTTATCTAGGTCACGCAGAAAATTACTAAGAAAAATTCTTAGCCATGTATTTCCGGATTTTGGATAAGAGGCCATCCAAACAAGTGGCCTTGGGTCATTTTGAATACCTGGCTTCTTTGTCATTTTATTTCTCCTCACAAATAAGGTCACCCTCAAACGCCGCTGGAGCGTTGATAGAATCATTCATGACAGAAAACAATTCATCGATCTTCGTTTTTCTTTTTACTCGATTCAATGTACAAGCATTCACTTGCTTTAAAAGCGTCGTCCAAATGTGTTGATCAGTTGCTCTTGTAGATTTTTCTTTTGAGGAAAAAGCTTGCTTTTTAAAATCTTGTATTTGTTCAAACTTATCGATGCCTTTAAGCTCTGGCTCTATGATAGGTTTATTTATATTAGATGTGTTATAGATAAAAATATGGCGAACGGATAATGCTTGATTACAATAAACCTCAAGCGCATCCCAGTGATAACGAAAAATATCGGGCCTTACTTTAAGGAAATGTTTAGGCGGCATCGATAATAAATCGCAAGCATCATGCCACAATTTAATAATAGGATAAGCAGGCCTTACAACGCAGCACTCAAGATCAGAATCATACCCAAGCAAACAAAATTCATCACTCAACATTTTCGCACCCTGCTTGCAACAATACGCTAGCAAAGTAGATTTTCCAGCACCAGAATTACCAAGTAACAAAACAGCTTGTTGATTATCAAAAGTTAAAGCGCTTCCTTTTAACAAAAAACAACTTTTTAATTGCAGCCATAAAGGCAAAACTGCACTCAGTAAAAAAGTCACCAAAGTCATTTCATCAATGCCATCATTTGGCTCAACAATAATTTGATATTGATCGACATAATACTTAGCAATATCATCAACCACGAGCACCGCAGCCTCATTATACTGAGTAAGTCGCAAGCCTATTTTTTCACCTTCGCATTTCATCTCAGGCAATTGACCACAACTGATCACTAAATCAGCTTTCAACACAGGCTCACCCCACTCCTCCAATGGAATAGCAAGCTCACTTGAAATAATGCGCCCAAAAATCTTGTAGAATCTACTCATTTAATCCAATCCGTGGTATAACGAGCGATCAAGATATCATAGCACTCGACACAAAGGAAATGTATGGATACTAAAACCTTAATGACACTCAAAGACACCGACCAAATCTCACGCAAAGAAAATTTACTCGCCTCTGAAATTGATGATGAAGTCATTATGCTCGACGAAGAAAGCGGCTCCTATTACGGATTAAACCCCGTCGCCAGCCAAATCTGGATCAAACTCGAGACCCCGCTTAGCTTTTTCGAATTAAGACAACAGTTACTTGAAATTTACGAAACCACTGACGAACAATGTCGACAAGATACCTTGACCTTTCTTCAATCGATGATGGATAGAGGTTTGATTTCTGTTAAAGATTAATTAGCTCCAGAACTATCCATACTATTTGCCAACTTGGTATTTAATTATGGAATAACGGCCATGCCAGGCGTATTTGCAACTATTTATTCAACAACGCCCCACAAAAGCACTTATTGAAAAAAAACGAGAATAATCTAGAGGTTAGCATACATAGGTTTTGCCTGGCATGACTTACTTCTTGTTGTGATTATTTATTTGCAATTGTCCCATGAGTGTCCCACAGAAACTTGCAGCTACTCAGCAACAATTCTCTGACAATCGCAAATAGAAACCCGCCCACCAAAAGTAAAGGTATTAAAAATTAGCAACCGTTCACCCAACGCCGTCAACTTAAAGAAGAAATGCAGCCATCCCCACCGTATTTCAAGGCGCGAAGCTTGTGATAAAAAAGATTTTCAGTATCGCACCTTAAGCCTGGAGGACTTTAATAAATTAAGCTATGACGTGAGCGGTTATCTACGTTTTATCAAGAGTAACCATTCCGGGCCACTTTATTATGCAGGGCATCCCCTGCTTGTTGGCCAAAGAGACAGGCCCATTTACAAGGGGTGTATTCGCAAGGTTCATGATCATCATCATTACATACACAATCAGCAAACCACCCTAGAAAACAACCGGCAGGCAGGCAGCATATACATGAAAGCAAACCAGTAAAGCAACCACAAGGAGTCTTTGGTGGCCAAATTTGATCTTCGCTAGACATTCTATATTCCTCTAAATTATTGTAATTATTCATCAAGCTATTAAAGAAGGATAATCTCCCAACCCTAACAACGCCTCAATACTTCTAGCAACAACCGTTATCACACTCTCTTCCTGTTGCCGACATGTCATCACTGACGTTAAAATCCTTTCAATAGAACACTTCTGTGCGGTTCCATATTAAATCTTGCTGGAATGATATATTATCCCCACAAATATAATCAAGCAAAACATGACCATTTCCGTAAAATAGCCTTAAATCACCGTGATCAGCGGCTTTTTTTGAAATCAAGGATAATGAAGAAATGAAGGGAAACAATGCCAGGCGCGCCTTGTGTCTTGCTAAGAAAAAGATAAAGGCACGCCTAGCATCAATGGTGTTTACAATTAAATGACTATTTCTAAAGGACTTACAGTGTATAAGTCTTGACTGGCATGGCTTTCTTTCTAAGATATACCAAGTTATATCCGGTTATACTTGAAATTAGATATAACCTAGCAGCAATAAATTTAAGGCAGCAATCTATGGACCCTATTCAAAACCCATTCTCCCCAGGGGCGGGCTCACCTCCTCCGGCACTTGTAGGCCGTGAAACTGTTTTAAACCAAGGGAATATTTTATATGCGCGAGTAAAGCAACGTCGCCCTGAGAAAAGCTTAATACTAACGGGCTTGCGTGGCGCGGGTAAAACGGTATTGTTAAACGAGCTTGAGAGGCTAGCTGAGCACGCTAACTATAAAACGCTAATGATTGAAGCACGCGAAGAGAAAAGCTTGGGTGAAATGTTGATACCTTCGTTACGTCAATTGCTTTATCGTCTAGATAGACTTTCGGGCGCCGGCCACAAGGTTCGCCGAGGGCTTGCTGTATTGAGAAGTTTCATTAACGTCGTTAAACTCAAGGTTGGTGAGCTTGAAGTTGGTTTGGATATCGAGCCTGAGATAGGCTCTGCTGATAGTGGTGATCTTGAATCTGATTTAACTAATTTGTTTATTGCTGTAGCAGAAGCGGCTGAAGAAAAGAAAACGGCCATTGCTATCTTGATTGACGAAATTCAGTACTTTAACACCAAAGAACTTAGTGCTCTGATTATAGCCTTGCATCGCATGCAACAGCGTCAGTTGCCTTTAGTCTTAGTCGGCGCAGGTTTGCCTATCTTACCCGGATTAGCAGGCGAAGCTAAAACCTATGCTGAGAGGCTTTTTCAATTTCCTGATATCGGACCGTTAACAAAAAAGGATGTTCTCAAAGCATTAGAAGAACCAGTAAAAAAATGTGGTATGAAATTTGAAAAACCTGCACTAGAAGAAGTTTTCAGCTTAACAGAAGGCTATCCTTATTTCGTTCAAGAATGGGGATATCAATGCTGGAATCATGCTGACCACTCACCTATTACTTTGAAACATGTGCAAGACTCAACGCCCGATGTTATTTGTCGATTAGATCAGAATTTTTTTCGTGTGCGGTTTGATAGGTTAACAGCAAGCGAACGAAACTTCCTAAGAGCTATGGCTGAATTAGAACCTGTTTCTAAGTTAACAAGCGATATTGCTGCGAAGTTGAAATTCAATGTTCAACAAGTAGGTCCTGTACGAGCTAAGCTGATAAAAAAAGGTATGATTTACAGTCCCGTATATGGCGAGATAGCCTTCACTGCTCCTCTTTTCGGAGGCTTCATGAAACGTGTTATGCCTTCCTTTAAGAATGATAAAAAATGAATCCCAACAATGCCGGGCTTGTATCTTCGTACCTTACTTGATACCCGCTTTTTATTATATTCAAGAGCTGAAAGGTACCGCTTGGCGGTGATACTGATAATCTGCTGGAAGATTCATATTTGGATTTACTGTAATTAATTGTTTTCAACTGTCCCGTCAGTGTCCCACGAATGATTATCACGGGAAGACGTTACATGTAAGTCATGGATTAAATTGGTGGGCCGTGTAGGGTTCGAACCTACGACCAATTGATTAAGAGTCAACTGCTCTACCAACTGAGCTAACGGCCCCTGTTTGATTTTGCTTTTCTTGTAGGGCGGGTTCTTTTGTGAAGCAAAAAATCCCAGCACTTGCCTTTATCCGATGGTGGGATTTTTTGCTTCGCAAAAGAACCCACCCTACGCGTTTGGGCATGGTGCTGTGTTTGTTGCGAATGCCCAAATGTAGCCTTCGGGGTCTTCTAGATTGCACATGCGGTCGCCCCAGGGTGTGTCTTGTAGCTCTTTGGTTGATCTTGCTTTGTGTTTTAATGCGTTTTCATAGAAGGCATCAACGTCATCGACATAAAGATAAATGACTGTTGGGCAAGGTATGCCGCTGTTGTTCGGTGTTTTAGTATTATTTTCATAACACGCTTCACTACCAAACATAATCATTTGATCTTCGTATTCCATTTCGACATGCATCATCGTTTTTTCTTCATCCATGTGAACTTTTGAACGAAGCTTAAAACCAAAGGCTTTTTCATAAAAGCCAATTAATGCTTCAGGATCACTCGACGCAAGGTACGGCGTCAACCACGGCATGTTTTCTGGTTTTGGATTTTTTGGCATCTCCATTCTCCTGCAAAGCTTCATAAATTTTTTCAAACAAATAACCCATGTGAACGCGGTTAGTTAAATCAAGTTTTTGCGTGTTGATTTTTAAAACTGATTTGTCGTGGTAACCACATTTCGCTACATCTTCAGGGTAAGAACGATAGAGTTTCGTCAATGCGACAATTTCACGGTAACTCCAACCACCATCCATTTCCATTTTACGTGCACGTTGCTGAATACGTTGCCATGCTTGATCTGCGCTTCCTTGCAAAACAATCATTAAATCAGATTTAGGTAAATCCTGATTCATTTGGAAAAACTCAGTGCTTAACAAGTCCAGCTCATCTGAAGTTAAATAACCATCCTGATGAAAAAGCTGACAGAAAATCAAAATATCTTCAGCCAAACTTCTATCTTTTACAAAACTTTTCTCGCCACTCTTACCTTTACGTCTCTGCTCTGCGCGTAACTTCAAAAAGTAACGCTGCAATTCATAACAATATTTTTTCTTGTCATGCAAAAACTTTTCTAACAATGGATTTTTTTCGGGTGTTTCATAAAGCGCGCCTATTCGAAGACTTTGATGCATTAACGCTGTCACCGTTGATTTACCTAACCCTACATTCCCAGCAACTGTAATCAGCTTTGGATTTTTCTTTAAGTACTCTTCCAAACGACACTCCGCATCAATCGCGCGCAAAGCCGCTTCTGTTTCAGGCAATCTTACCCACTCATGAATACCCGGTGTTGTAATTCTTAAATTCAATTCTTTAATTTTTTCTACAATTTTATGCGTTGTTTGGGGTAGGTTTTCCAATAAACGTTGCTCGCGATTAGATTCAATAATCATCACAGGACATTGCATATGCTTACGCACAAAGTTTTCATAAAGCTTATTAATAAGATCTAAATATTCAAATGAAATTAAACGCTCGCTTTCACGACCACGTTTTTTAATTCTTTCTAATAAAACATCGGTTGATGCTCTCAAATAAATCACAAAATCGGGCTGGTCAATACTTTCTGTTAGCAAGTTGTAACTACGCTGATACGCGCGGAATTCTTCTTCACTCATGTGGCCTAAAATTTTCTGCGCCTTACCAAACACATGGTAATCTTCAAAAATCGTTCTATCTTCTAGAATAATGCCACGAGCTTGATCAATTTTTGCCTGCCGCCTTAAACGACCGTTCAAAAATTCAACTTGCGCCATAAAAGCAGTCGTTGTTGGATCTTTATAGAACGCATCTAAAACAATTGGATCAAATTCTTCCTGAAACGTATGGATTTCTTCATTGCTTTTTAAGGTCGGAAAACACTCAAGTAAAATTTTGCTCAATTCCGGTGTTTTTAATGCATCAACAAAGGTTGATTTTCCAACACCAATGTTTCCAATGATTCCAATTCGTAGATTTTCCATACAAATTTCCTGACTGTTAAGATAACGAAAGACCAGGAAACGTTATAGCATGAAGCGCTGAAACTGTCATTAAGCAATAGAAATTTCTACGTTAATTTCTAGTAGCTCCAAGCACCCCTACAGCCTGATTGCCCTCTTCTCGCTCATATTGTACAGACGGAAAAAATGCTGCGTAGGCAGTGCTTAACGCCGGATTTATCCAATCATGCGCAATAGGTGAAGCAATCTGAATAACGAGCATTAAAGCGGCAAGATCCACAACGTCAGCTGGTAACTCAACAAAGATGGATGCTCCCAAAATGGCAAGTGACAAAAAGAGTGTTGCGTTGCTATTCAATGCAACCATTCTTCCAAATATCATAAGCCCACTTTGTTGCTCTTCTGCTTTAGTAATTAATACTTCCGCTTCCTCTGTAGTAGCAGCAAGTTTAAATGGAGCTTCTCCCCCAAAACCATAAAGCCTTTCAGCAACAAACAAAAACGGTCGGCTAAAAAGCGCGGTGCCCAGCACCGCAATCACTGTATTCAAAAGTATAATGGTACGAGGTGTTGGTCTCATCAATAATAGCAAGCACACTTCTTCTAACTCTGAAAATTCAGACACCTCATATGAAGCCAAGCTGTTTCCTTCAATCACAGCTAAACAAGATTCTTTTACTTGTGGCTCTATCTCCCCTCCATCCAAATATAACGACATAGAAAAGCCCCAGACCAAATACTCGTCCCATAAGTAAAGAGGTACAGTCAAGGTTGCAAAAGAAAGCACTGTAGAAATCAATTTTAGATTCCCTCTTAGAAGCTCTCTATTTTTATCATGAAGCGCCAAAAAAATTTCACGCTGTTGGCTTGTTGCTAGATTAGACATTGTTTTCTCCTTCTATTATTAGGCATATGTGTCTTACCTATTCTAGGTGAGCAAGCCTATGACGCACATTAAATCTCAAATAGAAGGAGATATCAACGCTAAAAGAGCAATCTTTGGTACTAAGCTTTAAGATGAGCTAAAGTACCATTCTTAACCTTGCCCTTTATTTTAGAATTTGGCTCCAGAAAAACTTCACCCGCTTTATTGGTAAATGTAATGTTACCTTTTACTGTTGAATGCTCGGTAATAAAAACCTTAGAGACTTCTGAGGATTCGCCATCTCTTACAACAATATTATCAACCGACGTTTTCTGTAATTTCAAAACATCCGTAGCAATGCTTAAATCACCATGGATAGTTGAATTTTTCACAAGCAAAGGTCCATTGATTTTCATGCTATTAAGTGAAGCAGAATCTAAAATGGCAGGGCCATTAACGGTTAATTCATTCGTAAAAGTTGTGCCCCTTACTTTTAATGGTCCATTAACGGTTGCATTTTTCAATGTACCACCATCGCATTCTGTTGGTCCATTATAAACATGACCCGCAACAGGCACAGGCACAATAACTCGGCAACCATCTGCTAAAACCGCTCCTGCGAATAAACTTGCAGCAACACCCACTAATACTAATTGACTTACTTTCATAAAACCTCCTTAAAGATTTTGGTTATCAAAATGCTTGCGCATATAAATACTTAAGACGACGAAGACGATACTGATTATAATACCGATTAAGGCACTCATCATCGATGAGCCATTTAGAAACGAAGCGTGATTAAACGCTTGCATACCATTTATATAACTTGTCCCAAGGTGCCATGTAGCAATGGCGCTTGAAATGTGACCTACAATAAAATCCCAAAGCACTTGCTGCTTTATAAAGAACAACTCTAAAATAACAAGTAAAACAACAGGCACTAATGCTCGCAAGAAAGGTGCTTTCTTAGAATAAGCAGAACATAACAAAAACCACATTAATATTGGCAAGAGCCAAACCACCTGTTCAAAAAGCGAAACAAGCTGGCTAATCCATGTTGAAATGATAGGCAATGGATGCCAAAGCGCCAACCAAACGCCACCGCCAATATAGATAAGCGCCAAAGTTCCTAAGATAAGCAATACAAGCTCTGTTGCTAGCATGACAATAAAAGTATACAGAGGTGCTATCACTAAACCTGCGATTAACTTTGAACCTACTTCTTGCGCATGTGAAATAGGCATTGAATGCCAAAACAAAATGCTCCTATCTTTTCTATCATCATAAAGACAAGCCAAAAAATAATTGGTTAACACCAACCAAAGCGTAACAACAAAAGGTATACCTACAGCATAAAATCCCGTATGGATGATGTCTTGAAGATTCGCATTATTAAAAGTTTGATGTAATTCAAATGAAAAATGAACATCCACTATCATCAAAACAAAAGCACAAATACCTACAAAACCAAATAAAAATCCGACTAACAAGGGAATGCGAAAGAAGTTGCTTTTATGCTCCCAGACTTCTCTTTTAATAAGAGCAAGCATGACATTCGTTTTCATTTTTGCTCTCCTTTTACAATTGAAACAAAAATATCACTGACACTTGGTGCAGAAACACTTCCCAAGGAGGTGAGTGTTGCTTTATCAACACCTTGAAATAAAAATTGTATTTCATTTAATTTTTTACTTTCATCAACGGGCTTTAAAGCTCTTAACGCCTCTGCCTCGCTCGGCTTTGCATTAACTAACAAATACTCTTCTGCTAACGCTTCCATAGACTCATGTAAAACTACCTTGCCGTGATTAATCATCATTAAATCTGTCAATAAACCTTCAACCTCTTCTATTTGATGTGTTGTGATAATAATGGTTCGGTTTTCATCATAATAATCATTTAACAAGCTTCGATAAAAATGTTTTCGGTAAATAATATCTAAACCCAGCGTTGGTTCATCTAAAACAAGTATTTCAACATCAATAGCCATCACTAATGCAAGATGTAATTGGACGATCATACCTTTTGAAAGTGTGCCAATTTTACTGTTCATTTGAATTTCAGTTTCTTTTAAGAAGTCTAACGCTTTTTTTCTATTAAATTTAGGATGCACGCCTTCAACAAAATCAATCGATTTTGAAACCTCTAACCATTTCGGTAGCACCGCAACATCTGCAATAAAGCACATGCTTTCCATCAGTTTTGTTCTATCTTTACTAGGGTTCAAGCCTAACACTGACAATTGACCATCGTAAGTTGTTAACCCTAAGATGGCTTTAAGCAAGGTTGTTTTACCTGCGCCATTAGGCCCTAGTAAACCTAGAATCTGTCCGCGCTTAATATCAAAACTTACATCATTCAATGCTTTTAATTGCTTGTAACGCTTATTTAACTGGCTTGCCTGTACTACACTATTATTCATCGAGAAGCTCCTTTAAATTAAAATCTAATTGCTTTATTCTTTGTTTTATCTTTGGCCATTCAACTTGTAAAAACTGTTTTTTCTCACGTGCTTTTAATGCTTTTTCCGCACCTTTTTTTACAAACATACCAAGGCCTCTTCGCTTTTCAAGCACGTGCTCATCAACTAATGCTTGATAAGCTTTTGCAACCGTTAAATGATTAAGGCGATACTCTTCTGAGACTTGCCTAATAGAAGGAATCACTTCCCCTTCTTTAAACACTCCCTCAAGCACTCCAGCAATCACTTTTTCTTTTAGCTGCAGGTAAATAGGCTTGTCGTCTTCCCATTTCATTGGGTATTACCTTGTTTTGAAAGGACAGTTACTTTACCACCATCGTTAAGCACCTGGTTTAACTTACTAACACGCCCAAGAACAACATGTGAGAAATTTTTAGCATTAATATAAGCTTGGCGAACTGTAAAGTTTTTACCATCGAGCTTTGAATTGCCGCTCGCTGTAATTTGCGCAAAAACAGCTGATCCATTAACGGTTAATATCGCACTATCCGCAATCATTGTGCTAAGCTTATCTAACACTTGAATGCTAGCCCTTGATGCATCTTCTACTTGAATATTAACATCATTCGCTTTTAATTTAGCAGCATCTAATATTGAAGAATCTACTGAGGTTACATTAAATGTTTTCGTGGCGCCTTGAAAACTTGCTTTTGATGCATTATATAATTCAGCCACAAAAGTTGAGTTTCTAATATTGGTGACATCTCCCGTTGCTGTATCCTTTAAAATAAATTGATGCAGCTTAGGAAGGTTAAGTATAATATCAATTGGCTCATGATTTTGAAGGCTCACACTGTGAGGTATGAAGGCATAAAATCTACCACGTTTAACAAGGAGATGAATATAAGGAAGAATATTACTTTCTGCTTTTACTGATATAGACTGTTTGAGAGCTCCAACATTCACCTTCAAATGAATAATATCATCGCCCTCCACTTTCTTAAAAGGTGCCAAGCTATAGTGTTTTGTTGCAACCTTGTTATTTCCTATAACCTCTTGTTGGTTAAAGACTTTATGTACATGCTCATTGATTGTTGGTGAAAAATAACTAAGCCCCATAAAAATAACGGCCAATACAATGATCACAATAATAACTCTCTTCATAACACCCTCCTGATTAGTGATATATCCAACTATATCACTATAGTTCAAGTTTGCAAGCATTAGTTTGACCTATTGATATACATGCTTTAGTCTAAATATTGAAAGGGAATTCGGGAAAAACAATGGATCACTCAACACAAGCAGCAGTCCCAAGCAAAATTAACAAAAAAGGCTTTATTTCTTGGGCTCTTTTTGATTTTTCTAACTCTGCCTATGTCACCATTATTGCAACCTTTATTTTCGGGCCCTACTTTATTCACTCCGTTGCAAAATCTACAATCATAGGAACAAGAGACTGGGCTTGGACAATTGCTGCGGCCGGCGTCATTGTTGCTATTGTCGCGCCCTTCCTAGGAGCAACTGTCGATCAAATGAAAAGAAGAAAGCCCATGCTTTTTCTTTTATGCTTACTCACCGTTATTAGTTCTGCACTTTTATTTTTTACGGAACCTTCAAAAGGCTGGATATGCTGGGCTATTATTTTTGTTGGCCTTGCCACCATTGGTTTTGAACTTATGCAAGTACTTTACAATGCCATGCTTTATTCCATATCACCCAAAGATAAAATTGGTCGCTTTTCTGGATGGGGGTGGAGTTGTGGTTATTTTGGCGGGATTATTTGTTTGATCATTGCATTACTTGTTTTTGTAAAAGGCGGCTTCATTCCAAAAACAAATAGTTTAAACGTCAGATCAACAGTTTTGTTTGTTGCTGGCTGGCTTATTGTTTTTTATATTCCTTTATTTATTTGGACGCCTGATCAAAAGCGTTCATCACTTTCCATATCAAAGTCTTTTACCACAGGCATCAAAGCTTTGGGCACTAACTATCAATATTTAAAAAAAATGCCCTCTGTCTTTGTTTATTTAATTGCTCACCTGGCTTATACCGATGGCCTTAATACCTTATTTACTTTTTTTGCTTTATTTGCCATAGGAACCTATCACTTTTCAATTGAGCACGTTATTATTTTAGCCATTGCAAGTAATATCATGGCAGGTTTAGGCGCCGTTGTTCTTGCATGGGTTGATGATTGGATGGGGCCTAAATTTAATACCTGCCTCGCATTAATTGGCTTTATTATTTTAGTGCTTATTATTTTCTTTTCTCACTCGGGTTTTTATTTTTGGATACTCGCTATTTGTGCGAGCTTTTTTGTAGGCCCCATTCAAGCTTCAAGCCGTAGCTTCATGGTGCATATTGTTCCTGAAGAATTAAACAATCAACTATTTGGTTTTTATGCATTGTCAGGAAAAATTACTGCATTCATTGGCCCATTTTTTGTTGGGCTTTTTACCGTGATGTTTCATTCGCAGCGTATGGCTTTGATTCTGCCTATTGCTTTATTGATTGCTGGCTTATTGGTTTTATTTTTTGTGCCATCACATCAAAAGATAAAAACTCGGATCAGTGCATTATAACTCAAACACAGAGGGACATATGAAAGACATTGCATTAAAATTAAAATTAGACCAAGACAAACCCTTCATCATCGTCAATGATAAGGGAGTGATTAAGCACATCAACCCCTTATTTGAACAAACTTACGGATGGCGCGCTGAAGACTTGATCAATCAAACTTTACTATCGATTATTCCAACAGGACTCCATGACGCCCACAACCTGGGATTCTCTCGCTTTATTACAACAGGAGCGCCTACTTTATTGGGAAAAGAACTTAATTTACAAATCACCAATAAGCAAGGAGAGGTTTCACAAGCTATTCATGTTATCAAGGCTCTTAAAGAAGAAAAGACATGGATACTTGGCGCCAATATATTCCCCGCGAAAGATGATGCCCAATGATGCCTGATTCAAATGAGGATTATATTAGCAATTTAAGAAATACACTTGGCAAAGTAGATCAATCGCTCAGCTATATTTATGAATCCGTTATCTGGACAGATAAAACAGGGAAAATTGAATGGTGCAACAATGTCTTCAGTCAATTAATAGGTGTCATACGCGCTGAAATTTTAAATAAGAATATTGATGAAGTTATTTCTTTTGAGAAAAATAAAGAAACGATTACTATCCAATCCATTTGTAAAAACTTAGTTGATAACAGAGCTATAGATTTATTAGACTATGAAAAAGATGGTATTTCACTGAAAATTGATTTTCTATGTCAAAAAACCACCTCCTATGCTTCATCAGATTATCTTATTATTGTGCTTCGCGATGTAACAAAGCAAGAACAAATGATTGCCGAGCTCAGAACAAAAGGGAATGATCTTGCTCTAACCAACAAAAAACTAAAAGAATTTGCGCGCTATGACGTTGTTACAACCCTACCCAATCGCCTCTACTTTCAAGAAATTTTAAAGCGAACGCTTTTGAGAAACGAAAAAAATAAAGTAAATTTAGCTGTTTTATTCATTGATCTAGATTTTTATAAAAAAGTAAATGACCAATTGGGTCATGATTGTGGTGACGACCTGTTAAAACAAGCAGGAAATCGCTTACAGAAAGTCACACGTCCCACCGATTTTATAGCACGCCTTGGAAGCGATGAATTCATTATTATGGTAGAAGGCGCGGAAGATATCCACGTACTTTCTTTTTTAGCTAAGAATATACTGACTATTTTAGGGAAAACCTTTAACGTTCAAACACACACTGTTCGCATTACCGCTAGCATTGGAATTGCCGCAGACCCCTCTGACGAAGCAGACCCTGAAGCACTACTTCAACATGCAGAACTAGCCATGCAACAAGCAAAAACTCGAGGTCGTGATCAATATTGTTTCTATAATGAAGAACTTGACGAAGAAGCAAAAGAATATGAAAAAATAAAAGGCGACCTTAAACCAGCCATCGACAATAATCAATTTTACCTTACCTTTCAAAAACAAATTGACCTTTCAACTCAAGCGTTAAAAGGTCTTGAAGTACTGCTTCGTTGGCGACATCCAGAATTAGGGGAAATTCCTCCTTTTAGATTTGTAGAAATTGCAGAAGAGTCAGGCGCCATTAAAGATATAGATTATTGGGTTTTAAATACGACTTGTAAGCAATACAAAGAATGGCTTGATACTAAAAAAATGTCTCAACCTATTTCTATTAATGTCTCTGCTCATGAATTAAAACAAAAAGGCTATGCTCAAAATGTTTTAGCTGTATTGAGAAAGCATAAGATCCCAGCTGAAAAAGTAATATTAGAAATTACCGAGACTTCCCTTATTGATAACTTAGAAATTGCACGACCTATCCTTCACGAGCTTTATGATAATGGCATTAGAATTGCCATTGATGATTTTGGAACAGGGTATTTTTCATTTCAGCATTTAGTTTCTTTACCTATTTCTGAAGTCAAAATTGATCTTACTTTTGTAAAGGGTATTACGACAGACAAGAAAAAACACGCTGTCTGCAAATTCATTCTTAAATTAGCAAAGGCACTAGATCTTGATGTCGTTGCAGAGGGCGTCGAAACAGAAGAACAAGTAGAAGCACTTAAAGAGCTAGGATGCCGAGTCGTTCAAGGGTTTTATTACCATAAACCAGTTACGGCTGATAAGCTATTTGAAAAATAAGAACAGACCACAACAGGTTTACCATAGGTCATCTCGGCCTTGGGCCGAGATTTTATTGGTTATTCAGAAAGATCCCTGTTTCCACAGGGATTGACTATCGATTTTTTAAATTTCAAGCATCAAGCGCGCCGGATCTTCGATAAGCTCTTTGATGGTTTTCAAAAATTGCACCGAGGTTTTACCATCAATAATCCTGTGATCATAAGAAAGTGCTAGATACATCATTGGGCGAATCACGATCTCACCATTGACAACAACAGCCCGTTCAACAATATTATGCATACCTAAAATAGCGCTTTGCGGCGGGTTTAAAATAGGTGTTGAAAGCATTGAGCCAAAAGTTCCGCCGTTAGTAATGGTAAATGTTCCGCCCGTCATATCTTCAATTGATAATTTTCCATCACGCGCACTCATTGCATAAGCTATAATTTGTTTTTCAATCCCCGCCATACTTAATTGATCTGCATCTCTAACGACAGGTACAACCAAACCGCGAGCCGTTGAAACCGCCATGCCGATATCAAAGTAACCATGATAAACAAGATCGTCACCATCAATAGAAGCATTCACATCAGGGAAGCGCTTTAAAGCTTCAACAACAGCTTTTGTGAAAAAAGACATGAAACCTAACTTAACATCATGACGTTTTTGAAAAGAATCTTTATATTCTTTTCGTAAATCCATAACTGCTTTCATATCAACTTCATTGAAAGTTGTGAGCATTGCTGTGCTATGGGTTGCTTCCAATAAACGCTCGGCAATTTTCTTGCGCATACGATTCATAGGGACACGTTTTTCTTCTCGCGCACCGCCTGTTGTTGCAATAGCTGCCGGCGAAGTTTTTGCTGCTGATGCTTGCCCAATAGACGCTTCAACATCTGCTTTAGTAATACGACCACCCTTTCCTGTGCCTTTAATTTGAGACGCATCAAGACCTTTTTCTGCAATTAATCGACGAACGGCTGGCGTTAAATCATCAGATGTCGGCGAAACTTCTTCAACGACGGTTTCTTCTTCAGCAGCAGATGCGCTTTCAGCTTTAGCACCTATTTCAAATTGCGCGAGCACCTCATCTCCAACAACGACGTCACCTTCATTTTTTAAAATTGCTTTTAAGACACCGTCTTTAGGCGCAGGTACTTCAAGCACCACTTTGTCGGTTTCTAAATCTAAAAGGTTTTCACCTCTTGAAACAGCTTCACCTGGTTGTTTATGCCACGTACCAACCGTTGCATCTGCAACTGATTCGGGTAAGACAGGTACTTTAATATCGATAGTCATTGTTCATTCCTCTTATTTAAATTCTGATGGTGTTTTTTTTGCTACGCAAAAGAACCCACCCTACACTTCGTTATAATCCCAAAGCCTCATTGACTAGCTGGGCTTGTTCTTCTGTGTGGCGTTTTGCAGAGCCTACTGATGGCGCCGCTAGTGCCATACGTCCTGTATAAGTTAATGTTTGATTGTCCTGTAAACAAACCGTTAAGTGATGCATGATTTGATACCAAGCGCCTTGATTTTTAGGCTCTTCCTGACACCAAACAACATCATTGGCTTTCGCATATTTTTTTAATTTTGCCGAAAGCTCTTGTCTTGGAAAGGGGTAGAGTTGCTCTACTCTGATTATTGCAACATCCTCGCATTTTTCTTCGCGACGCTTTTGTAATAAATCATAGTAAACTTTACCACTACACACCACAACGCGTTTCACTTTCTCCGATTTAAGCTTATCAATTTCAGGGATCACTAAATGAAATTTACCTTCAGCCAAATCTTCCATACTTGAAACAGCGAGCTTATGTCGCAGCAAACTTTTTGGCGACATAACAATCAATGGCTTTCTCGCCAAGCGAATCATTTGGCGTCTTAACAAATGAAAAATTTGTGCGGGCGTAGTTGGCACACACACCTGCATATTTTGTTGCGCACATAATTGCAAGTATCGCTCTAATCGTGCTGATGAATGCTCAGGTCCCATGCCTTCATAACCGTGCGGCAATAACATCGTTAAACCTGACAAGCGATTCCATTTTTGTTCCCCTGAACTAATGAATTGATCAATAACCACTTGTGCACCATTAGCAAAATCTCCAAACTGCGCTTCCCAAACATCAAGCGCCTCAGGATCCGCAGTTGAATAGCCGTATTCAAAAGCAAGTACAGCTTCCTCAGAAAGCACTGAGTCAATCACAATAAAGGGTGCTTTCTCATGATTGATTTCAGCCAAAGGAATGCAAAGTTCTTTATCTTCAATATCATGTAAAACTGCATGGCGATGTGAAAAAGTTCCACGACCACTGTCTTGGCCACATAAACGAACAGGGTAGCCATCATTAAGCAGGGTCGCATATGCCATATTTTCAGCAAAACCCCAATCCATAGGCAGATCACCCGCCGCCATTTTTTTTCTAGCTTCAATTAATTTTAGAACCTGTCTATGGGCATGAAAACTATTAGGTAACGTTGTGATTTTTTTTGCAAGTTCTTGCAAGCGTTTCATTGGGACAGCTGTTTTAACTGTTTCACTTAATGATTGACCGAGATGAATACTCCAATCAGCTGAATAGCGGCTGCCTTTATTGACACTGACGGTTTCTACAACTGGCTCACCTTTATCTAATTTTTCTAAGTAATCTTCATAGAGTTGCTTCGATGCTTTTTGATCAATGACACCTTCGACAGCTAACTGGTCTGCGTAGACTTCCCAGGGAGTTTTTAATTGTTTAATCGCTTTATACATAATAGGTTGTGTAATTGAAGGATCATCCGCCTCATTATGGCCCTGCCTACGATAACTCACCAAATCAACAACCACATCTTTGTGAAAGCGAGCCCGATAATCCATAGCAAGCTCTGAAACAAAATAAACAGCCTCTGGATCATCCCCATTAACATGAAAAATAGGCACTTGAATCATTTTAGCAACGTCAGTGCAATATAAGGTTGAACGCGCATCTAAAGGATTGCTCGTTGTAAATCCAACTTGATTATTAATCACGACATGCACCGTTCCACCCGTGCAAAAACCACGCGCCTGAGAAAGGTTAAGCGTTTCCATAACAACGCCCTGGCCCGACATAGCAGCATCACCATGAACTAAAATAGGTAATACCTTTTCACGATTAATATCTTTACGTCTACGCTGCCTAGCTCTTACAGAACCTTCAACCACTGGCGAAACGATTTCTAAATGCGATGGATTAAAAGCTAGCGCCAAATGCATGACGTCGCCATTTAATTTAATGTTTGATGAAAAACCTTTGTGATATTTAACATCGCCCGTACCATGTTTTTCTACAAGCTTGCCTTCAAACTCTGCAAATAATTCGCCAGGCGCTTTACCAATCACATTAACTAACATATTTAAACGGCCACGATGCGCCATTCCAACAATGCATTCATCAACACCAAAGCTTGAAGCTTTTCGAATGATAGCATCCATTGAAGGGACAAAACTGTCACTACCCTCTAAGGAGAAACGTTTTTGCCCTACGTATTTTAAGCCAAGATATTTTTCTAAACCATCCGCTGCAATAAGCCTATCAAGAATATGTAATTTCGTTTTTTTATCAAATTTTGGCTTATTTGAAAGTGGCTCCATCTTAGACTGCAACCACTTCACTTCTTCAGTGTTGGTGATATGCATATATTCAACACCAATCGAGCCGCAGTAAGTTGCCTCTAATGATTCGTAAATTGTTTTTAAAGTTGCCTCAGGCTTTCCAATTGACCCTCCAACGGAAAAAGCTGTTGAAAAATCACTCTTCGATAAGCCATGATACTCAAAAGTCAACTCTGGAATGTTATGACGCTCAGATAAATTAAGTGGATCAAGCTTTGCAAGATGATGACCGTAGGAACGATAAGCATGAATAAGATTTGCAACAGCTGTTTCATTTGAGCAAGCAGCGCCCGTCGCAACAGCTTGTCTTGGTTTGGTTGCTAACTCTCGAAAATATTCACGCACAGGTGTGATTTGTTCATCACTAGTGTCAGCAGTTGATTTAAAATAGGCTTGCCATTTTGCGTCAACGGATGAAGGATCATTGAGAAAACTTTCATAAAGTGACTCTATATAAGCCAGATTATCGCCTTCTAAATAAGAATCTTCTTGTAGCGATTTCATGTCGTCGTTTTTCATTTTCTCGTATACCTTTTATTTTTTATTTTTTAGCTTAATAAACCTAGATTCCCGCTTTCGCGGGAATAATAAAGTATTTAATTTTTCATTCATTCAAACTCAATTAATCCGAATCAAGAATACCTTTACTTAGCATTTGCGATCTAATTTTTCCGATTGCTCGCGTTGGATTTAATTTTTTAGGACAAACTTGAACACAGTTCATAATGCCACGACAGCGGAAAAGACTATAAGGATCGCTTAACTCTTCTAAACGCTCTCTTGTTGCAGTATCGCGTGAATCAATAATAAAACGATACGCTTGCAACAAACCTGAAGGTCCAATAAATTTATCAGGATTCCACCAAAAAGAGGGGCACGCTGCAGAACAACATGCACAAAGAATACATTCATAAAGACCATCAAGCTGCGCACGTTCTTCTGGTGACTGTAAACGTTCGCGACTTGGCATGGGTTCATCATTTATTAAATAAGGATCGATAGCTTCGTAATTTTTATAAAACTGATTCATATCGACAACCAAATCACGAATCACCGGGAAACCTGGCAATGGTCTTAATACAACAGGCGATTTTAATGTGCGTAAGTTAGTAATACACGCCAAACCATTTTTACCATTGATGTTCATACCATCTGAACCGCAAACACCTTCACGACATGAGCGTCTTAAAGAAATTGTTTCATCTTGTTCTTTTAACATTTCAATCGCTGTAAGCAACATCATATCCGTACCTTTAGGAATGTCTAATTGATACTCCTGCATGTAAGGCTCTTTATCTTTTTCAGGATCATAACGATAAACTAAGAACTTCATAGGTGCTTCCTTCTATAATTCACGTGGTTTAGGCTGAAGTGTATCAACCATTGTTGGGCTAAGATTAACAGGACGATAACCAATTTTATCCGTTAACATAAAATATTCTGTATGCTTTAACCAATTTTTATCATCGCGCTCTTTAAAATCTTCGCGACTATGTGCGCCGCGACTCTCTGGACGATTTTGCGCAGAGCGCGCGGTTGCAATCGCAACGGCCATTAAGTTATCCAACTCTAACGCTTCCATTCTTGCATTATTAAAGACATGACTTTTATCGCGAAGCACGGCATGTTGTAAGCGTTCTTTTAACGCAAAAAGTTTTTTCATCCCTTCATCCATGGATTTTTCTTCTCTGAAAACACCAAAGTTAGCTTGCATTAATTCTTTTAATTCATCGCGGATTTTATAATAGTCCTCGCCATCTTTACTATCTTCCCAACGATTATAACGTTTCATGGCAGCATTCACTTCTTCATCAGAAATCATTTGAGGATCCAAGCCTTCAGCAAGCGCTCTTTCTAAATGCATACCCGCCGAACGCCCAAAGACAACCAAATCAAGCAGTGAATTACTACCCAATCGATTTGAACCATGAACTGAAACAGAAGCACATTCACCTACCGCATATAAGCCTGTCACAATTTCATCTTTGCCTTCTGAATCTTGTGTAACCACTTGTCCATTCTTCGTCGTTGGAACACCACCCATCATATAATGACATGTCGGTACAACAGGAATCGGTTCTTTAACAGGATCAACGCCTGCAAACGTTAATGCAAGATCACGAATACCTGGCAAGCGACTTGCAATCACATCTTCGCCTAAATGCATTAAGTTCAAATGCGCGCATTGAACACCATTGAAATCAATACCACGTCCTTCACGAATTTCTAAAGTAATCGAGCGAGAAACTACATCACGGCACGCTAAATCTTTTTGGTTCGGCGCATAACGTTCCATAAAACGCTCGCCATCTTTATTGGTTAAGTAACCGCCTTCACCGCGGGCACCTTCAGTCACAAGCACACCCGCGCCTGCAATACCTGTTGGGTGGAATTGCCAGAACTCCATATCTTGAAGTGGAAGACCTGCGCGAAGCGCCATGCCCACACCGTCACCTGTATTAATGTATGCATTGGTTGTTGATTGATAAACACGCCCTGCACCACCGGTCGCTAAAATAGTCACACGCGATTTAAAACAAACGACTTCACCTGTTTCAATACACATTGCCATCAAGCCACCAATTGAACCATCTTTACGACGAATCAAATCTAGCGCATACCATTCATTAAAAAAGTTTGTTTTTGCTTTTAAGTTTTGTTGATAAAGCGTATGCAATAATGCATGCCCTGTTCTATCCGCTGCAGCGCATGTTCGATGCGCAATTCCTTCACCATAATTAATGGTTTGACCACCGAATGCACGTTGATAAATCGTGCCGTTATCATTTCGAGAAAAAGGCATACCCATATGCTCTAATTCAATAATGGCTTCCGGTGCTTCTTTACACATGTACTCAACGCAGTCTTGATCACTTAAATATTCGGAACCTACAACGGTGTCATACATGTGCCAGCGCCAATCATCTTTGTGCTGGTTACTCAAAGAAGCAGCAATACCTCCTTGCGCAGAAACCGTATGTGAACGTGTTGGAAATACTTTTGAAATAACGGCTGTATTAAAACCTGAGTTCGCTAATTGTAGCGACGCTCTCATACCGGCGCCACCAGCACCTAAAATCAACGCATCAAATTCATAAATTGGATAAGATGTCATAAAAAATAAACTCCTACTGTCTTAAAAGACCCAAGTGAGTGGAATGTTCCAAATGATTTGAACGCCCCAAAAGAAATAAACAAAAAGTACAAGTAAAAACGCAAGCTCTAATAAAATACGCAGCGTTGGAATTTTGACGTAATCCGTCAACACCGTCCACATACCAATCCACGCATGCCATAAAATTAAAACAAGAAAAATTAAGGTTGGCACTTGCACCCAAAACACATGGAAAAAACCTTCCCAAACGCGATAATGCAAATGCGGATGAAAGGCTAAGTACGCAAATAATAAAATAACATAGACTGCAGCATAGACAGCGCTAATACGCTGTATTGCAAAATCTTTTAAACCTCTAGTACCTCGGTTCATTATAACTCCCTACCAAATTGCGTGGTTAAAACCACATAAAATGTAAACACCGATCGCAACAATCAATACAAAACCAATTGCCATCACTAACCAAGCACCAAAACGACCACCACCTAAACTATCACCTACATGCATATCCATTAATAAATGACGGATGCCTGCGACAAGATGATAAATAAGCGCTGAAATAAAAACCCAGGCAGCAAAACGCAACCAAAAGTAATCCATGTAGTGTTGAAGATGTTGAAAATTCTGTGCAGAACTTAATGAATACCAAAGCAACCATAACAAACAAGGTATAAATAAAAAAAGTAATATCCCCGTCATTCTGTGTAAAATGGATACGATGGCTGTCATCGGAAAATGTATACTTGTTAACTTAAGATTAACTGGTCTTTTAGCTTTCACCTAACTCCCCTTTGGTATAAATCAAAGACAATAATACGTCCTGAACCATCATGTATATTATTTATATGGTATATACCCAAAGGATGGCCAAAACAAACCGTGCCTATTATAGCGCTAACCTTTGAACAAAATAAAGTGTTAATCAACGACTTAATGGATTAGAATGATCCTAAATATGATTTGATTAAATGTTAAACGAATATGCATCATCATCTTGCTGAACTTGCAAATATCTTAGGCCTGATCGGGGTGGTCTTGGTTTTATCGACCTATCTTTTACTACAAATGCGAAAGATCACAAGCCATCATTTTTCTTATTCTGCTCTAAACTTGGTTTCTTCTTTGTTTATTATTTTCTCACTTTGTTATCAATGGAACCTTCCGTCTTTCATCATTGAGATTGTTTGGGCGCTGATTAGCGCCTATGGGATTTACCTCTATTATACAAAAAGAGCAATCGAGCCCTAGTCTTCATCCAGCAAAGGTTTAGGTGTGGGTTGAACAACACCCAATGAAATCACCATTTTTAACGCTTGATCAACACTCATATCAAGAAAAGTCACTTCCTCATGAGGCACCATCATTAAAAAACCAGAGGTTGGATTCGGTGTTGTAGGTATGAAAATGGTAATCATATCTTGGTTAACATATTTCGTGACTTCTTTGCTTGTGTCACCTGTTTGAAAGGCAATACTCCACATGCCTTTTCTTGGATACTGGACAAGTAAAACATTTTTAAAAGCTTTTCCTGAGGGGCTAAAAATTGTTTCCATAATCTGTTTAACGCCCATGTAGATTGAACGAATGACAGGAATACGGTTAATGAAGCGGTTCCATATAGAAAAAAGCTTCTTGCCTAAAAAATTAGTCATGAACATCCCAGTGAAAAACAAAATCACCAAGGATAAAACAACACCAAGCCCTGGAATATGCCAGCCCAAAATATTAATAGGCTGCAATGATTTAGGTAATAAAGCTAAACTTTTATCTAAAAGGCTCACAATGAAATTGATAACAAAAATCGTGACAAGCAAAGGTATCCAAATTAATAACCCTGCAATTAAATATTTCCTGATAAGTGATAGCATAAAACTAGTCCTTTTTTGATGCGCTTGTTTTCTTAGCTTCCTTTTTCACTACTTTATCGGCTTTTTTAGTCTCTGTCTTGGATTCTTTTGGTTTCTTGTCTTTAAAGTCCGTCACATACCAGCCTGTGCCTTTTAGCTGGAAACCTGCGGCTGAGATGAGCTTTTTCAAGGTGTCTTTTCCACATTCATCACAATGCGTTAAGGGTTCATCAGAAAATTTTTGCAGTTTCTCGGCTTTATGGCCGCAATTTTGACATTGGTATTCATAGATTGGCATTGTTTGTTTCCATTGGCATTAAATAAGAGCTAGATTTTACCCTTATAACCCAAAGCTTCAAGTCGTTTTTCAAGGCCAGGATGCGTTGAAAACCAATCCGAAGGACTGCTTGCTGCTTCAATGCCCATTTTGACAGGATCATAAATATAAGCTTCTCGCCTAACAGAATCATGAGCCGTCCTATCATAAGCATTGGCATAGTCTTCTGCATGCGCTTGATGATCGTGATGAATCTTTAATAAGGCACTGATCATCGCTTCATTATCACGTTGCAATTCAACCGCGCCCGCATCAGCCATATACTCTCGCGAACGACTGATATAAAGCATGAGCAAAAGGGTAATCATAGGCAATGCAAATCTCACGACCATAATAACAATAATCAACACATTAGAGTCACGCGCAACACCGCGTCTATCGCTACCAAAAAGCACATTGTAAAAAAGAATATCGATGGCCATTAACATTAAGTTAGTTAAGACACTTGCTGTGAGTGTTACTTTGATATCACCATGACGAATATGACTTAACTCATGCGCCATCACGGCTTGAAGTTCCGCACGGTTTAGTTTTTGCATTAAACCTTTTGTGATGGCTACCATCGCAGATTTCTCACTGTAGCCGCTTGCAAACGCATTCATGTAATCTGCATTTATGACATAAACTTTCGGCATATAACGCATACCCGCCGCCACCTTCATTTCCTCAACAACATTATAATATTGTTTTAATTCAGGTGATTCTGTTTCAGCTGTGACTTCTTCATACTCTGTTCCCAAAAGCATAATACGATCATACATTCGATAGGTAATTAAAAGGGAAATCAAAGCGACAATGAGCATCACAATAGTAGCATACGGGACCGCCTGAAATGTAACGAGATCGGTGAGCGCTTGCATAGGTGTTGGCGGCGTGACAACACCACCTTGCGCAACTAATTGAACCCAACCCATTGAGTAAAGATAAACATCAATGAGCAAACCTACGGCCATATAGATTAAAAGGAAGATCAGAATAACCCAGCGTGTTCTTATTGTGTTTTTTCTTAGTTGTTCGCGCCAGCTTGTTGCGCTGTATTTGTTTGTCATAGTATTACCATCTTTAAACTTTTATTGGCAGGAAGATTGTTTACTTTCTTGTAGGGTGGGTTCTTTGCGGAGCAAAAATCCCACCACTTAGGATGCTTCCGATGGTGGGATTTTTTGCTCCGCAAAAGAACCCACCCTACTTTCATAATTTAACTTTATAATCTTCACGCTCTTTAATCGTATCTTCAGGAAGATTCCAATAAACAAAGTTTTGATCGAGCTTATTGCTATACATTGAAACAACAAACGCTTGAATGAACGATTTCTTATAAGCATTGTAACGTTCAATGCTGTCGTTATAAGCTTGCTTTGCAAAAGCAAGCTTATTTTCAGTATTGACAATTTCTTCTTGAAGCTGCAACGCATTTTTGCTCGCCTTAAGATCAGGGTAATTTTCAAATACAACGTTAATGCCTTTAGCAATCGCTGAGATTTTATTTTCAGCATCAATTTTTGCTTGTTGATCTCCACTTTTTTGAGCCGCTTGCGATTGATTACGAAGCTTTACAATATCCTTCAGAGTTGTTTGCTCATAGTTCATATATTTTTTAACGACCTCAATTAAAGATTCGAAAACTTTATAACGTCGATCCAATTGAATATCGATTTGTTTAAGATTATTTTTCACAGCTTCTATATAGCGAATAAGCGTGTTATAAATAGCGATAAAGCCAATCACAAAAATCGCGATAATGACGAGGATAATAATTAAAAATGTCATAGTGTTATCTCCAAAAACCAAGTTTTCTTAGCAATCAGTATAGTACAAGAATGAGCAAAAAAGGGATAGTCTTTTCTTGGCTAGTTATGTAGAATGGCTCCTCAATAAACCGCTGAGGCGGCTTCATTTACCAAGATATGAGACTAGAAAATGCGCACAAAACACTTTTTATTAGCGACCCAGAAAGAAACGCCATCAGAGGCTGAAATCACCAGCCATCAATTGATGCTCAGAGCCGGTATGATCCGGAAAATCAGCTCAGGGATTTATACATGGCTTCCACTTGGTTTGCGTGTTTTAAACAAAGTTGCAAATATTGTGCGAGAAGAAATGAATACTGTCGGCGCGCAAGAAATTCTCATGTCTATGACACAGCCTGCTGAACTTTGGGAAGCTTCCGGTCGATGGGAAGAATACGGCAAAGAACTTTTAAGATTTAAAGACCGCCATGATAATTCTTTTTGTCTTGGCCCAACGCATGAAGAAGTGATTACAACGCTTGCACGCAATGAATACAAAAGCTACAAACAACTTCCACAAACGCTTTTTCAAATTCAAACCAAATTTCGTGATGAAATTCGTCCGCGCTTTGGCGTGATGCGTTCGCGTGAATTTTTAATGAAAGATGCTTACTCTTTTCATACCGATATGGAATCATTAAACAAAACCTATGATGAAATGTTTCAAGCCTATACGAATATTTTTACGCGCTTAGGTTTAGAGTTTAGAGCAGTAAAAGCAGATTCAGGTTCGATTGGTGGCGATACTTCACATGAGTTTCACGTACTCGCTGATTCTGGCGAAGATGAATTAGCCTACTGCCCAGACAGCGATTATGCAGCTAATACTGAACTTCCAGAATTACAAAACGCGAAAGACGGTGATCCAAGCCCTGATGGTAAAGGCCCATTAAAAATTATCCGCGGCATTGAAGTTGGCCACATTTTTCAATTAGGCGATAAATATAGCCAACCCTTAAAGGCAACCGTGCTTGATAAACAAGGCAAAGCCGCCAACTTGCAAATGGGCTGTTACGGTATTGGCATTTCAAGAATTGTTGCCGCAGCGATTGAACAAAATCATGATGAACGAGGTATCATTTGGCCTGATGCGATAGCGCCTTTTCAAATTGCCTTGATCCCTATCTGCTACGATAAATCTGAAGCTGTGCAAAAAAAATCTGACAAAATTTATTCGGAGCTTCAAGAAGCAGGTTTCAGTGTTATTTTTGATGACAGAAAAGAACGTCCTGGTATTAAATTTGCTGACATGGATTTAATTGGCGTTCCACATCGCATTGTTATAGGCGAGCGAAGCTTAAAAGAAAATCAACTGGAATATAAATCACGCACAGCGAATGATAGTGAAATGATTTCGAGTGAGGATTATCTGGATTTTTTGATAAAGAAGTTAGCGTAAACAAACTCCATCATACGCTCCTGAGTCAGGGTCAGGAGCAGCGTCCTCGTCTTCCGACCAGGAATTGCCTTCACCACCCAGAAGATCAAATTCCTCTTCATCACCCTCTGATATAGCAGACTCTACACGATCTAAGCTTGTATTACCTTCATAGAGAGAGCTCTCTTCGTCTTCATCATCCTCATCATCAGAAGAAGCAAAAATACTATCAACCTCAAGCCAGGGGTATTCAGTAAGCGCGCGTGAGGCCATAAGCGACACCACTCTACTCACGCATGCTTCTAAAACATTAGGAAGACCTTCTTCAATCTCTCGCAACTCCTCCACCTCAGATGCTCTATCATCGCCATACCTGCTTAGAAGCTCTTCTCTTGATTGAAAAAAAACAAACAAATCTTCTGAATAGAGGTCAAGCCTATAAAGCTCTCGAAGTATTCCACGATCCTCCTCTGGATGCTGACTAGAAAACCCTAGAAATCTTGATAAACTAAGAAAAGAGCGGGCGGCGCTAAAAGCTGCATAAGCTTTCTTGAAATGGAATTTATTTTTCAATAAAAATGCAACTTGAGACAAGAGCGTAGCGCAGCCATAGAAATACCGAGCCCTCCTCCTGACAGAAGTTACCTCTAACGCAACATCATTCCCAAAATCTGCAAGCTCATAAAAACATTTCAGAGCAATGCGATAAAGCGCATTTTTTTTCTCACAAGGTAATGCGCTAAACTCAAAAACATAAGAGGAAAAATTAATAACAGGAAGCAATAGCCCAGGAGCTATGTAAGCATCATCACTCAGCAAATAATTTGTCGCGCCAAGAACATCTAAAGATGGCATCTCATTCAATCTAGCACCGTAGAGGTTTTTAAAGCGTTGAGAGCCCCCAAACCATCTAAGGTAATTAGCAAAAGATCGCTTATCAGCTTCTCCTGGATTGAAATTATAATAACCATAGATAATATCAAGCCAGGTCCAGTCATCAGAAATGCTATGAAACACTTGAACCGAAGCTAAAGGCAAAATAAAATCCCCATCAAGCCTTTCATTTTCAGGAATACGAGAAAGTATTAAGCTTGTTGATGCTTGTCTTGGGTGAGTCACAGTGAGTCCTTTTTTATTTTTATAAATTTAGCCCGCCAAATTACCCAAACTTTACCCATCTGTCAATATTTGCACTCATAAATATTAATCGGTATTATCCTGCTTCATGAACAATGAAAGCTCTTAAGGAGAACAAAGAATGGCAGGTATTGCATGTGCGGGACATTGGGTTTTAGATCGAATTAAATTCATCGATTACTGGCCAAAACAAGCTGAACTTTGCAATATTGTTGAGCAAGATATTTGCAATGGCGGCGCGCCCTTTAATGTGATTGTTGACCTTGCCAACCTTGAGGTTCCTTTTCCTACTTATGGCATTGGTTGTATTGGCGACGATCCTACTGGCAAAAAAATCTTAGACATTTGCAAAGAAAAAAAGATCAACATTGATCACCTTCAAACTTTAGAAAATGAACCGACAAGTTATAGTGATGTCATGACACGGACCTCCGATGGTGTTAGAACGATTTTTCATTACCATGGTGCAAATAAAAAGTTTGCGCCACAGCATGTCTCCATTGAAATACTTAAAGAAAAAGATATTAAAATTTTTTATTTAGGTCATTTACTTTTAATGGATGCGATGGAACATCAAGATCGTCAATACGGCAATGTATGCGCACGCATGTTACATGAGATACAGCAAGCAGGAATTGAAACGGCTGTTGACATTGCAACGGAAAGTGCGAATCGTTATCAAAAAGTTGTGCTTCCAACGTTACCTTATATCGATCATTTTATTATTAATGAATTAGAAGCGGGGAAAACATCAGGCTATGATGTACGCTCTTCGAATAATCGTTTGATTTTTGGTGGCGTTAAAAAAGCTGCGCACTTCTTAATGGATCAAGGTGTTAAAAAGAATGTTATTATTCACATGCCAGAAGGCGCTTTTTGGCTCAATCAAGCGCGTGAAGAAATTTTTTATCCCTCTTTGAATATTCCTAAAGAAAAATTCAAAGCAACATGTGGTGCTGGCGATGCTTTTTGTTCGGGTATTTTGGTGGGCTTGCATGAAGGCTGGTCCGAACAAGACGCTTTGCAGTTAGCGATTGCAACGGCTGCTAGCTCGATTACTTCTTCTCATAATTCCAATGGGATTCAACCGATTAAAGAAACGCTGAAACTTTCTGAATTGTGGTCTGAGCATACTGATCATGATGCTATGATTAATTCATAATAGTAAGCTGGTGGGATTTTTTGCTTCGCAAAAGAACCCACCCTACTCGCGCATAAAAATTTTCATTTTAGGGCTTTGCAGGCTTCGTTTGTTTGGTGGGATTTTTGCTCCGCAAAGAACCCACCCTACTTCAGAAGGGTAATTAATTTTGGGGTAGGGTGGGTTCTTTTGCGAAGCGAAAAATCCCACCAGCCTAGATAAGAAATCCGAATATGACGCCTATTGCTAACAAGATTAGTGTTAAAATCGTCATCGAAAATAGTTTTAACTTGGAAACCTTGGGTGCTTGATGTCCTGAATGCGACCCCATTTGCATTCCCTCTTCCGAAGCCCCTTTAGGCTTAGCCGACATCATGCCATGCTTTTGCCCTGTTTTAACCAACCAATAATTAATAGGGTAAGCAAAAAGTGAGGCAATAATTGAAGCTAGCGCAAAGGAACCCCAAAAAGAAAAAGTTAAGACGTGCCCAGAAGATGGATCTAACCGACGCCAAATAGTAATTGTTGGAATCATACCTGCCATAATTAAATTCATTGAAAGCCACTCTGGCATAAAGGTGCTTTTTAATGCTTTGAAGTAACCGCCTACCATTTTTCGCATAAACAATGCCTGGAATATAAATAATCCAAATGCAAAACCTGCACAATATTCTATTAAGGCTTCCCAGCCCATGCCGATAGGGAAAAATGAAATGACAATAGCAGCTACAATAATACCTAATACATCGCCTGCAAGACAATGCACTTCAGAACCTATGGCCTGTTTCCAGGTGGGCTTGATGAAAGCTTCATGCATACCTGGGAAAGGCTGCCTGCAAGAAATAAAATAGAGAAATAATCCGTAGGGACCAAGATACATAACCACTAAAAACCAACCGAGCTTCATTAGTGGTAATGCTGGCGTATTAACGGTTAAATCATAGACTAAAAAGATTAATGATAATCCTGTTAATACAAACCAAAGAATTAAAATTCCATCTAACATTCTGCCTCCGACTCAAGAAAGATGGTGGGATTTTTTGCTTCGCAAAAGAACCCACCCTACTCGTGCATTAAAATCTTCATTTTTGTGTAGGGTGGGTTCTTTCGCAGAGCGAAAAATCCCACCATCGGATCACGCTCAGAAACCCACCCTACTTGGAATATAAATCCTTATAAACATCACCCAAAGGTGAGCTCATTGTTTGGGTAATATCCGCATTCGCTTCTTTAAGAATTTTAGTAAAGGCTTTTTCTTGATGCCCAAATGTTTTTGCTTTCGAAAGCTTCCATGGCAACATGTGATAAAGTTCAGCTAAACTTAAATTCGATAAATCCCTCGCAAGCACCAATGTATTTTTCTCTGCGACCGTAATCAACTTTGCTTTAATTAATGCTTCTATTTGATGCTCCGGATAAATTTGATAATTGCCGGGCACCTGCCTATAAAGCTGGCTCACTGACAAGGTTTCACCTTCTTGCTGCGCTTTCCACAAACATCCTATCCATAAAAAAGCATGCATAAACCCATCAATATACCCACCCCGCTTTTCATAATAACGTGTAGTCAAAACATTTGAAATTAAAGCGCCAAACAAAACAATTACCCACGCTAAATACACCCATAATAGAAAAATAGGAATGGTAGCAAGCGCGCCATATAAAACTTCATACGTTGTAGAGTTTGTTATATATAAAACAAAGGCTTTCTTCACAAGCTCAAAAACAATCGCTGCAATTACTGCGGCAAATAAACCTTGTCGCCAAGGCACTTTGCAATTAGGCACAATTACATAAAGCAAGGTAAAAGCACCCACCGTTAAAACAAAAGGTACTACTTGAGCCAGCATAAACCCAAGACCCACACTATGTGCTGCGCCAACAATAATAGGCAAAGTTACAACATAAGAGGTTGCCGCCAAACTCAAACCTAAGAAAATCGGTGCTAAACTTAAAATCGCCCAATACATTAATAGTGAATAAATACCTTTTCGTCTTTGTGATATTTTCCAAACATCATTTAATGCACGCTCGATTGTAAGCATAGTCATAATGGCAGTAACCACTAAAAAGATAGTTCCGACTGCAGAAAGCTTTCCTGTTTGACTTAAAAAGTTTTGCATATACTTTTGAATAACATCGCCTGCAGCAGGAATGAAGTTGCTGAATACAAACTTCTGAATATCTTCTTTAAAAGAACCAAAAATAGGAAAAGCCGAAAGTATACTAAAGGCAACCGTCATTAAAGGAATGATTGCAAGTAGGGTTGTATAAGTCAGCGCTGCCGAAGAATAAGTAAAGCGATCCTTTACAAAGCGTCGCCCAACAATCGCCCAAAAGTCTATGAATTGCCTTATTTTTGAATGCACGATTAATCCTTGTAAACGTTTCCCCACTAATGTATAAGAATAAGTAACTTATGTACATTTTCCAATAACTATCGAACAATAACGCTAATATAATTATATAAACAAGCTTTTATAGCTTTATTTAATAATTTTTGTACAAAAACAGTGACTGCATCGCCCTTCAAATAGCAGTAGATACACATCAGAATTGGAGACTGACATAATGAAGGCAGTAATTTATCATAACCCGAATTGCTCAAAGTCAAGGCAAGCACTTGCGCTTCTTGAGGAAAAAGACGCCGATATAAAAATTATCGACTACCTTAAACATCCCCCAACGCAGCAAGAGATCAAGGATGTATTGGAAATGCTTGATCTACCTGCAAGAGAATTGATTAGACAAAAAGAAACACTTTATAAAGAGTTAAAGCTAGAAAAAGCAACAGGTGCGCAATTAATTAAAGCTATGGTTAAACATCCTAGTTTAATCGAACGCCCCATCGTCATTTCAAATGGCAAAGCCGCTATCGGCAGGCCGCCAGAAAATATTTTAAATATCATTAAATAGAAAGGAAAAAGTATGGAGATTTTAGTTCTTTATTATAGCCGTTATGGCGCAACAGAAAAAATGGCGGAACTTATTGCACGAGGTATTGAATCTGTATCAAATGTTAAAGCAAGACTTCGAACTGTTCCCGCAATTTCTCCCAATACTGAAGCTACTGAATCTGATGTACCTGAATCGGGCGCGCCTTATGTGACACATGATGATATAAAAGAATGTGCGGGCATCGTACTTGGAAGCCCAACACGCTTTGGAAACATGGCTGCACCAATGAAATATTTTTGGGATACTACAAGTTCACTTTGGTTATCTGGGGAACTGATTAACAAACCTGCCGCCGTTTTTACATCAACAGGCAGCATGCATGGTGGACAAGAAACAACGTTAATTAGCATGATACTACCTTTATTGCATCATGGTTGTTTAATTGTAGGTGTTCCTTATTCAGAACCTGCATTAATGAAAACAACATCTGGCGGCACACCTTATGGGCCCAGCCATATAGCTGGACCTGAAAGCAACAATCCTATTTCTGATGATGAAAAAACGCTTTGTATTGCGCTTGGTAAACGGTTAGCAGAAATTAGCTCTAAACTTTAAGTAGGCTTTTATAATCCACCTGCTACTACTTCCCAGTCGTCACATTCACTTTCTCTTTCTCCTTCTGCTTCTGGAGCTTCAGCATCAGGCTCAAGGGCTTCCCACGATCCGCATGAAGTAGCATCATCATTCAAAAGTGCAGCGGAGGGGGGCTGAGCTCTGGCTGGTCGATCCACACCTGTAAGTGAAGAAAACGAGGGTTCTTGGGAGCCCTCTGCCGCTTGTACAGGAGCGGCCCCCTCAACTTTTTCTCGTATCATTCCCAGAATAGCAGCAGAATCCACCGCCAAAGGTTGCGCAGAATCCTGCTCTCTTCTTTTTTCAAGTGTTCTATATCTCTTAGCAAATGCACCAGCTCGCTTTTTGGTTACATGCCCATGCGCACAAGAGCTTCGATGAGCATAGCTAAGCAAGCTATTAGCACTTATTTCATTACCGTTTAAAATAAGACTAATCGCAGAAGTCCAAAGCCTTAATGAATTATTAATTTCTTCACTACAAAAGCGATCATGATGAATCCTCTCAAGGTCTGCTTTCTTTGTTTTTAATTTAGACGCATCATGACAATTGTTATAAAAATATGATGGCTTACATTCTGCCATCACCTTTCTATCAGCATCAGTTATACTACTTTTTTTTCTAGACGGTTTTCCCATTATTTTTCTCCTGTTTTTATTAAAATATTATTAAATACGTTGTTTTAATCAATCTTGAACTTCAACAATCTCCACATCAAAAAATACATCTTGACCGGCAAGCGGATGATTAAAATCAACGACTACCAAGCCCTCATCAAATTGCCTAATGACACCCGACGTTTCTCCGCCATCAGGTAAATCAAAAGCCATAATCATACCGACTTCTAATTTTTCTTCAGTACCAAATTTTTCACGTGGCACAGTATAAATATTTTTTTCATCCGGCATACCAAAAGCGTCTTCTGCTTTTAATTCAATGCGTTTTTTATCACCAGCTTTTAAGCCTATTAGTGCTTTTTCAAACGCTTGGCTGATATGTTTTTCGCCTATTGTGAACTTTCCTGGCTTTCCTTCATCAAGACTGCTGTCTGCTACGGATTCGTCTTTTAAGCGTAAGGTGTAGTGCATCAGCACTGTGCTTTTTTCGCCTATTGTTTTTTCTGTCATTTTAAAACCTCTCTAATGTTAAGCACCCTACCACTTGGATGTTACCGATGGTGGGATTGCTTGCTTCGCTCGCGAACCCACCCTACTCTTTTTTTCTGAAGGTGAACTCTATTAATAGCATAATTACGCCGATACAAACTGCTGAATCTGCGACGTTAAATGTTGGCCAGTAATATTGTTTGATATGGAACTCTAAAAAGTCGATCACATATCCATAATAAAGACGATCAACTAAATTACCAATAGCTCCACCTAATACTAAAGCTAATGCAGCCGCTGACCACGAGTGTTTCGGAGGCAAACGATAAAGCCAAACAATCACTATACAACTAATTACAATTGCAATAATGCTAAATAACCATTGCTGCCAACCGCCTGCATTACTAAGCAAGCTAAAGGCCGCACCTTGATTGTGCGCTAAAGCGATATTAAAAATAGGAAGCATATGAATACTTTCGCCTGTATTCATTTGTGTATTGGAAATGTATTTAGTTAACTGGTCTACGACAAGAATAAACAGTGTCAACCAAAGCCAACGAAGATTTTTTTTCGCTTGATTCATTAGGCAATCACTCGCTTTTCACCTTGGCCGTCAACATTCACAATACAACGTGAGCACAACGTTGGATGCTTATCATCCTGCCCTACGCTTTCTACGCGATGCCAACAACGCTCACATTTTTCAAAAGTTGCAGCATTCACATCAAGTCGCAAACCTTCAAGTGTTGCTGCATGGCTGCTTTCAGGCGCCTCGGATAAAGGTTTTAAATTAGCTTTAGATGTAATTAAAATAAATTTTAACTCATCTTTCATTTTACTTAAGCTTTCATATAAAACTTCATCAGCATATAAACTTACTTCTGCTTCAAGGCTTGAACCTAAAACACCTTTCGCTCTTAAATCTTCAATCGCTTTATTCACCACTTCTCTTACAGCAATCGCGCGCGCCCAATCATCGTCAGAAAATCCAGCTTGAGCAAAAACAGGAAAAACATCATACCACTCCTCAAGCAAAACACTTTGTGAGCGCTCACCGGGAATGTTTTTCCAAAGCTCATCAGCTGTAAAACTTAGAATAGGCGCAAACCAACGCGCCATAGCCTCTAATACATGATAAATAGCCGTTTGCGCCGAACGTCTTGCAACGCTGTCTGGCTGACAAGTATATTGCCTGTCTTTAATCACATCCAAATAAAAACTGCCTAAAATTTCCGAGCAAAAGTGATGGAACTTTTGATAGATAAGATGAAACTCATAACTATCATACAAGGCAAGCACTTCATTTTGTAAGCTCTGTGCTTGCTCAACAACCCAACGATCTAGCGCCAACATATCATTAGGCGCAACTTGATTTTTCTTAGGATCAAAATCATGTAAATTAGCAAGCAAAAAGCGCGACGTGTTTCTTAATCGACGATAAGCATCAGAAACACGTTTTAATACTTCATCTGAAATTGATATTTCAGAGCGATAATCAGTTGAAGCAACCCATAAGCGTAAAATATCTGCGCCTAATGTTTTCATAATTTTTTCTGGTTCAACCACATTGCCAAGCGACTTCGACATTTTTCGTCCTTCACCATCTAAAGCAAAACCGTGTGTTAATACTTGCTTGTAAGGCGCCTCACCTTTCATCGCAACAGAGGTTAGCAATGAAGTTTGAAACCACCCCCGGTGTTGATCAGAGCCTTCCAAATAAAAATCAGCTGGCGAATGCAATTGTTTTCGTGCATCTAACACACAATAATGCGTCACACCCGAATCAAACCAGACGTCTAAGACATCCGTTCCTTTTTCATAAGCAGACGCTTCATCACCCAATAATTCTTTAGCATCTAAAGAATACCAAGCCTCAACACCTTCTAAATCAACACGTTTTGCAATTTCTTCCATGAGCTCAACCGTACGCGGATGCGGTTCTTGTGTTTCTTTATGAATAAAAATCGCAATAGGCACACCCCAAGCACGCTGCCTTGAAATACACCAACCCGGGTGATTTTCTAACATTTTACTGATGCGTTGCTCACCCCATGCAGGAATCCATTTTGTATTTTTAATAGCATTTAAGGATTTTTCTCTTAATTCATTTTTATCAAGACTAATAAACCATTGCGGTGTTGCACGAAATAACAAAGGCAATTTATGTCGCCAGCAATGCGGATAACTATGCTCAAGTTTTTCATCAAAAAGTAAATGACCCACTTCTCTTAAGTGTTCAACAATTTTAGGATTAGCTTTTGTAATATGCTCTCCGGCAAAGATAGGCGTATTCGAAAAAAAGCACCCTTTCCCATCGACAGGATTAGTGATTGGCAAGCTATATTTCAATCCCACAAGATAATCATCAGGACCATGACCTGGCGCCGTATGAACACAACCTGTTCCTGCTTCCGTTGTCACATGATCACCTAAAATAACAGGCACTTCTTTATCATAAAACGGATGCTGTAATAACAGCCCCTCTAATGCTTCACCTTTTGTTTTTGCAACAATGCTAACATTTTCAAGCCCTGTTGCTTCAACAACGCTATTCAGTAATTCTTTAGCGAGCACCAAGTGAAGCTTCCTACCTTCTTTCTCACAAGCAATGACGACATAGTCCAGCTCAGAATGCAATGAAACTGCTTCATTCGCAGGTAATGTCCAAGGAGTTGTTGTCCAAATAACAAAAGAAACATCTTCACCCTCGAGCCAAACAGCATCTTCATCATTTTCACAACGATTTAATAAAGAGGCGACGTCAACTACAGGAAAATTCACAAAAATAGAAGACGATTGTTTATCATGGTACTCAACTTCAGCTTCAGCCAAGGCAGAACCACAGGCTGTGCACCAGTAAACGGGTTTTGAACTACGCTGCACATAACCATTATCAATCACTTTTGATAAGGCGCGAATCACATTCGCTTCATAAAAATAATTCATGGTTAAGTAAGGATTATCCCATTCACCTAAAACACCTAATCGCTTAAAGCTCGCTTTTTGAATTTCAATTTGTTTAGTTGCATATTCACGACAAGCAATACGAAAATCTCCAACAGAAATTTTATCGCCCGCACGGCCTTTTTTCTTTTCAACATTAAGTTCAATCGGCAAACCATGACAATCCCAACCCGGCACATAAGGCGCATCAAAACCTGATAAGCTTTTCGACTTCAGCACAATATCTTTTAAGATTTTATTAAGCGCATGGCCCACATGAATTTGACCATTCGCATAAGGAGGGCCATCATGCAAAATAAATGTTTTCTTCCCCTGTCTTTGCTCACGCAATGTTTTATAGATATCCAAAGCTTCCCAATGCTTTAGCATTTCAGGCTCTCTTTGAGCAAGATTAGCTTTCATAGGAAAGGCTGTTTTTGGTAGGTTTAAAGTGTCTTTATAGGTACTCATAAGATAGCGCCACTTATATTAATGTGTTGATTATTCGAACGGACGATTCTATCTCAGAATCATAAACGCATCAATTAACTTTGACGTTTTCTGGGGATTTTGAAGGCTCGAAATAGGTTTTGGCTTGCTCGATATCAATAGCCATTTGCTTGGTCAAACCCTCTAAAGAAGGAAAATCCATATCATCTCGAAGTTTTTCAAGGAAATCGACTTGAATTAATCGACCGTAGATATCTTCATCGAAGTTCAAAATATGAACTTCTAAGATTTCTCTTTCGCCTTTAATAGCTGGACGGCGGCCAACATAAGCAACAGCGGGCAGAGGAACATTCGACAACCCATGAACCAAAGCGGCCATAATGCCATTTAATGAGGCACGATCGCGGTAAAGAAAAATATTAGCCGTTGGAAATCCAAGCTCGCGTCCACGCTTATCACCATGGGCCACACGACCCGAAATTGAATAAGAACGCCCCAAGAGGTGAGAGGCTTTCTGAAGGTCACCAGACACTAAACATTCGCGAATAAGACTACTACTAATACGTTTTTCTTCAATTTCAAATGTTTCCATTTGTTCAACTTTAAAATTATAGTCCCTTGAGAATGCTTTTAAACGCTCAAAGTTACCTTCTCGATTACGGCCAAAATGAAAATCATCACCCACGGTTAAGTGCTTAACATTAAAGGCATCTACAATATATTTTTTTACAAACATTTCTGGTGAAAGCTTTGAGAGAGCGTCATTAAACTGAAGCACAGCAACAAAGTTAATACCCATTAATTTTAACAATCGATATTTTTCTCGTAAACGAGTAAGTCTTACTGGCGCTTTATCTTTTAAAAAAAACTCTCGCCCTTGAGGTTCAAAAAGAATAACCAATGAAGGCAGCCCTAACTGGCTAGCTTTTTCAACAACACGTGAAAGGACAGCTTGATGGCCAAAGTGAATGCCGTCAAAATTCCCGATACTTGCAACGCAACCACGGTCTAAAGAAAGATGTTCTTGAGTACTTAATAAACGCACGAATTTATCACAACAAAAATATATCAATAACAAAGTATCTCAATAACTAACGCTGCTCGCAATCATTATTTGTAAAGGGGTCAGCCCCCTCCATTTAAGGAATAAGGAGAAGCATATGATTAATCGCTCTTTGAAATATACCCTTATCCTGATTGATTGATGACAAAAGCAAAGCACCTTCAAGATGGGCCACCGAGTCTTCAGCGATTTGTTTTGAGTTATCGCCATAATACTCTTTAATAAGTGACTCCAAAGCCCCAACCCATTGATCAAAAAATCGTTTTAGCAAAGCTTGCAACTCAGTTGAGGCGCTTGAAACTTCATAAACAAGTTTGGCAATCAAAGAGTCACCCTGTCTTTGAACAAAGAATGCTTCGATACCCTCCGCCATTTTTTGCAATTTCTCACGGGCTGTTAATGTAGCCTCCACTAGAACCAGTAAAACTTCGTCAGCAAAGCGCTGTGTCACTTGCTCAACCACAGCAATCAACAGATCAACACGGCTATCAACGTGATGATAAATGCTGGGTTTCTTAATTGAACATGCATCAGCAATATTGGACATTGAGGTATTGTGATAACCTTTTTTTGAGAATAATTCGATAGCAACATCAATAAGCTGTTGCTTCGAAACTTTATCTTGAAATTCATTCATATTTATATCTTCTTATATCACGAGGTTTATTATTTGACCTTTATAGCACAAGCTTATAAAAAAAGCTATGCCGTCGAAATCCTTACAGCCTTTTTTATATTCCTTTACACGTCATTATAAACTAGTTAAAAACACACTTGCAACCTGTTGATTGTTAATAGATAAAATATCTTTGGTTTTTTAATGAATTTCAATTTTTTTCTTGTACTCTTATTAAAAAGCTGGAATAATTGCACAGCCTACCTACCGGTAGGTTTGCGATAGGACAAGGTAGATTCATAGGCGAAAAAGAAGGAAAAGCGAATATGGAAACAAATCAAAACAATGAAGTAGAAGATGCATTTATACAAGAGCTCATCAGTGCTCAAGTTTTTGTATCCGTCTTTTTAAAAAGCGGATTACAGCTCAAAGGCACGATCAAAGCTGTCGATCCACAGACTCTCATGCTTGATAACAATGGCCAAACACAATTAATTTTCAAACATATCATTTCAACTATTTGCCCTCGCCAGCAAAGCGATTAACCTATACCCATCGCCAATGAAGCTGCGAGGCTCCACCTGGCTGTCCGTGCACTACTCGCTGAAATGGAGGCGGGTAGTGTTGCTGCTTAGCCCAACCTCAGGATTCATCCCTATCAACGGCGGAATGCCTCCAAAAAATGCTGCCGAGGAGAATGAAACGCCTGAACTATCTGGGAGCTCCCTCCTCTCAACTTCAACTCTTCTTCTTTTGCGCCCCCCTGATCTAGCACCTAATTCAAGTTCGTCAATCTTCTTGCTTAAACCATTAATTATTTCTTCTTGTCTTTTTTCAGCGGCTTTTGCCTTAAAAAATTTATCAAAGAGCCCAGCAATAATTTCTGCTGGCCCGCCGCCCTCTAGATTAAAAGCTAGATCACCCTCGCCTTCTTTCTTCAATCTACATATCATCTCGCGCTCCTCACCTGGAAACTTAACTAAAGTTGATATTTCAAAAACAAAGCCAGGAAAGTTTTTTGAAGGAAATGATTCTGAGCCACTAGATTCTCCGAGGGAAGAAGACATCCCGGATCCTACGGAAGAAAAGCTACTTGCAGTAGAAATACCGTCATCGGTTTGCCGACCTTCAGAAACCCTGGAATCCAACCATGATGCAGATCCAGAAGCGTTATCCCCCTCTCCTTGAGCAAGCCAGCTATACAACCCTAGCCCAGCCAAAGAATCAGACCTTTCTGCAAAAAAAGCTTCTGCAGTGCTAGATTCAACACCATGAAAAAGCTCGCCCCTTCTATCATCACCTCTCAAAATCAATAATTCTTGCTCTAACGCTTTAATGCGCGCTTCTGCTTCATCAAGTTTAGACTTTCTTTCTTTTAATTCTTGATCAGCGCTCTTAGCTCTAGACTCGGCCCGCTTAAGCTCCTCTGTCAAATCAGGTGCGGCTTGCGCTTTCTTTAATGCCTCCTCCAAACGAGTTATTTTCTCTTTCAAAACTTCAAGTTTCAGGCTCATTCTTTCAGAAGAAGAGATATTAGCGTCTCTTTCAAATCTCAGCCTTTCCTCCAAAGCAACAATTTCCCCTTGAAACGTTTGTTCAAGGAGCCAATGCGTCCCTCTCTCTTCAGGTGTTTCACGGTTATAAGTTTCAGTATTGCGCCCTAATCTTTCGTTTAACTCAGAAAGCAAGGTATTTTGAGCGCTGCATCTTTCCTTTAAACGTTGATTAGCGCTTACTTCTCTTAAGAAAAAATCTTCAAGCAATTGAATGCGCGTGTTTTTTTCCGTTAATTGCAAGGATGCACTTCTTTGCTGGCTCATACAGCGTCTCACCTCTTGCTCACAATGCGTCAATGCAGAGTAAAACTCCATTATTTTAGCTACCAGCTGCGCATGGACTTCCTGGCGAGTTCTTCCTTGAATGTGCGCTATTTCAACAGCCTCCCCAGCTGAGCTTTGAACATAAACAGGCTGAACAAAATGAGAACTTCCAAAGCGAAGCATACTTGAAATTGGGAGAAGGGAATCACCAGGCATTATTTATTGTCCTCTTTTTTTTAATTCTTATTATAATGCAAAAAGAATAGCGCTTAAGCAATTCTTATATGAATGTCAGGAAAATTGTAAAATAGGTTTCATAACTTGTCTAGCTTCTCAGAAAGGCTCCTAGTAACAAAGCAAACAAAAACCTTCATAAAACATGCCGGAAGTGGCGGGGTTTTTGCTCCATAAAGCCTTCTCCCAGCGCGCGCCCAAAAATGCAATCCTCTTCTGAATACGTGAACCCTATACGCAAAAAGCCCAAAATGCAGCACGCTGCACTTTGGGCTTTTTTGGGGCGTGTAGGATTCGAACCTACGACCAATGGCTTAAAAGGCCACTGCTCTACCGACTGAGCTAACGCCCCCCATCAAACGAGCTGCTAATAATACATTGGCAGATGAAAAAGGCAAGGGATTTTCCTGTAAAAATGAAGGTCTTGCAGAGTTAATCGGTGCTTTTTTTAAGCAATCTCACCTGATCCTCAGAAAGTTCCTCCCAGCGACCACGAGGCAACCTTTTTGGCAAGGCAATAGACCCAAAGCGAACGCGCGTTAAGCGACTGACTGTAATGCCCTGACTTTCCCAAAGACGGCGCACTTCACGGTTGCGACCCTCTTTTAAAACCACGTGATACCAATGATTAGCACCCTCACCGCCAACTTCATATAGACGATCAAATTTTGCCGTACCATCTTCTAAAACAACACCTTCTTTCAAATGCTTAATGGCCTCATCAGAAACTTCACCTAAAACACGCACTGCGTATTCACGTTCAATTTCACTACTAGGGTGCATAAGCTTATTCGCAAGCTCTCCATCACTTGTAAATAACATTAAGCCTGAAGTACTAATATCTAAACGACCAACAGAAATCCAGCGGCCTTTATAAAGACTAGGTAAACGATCAAAAACCGTTGGGCGCCCCTCCTCGTCAAAACGTGTTGACACTTCGCCAATCGGTTTATGATAAATTAACACTCGCGCTGCATTATTTTTTTTGAACTTAACAATATTACCGTCGACTCGGATCATGTCTTTTAAAGTTGCGCGCTCGCCGAGCTTAACAATGGAACCATTAACACTCACGCGGCCTTGTGAAATCCACTGTTCTATTTCGCGCCGCGAACCTAAACCATTGTTCGCCAGTATTTTTTGGAGTTTTTCAGTCTTCATTCACAGTTTCTGCTTTAACAGGGTTATTATTTTCTGCTTCAACTTCAGAGTCACTTTCAACATCAAGCTCATCTAGTAAAGCATCAACTTCTTCTTCAGATTCAAGATAAGCAAACACTTCTTCTTTGCTTTCTTCAAATGTTTCACTGGTTTCATTCAGCATTTCATTGGCTAACGCATCTTCTTCAGATGACGCTTCAGCAGTCATACTCTTTTCTGAAACCTCTTCAGAGTCAGCTCGGATATCAGCTTCTAATTCGAGTTGTTCTGCAAGCTTTTTACCTTGCTCCTCTAAATCTTTAATCTCATCTAACGGCGGTAAATCTTCTAGCTTATTTAAACCGAAATAATCTAAAAAATGTTTTGTGGTTGCAAGCAATGCAGGTCTTCCCGGTACATCTTTAATACCTACTTCTTTCACCCATTCGCGCTCAATCAATGTTCTTACAATATTTGAACTCACAGACACACCGCGAATTTCTTCAATTTCACCACGCGTAATCGGTTGACGATAAGCGCATAAAACAAGTGTTTCCAAAAAAGCGCGAGAATAACGCGGCAGACGCTCTTCCCATAAACGTTTAATCCAGGGAGCCAAATCAACACTCACTTGAAAACGGTAACCTGACGCTAAATTTTTTAACTCTAAACCACGATCCGCATAATCTTCAGCAAGCACAGCTAAAGCTTCTTGCACTTGCTTTTTACTAGGTTGCTCATCATCTTCTGAAAAAAGATCTAATAAATGACCTTCATTTAAAGGTGTCTCTGCAGCAAAAATCGCCGCTTCAAGAATGCGTTTAAGTTGATTCATATCTTTCATAATATTTTTGCCTTCACATGAATGGGTCCAAAAGCTTGCGCTTGCACAATATCAATCATTGCGCCTTTAAGTAATTCTAGTACAGCAATAAATGTCACAACAACACCCTGCCGGCCCTCTTCGTTTTTAAAAAAACTCTGAAAAGCAACGAACTCAGTGCTGTTTGCTAATTGATTTAAAATGACGGCCATTCTATCTCGAATTGACAATGGCTCCAACTGAATATGATGACTTGTGCGCAGTTCAGCGCGCTTTAAAATGTCTTTTAATGCAAACAATAAATCCGGTAACTCAACGCTTGGAAGCGGCCTCTCTGCTTTAAATGAAGGAGGCTCTGCACTTGCAATAAAGGTATCGCGTTCTAATCTAGGAATTTCATCTAAGTTTTCAGCACCTTTTTTATAACGTTCGTATTGCTGAAGTTTACGTATTAATTCTGCGCGAGGATCCTCAGACTCTTCATCTTCGACCGCAACGCGGGGCAATAACATTCGTGATTTAATTTCAGCAAGCATCGCTGCCATCACTAAATATTCAGCGGCCAAATCTAAATCCAGATCTTTCATGATATCGACATAATCCATATATTGCTTGGTAATTTCTGCAATAGGAATATCTAGAATATCCATGTTTTGACGTTTAATAAGATAAAGCAATAAATCCAAAGGTCCCTCGAATGCTTCGAGAAAAACCTGGAGTGCTTCAGGAGGAATATATAAATCGTCGGGTAATTCCGTGTAAGCTTCACCTTTTACAAGGGCTAGCTGGTCTTGAACCGGCTCATCAGCTTTCGCTACCTGCTCATTTTGAGCATTATCTGTTATTTCCATTTAATCAATTACCGTCGCTTTGATGGCTGAGTTATAAAATTGGTGCTAGGATATCATAAATTTTTAGCGCTTAACAGATTATTTTATGAACAAATTAGACGATAAAACTATTGAGAAAGCTGCCTATATTCTTAAGAATGGCGGCATTGTGGCTGTTCCTACGGAAACTGTCTATGGGCTTGCTGCGGATGCGAGCAACCCTAAGGCATTGAAAAAATTATATAAATTAAAAGAAAGGCCCGAAACTCAAGCTTTTAGCCTACTTATTCACTCCAAAGAAGATATAAAGCGCTGGGCAAAAGACATTCCCGAATCAGCGCATAAGCTCAGCGAAGCTTTTTGGCCAGGGCCATTAACCATGATTTTAAAGAAAGCTGACGCTGTAGAAACAATGGCAACAGGCGGGAAAGCAACCATCGGTTTAAGAGTTCCAGATCACGCATTGACACAAAGCTTGCTTCAAGCTTTTGGCTCAGGGCTTGCTGTTGCTTCAGCAAACCCTCGCGGCAAAACACCAGCAAAGTCCACTGAAGAAATTAATGCTTACTTTGCTGATAGCATCGATTTAATTCTAGCGAATGACTCTCAAAGCTCAAATGCAGCATCAACGATTGTTGATTTAACCCTGCCAGAAAGCATTAAAATACTACGTGAAGGTGACATCAGCTTTGACACAATAAAGAAAACGTTAAGCTAAATACTTTCATAAGTATTTGCCTCCCTCTAGCATCTAGTAAAGCTCAGCTCAGCTTGAAAGAGATCCATCGCTGGACGCACACTCCTCAGCAACCGTGGCGGAGTGCATATCTTCAAGCTCGCACCACGAGGTACTTCTATTTCCAGAAAATTTATACTTAGGAGGAGAATCAAAACCATCATCCGAGCTAGGCTGCCTAAGATAATCATAGAAACTCTCTACTGAAGCTTTGAATTCTAGCTCTGAACATTGAACATCATCATGAAAGTTTATCAATTGATCTCTACATTTTTTAATTGGACCAGCTAAATTTTTTTCTCCCTCAGCAGTAGCCTCAAAATTATCAAATATATATTGGTAGATATATGCCAAGCTCCCTAAAATAATTCTAGTGTTCTTATAATCTATAGAAGTACACGCTGAGGAATCAGTATTATCAAATTTAACAAGACCCTCAATATCTCGCTTTAAATTCACTCTTTTTATATAATCAAGCTCATTAAGCGCAGAAACAAGTTCAACCTGCATATTGGTAGTAGCCTCTAATTCAGACATAGTATTTACCTTTGTTATTATTAAATTAGGCGGCGATTCTAACCATATTGTGAGCAAAAATCAATCGTTTTATCTGAGATGGTGATAACATCGCTGAAGAAAAACAGCCAAAATCGCAAAAGCAGCGAAATACAGCGGCAATGTAATATGAACCGCGCCCAAAAATCCACCAATTAATGCAGTAACCGACCAAATCGCAGAGACAATAATAAAACAAAGCCCCATAATAGCGCCCTGATCTTTGGGATCAACTTCATTGGAATATAAAGTCACGATAACACTGAATACGGTAACATCACCCATCGCAATTGGAATAGCTGCAAGCCAGAGCAAGTCAAAAGCAAACGCTTGATGCCTGAAAATTATCGCGGCAAGTATCATCAATGAACCTACTAGCATTAAACCTACTGATATGGTGACCATACTTACAAGCGTGAAACGTTTTCTTAAAAACTTAACTAAGAAGGCTGAAGCTAACGCCAACCAAAGCGCAATAACACCAATATACCAACCCAATAAATGCGGAGAAAAACCGAATTTAACTTTTAATAATGGCGGCATGAATTGATAAAACGTGCTCCATGTGATTTGTGTTAGACATAATAATAAAGAAATTTTTATGACACGCTTATCAAATAAATATTTCACCCAAGCTTGCGCGCTTTTTTTCATGCTTTGTTTTTCTTTTAATGTTTCTTTAAAAAAGAAGAGGACGCACAGGCCAGCAAGTGCTGCAAATAAAGAGGCTAAAATATAAGGAAAGGCAAAATTGAAGGCGTTAAAAAAGAAATGCATCGCAAAATAACCGCCAATTACAGGGCCGATAAAGGCACCAATCGAAATGACTAGCTGAAGGTAAGCCATGTTAACGACCTTCCCTTTAATCTCTGTAACATCTCCCACTATAGCAAGCGCAATAGGATTGGTTCTTGAAAGCAATCCTCCGAGTAATTTCCCTATCACCAAAAAAACCAATGAACCCATTAAAATACCAAAGGTACAACTTAAACCAAAAACAAAGGCCGCAAGTGTTGCGACAAAGAGCATGGGCTTTCGTCCGACAGCATCTGAAATAGTACTTATAACAGGGGCGGAAATAATACCACCAATATGCGCAATGGAAATGACGACACCGTACCAGAGAGTTCTTTCTGCCAGTGATGTTGTTGCCGGGAAAAGGCTTGATAGATGACTAAAAAAAACAAAAGTTAAAACAGGGAATGTTATATTCACACTTGTATGATCAAAAAGCATCACAAGGAATAAAGGTGATAGTTTTGATTTTTTTATTGATTGTAATTGGTTTTTCATAAACAGCACCTATTCTTGATGGTCATTATGAGTATTTGTCATGGTGGGATTTTTGCTCCGCAAAGAACCCACCCTACCCGCAAAGGAAAACCCTTACTTGTAGGGTGGGTTCGCGAGCGCAGCGAGTAATTCCACCATCGGGAGCACCCCTCTGGCTGTATTATTGCCCCTGCGCCAAAGTAAATCCTCGTTCACCATCAAACGTATATAAATTATCAGTTTTAACCACTTCTATACCCGCATCATGAATCCCTTGAATCACTTGCAAAACCTCATGAAAACTTATCGATTTAAAATCTTCTGTCTTTTGAAAGCGGCAACGCCAGTGATCTGCGCAATGTGTTTCTGCATTAGCATCAGGCCAAACTTTAACACCTCGGCTATCCATCATAATTAATTTCAAAGGAAGCGACAACGCCGCAATGCGATTACCTAATTCATCAGGCCCGCACAAGGCAACATCAACATAAACGTCAACGCCCACTAATTCTTTCTCTTGCACTTTGGCTTCAGGCAAAGCGACAGGTTTCGCCGCTTTGCCTGTTGGCGCTTTATAATCAACAGGTTTAAAGTGTTGTGGCTTTTCGCCTAAACGCTCAATAACTGCTTCAGCAAATTCATCTGTATTAACTTTTTTAGTACTATGCTCAGGGCGATAAATATCCGCCGTATGAATACCATCTTCCAATGTTCTTAACCATGCATTTTCAATTTGCGACGCAGTTTCATAAGCACCAATATGAATCAACATTTGAATAGCGCCATTTAACAAGCCCGATGGGTTTGCAATTTTCTTGCCTGCAATATCAGGTGCAGACCCATGAATTGCTTCAAACATCGCAACTTCATCACCTACATTTGCAGAACCTGCCATCCCTACAGAACCTGCAACTTCTGCTGCAACATCGGAAATAATATCACCGTATAGATTTTCAGTCACAACAACATCAAACTTTTCAGGTTGAGAAGCTAAACGCGCCGTACCAATATCAATAAGAATACTGTCTGTTTTAATATCGGGATAAAGTTTTGCAATATCATTAAACACAGAATGAAAAAGACCATCTGTCATTTTCATAATATTATCTTTAATCATGCAAGTGACTTTTTTACGATTAAATTTTCGCGCATACTCAAAAGCATATCGCACAATACGCTCACAGCCAGGGCGCGTGATTAATTTTAAACATTGATAAGCATCTTGTGTTTGCCTGTGCTCAATGCCTGCATATAAATCTTCTTCGTTCTCACGTACAATCACCATATCCATCGCCGGATGAAATGTTGGGACATAAGGCGCTAACGAACGACAAGGACGAACATTTGCATAAAGCCCCATCGATTTACGAATCGTAACATTCAAACTTTTATAGCCGCCACCTTGAGGTGTTGTAATCGGCGCTTTTAGTAAAATTTTATTTTTCTTTAAAGATTTCCAAGCTTCATCAGGAATCCCTGTTGTATTCCCACTTAGATAAACTTTTTCACCAATCTCAATGGTTTCAGGTTTAATCGGCGCATTAGCCGCCTCTAAAATACTTAATACCGCCGTCATAATTTCAGGACCAATGCCATCACCGTGGGCAACTGTAATCGGGGTTTTGCGATTCATGAATTTCTCCTACCTTTTCTTACTTTATTTAAATCTTTACAAAGCATCGTCATCCCTTGCAATAAACGCGGACCTGGTCGGTCAATTAAGCTTGAGGGAATGGTAAAAAGATTACCTTTTTTGACGGCTTGCAACTGGGGCCAACGATACCAGGGTTTAGCTAATTGTGCAAAAGTTTTACCCGGGTTCGTAATTATAATGGCTTCAGGTTGCTTACTTAAAAGCGATGAAAGACTCACCACTGGCGCAATCGTCATCGCACTTGCAAAAATATTTTTACCGCCACAATCTTGTATCATTTGGGTCACCCAACTGGCATGATTCAATGTGATTAAAGGGTTAAAGCTGACTTGATAAAAAACACTAACTTTAGATCGGTTTTGATATTCTCGCTTGATAAACTCATAACGTGCATACCAGTGTCTCGCAAAATTTAGAGCCACTTTTTTGGTACCCGCCACTTGTCCAATTTTAATAAGCGCTTGCACTATGTCATTTGGATTGCTGACATTCAACCAAATGACTTTAATCTTTTCTTGCTTGAGGCTTGCCACTTCAGAAGGCGCATTACCTCCCTTCCACGCAAAAACAACCGTCGGTTTTAATTCAGCTAAGCGTTCAAAATCAATGGATGCGTTTGTTGCAACAACAGGAAGTTTTTTCGCAGCACTAGGAAAGTCACTATTACTGGAAACACCAACTAAATCTTTTCCTGCACCTGCTGCATATACCATTTCGGTGATGCTTGGTGCTAGGCTTACAATTCTTTGCTGCTTGGCAAAAAGATTTCCTATAAGGAAAAAAGTTAAAATGAAAATTATAAGGCGCATAATATTCCTCAGACCTTTATGCCATCAGCTTATGTCAAATCTTATTCCGTATTGATCGATATGCTTAAGAAAGTCTTCATTCTTAAGTGCATGATAGTCAACAATATCAAAGAAATAAGGCAAGGTTGTTTCTTGCTCTAGCTGAGACTTTAACTGAACAACAAGTTGATTAGAAATTTTACCTTTGAGAGCTATGTCAACATCTGAACCCTTTTTATAATTTCCAAGAGCACGAGAGCCAAATATAATGACTTCGTCTATCGCAGGAAATTGCTGAACGATATCGTATATAATCGCTTGCTCTTCGTCTGTCAATCCAAATTTCATGAGTCTAACTTAGAAAACTTATCATATAACTCAGTTAGCAGCGTAAAATAATTTTCTCGAATTCTCTTTGCAGCTAATTGACTCTTATCTTCATCATAGGCATGCGTCATAAGATTTCGATCTTCAAGCGCCTCTAACCATACCTTTCCATCTGAAATAAATTCGATTTGAAATGCCTGTTTAATCGTTTCACGGGGTGATTTTACATCATAGCCTTCAGATTCAAGATAGTCTTTTAAAGTTTTCCAACCAAGTTCAAAAGTAAATTCAAAATACTGAATTAAACCAGCGCGCTCCAAATCCGACATTTTCTCAATAGCAACAGCCTCTTTAAGGTTGGCATAAACTTTTGAAAAGTTTTGAAAGCGCTGGCGCCATCGTTTATCTTTTAAGTTCATAAGTGTAAAATCCGCTAATTAAAACAAAACAAGCAAAGCAATAACAATCAACCAAATAATCAAAGACCGCTGAAGAAGCCTAACAATATACTGAGATTTTTCGTCAAGGTCATTGACCTTATCTTCAGTTTCTTTTGCTAAAGCATGTTTAGCACAGCTTAAAAGTATTTCATCATTTTTATTTAAATCCGAAAAGACATTATCTAACCAAACACCTATAACAGCCGAGAAATGCCCCGCCAATGCAAAACAAAAAGTTAAAAGCCGAACAGGCAGCCAATCTAAAATCTTTTCTAAAAACAATGCAGAGCTTGTCAGTGATTCTTCAAAATCATTTTGAATAATTAAGTGATTAATGCGGTAAATGATCGCGCCAAAAGGTCCTAGCAACAAAAACCAAAACACGGTTGAAAACAAATATGAAACAGATTGTTTTAAAATATCATCAATAGTATCTGCTCGCTGAAAATCAAAACCCTGCAAACAAAATAATAAAATAAAAATAGAAAAAATAAAGGCTAGCAAACCAAAAACAATCGACAATAACACCCAGTAAATAAGAGCCGTTGCAACACCAAAAATCGCTAACAGCGCAACAAGCGCTGCGCCACCCTTAAAAAAGCTATACTTTTCTAACAATGCATAGCATTTTTCAAGCGACACATTCAGCCAAGCACTTGAACGAAGCTTATGCCCTGACGTTGTAAAATAGTCAATGGACAGAACGATGATAAGTGCTATAAAAGTCATTGGCATTTCCCCTTAATGCAATAGTTTATGCGATATAATAAAACGGATCTGGTAGTTTTAATTTAGCATCAGCATAACCACCATTTAAATCGCTATATTGATCACCTATCGTCAAAACAACATCATAACCTTGTGATTCGATTTTTTTACGTGCTGCAGATTTAAATGGGATCACTGATTTTTTATTATAGCTGTTTGGCATTAAATAGAGATGCTTATAATGCGTATAACCTACCGCTTTTAAATTCTTCACCGTGCCTGCGCGCATATTTTCAGTTCTTCCTGTGATGAAGAATGGCGTAACCTTATTTTTTAAAAGATACTTATAAAACTTTATCGCGGGAGGAAAGGCTTTATCTATCCCTTGATTCATCACTTGATTTAACTCATCGTTGGTGCCACCAAAGTCTTCTTTTAATAATTCAGGGTAGTTTGATAAAGTGGTTTCATCAATATCAAACACAACCGCTAATTTCTTTTTGTTGGTGACTGATTTATTTTCTTGGATACGTTTTGCAACATAGGCTTGTGCTTTTTCATAACGATGACTCATACTCTTCATATACTCACCGGAATTCACATAGTGTCTTATTTTATTTTTAGCAATGACTAAATTTTCTGGGGTTTTTGCAAATGCTGAGACACTAAATGCTGCCACTACTAAAGCAACTGAAATCGTCAAACTAATTCGTTTCATAACTTCTCCTCCACCAATCGTCGAAATAATATCCAATCAAAACTCTCACCAGGATCTGTTTTCCGACTTGGCGCAATATCACAGTGGCCAGCCAGCCTCTCCAGGGTAATCGCGGGAAAATGATACATGAGTATGGACGTAATTTCACTGAGCTTTGCGTATTGTTTTTCAGTATAAGGCGTAGAATCGGTCCCTTCTAGCTCAATGCCTATTCCGTAATCATTACACTCAACTAAACCTTCAAAACTTGAACGACCTGAGTGCCAAGCACGATCATCAAAAGATACATATTGTGTTACAACACCTTCTCTATTGATAAAGATATGCGCAGAGACGCGTGGCTCAGTAACGGTTTCAAAAGCGCGCCTATTAGATAAGTCAGCCTCTCCTGAAAATAATTGATCAACATAGGGACCACCAAATTCGCCTTCAGGCAAACTGATGTTATGAACCACGATTAAACTTACTTCAGAACTCTCAGGGCGCTTATCGTAGTGCGGTGAATTGCCACGACGTGCGCCCTCTAACCATCCTTGTTTTATTTTATTGTCCATATTTTCCTTGTTAATCTCGACGTAATTTTTCTGAAAATGCTAAAGGCGTTGGATACCTGAACACAACAATATAAGAAGATGCAACAAAGGTCAAAATTGTCGCGGCTTGAATCAAGTATGAACCTCTGTTGCCCAACAAATGCGTGCCTCCTGCCAAGTAAGCAATCAACAAAGAGAATTCACTGATTTGCCCCAAGCGCCAGCCCACTTCCCAAGAAACGGCTTTTGATTCTTTAGATGCGCGAAGCAACCAAGAAAAGATAACTGGCTTCAAAAGAAGCGCGGCTAACGCAAGAATAACCGCAGGCATAATGACTTGACCTAAATAGTGAATATTAAAATGTGCGCCAATCGTAAAGAAAAACATCACCAAAAAAAAGTCACGTAAGGGTTTTAAATTTTCAGAAATATATTGAGAAATCGGATGCGCCGCAAGTGCAACACCTGCAATAAAAGCGCCTACTTCAGCAGAAAGCCCCATCAACTCAGCAAGCATCGCAATACCAAGACACCAACCAATTGACACTAAAAATATGTATTCGTGAATGCGATCAAATTTTTCAATAAGCTTAATCAGGATGAACTTTTCAAATAAGAAAGAGATTAACAATAAAGTAGGAAGCGACACAATAATAAGCGCCAAGTGTTCCCATGAAATATGCCCTGTATCTGCGCCGCGCAATACAAGCAAAGTAACAATCGCGATTAAATCTTGCAATAACAAAACACTAATTAAAATTTCACCTGTATGTTGGTGATGCAACACCGTTGTTGGCAAAAGTTTCAAACCCATGATCGTACTTGAAAACATCATCGCCGCACCAACAATAATACTTGCTGTATTGGGAAGCCCACAAGCTCGGCCTACCACATAACCAATCAACAAGAAGACAAGAGAACTTATTAAAGCCACCCAAACGGTTTTCTTAAACAGATGGATCAATTTCTGAGGATGAAGATTAAGCCCCAGAAGAAACAACAGAAAGATAATACCAATATCACCCGTCTGATCAATGGCTTTTGAATGCGCAATTAATTTAAAACCCCAAGGGCCCAACAAAAGCCCAAGCAACATGTAGCCCACCAAAAGAGACTGGCGAGTATAAAGCGCAACTGTCGATATCAACGCCGCGCCTGTAAAAATCAAGAATAATGAAAAAACAATATTTTCAGGCCCGTGCATTTATTTTTTCCTCTAGCAAAGTAAGTCGCACATCCTATCATAATTTCACCAAGTTTGTCTTTTTTTCATTATTTATAAAGCAATTAAACACTCTCTGAGAAAGATACTTGCTATTAAAAGCTTCTCTTAATAGGATGTGTGCTTTCCATTAACAGCGATAAATCATGAAAAAAACCATTATTGCTTTTTGCTTATTTTTTACTCTTTCAGTATCTGCTTTCGCGCTACCTTGTTATTCAGGCAAGGCGAAACTCTATATACAACCTGGCGCAGGGATCAAGCCTATCACCACGATGATTAACCGTGCGCAAAAAAATATCAGACTTGTTATCTACACTTTTAAAAACAGAGCTATTCTCAATGCACTTATTAAAGCAAAAAAACGTGGCGTGAATATTAAAGTTTTAATAGAAAAGAAACCTTACAAAATGACGAGCTTCAATCAGTCTACGATTCAGCAATTTAAAAAGGCAAATATTCCTTTCAAATATGGCAATCCTTCTTTTACATTTACCCACGAAAAAGCATTAATTACCGACAATAATCACGCGCTTATTATGACGGGCAACTTCACAACGTCCGGATTTAAGTACCAGCGAAATTTTTACTTAAGAATCAACTCAAGTAAAATTGCAAAACAAATCAAAAGTGTTTTCAATAGTGACTGGCAACGAAAGCCGGCGATACTTCCCCAAAGCTCTCCCCTTGTTTTAAGCCCCAATAATTCAAAGCAAGCCATTACACAACTTATTTTAGACACAACAAAAACATTGGATATTTATATACCCGACATTAATGACCGAAGCATTATTAGCGCTTTAAAAAAATCAGCTAAAAAAGGTGTGAAAGTCAATGTTATTACCAACCAGGACAACATCCAAAGAAACCAAAAAACATTTGATGCGCTGGAGAAATTAAATATTCACGTGTTTGTTCCAAAAAATTTAACCATACACGCCAAAATAATCTTAAGTGACCCTAAGCAAAAAAATACTATCGCCTACCTGGGTTCAGCCAATTTGAGCCACACTTCGCTGACCAAGAATCGGGAATTGGGTGTTTTGGTTTGCGACTCGATTGTGGTCAAACAACTATCAGCCTCTTTTAGCTACGATGAAAAAGCTTCTGTCGAGTCCTAGAATAAATATCATGGATTTACCTTAGAAATAGTTTCCCAAATGCTTGAAATTTAGTTAAAATAGCGGCCTTTTGATCTGGGATGGTCTGGATCTAAGTGACAAAACAATGAGGAAAATACTATGGTTGTCATTCGTTTATCTCGCACTGGTGCGAAAAAACGTCCTTTTTATCATATAGTTGCAGCGGATAGCCGCAGAGCTCGTGATAGTCGATTCATCGAAAAATTGGGTTATTATAACCCGGTTGCACGTGGCCAAGAAACGCCATTACAACTGGATATGGAACGTGTTCAATACTGGGTAGGCACTGGTGCTCAACCTTCAGAGCGTGTTGCTTATTTGATTAAGAAAGCTGAAAAAGCCATCGCAGCTACTGAAAAGTAAGCATTGATGAGCACGGATAGTCAGGATGAATTTGTCATTGTCGGCAAATTCGGCGCCTCTTACGGGGTCAAAGGTTGGATCAAAGTTTTTTCTGATACCGACCCGAAAGATGCCATTCTTGACTATGAGCCTTGGTTTATTGAAACAAACAGTGGCCAATGGGAAGAAATAAAAATAAGTGAAGCAAGGTTTCATTCTAAATGCGTGATCGCCCACATCGAAGGTTGTAACGCAAAAGAGGAAACACCTGCATACACGAATAAGTTAATGGCGGTTAAACAAAGCCAACTTGCAAAACTTGATAATGATCAATTTTATTGGTCCGAGTTAAAAGACATGCAAGTAATGAACACGGAAGATATTGTACTTGGAAAAGTTGATCATCTTTTTGAAGCTGGCGCGAACGATATTCTCGTTGTTAAAGGGGAAAGAAAACATTTAATCCCTTTTATTTGGAAAGAATTTATCAAAAGCGTTGATAGAGAAACAAAGACGATTATCGTTGATTGGGACTCGGAATTTTAAAATGGAAATAGGCATTATTACTTTATTTCCAGAAATGTTTGATGCATTAAATTACGGCGTAATTGGCCGAGCCATCAAACAAGATTCGGTGAAACTTCATCGTTGGCAATTAAGAGATTTTGCCGATGATAAACACCGAACGGTGGATGACCGACCTTATGGCGGCGGCCCCGGTATGTTGATGAAAGTTGAGCCTTTGCAAAAAGCGATTAGCGAAGCGAAAGCTCAACTATCATCAGCAAAAGTGATATCAGTATCACCACAAGGAAAACCTTTTACACAAGCGCTTGCAAAAGAAGTAAGCGACGCGAAGCAAGATTTAATTTTTATTGCGGGTCGCTATGAAGGAATAGATGAACGTTTAATCACAAACGAGATTGACGAAGAATGGTCGCTTGGCGACTTTGTGATTAGCGGTGGTGAATTAGCAATAATGGCGATGATGGATGCCATTATTCGATTGATACCTGGCGTTTTGGGACATGAGCAATCAGCTGAATTAGATTCTTTCAGTGCAGGCTTACTTGATCATCCCCATTACACTCGTCCGGATAGGATTGCTGATTTAAAAGTTCCAGATGTGCTATTAAGCGGAGATCACGCGGAAATAGCACGTTGGCGACTCAAAGAATCTTTGGGTCGAACCTGGCTGAAAAGGCCAGACTTATTGCAAAAGTTAACGCTAACAAAAGAACAGCAGGAACTATTGCAAATTTTTATAAATGAATATGAAGCCAATAAGAAAGTGTGACTTAAGTAAAGTGCCTTTTTCATTAGCCTCTCATATCGAAACTATTAGGAGACAATAATGTCTAACATTATTAAACAGATCGAAGAAGAGCAAATGCAAAAAGAAATCCCAGCCTTTCGCGCTGGTGATACTATTCGCGTTCAAGTCAGAGTAAAAGAAGGTAACCGTGAAAGACTACAGGCTTTCGAAGGCATCGTTATTGCTAGACGTAACCGCGGTTTGAACTCATCATTTATTGTTCGTAAAATTTCGAATGGTGAAGGTGTTGAAAGAACTTTCCAAACTTACAGCCTAGCGATTGACAGCATCCACCTTGTTCGTCGTGGCCATGTTCACCAAGCAAAAATTTACTACTTGCGTGAACTTAGCGGACGTTCTGCACGTATCAAAGAACGCATCAATCACAAAAAATCAGGTGATGATAAACCTGCTAAGAAAACAGCTAAAAAAGCAGCGGCGAAAAAGACAACTAAAAAAGAAGAAGCGCCTAAGAAAGCTTCAACAAAATCTGAAAGCAAACCTGAAGGAAAAGCTGAAGAGTCTAAATAATATAGTCTGCTGGGGTCTCCCGCGAAGCGGGAAACCCCAGCATAGACCAAGAGATAGAAACCATGAAAACCCTAAATCTCTCTATTATTGACTCCCCCATTGGCAAACTCTCCATCGAAACATCAAACAATCAAATCACTCACATTCATTTTTGCCATCAAAACACTAAAACCCTCAAGTCCAAAGACAGCTTTAATCAATCCGTCTTAAAAGCATTGGAAAGTTTTTTTAAAAAGTCTAACAATACTTTTGACTTCCCTCTCCATACGAAAGGCACCGAATTCCAACAGCGCGTCTGGAAAGCACTACAAAAAATACCACGCGGCGAAGTAAGAACTTATCAAGACTTGGCCAACCAATTAAAAACAAGCCCCCGCGCCGTCGGAAATGCTTGCCGAGCTAACCCTATTCCCGTTATCATTCCCTGTCACCGTGTCGTTGCGAAAAATGGTATTGGCGGCTTTAGCGGAAAAACATCAGGATCAAAAATTTCAATCAAAGAGTGGCTGTTAAATCATGAGCGACAACAAACATAACCCCAAACGCGTTGCCTTTTTGGCAACAGGTGATGAAATCGTTAATGGCGATATTCTTAATACGAATGGTCAGGCTATGGCGCAAGCTTTGTTTAATCATGGCATTCACATTGGAACACATATGGTGGTTTCAGATGAGCAAGAAGAAATTATAGCTGCCATTCAATTCTTATTACATAGCCATGATGCGCTTATTATTACCGGCGGCCTTGGCCCTACATCAGATGATCGAACGCGCTTTGCCTTAAGCAGTGCCGTTAACGAAGAACTTGTTTTTAACGATACTGCCTGGGAAAACATTGAAGCAAGATTCAAACAATTTAATTTAAAAAACCAACCAGAATCAAACAAACAGCAAGCTCTCTTCCCTGAAAGCTCAACCATTATTCCTAATCAAAATGGAACCGCTGCTGGCTGCTGGATAAACTTCCAAGATAAATTTATTTTTATGTTGCCGGGGCCCCCTCCAGAATGCATGCCCATGTTTCACGATTTGGTTTTCCCTGCATTAATCAAAGAACATTTTGCAACGCAAATCATTCATAAAAAATGGTTGCTTTTTGGTGTCAGCGAAGGTGAAATTGCAGATACGCTTGATAAACTTGCAGCGCCTTTTGACATTACAACAGGCTATCGTGTTCGTTATCCCTATGTTGAATTTAAAGCGCACAGTGAAAATGAAGAATCGATGAATGCTTTCATAGAAAAGGCATCGCCTGTTTTAGAAAAAAACCTTATTAATAACGAATGTAAAACAGCGTCCGAGAAACTATTGGAATTCTTGAATGAATATTCAGGCAATATTCAAATTCAAGATGACGCTACTGGGTACCTTCTCGAGAAAATACTTATTACTCAAGAAACCTATACTAAATTGAATTTTCAACCTAATGGCGCACAGCCTGAAAGCACGTTTGTTATCGAAGGCATTCCTGACGTTGATCAAAACACACCAACAACTTGGTTAAGCATTCAATACAATGGCAATAAAAAAATCTTCGATAAAATCCCTTGGCGAGGAAAACGAACTTTACTTTTTTCAGCTGAGTTAATTTGTAAAGAAATATTGCAGGAACTTAAGGCTGATTTTTAAAGGCAAACATCAAAGTTGCTACTTTTGACAACGCCTTATCACCTATAATTTCAACGCCTTGTTCGGCAACAATGCTAGCCACACCTCCCAAGATAAACTCCTCTGGACTCTCGGCTATCCTGCTAATAACGAGCATCATAGCAAGAGGAGAAATGAATGGGCTCCAAGCTACCGGTATCTTTTCTTTCAAAGTCAAAAACTGTTCTTTATAATTCTCGCATCTTCAGGAGCATTGGGTATACTAATATTTTCCAATCATCAATATTGTTGAGCATGAAGTTAACAATCATTATTCCAGCCCATAATTATGGCAAATATTTAATCAGCTTAAGGTGCGCTCTATGAAAATCGCCTTTTGTTTGTTTCGTTATTTCCCTTATGGTGGCTTACAAAAAGATTTTATGCGCATCGCAAAAGAAGCGCATCGCAGAGGGCATGATATTACCGTTTTCACTATGCACTGGGATGGGGAAAAACCTGAATGGATGAATATCCAACTCATCAACCCAAAAGGTTTTACCAATCACGAACAAGCTTGGCGCTTTAGTCATGCGGCTTTTGAAAAAGCAAGAAGGCAGCATTTTGATCGTGTTGTTGGTTTCAATAAAATGCATGGCCTTGATGTTTATTACGCGGCTGATGGGTGTTTTGTTGCAAAAGAATCTTATCGCTTATCCCCGTGGAGAAGATTGTTAAGTCGGTATCGTATTTATTCGCGCCTTGAGCGGTGTGTTTTCTCTTCAAAAAGCAATACAAAAGTTCTTTTGATTTCCAAACCCGAAATGGAAAATTATAAAACCATTTATCAGACTCAAGATGAGCGTTTGCATTTATTACCCCCGGGCATCTCTCGAAAATTTATTGAAAAAGCGAATGATACTGAAACAAGAAAAAAAATAAGGGATCAATTTGAAATCCCTGAAAATGATTTTGTTTTGCTAGAAGTAGGGTCAAGCTTCAATACCAAAGGCATTGACCGAAGCTTGCAAGCGCTATCATGCCTACCCCTTCACTTAAGAAGTTCAACGCACTTATTTGTCGCGGGACTTGATAAGCGTATTCATAATTATCGAAAACTCGCTGAACAGCTGGAATTAAGCAACATTTACTTCCTGGGCCCAAGAGATGATATACCCGATTTAATGGCCGCATCTGATTTACTCATTCATCCGGCAAGACAAGAAAACACAGGAACCGCTTTACTAGAAGCGCTTGTTGCAGGCTTACCTGTTTTGGCAACAGCTAACTGTGGCTACGCACACTATATAACAGAAAGCCAAGGTGGGCTGTTGGTCGACGCGCCTTTCAAACAAGAAGAGCTTAACAATAAATTAAAAAACTTACTCGATAGAAAACAGTTAAAACAATTGAAATTCAATGCGTTGAAATATTGTAAAGATGCTGATTTATATAGCTTAATTGAAAGGGCTGTTGATATTATTGAATCCTAAGCTGGGAACTCATACCTTCATCGTGTTGATGCAACTTCTTAAATAGCCTTTTGTAAGACTCCAACTTCCTCTGATTCTCTGGTGGAGCCAACCACCGTTTCACCCATGCTCATACGCTCTATCAATGAAGCAACAGCGTTAGTATTATCACCTTGACCTGCAGAACTATTTACTGGAGCCATTCTTTTTTTCCACTGCTCAAATAAATTATCAGGCAATCGGCCTTTGAGGTTACTGAGAAAGACTTTAGTATAATCCAAGGCCGTTTTATTGATTTCTTTTGCTTGCAATAACTCATGCAATAATGCGTGAAATAACGTACTGTTTTGAGTGAAAACAGTATCAAACATTTCTGTATTTTCTTTTAAGGCATCACTCCAAAACGCCATTTCTTTTTCATTTGCAGAATTTTCTATTTCTATTAACACATGAAAAATCCAGCAAGTTAGCGTTTCTTCTGAAGAAAAACGATCTTCTACCCTTGCAGCTAAAGCACCATCAAGAAAGATTTTCAAACTCCCCGTTTGCGCGTCTCTAGAAGTGCAGCGTAATCGAGAAAGCAAAACACCCATCGCAAAAACATCTGAGGCAACAGCGCTGTCAAAACTGATATCAGGCAACGCTTTAGTCCGAATGTTTTTCAGGGTGCTCCATGCCGCTTTCTTATATTCAATAGGAAGCGCCTCACAGTAAAGATTTGCAAAACTTTTACCCCTAAATACAAGCATGCTAGCGCTAATATCTTCTACCCCTGCAAGAAAATGTGCAACTTGCTCCGGCGCAGCAACTGACAAAGTCCCAACAAGATTAGCCAATTGCCCAGAATCTCGATGAGCTGCTGTTGAAGAATCACACCATCGACAATGCAATTTCTTATCAAATACAACAAGTAAATTTTCAAGCTTAATATCCCTATGCACCCAGTGATTTGCATGCAAAGCTAGCATTGCTCTTATAGCTTCATAAGCCAATTTCCGAAGCAAATATTTTGCTTCGGAGCTTTTAGACCAGTCACTCATCAATGAAGCTTCATTCTCAGACCATATAGCACGTACAACATCGAAAGCACTAGCCATCGCTAGTGGTGAAATAAGTTTTATTGTATCTTCTGTAGAGCCTTTGCGTCGATAATCTTCAACCACAGATTGCCCCATAACAAAAGAAGTGGCTTCTTCCATTTGGCGTGATTTTCTTGCGCCTTCTAGCAGCCGACTTTTACTTCTCCAATTATTTTTTTTAGGAATCCCCGTCACGCCATAACAAATATCTATTTCTCCGTTAACATCCCGACCCAGAAGAAAGGTTCTTCCACGTATCATTATCTCTGAGCCAGAAAGTACTTTCATTTCTTCTTTTTCCTTAGCACCTGCGACTCGTTTTTTTAATTGTCCAGCAAGTTTTATCCGCCACTTTCCTTGATCTTTTTCTAGAATTAAATCAACAGAGCGGGATAACGGTTTCCGTTCAGGATCAAAATGATACGAACAGGTTTTTTTGCCCGAGTTAAAATTCTCTTCAATTTCAGTTTTTTTCGATAATACAAATTCCAGAATTAATAAAAATTCTTCTTTGGAACAGTAATGAGCCAGGGGTTTCAGATTACTCTGGGCACGGAGTTTCTCAAGAACAGGATCGTCTTCAATCTTTGCCAAATTTACCGCTGGTTGCTGAGAAAACCAATTCAATTCGGGGTCACATAATTGTTTCACTTCATTGATCAGCTTAAAAAAATCGTTGAGGCACTTTAGCTTTTCTAACTCAACTTCATATTTTTCGCGACAAAGGTCACCATCTATTCTCATTGAAGGGGAAATAGAATTTTTTATCTTATCGTAATAGACGATCCAGGTAGATTTTAGCACCAATCCAAAGTCTAGCCTCCTTCCCGCTTGCTTCTCTAATTCTTCATCGCCTAACATGCTTAATGCTATTTGAAGCGCCCTAAATTTTACTTGATCAGGGCAGGCTGACATTTTTTCAAATAGCGCATCAAGTGAATCGGTATTTTTTTGTAAATACACAATAAGAATATAAAACCACTCCTCTAACAGATGATTTTGTAAATAATCTTCATGTGATCTGGCGAGAAAGCCAGAAAAAACCGACAAAAAATATTGGAATATACTCGGAAGTTCAAAACTAGCAGCAAGAATGAACTGCCGCTCAATGGGATGCTTTTTGATTTTTTCCCGAACCTGATCACTAAATCCTTCAATAATATCTATAATCGTTACAGATGTAGCAGGGCCTTCTTCTTCTGGAATGAATGGTTTCTTTCCAACTAAAAGCTTTAAGTATGAAGCGACCTCATTTAACGAAACCTTCTCATCAAGCCACTCAATAAAACTCTCTTTAGAATAATCAGCGTTACTTAGCAAATCCGAAAAAACATCTCGCCAATTTTTCCCATTAAGAAAAATGCCCTGTATCCTAACGTCTTCTTCAGTGGCAGCAACACGAAAACGTTCGGCATCTTCTTTCGAAAAGGCTTTCTTGGTCTCGGGATGTAGCAACCATTTAGCGCTGTTTGTTTCTTTCCCTAGAGGTTCTCTATTGTTATGCGCAGGAATCAATTCTCTCAAATCAAATACTTCACCTGATAGGCTAATGTAATAGGCTTGCAAAATGGGGTCCGTGCATTCCTTCAGCAGAGCAAGTACTTTTTGAGATAACTCTTTTTCAGCATCATCAGCATCAGTTTTTCCCATAATGCTGGTGAAGACTTCTTTCTGTTCAGTAACTAATTGAAAGGTAATATCTTTTGGAGATTTTCGCAGAAAATCATCTAAGGCGTCTATTCCTGCCTCTATTGGCTTGTATCTTTCTGATTTTTTAAGGAGATGAAATACTGTATTATCCAGCTGATCAAGAGTACATTCTTGGATTTTAGAAAGTATTTTATTATTTAACATTCGCTATTATCTTTCCATCTCGGGTTTTTGGCCATAATAAAGGAATATAGCTAAAGGCTCAATCAAAATATGACCAATATGCACGGTGGTTTTTCGGAAATTTGATGTTATATTTCTTGAAACTTGATATAAATCAGTAGGTTATGAAAAAACGGTCCTGAAACAAAGGCCAGACACTACCCCTTTGTCAGGCTGCTCTTTTGCTGGCTCATTTAAACGGGATAGCCCTATGTTTTTTCTGCTTTCATCTTGACCCTTAAAAAAAACCATGCATAATAAGACAAATCTTGGAGAAAGCTCTATGAATCACATTATGGTGGTACGCAAACATCTAACTTAACCGCTCTCACAATGGGAGCTAGTTTGTTTCGTGCCTCCCAAAGAATACACAAACCCTGGGAGGCTCGAAGCCTTCCGGGGTTTTTTTTGTATTAATGATTTTAATAGGAGAACTAAAATGAAAGTATCTATGCTCAAACATGTCCGTCGGCTCGTCATTAACATCAATGATAACAAGACTTTTTTTGAATTAAGAGGACAGACAGATGAGCGATTCAGCGCAAACAATAACGAAAACTAACTTCCAAGCGAGCTATTATTTAATTTTATTTAATGGCATTTCTTCAATTTCTTTTGGCATTCTTGCCTCCATCATTAGCGTTTATGCTAAATCAAAACTCGGCCTTTCCAGCATGGGCGCCATATCATTAAACTCAGCTTTCCTAGGTATTTTATTTACAATGCCCATCTTGTTTGGCTATCTTGCCAATCAACTTGGTTATGTTCGCTCTATGGTTTTCGGTAGTATTATTGGCGCCATCGCTTTTATTTTCATGCTATTTCCAGGCGCTCAATATTTTTATCTTGGCGTCGCTGCTTTTTCTATAGCAACCAGTCAGTATTATACAGCGATGCTTGTTATCTTAGGTAAGCTTTATGAAAAGAATGATCCGAGACGACATGCTGTTTACACGTTATCTTATGTTGCAATGAACATAGGTATTTGCATAGGCGGCTTTGTTGGCGGGAGTATTGCGCAATACTACTCATATCATATGACCTTTATTATTTCAGCTATTTTGTCGATTGTAAGCTTGGGTTTTGCGCTTATAAGTTTACCCTACATCAAGAACACACATTACCGTGAATTTTCCTTAAAGAGCAACAAAGCTTCTTGGTTTTTTATTATTGCAATTACTTGTGTAAGCATTCCTATAAGCGCATGGTTACTTAACCATGCAGTCATCAATAATGCTTTACTGATTATTGTGGTTTCACTTGTTACTTTAGCTTTAGTTATTTATGCAATTAAACAAAAAGACAAACAAACAAAACTCAACATTCTTTTGTTTTTAATTTTATCCGGATTATCCGTTGGCTTTTGGGTGCTTTACTCGCTTGAGCCTTCTTATTTAACTCTATTTATCAAAAGCAATGTACAACGTCATATATTTAACACGCTTATTCCAGCTTCTGACTTTTACGGCTTGGAATCTTTTTTTGTTATCTTATTAGGCATTCCATTAACTTACTTATGGCTTAAATTAGCGAAGAAAAATCTCGAACCTTCAATTGGTGCTAAATTTGCTTTGTCTCTATTTATTATGGGCGCAGGTTTTGTTTTGTTAATGCTAGCAAGCAGAGCTCACCCCAGCCAATTGTTAAACCCTGTTTGGATTATTGTTTCGTATGTTTTACTTTCCACAGCGGAATTATTAATCAGCCCTGTAGGCAATGCGATGGTTGGTCAATTAGTTCCGCCTAAAATGGAAGGCACTATCATGGGCTTTTGGCAAGGCATTATTGGGGTTGCTGCAGCCATTGCAGCTTTTGCGATTGGGTTTGTGCACTTGCCTACAGCAAAAGAAACACTCTCCGTCAGCAATCATGCTTATGAATCAGGTTTTGGTATTCTGGGTTTCAGTACAATTGGTTTAGGTGTTGTTGCATTACTTATTTTGCCATGGGCGAATAAGGTTTTGAAAAAACAAGATCCTTAATTTTAATGTTCCAAAAGGTTAGGTGTCCAATGTCAAGACTTGACCCCTATTGCATTACTAACCGGCAAGCTTCAGAAAGCTTGCAAGCTTGAGTCACTGGAGATTTACATACTGGCATCTTTTTATTTTTCCGTATTATTAATTTGGATGCAATTTTACTTGACTGAAAATTAACCGTCAATATCATTATTAAATCTCATTGTTTCTTAATAAAAACGCACCTAATGTCAAAACTTACCCCCTGCGCACCTTCTGCTATAAGGGTTCATTAGTCTATTATCCTTCGAGAGGCCTTGACCTGAAACCGCTGTAAAGATACAGTGTGCATCATGAGAATAGGTGCTCCACAAGGCGCCAGACTCTTGGAGCCAAAAAATTGTGCTCCTAGTTTTGTTATCAACATTATTATAATAATTAGGTAGAAATTATGAGCAGCAACCCTTTTACTGAGAACGACCTTGTTAACCTCTTAAGCTTTCCACCACTTCCTGAAGCCGATGCTTTCAACCCCCTACTCGACTTTATCGAAAACTCCATACCCAAAATGACAGCTTCAGAAATCATTGAATGGGTAACACCAAGGCGAGATGATGAACGACGTCTTGGCGCTATACATTTACTTTGCGCAAACGACCAGTGTGAAGCTCCGTTAAAGCGTCTACTCAAATTATACAAAAAGGCTGAAGGTGCTACACCGCTCACAAAGCTTACAGGCATAAAATACTATATTGCGGCGGCTGATGGCGAAGCCATAGAGAAAGATGCTACAGGCAAAACACCTCTTAGCACCTCTATAGCTATGAAAGCCTGGGGACAGGCTGAATTTTTGCTGAGGTGGCGATATGAAGGTAGCACTCCTATAGAAGATGAAAAAGCAGCATTAAGACAACTTCAGGATAACCTTGAAAGTGACAGAGAAAATAAAAAATTTATCGAACTACTAGAAGAATTAACAAACTCAGATATCACTGAAGAACTTTCAGCACACATTGAAGCAAAAGAGTGGGAAGAATTAAAAGAAAAACTCAGCGGGAGAAACAAATTTAAAATAGCTACTGTAGCTGAAGAATTACTTGAAAAAACTTTAGCACTCCCTCCTACAAGCAACCTTAGCTTGCCAAGAGACTCTCTTGTAACACTATCCAGAAAGCAAAGTGACTACAGTAAAATGCTTTCTCTGCCTCAAACAGATAGGGAGTGGGAGCTATATCCCCACATCATCAATTCTTCAAGTTGTTTTACATTAAAGGAACTGCAAGGCGATGATATAGAAGCTCTCTTAAGTCACGCTTTTGATCATATCAAGCAAGATTATGACGCCAAGAATATCGATGAAATGAAAAAAAAGCTCGAATTTATCGGAAGAATCTTAGAAGCTTATCCTTCAAGCATTAAAGAAATAACGAATGAAAAATATATTGCGCTATACACACTTGCGATCAGTTTAAATATTGGGAGACTTTGTGACGCTTTTAGCAGGGAAAACGTTCCCTATGAGCTATCACAGCTTTATCAACGCGAAAACAATTCATCTGTGGTCACTATGCGCATAGATCAAAAAACTTCTTTTCTGACTCATGTTCGTGACACCGCTGAGCATTTCAATTTAAGCAAAATGGGCTATAAACCCTATTACGATCATGAAATCGCCGAACAGTTATTCGAAGAAACAGCAAAAAATACCGAAGAAGAGAAAGAAACACCTTTAGTAAAAATTCTAATCTCTTTCGCCAATCAAGGCTGGGAACCCGCAATACCTACAGGTCAAACTCAAGACCAAAAGGATGCATATAAAAAACAAAAATGGCGTTTATTAGCTGAAGTTTTCACGGCTTCGACAACCGCTAAGCCCATGGAGTATACGCATGAAGACTGTATAGAGGGGTTCGAGTCACTCAATACGTTTTTAAATGAAACCTATGATATGCTATCTAAGCGAAAACGTTTTCCTCAAGCAGAGCAAGACTGTCTCGTTAGAGAAAAGCTGACTGTTATTGGAGCTGCCTTTAGAGAGCCAGAACTAAGCAACAATTATTTTGAGCAGACTGACAAACTCGTTGCTATTCGCACACTAGCACTTAGCTATGGGCTTTTTGATTTTTCAAAGGCTTTAGCTAGAGCAGGCATCCCATTTGATCCAGATTATCTTTTTTGCAAAGAGTCTGAAGCAAACGCTCTCTCCCGTCATCTAAGCGAAACTACAATAACCCAGCAAGAAATTAAACGCTCCTCTGACAAGTACGCCACCGAATGTTTCGTACCCCCCGAAGATGGGTTTGTAGCATTTTTATCAACAGCAGCCTCAGCCCCACTAAGAATTGAGTTGTCACACAAAAACACAAGAGCACTTAAGGATCTATTCTCTAATTACCTTTCTTGCAGTGCAGAAGCTATTGAGAACGTCAAAACTGAGACCCTAACAACGGACCTAACCAGCTATAACCTTCCAGGTTTCATCTCTGATTTGCTTTATGGGTCATTTCACAACGATAAACCTGTCCGTCAAGATTCTAAGATATCTCCTGAAGATATCAACTTAGTTTTCAGTGCGCTCGAAGAAGCAAGCAAAGAAAATGATGAAAAATTAAAAAGATTCCACACGCTTGAGGCAATGCGTGCGGCTCATGACGGTAAACTAACCGAAAAACATTTTTCAGAGCCCATCATGGTTATTACAACCATACGGGCCGTCATTATACTTGAATGTTCAGGATTCTCTGATGAAAAAGTCAAGAATCGCATGCAAGATTGGTGCATACCTTATCTGAAAGAATATTGGAGAAGTCAATTGACCACTGAGGCGCCTCTTTCTGAAGCGATTACAGTGCTCAAAGAAGCAGAAATAATCATAGATGGCATGAGGTCAATGCTTAAAGAAAGAGGGTTAACAAGCGCTGTCAATTTGACTGGTGAAGCTTTTCAAGAATTAGAAAAATTTCGAACAACAACAAGCGAACTAACTGCTTGCAAGAATATAGAGAATATTGCTAGCTATCTTTACCTATTTCATGACGCCCCCCATGAAAAAGTACTACAAGCTTTACTTGCACATTTCACCTATAAATTTGATTCAAGCTTTATTGTTGATCTAGATAAAGAAATTACCCGGCTTACTGATAAAGGTAAATCATCCCAGGATTTCAATGATCGTCTTAAGAAGTTTTATTTTGATTGCATCAAATCTAAAACGAAAAATTATATTAACTGGGCAAAGCCTCCTCGAGCACAAGAACAAGTGCTAAAAGCATTCGAGCTAAATACAAATGATATCAATTTTATACGCGAATATCTAAAATCCAAAGAATGGGATACTGATGATGAAAAGCTAGAATTAAATGAAATTTATAGATTGCTTGCTCAGTATGTTTACCACAGCAAAGAAAACCAATTCTTTACTGATTTACATAAGAATCTTTATGGGAATAAACCTAAAAGACTTCAAGGACTAGAAAAACTAGCAAAAACCTTTAAAAGACTTGCCGTATTTGAAGAAACAATACTTTGCCCTGAAAAAATAGAAGCGGGCAATAAAGAAAATTCTCTTAATACCTTTTTTAGTGAATTAGTTTATGATGCCGAACTGGGAAACAATGTAGAATTAATGCACTCTTTCCTAGAGGAAGCTCAAAAAATAGCTGTAGACAAACTCCCCCCTCTTGATTCACTAGATCAACCTGTGGATACCCCCTACTCTTCTTACTTTACAAAACTCACTGTGAATATTAATCATTTATTAAGATTCTGTGCTATAGAGCTCCCCAATATGCAATCCTCAAGTGATAAGCAGTATTGTGCCCCACATCAAAAAGAACCTGGGATCAAATCTGAGCTAGAGCCTTTACTACCATTAGTACCATCAAAAACTGAAGGTTCTACTACTTCCTCCCAGCACAGCGCAATGACAACCCTTTTTGCACATTCAAGAGCACAGTTAGCAAAAACATTCTTCCGAACTTTAATAAGGGAGAAAAGAGTAGAAACTGAATTCTCTACTCTCCTCCATCATGCTATCGAATCAAATGATGAAGAGGACGGGGTCAAGGCAGAAATGACCTTCCAATAAAGCTTTGAGTAAAACGTAAAAGCTAAGGATTCTTTGAGGCAATACTTGCAAGCTGACGCCCAAACTGGCGATAAATATTTTGAAGACCGCGGTTCCATGCATAAACTAACGCTTGATTAGTCTTAACACGTAGTGGAATCACTTGTCTGTAGACTTTAGTGAAGACAACTTTTTGTTTATGCGCATCATTATTATAGAGAATAAAGCGAATCGCAACGACCGCTTTTGGACGCGCTGGATTTTGATAATCAGCGTAAAGTGCTTCGACAACAGGTTTTAATATAAAGTTAAAATGCTTAACCAAACTATTAGCTAATGAAGCATACTCAAAAATACCGGCTCGCTTTAAATAAGCCAATGTCATTTCTGTCACCATATCGGATGGTGGAATAAAGAAAGTATGATAGTAATCCGACATGAATTGCGAACCTTTCGTGCGATACACAAACTCTTGGCCTGAATATTCTCTTACCGTCACTGCTGGAAGAATTTCAATTAAGTTATCCGTCATTGGCGTTGATCTTTGTTTTGGATATTTGATAGTAAGCATATATTGATGCACAGGCGGCAAATCGCCAGGACCAATACCACAGCCCGCAAGACTTAACAGCATCAAAAGAAAAGAAAATGTAATGATTAATTTTTTCATTGTAATTTCGCCGGATCAATGACTTGAGGTTTACCAAAAATTAGCTGTGAAGGGTTACTCTTAATGCTTCCTGCAAGCTGATTTAAATTATGTGTAATGGATGCTGTATTTCGCACAGCTCGAATGATTCCACCTTGAGAGCGAGACAATATAGCATCAACCGTTTGCATGGCATCATTCGTGGATTTTGCCAACGTTTGAATATTGTTAAAGAATTTAGGGAAGTTAACCTCTTGCAAACCTTGCAACACACTTTGAATACTATCCGTAAATTTCACCAACACACTCGTTGTTGACGGAATATAAAAATGCGCAGGCTTCCAATCAATCGGCAAAACAGGATTTTGTGACGCTTTCATAAAGTTTAATTCAACATAAGAGTTGCCTGTTAAATCCAAGAGCGCCAACTTTACACGTAAGCCTTCTTTGATCGCCTCAGGTAAACGCTTAGCCGCTTTTGACTCAGACATATCATTCATAAAACCCGGTTTAATCGAAAGCAATACATAAATATATCGCGAGTATTTAGAATCTGCTTTTGATAAATGATAAATATTACTGACGAAATTAATAGTTTTAACACGGCCAATATCAATGCCTCGATATTTCACAGGTGAACCTTCTGCTAAACCTTGAACGGATTCATTAAAATAAGTTTCAATATAGACTCTTCTTTCGAACAAATGAAGTGAGCCAAAAGCAATAATGGCGACCACTATTAACACCACACAAACAACGACAAAGGTACCTACTTTTAGATATCTTGCTTGTTCCTTCGTTCTCATGCCGTCGCTTCCCTGTTGAAAAATTGATGTACAAAAGGATTTTTAGAGTGCTTCTTTATATCCTCTGGCCTGCCTTCTGCAACAATCTTACCATCATCCAACATTATGACGCGATCTGCAATAGTAAAAATACTTGGCAATTCATGTGTAACCACCACAAAGGTCATGCCTAACGTATTTGAAAGCTCTAGAATCAACTGATCAAGCGAAGCTGAAGTGATAGGATCTAAACCCGCAGAAGGCTCATCAAGGAATATCATTTTAGGATCCAAAGCAAGCGCTCTCGCAATCGCCGCTCTTTTTTGCATGCCTCCGCTGATTTCAGCGGGAAGAAACTGAGGGAAATCACCAAGCCCTACAAGTTTTAATTTGTTAAGCGCAATAGCATCAATGGCATCCGAAGGTAATTCTGTTAATTCTTCTAAAGGCAAGCATACATTTTCCAATAAAGACATTGAACCAAAAAGCGCGCCACTTTGAAACATAACACCAATATGTCTAAGAATATAATCCCGCTCATCACCCTCTGCTGTGACGATATCTTTATGGTCTAAATAAACTTGACCACTAACAGGCTGCTCTAAACCAATCATATGTCTAAGTAACGTTGTTTTACCGCAACCCGAACCACCTAAAATGACAAACACTTCACCTTGCTTCACATTAAAATTAATATGATCCAGAATAACACGAGATCCATATTGAATTTTTAATTCTTCAACTTTTATAATAGGTTCTTCAGGCATTCAAATCCCCAACGCATAAAAAACAACAGCAAAAATAGAGTCAACAACCACCAGCATAACTAAACAACTAACAACGGCATTAGTAGTCGATTCACCCACGGAACTTGCACCGAACTTTGTTCTAAGACCATACATACAACCAATGCCCGCAAGAAGCGTGCCAAAAATAATAGACTTCACCAACCCACCAAGAAAATCACCCATAGAAACTGCTTCTAAAAGCTGGTTATAAAAAACTTCCCAAGCAAAACCTAAGCCACCCATAAAAATTGCAGAGCCCAGCAAGCCTGCAAAAATCATAACGGTTGTCAGTAAAGGCACCATAATCATAACGGCAATAATGCGGGGAACCGCTAAAAATAACAAAGGTGACAACCCTAAAGTTTCTAAAGCATCAATTTCTTGATTCACTTTCATTGTACCGATTTCTGCAGCAAAGGCTGATGCGGTTCGTCCTGAAATTAAAATGGCCGTAAGTAATGGGCCAAGCTCTCTTGTTAAACTAATACCAACTAAATTAACAATATAAATTTTTGCGCCAAATTGACCTAAAGGTGCCGCTGCTTGAAATGACAAAATCAAACCAATAATCAAACCCAACATGCCAATTAATACGGTTGCATTCGGACCCGTTTCTTCCATTGTTCGTAAAACATCTTTCCAACGAATGGTACTAGGTCTTCCTAAAGCGCGCACGACAACCGAACAAAGTGCGCCAAGATAGGTAAGATTTTCTAGGATATTAGCCCACCAAGCAATCGCAAACTCCCCCGCCTGCTCTGGAATGTTGAGATCTTCTCCATGCTCTTCGCCAATCGCTTTGCTAGGAATTCTTTCAACCGCATCAAGAAGTTTTTGGAAAGCAGGCTTAAGACCCTCGATTTGAAGCGTCCCTTTGATTTTCTCTTGAGCTGTTCTTAAAGAGGTAAAAAAAGCAATGCCCGCACCATCACAAAACTCAAGCGCTGAAGCATTAATCTGAAGAACTTTAGGATGATGCTTTTTTTGAGCAGCCATACCATCATTCCAACAATTGGCAACCGTATAATTATCCAAACGCCCCACAATATCAAAAGTAAGCACATCACTTGATTGGTCAAAACTCGGGCTAAATAGGTTTTTTTCTGTAGTCAAAGCAAACGTCCTTTTAATGCATGCGTAAGTTTTGCATTTTTTGAGGTTTTTTGCAAAACCCAGCTTAAATCAGAACTGAAAGAATCGTTATCTCTGTAGGGACACTGGTGTCCAATACAAGCAATTACCGTCGGGCTTGAAAAAACCGCCTTAGTAAAGCTGCTGACTCATCGGCAAGCACACCGGAGGTGCTCTCGATTTTATGATTGAGCTGTTCATGATTTGTAATCGAAAAAACACTTTTAACAGCGCCGGTTTTTGGGTCATCGGCACCATAAACTAATCGTTCTATTCTTGCGTGCACCATGGCAGCAGCGCACATGGCACAAGGCTCTAGAGTGACATATAAAGTTGTATTGATTAGGCGATAATTTTTAAGCTTTTGAGCGGCCTCTCTCATCACTAGAATTTCCGCGTGAGCACTTGGGTCATTTAAAGCAATAGGTTGGTTATAAGCTTCTGCTATAATCTCACCCTCTTTAACAAGCACAGCACCCACGGGCACTTCGCCTTTTGAAGCTGCTTGCTCTGCGAGCTCGAGAGCTTTTTGCATAAAGGTTAAGTCTTGTTGTTGTTCAGAAAGCATGAGAAACGCCTGAAGGTATCTATAAAGTAAAGCCATTGTATTAAAAGCGCTTGCACAAAGAAACAAAAACCAACAAAATAAAGTAATTTCAATGAAAAGAGTTTTTGAGATGGAGCAACCTTTACTCACCGTTACACAGCTTAACCAGCAAGTTAAATATCTGCTTGAAGAAAGCTTTCCAACGATCATGGTCGAAGGTGAGATTTCTAATTTTGTGACACCGGCTTCTGGACATTGGTATTTTTCTTTAAAAGACAAGAATGCCCAAGTCCGCTGCGCCATGTTTAAATTTAAAAATCGCAATGTGCGCTTTGTTGTAAAAAATGGTTCGCATATCATCTTAAAAGCGAAAGTCACCTTATATGAAGGTCGTGGTGATTTTCAAATGGTTGTAGAGTCTATGGAAGATGCGGGTGTTGGTGCTTTGCAGCGGGCTTATAATGAATTGAAAATTAAACTTGAAAAAGAAGGTTTATTTAAGGACGATCATAAAAAAAGTTTGCCCGTGATTCCAAAGCAAATTGGTGTGATTACTTCTGCAACAGGCGCCGCTGTTCGAGACATTATCAAAGTCTTGCATAGACGTTGCCCTATGGTTCCTATGGTTCCTATCGTTATTTACCCTACCTTAGTGCAGGGTGATGAAGCTAGCATGCAAATTATTAACGCGATCAAGTTAGCTAACCAAAGAAAAGAATGCGACATATTAATTCTTGCGCGAGGGGGTGGCTCACTTGAAGATCTTTGGGCGTTTAATGATGAAAAACTTGCGCGCACGATTTATGAAAGTGAATTACCGATTATTGCGGGCGTTGGGCACCAAATTGATTTTACGATTGCTGATTTTGTGGCTGATGTTCGAGCGGCGACACCGTCTGCTGCCGCGGAAATTGTTGCGCCTAACATTGAAGAAATGCTAGACAAAATGCAGTTATTAACTCAGCGTTTAAGTCAGCAGTTTTTTCATCAATATCAGTATCAAGCACAATCATTTGACTGGCTATGTAAGCGCTTATATCAAGCGCATCCTTCGCATCAATTAACTTTACTTTCAACCAACTTACTACAACTTAACCAAAGACTTGTACAAAGCATTACTCTGTCATTAGATAAAAAGCAAAATCAATTTGCGCACCTTATGCAATCACTTCATTTAATTAGCCCGCTTGCAACTTTAGCGAGAGGTTACGCAATTGTGAAAAACAAAAAAACAAAAAAAATCATTATGAAAAAAAGCGATGCTGCGATTAATGATAAAATTTCCGTGCGCGTTAATAAAGCTGATCTTGATTGCATTATCGAAACAATAAAATAAAACCAACAGCTATTCTTAAGCAATCAATTTAAAAAATCCATTAAAAAATTATTGAGAGAAGCGCTTGACCAAAAAAATCAAGAGCACTACTCTATGCAATGGACAACTTTTTCAGGAGAAAGAAAATGAAAAACTTCAAATACATGTTTGCAGTTTCTGCAGCAGCAATACTCTTAACCACAACGGCATTCGCAGCACCGCAAGAGCAAAGCGGTTGCGAAACACTAGCAGGCAGTCACTGGACGGGGAGTTTTTATACTTCCCAAAATGTAACCATAGACCAATCGATTAGCTCGGTAACTTTTGATCATGATGGCGCTGGGAGTACAAAATATTACAAAATTTTAGATGGAAGTGGTAATGCGGATTTTACTGCTACACTTAACGGTAAAGAAACTCATATGGGCGCAAGCTATTGCATTGAAACGGACAATGGTGATGTCGCCGAAATTATTCTTGGAATGGAGCAAAGCCACAAAGATAATTATGTAGCTGAAATAATAGCGCCGCCTGTAAAACGACCCTCTTCAGCTTATATCAGTGGTAAAATGGATGGTCATGACATTACTTCTGGTGAGATCAAATCATAACATTTGTGATATTAATTTTTTTGCAATCATGTTAGGTGGCTTCTTTTACTTGTCGAGCCGTAGCGAAGACTGCTGGCAGAGCAAAAATCCCATCATTGCATCTTGCGCCATCTCGGCCTTGAGCCGAGATCTTTTTCAATTCAACAAGATTCCTGCTTCCGCAGGAATGACGGTAACTGATTAAGCTGTTACTTCTTCAGACATTTCAGAATGAGAAACTGGCGTGCTTTCTGCTTCTGTTGTTGTAGCAGATGAACCATCAACATCATCCAACAAGCTTAAAATGCTTTGAAGCTTAGCCTGCTCAGAACTTGACTGACCTTGACTTGAGGACAATGTGTCTTTTAACTGCGCATTCTCTGTTGTTAAAGTGTCAACTTTTCCTCTCAGCTGCTCAACTTCACCAATTAAATTCAAAACACTATCTTCTAATTTTTGCAACATTTCATTCATATTCTTTCTCCTTTAAGTATTCCATGAAAATTTCCGAGCAAGTTTACCCCAATGTGTTAGTATTGCAAAACGCTTATCTCAAAATTTAAAAGATTTTTTTCATGCTGACGCAATTAACTCACTTATTAAGCATAATTAACAATTTCATTTGGGGACTTCCTGCTGTTATCCTCTTGGTTGGTACAGGCGCTTTCCTCACTTTCTATTTAGGCTTCATTCAAATCAGAGCTTTCCCTCATGCGTTCGCGGTTATCTGTGGAAAATACACAAAGAAAAAAACACCTGGCGAAATTTCACACTTTAGGGCTTTAATGACAGGCTTATCCGGCACGATCGGAACAGGCAATATTGCAGGTGTAGCAACTGCGATTGCCATGGGCGGCCCTGGCGCTGTTTTTTGGATTTGGATGTCAGCGCTTTTTGGTATGGCTTCAAAATTTTGCGCCTCCATGCTTGCGGTTAAGTATCGAGAAATAAGTCCTGACGGCGAAGTCTCAGGTGGGCCGATGTACACCATTTTACGAGGACTCAAAATGCCAAAGCTTGCGATGGCATTTGCAGTCTTTACTGTCATTGCTTCTTTTGGAATAGGAAATACCGTTCAGGCAAACTCGGTGATTGATGGGTTGAATTTTATTGTACCAAGCAGTGCAACTTACAATGGCTTTATTGGTATTCTTTTAGCTTTTCTTGTAGGCATTGTGATCATTGGTGGCATCAAACGCATTGGGCATTTAACTGCAATTATTGTGCCCATTATGGCTATCTTTTACATTGGCGCTGCACTCATTGTACTTGCTTTGAATTTCACAGCTATCCCTCATGCCTTTCATTTAATCTTTGAATATGCTTTTAATCCGCACGCACTTGGGGGCGGCATGGTTGCACTTGCGATTAAATACGGAAGTGCGCGTGGTATTTTTTCTAATGAAGCAGGCCTTGGCTCAACGGCCATTGTTCATGCCGCCGCAAAAACAAATGAGCCTGTGCGCGAAGGTTTAGTTGCCATGCTTGAACCCTTTTTTGATACTTTAATTATTTGCACACTAACCGCATTAGTTTTACTCGTCACCAACACGCTTCAACCTCACATGTTGAGCACACAAGATAGCACAGCCATATCGCAACAAGCTTTTGCCCAAGGCTTACAACCCTTAGGTCGCTATGCAGATGAGATAGGAAGTTGGATCGTAGGCATTGGTATCATTTTCTTTGCCTACTCCTCCATGATTAGTTGGTCGTATTACGGTAATAGAGCTTGCTTATTTGCTTTTGGCCCTCGTTCACTTTTCTTTTATCGATTATTTTTTACCGTCGCAATATTTTTTGGCGCCGTTGCACCTTTGCGCTTTGTGTGGCAATTTGCAGATCTTGCTAATATCTTAATGGCAGCTCCAAACTTAATTAGTTTATGGCTACTTGCTCCCACCATTAAAGCTATGACTAAAGACTATTTCAAACGCATGAGAACTCGTGCTTCGGCTAGCACGTTATGAAAATTCATCACAAATTTCTCCCCTGGGTCATCTGTTTTTTCCCGGCTTTATTTTATTTTTTTCAATATGGATTAATGGCATTACCTTCAGCCATTACGCCTGAACTTATTCGTGACTTTCATATTAATGATGCGCAGCTAGGCATGCTTACCTCTTTTTATTTCTTCTCTTATGTCATTATGCAAATCCCTGTGGGTTTAATCTATGATCGCTTTAATGCTAGATTTGTATTAACTTGCGCAACAGCGCTTATGGGTTTAGGTACACTTTTATTCTTTTTTTCACATACTTTTATTTTGGCGATTATAAGCCGTATTATTATGGGTTTTTCTGCAAGCTTCGCCTTTGTCGGCGCTGTTTATCTTGTACGTCAGTGGTTTTCAGACAGCATGTTCCCCTTCATGGTTGGACTAACAGAAGCAAGCAGCGGGGTTGGTATTATCGTTTTAACTGCCATTTTCCCCATCCTGAGACACATACAAAGTTGGCGAATGACAACTTTAGAGCTAGCAGGCATTCTCCTTTTAGTCGCTGTTTTAATGTATATTTTTACCCTCGACAAATCTCATCATTACACCACTGAAACCAAAAAGGATAGCATATGGAGCGACCTTCTCTATGTCATTAAAACCAAAAGACTTTGGCTTTTAAGTTGTTTTATTTTTTTAATGTTTGCGCATTTTACTGTGATGGCAAGCCTATGGAATATTCCTTTCTTTAAACATCATTTTCATATCTCAACTTTAGGCGCGATCTCACTCAATAGTTCAACCGAGTTTGGGTTTATAGCTGGCACATTAATTATTGGTTTTTTAGCTCGCTTTATAAAAATCAAGCCCATAATTCTTATCTGTTCAGCCATACTTCCATTCGTTGTATGGCTGTCACTGTATAGTGACATCAGCATTGCTGCCGAAGCTGTGAATTTATTTATTATGGGTTTCATCACAAGCTCAACTATCCTAGCTTTCACACTTGCAAAAGAATTAACAGACCCTTCCAAGCAAGGTATTAGCTCAGCTTTTCTTAATATCTTTTTTGGCTTAAGTGGTATTATTTTAATGCCTCTTGTCGGCTTTCTTCTTCAAACCTATCATCATTATTATATTGCTGTTTCGCCTGTGTTTATTACCTCAGTACTAGTCATTATTGCGGGTGCTGCTATCTTTTTTACGGATTTTGAAAAAAGCTAGCGCCCTATTTAATCGTCTTTTGTTTGATCTTTTTAATACGTATTCTTAGCATTCATCCTCTGATAATAGCTAATAAAAAACAGGAACTGTGAGAATGACTTTAAGCACGTATACAGATCGAAAACTAAAAAAAGAAAAGGCCCAATGAAAAAGAAAATGACAAAGATGGAACAAGTCATTGACAAGCTCACGTTAGAATTAAAAAAAAACGATTAGCAAGGCAGCGCTCTCGCTCTTAGTCAGTTAAGCAGGCAGACAAGTTGCTGCTCAAAAGTATTGGCGTGATCAAGGCTGATCACCCTTTCTCGATGCGTTTTTATCTGTTGTTTCCACCAAGCAAATGACCCATCACACGAATTTGTAGTGTTTAAGCTTTCCCTAAGCTAAAAGACACTAAAAATGATATCTCTTGATCTTAACTTTAAGACCATGTTAAAATTTATACCGTATTGTCTTCATCAGAATATAATGACATTTGTTTAATAAGAATATATAACCTGGGGCTCGCGTGTCAAAACCCATCTACCTATCTGAAAAAAACAACCCGCTGGATTTCTCCCCCTCCGCACTCAAGGGGGAAAAGCCCGAAAAAAAACGCTCTGAGGAGCCCGTTAGCTCAAAAATAACCGCACTGTTATCAGCCCGAGCAAAAATAGATAGTGACCTTATAGACCTGCTTAACAACCTCTTGTATCTTGATATTCCAGAAGAGGATCGTGGCAGCCATTTTCTAAATCGATTGCTTGATGGACTTATCATTATCTTTAGCAATGTCGCTAAAATTTCTTTCATGACTCAACCTGAGACTTTGATTTTGGCCACATTGATGGGCAATATCACAAAACTCATGGCGAGATTCTCTTTGCCGAGAGAAAGCTGGCTGTCAAAACAGACACACTGGTTGGGCGCTTTTGTACACATGGTTACTTTTTCTTTAGTTAGCCCGAGGGAAATAGATAGCCTACTTAGCACAGCTCTAACGTTTCTTTTCAAACCATTAGAGTTCATTCTCACAGCCTTTTTAGCCATTAACTATCAAGATTTTTTCGTGCTATTAGGTGCTAGTGAAAAAGTTAGCTGGGGAGCGGCACAGATTCTAGCTCGTTATAATATCAAGATAGCACCATGGCTGCTTCAAAAATCTGTGCTGGGCGATGTACATAAACAAACAATGCGGGGCCCTAACCTTGTAGAAGAAACTTGCCAAACAAATTATTCCAACATTCTTCTAGGGCTTCATCCTAAGTGCTTTATTAGTACTGAAACACAGGTCATGACAGTCGGTAATGTTAGATGTTTGTGGACAAAACATTACAATTCGAGCAATCACCTTATCTCAGAAACATTACACAGTGAAAGCACTCATGGTACAGCGGTGTGGCGTACACTTTGGCAAAAAACTAATGGTCAATGGCATCCTGATGAAGCAAACAAACAGCTGCTTGGCACAGAAAGCCCAACAGGGATTGTCCCCGCCAGTTTTTTCCTACCCTCCCAAAAACTTAAAGAAAGTATTATAGCACCAGCCCGTAAAGATCTATTAAAAGAAAGGGGTGATTTCCCATTAGCTTTTGAGGAATCCCTAAAAGAAAAACTCCACCATCAGCCAGCGATAAATAACAACACACTTCCGATGATGCAATATGTTACCGAGCTAGTACAAGGAAGGTTTTATTCAAATGGTCAAAACGTTAATAAAACTGTCTTCGAGATCTTTAATCTGCTTTTTTCTGAAGAAAATAACGAAGTCGCGCTCAAGACGAACTGCGCGTCACTTGATCACGCGGTGAAATTTTGGCAAAAAGCTCTCGGCGGAATAGCTGAAGAACAAATTATTTCTCTAGTAGCATTAGCTCCATGGGCAAACAGAAGCTCTCCAACCTATTGGGCCGAAGTGATTGTTACCGCTATTTTGCATGCTGAATATCCAGCTGCTTCTCAAAATGAGAGAGGCAGAGATTGGTTCTGGAAACAACTAAAAGCCATTGAAACACATTTTCCAGAAAGTATTATCGTACTTATTATTAAGGCAAGGATGCAGCTACCCTTTTATGTAAGAGAATTAAGGGAATCCACAAGAATGCTGTCTTTTAGTACTGGAGAGCCTTTAGAAACTTCAGCTACCCCCTCAACAGAACCTAAAATGGATACATTATTAGCTTCTATTTTATCGACCTCCTTCACCAACACTCGACCTTCCGTCCCCTGGAGTGAGAACCTAGAAGCTGAAGCGGCTTTAACCAAGCTGCTGTCAAGATTAAAAAAACAAGGGCTAACGAAACAAGCTCAATACTGGACTAAAATACTTGAAAGCCTAGAGGCCCGTAAGGGCATTTTAGAGGGAAAAATAGATGTAACAGTTTTTAAACTCTATAAATTACACACCCTTCTAGGTGAGCTTGTCGAACAAGGTGATAAGCCATCTGTTATTGCGTGGTACCACCCCGATAGTTCTCAAATTTTAGCGCCCCCTCAGACTTATATTCCTATTATCGAAGAACTACAGCTTAACATCAAATTTTTTGTAGCTTATGCCTACATCAGTGATGAACCTGAATTGGCAGCAACACTTCTACGAGAAGTGTTAGAGGGCTGTGAAAAATACCCATTAATATTATCAAGCATGTCCTATTTACGTTTGAAAGAGTTTATAAAGTTAGAGTTAGCAAATCCCCCGCCAGCCTATTTTTCATTGCTAAGGGCCGCGCTGCCTTACGAACATCGTGCTTTAAGAAACCTTGCTTTTCAAGCTTTAGAGCGAGGGGATCACACCAATGCGGTTGCTATTGCACTGGAGTGGAAGGTGCATTTGCTATTGAGCGAGCATGATGAACATAGTTCAGAAGATGAAAGCTATGTTCGTGCACGCTTAACAATGTATAAAGATGTTAGCGAAATCTTTACCCAAGCGGGGTTATTTAAAGAGGCTGCACAGCACTACGCGAAGTATTTGCAACTAACCCCTGCTCCCACAATTGAAGAATATAAAAAAATGTTGGTACTCTATAGCAACGGGGGGTATAGCGAAACAGTACACGCCGAGAAGGTTAGAGCTCAACTGAGGAAAATGCCAAAGCCAGCTCATCCTGAGGAGTCGGTCTGGTTCTTTTGGCTTAAACATATATTTGTGTTTTTTCTCTACCTTATAACGCAAGGCTATTCTCACTTAAAAGAAAAACAAATAGCAGAAGACAAGACAAAGAAGATTCAAAGCATGAGGGATATTGCAGCTGAGATTAGTGCAGCTTTGCAATTTAAAAAAGGTATTTTTGACTCTCTTGGACGCGACAGCGCTTTCTCATTGGGTGCTGATGGTATAGTGCGTTATGTCCTCTTGGCAGATTGGGTGACGCGCACCTATCAAACAAAGAATAGAAAGTACATGTTGACTCCTGCTATGGTGCTCACTGCATTTAAACAATGCGTCTGCCGTGCATTAAACAGCGGTTCTGAAATTGGCGATAATCCTCATGGCATCACTTTTTTCTTATCCGACATCGATAAAAAAGAACTGCTGTTAGAGATAAAAAAAAGCAGGATTCACACTATTGGCGATCTCATTGTAGAAGGAGAGGCTCAAGAAAGCCCGCCCAAGGAAAGAGAGCGTGTTGCGCCTTTACCGAGTAAAAAAGAATCGCTCACAAGAGAGCAATTATTTACTTATCTTCAAATAAAACAGGCACAAGATACTGCAATAACACAGTGCAATGCGACTGAAAAAGAATATGTCGAGAGCATTCTAAATGATGCCCTAGGTGCGGGAGCTGCCTATGATTATTTTTTACAAAATCCGACATGCCGGATACACAAACGAGCGTTAAAATATAGCGCAACACCTGGAGGAAAGGACGCTTTATTAAAGCTTCCAAACCACCCTGGCGGGTGGATCTATGGCGAGGAAAAAAATATAGTTGCACCAGGCGATTTACCAAGCTCACCTAAGAGCCTTGACCCAGAGGATGACGGTGACAGCAGTGACGAAGAAGTGGAACTTCTTGCCGAAGAGCCGCTACCAGCGCCAATCAGAATTTTACCTAAGCCCATTTTGCCCCCACAAAAACCCATTGGAGAGAAAAGTCTTCGCATTAATTATTTCAGGACCATTCGGAAAGAGGAATCCGAAAAAATACACGCTCAAATCAATAGAGCACACACAAGCTTAATTGTGTTTTTTGCCGAGCTTAAACTCTATGCAAAAAATTTCTCTGATGCCCAAATTTCTAAAACAGTAGCAGCCCTTCCAATTAAAAAGCTAAAAGCACTCAATTATTTGTTGTTCGAATTCATTCACAATCTAACAAACTACAATGAACAACGAGGGCTAAAGGATGAACATTTATGGGCGCTACGAAATGCGTTAGCAAAAAAAATGCATAAAGTTTACAGGACAAAACAAAAACATGAGCGTATTCAAGGCTTTTCTCATTTGCTTTGCTTGGCCGATGCCATTTGTAGAACTACGAGCGAGCAAAAAAACAAAGGGGCTTGGTTTAACTTAAGAAACGAATATGAAACGCTTAGTTTATCTAGCTTACCAGCAAGCAAATCTTTTAGGGGATTTGAACCTCCTCGCTTTATAGCGGGTATTGAAGAAGTCGAAAATGAATTGCGAAGCTTAGGAGAGTTCGTCAAAATATTTAAAGAGCAAGACACTCAAGACATTATGCTCGGACAATATGTGCTGCATACCCATGCTATCTTAATGTGCATCTTAAACCTCGGACAAATGGCAACAACTCAATTCGTGCATCAAATTGAATTCGAGCATCAGCGTATATTTTTTCAGGACTGTAGAGGTTTTGCTAATAGAATGCGACATGAATTCATTGAGCTTGCCGATGAAAAAATGGCATCGTCATTAATTAGCTTAACTGAATTAAATGCTTTTGTTCAAGCTTACTCAGAGCTAGGCCTATTAGCGCACTTATCTCCAACAGCTCCCGGCCCTAGACTGCTATAGAGAGGAAACACAGCAAACTTGGCGGCTTTTATCGCCTGTGCGAGATTAGCAAGGTAAGCGATCAAACAACAGTATCTTGATCTCTCCTAGAGATTCTTTTTCTTAAAATGAAACGGCATCAATGCACCAATGCCTTTTGCAATTTATGGTTAGAAGATTTCAAGGCATTAACACCTAATACCCGATCTATTTTCGCTTTTTCTTTTTATCATAAGGGTTTTCACTTGTCTTTAACTCCAAGCGAATCGGTGTGCCAATCATTTTCAATTTCTCTCGAAAATATTTCACAAGATAACGCGCGTAACTTTCCGGGAGTTTATTTAATTGATTACCGTGAATAACTAAGATAGGAGGATTATGTCCGCCAAGATGCGCGTAACGCATTTTAATGCGGCGGCTGTTGACTATAGGCGGCTGGTGTTTTTCAATGGCGCTTTCTAAAAGTCTATTCGTTTCACCGGTTGAAACTTCTCTCATTGATGAGTCATAAGCCTCTTCAACAAAACCAAAAAGATCACCGACGCCTGTTCCGTGCAAGGCAGAAATAAAGTGAATGCGCGCAAAATCAATAAAGCTTAATTTGCGATCGATCGTGTCTTTGACTCGCACTCGCTCTTTGGGATCCATGCCATCCCATTTATTAACGGCGATCACCAAGGCTGTACCCGTTCGCAAAACAAAACCCAATAATTTCGCATCTTGATCTGTAAGGTTTTCTCTTGCATCAATGACAAAAATGACCACATTGGCAGCTTCAATCGCTTGCAATGTTTTAATGACCGAGAATTTTTCTACTGTATCATCCACACGGCTTCGTCTTCTCACCCCCGCCGTATCGATTAAGGTATAAGGTTTGTCATGCCTTGTGAATGGTATAAAAACACTGTCACGTGTTGTGCCCGGCTCATCAAAAACAACTACACGTTCTTCACCCAACATACGATTAACTAGCGTTGATTTTCCAACATTAGGTTTACCGATAATGGCTATTTTAATCCCTGCCTTTTCATTTGCCACTTCTGAGCGATCAGCAATATGACAATGCGATAAAACAGTTTCCATTAACAAAGCAACGCCACGGCGATGGCTTGCTGAAATTTCTTGAAGATCACCCAAACCCAAACTATAAAAATCAATGGCAGCTGTTTCTTCATCCATGCCATCAGTTTTATTGACAGCGATAATAATAGGTTTTTGTAAAGTTCTAAGCTTTTGCGCAATGACTTCATCTAGAGGCATTAAACCTGCTCGCGCATCTACCATAAAAATAACAACATCAGATTCTTGCGCAGCTTGCCAAGCTTGGCCTTCCATCAATTGATAGACATCATTTTCATCTTCATCATCAATACCACCTGTATCGACGATAATAAAAGGTTGATCTTGAAATATACCTTCACCAAATTTGCGATCGCGCGTAAGGCCTGGCATGTCAGCAACCAAAGCATCACGTGTTTTAGTGACAACATTAAAGAGCGTTGATTTACCGACATTAGGCCGGCCAACAATGGCAATGACCGGAAGTAAAGCGCTCATATTATTTAGCTCGAACTGCTAGCAAATCACCTGCGCTTGTATAAACATACAAATTACCGCGATAAACGATCGGTTGAGCTAGCGCGCCAGAACCCATTGAAACTCTGGCAAGGAAATGTCCATCAGACAATGACATAAAGTGTAAATAACCGTAACGATCAGCAGCGACTAACATATTTTTATACACAACAGGTCCTGTGATTTGTCGGCCTTTGAGCGCGACCTGCTTCCAATCAACTGAACCACTGTCTTCATCAAAGGCCCAAACAATACTTTTCGCATCAGCAATATAAACACGCTGTTGGTCTGCCGTCATACCTGCAAAAGAAGAAATTTTATGCTGCCACGTCACTTGACCATTACCTAAATTAAGTGCGGCCACTTGACCTTGATACGTTGCCACATAAACAACGCCATCAACTACAACAGGATTAACGGTAATATCAACCATTTGACTGACAGGATTGTTACCCATACCAAAGGCAACATGCTGACTCCAAACCACGCGACCAGTTGTTAAACTCAATACACTTAATTGTCCATTTGCAAATCCTGCAATTACATAATTACCTGCAACCTGCGGTTGACCTGCAGCATGTAGAACTAAAGACGGAACGGTTTGATCAAAACGCCAGAGTCTGTGGCCATCATCAGAAGAAAAGGCAGACAAGGTTCCCGCCATTGTGTGAACGATCACAATACCTTTTGCATATTGCGGTTGCGCAAGTACTTCGCCAGAAACATTACGATGCCAAATCATATGACCTGTTTTTTGAGAAACTGCAACTAACTGTGCTGTGCCTGTTCCTACAAACACTTTACCATCACCTGCAACTGCACCACTTGTAATATTCTGATGAACATTCACAGCCCACAATTGTTGGCCAGTCGCTGCATTATAAGCTCTAATATCGCCATTATGACTTGCTGCAAATATTTTTCCATTGGCAGCAGTCGGCACGAGTCGTAAATAGAAACCATCATCACCATAACCTATAGAACTTTTCCAAACTGTCTGAACATTAACGGTGGATTTAAAGTTTACAAGCTTTGATGGCGGCGTTGTATTATCGTGCCCCAAAGGACTACAACCGGCTAACATCAATGCTGTTAAAACGCCGACAATAATTAAAGTAATTCGCTTCATTCTTATCTCCAAGATTTATTACATGTCTGCCGATGGGGGCAGGTCTGCTAATTTCATTGCAAGTACAGGACGAGACTGTGCAGGGTTAGGTAAACTTTTTAGTGCTGCCTGATAAGACTCTCGCGCACGGCTTATTTGTCCACGCTGTAAATAAGCGTCGCCTTGCGTTTCGGCAATTAATCCAACATAGGCTTTATCATTAACTGTTCTAAGTACACTGACCGCTTTATCGGGCGCTTTCATTTGCAGATAGACTCTTGCTAAACGAATACGCGTAACTTGTTTTATTGCATTCATTTTGCTATGCACTAATATCCACTGAAGCGACTTAACCGCAGCAGGATATTTCCCTGCTTGAACAGCCTCTTTGGCAAGCCACATTTGAGCAAAACTGGCATAGGAAGTACTTGGAAATTTACTAATTAAATCTTGAGCTGCGCCTTTTGCCGTTGCGTCATTATTAGACATAGCTGTTGAAATCATGGTTGTATAGACCATCGAAGCCTCTTGGGACTTTGTTGCCTCATAACCACGGTAATAACGAACACCAAAAATCAAAGCAATGGCAATCACAATCCCTGCCGCAATAGCAAGGCCATATTCTTTCCAAAATTCTTTTAAGCGCTCTACCTGCTGCTCTTCCGTCATGTATTCCACGGACGACTCCTTATTTATAATATCTGATAGACAATGGGCAGGGATTATAGCGGAATAATAAGGATCTAGTAAGCAGAAAATAGATTGATTTTATGTGAATTTTTCTCCAGGCTGGACTTTTTTTAGACAGAGGCCTGCAGCTCAGGGTTATTGCGATAACGTCGGACACGCCAATACGCCCAAAGTACGATAACACCAGCAAACTTGGTGAGCGTCATGACAATGAAACCGACCCAGTTTAATTGATAAAGCAAAAAGAGATTTACGGCGCTGTCTATCGGTGATGAGATAACAGATGAAAAAAGAATGCGTTGTGATAAAGGTTTTTTTGTATAAGTGTAAATTCCCCAATCTAAAGTTTCGCCTACTGCAAAAGCGCCAACGCTTGCAAGGGCGGCCTGGTGTTCGGCTAACATCCAACTAATTAAACAACCAATGAGCATCGCGAGAATGACCCAATGTTTTGTTTCGCGTTGTGCGAAGTCGCGCATAACGTAAATAAAACCTACGACAAAATCTGCGATAGAAATTGAGTGGCCGAAAAGATTGAAATTTGGGACGTAGCTGAATAGCGTGTTCAGCAATACGATAAACAATAAATAGTTTAGCGTTGCTGGGTAGAACCATGTGAACTTTTTAGTTGTGTTCATTTCGTAAAAACCTATCCAAGTCAAGATGGTGGGATTTTTTGCTTACGCAAAAGAACCCACCCTACTCAAACAAAACACCCAATTCAAAATAAAAATCATTTCAAATGTGTAGGGCGGGTTCGCGAGCGTAGCGAGTTATCCCACCATCGGGAACACCCGAAAGGTGGGATTTTTGCGTACGCTTTGAGCCAACCCTACTCGTTAACTAATACCCATCGATAGTGGGCACTGCCCGCATCGACATCTTTCAAAACCTTATTAACTTCAGCCATTGGCTTACATTCAATTTTCGGTGTAATTTGATGCTTCGCCGCAAAATCCAGCATCAAATTCGTTGTTTTACGATTCGCTGCCGGTATCGCTGTTATCATTTTTTGGCCAATAATAAGCGAAAATACAGAAACGTCAATAGGTTTCACGGGGATTCCTGCAAAACATAGCTTTCCCAGTGGCCTAAGCGCATCAATCAATAGCTGATAGTCAAAATCTACGTCTATAGTAGGAATAATGAGGTCAAATTGATTTTGATGCTCCGCAATATCTTTTAGCAATATAAAGTCATCGGCGCCAAAGTCAGCCGCTTCTTTTTCTTTTTCCGGCGTATGTGAAACAGCAGTCACATGACATCCCATCGCTTTTGCAAACTGCAAACCTAAGTGGCCCAAGCCACCAATACCTACTATCGCCACGCGTTCGTTAGCTTTTACCGAACACTGATACAATGCATTAAAAATCGTGGAGCCAGCACAAAACAAAGGTGTCGCATGAGCTGAATCTAAAGATTCCGGCAAAACAAAAAGATAATCTTCATCGACAATAACATAGTCCGCAAAACCGCCCTGCTTACCATGACAAACCGCTTCTAACTTTTGGCAAAATTCTTCTTGTTCTTGATGACACCATTCACAGTGCCCGCATGCACCTTGCTGCCACGCTGCGCCGACGCGTTGATTATTTTTAAGCTTCACAACGTCAGGACCTATCGCTTCAACCACACCTACAATTTCATGACCTGGCACCAAAGGAAATTCACTATCACCCCAATCATTTTGAATAAAATGCACATCACTGCGACAAACACCGCAATGGGTAATTTTAACTAGGACTTGCTTGCCGGATAAATCAGGATATTCGATTTCAACGTTAATTAAAGGCGTATTTTGTTGTTTTGCTTGATAAGCCTTAACTTTTATCATTCACTCATGCCGTTTGATGTACTAATTTCAAAGAACCTACTGTAGCTGTTCCCGGTTTTTTCGTAACATTGCTTGTTGTAATACTGTTATTTGCTGATGGTGTTAAAATGATTTTACTATTACCGTTGTGATGCCACACCGTCCATAACACAACAAGTACTAACAAAGTTGCGGCAATAGCAAATGTCGTCCATTTTGTTATTTTGCGTTTTGCACTTGCATCTTTAATTGAAAATTGAGCTGGAGCAACTTGCTCTGTCGCTTCGCAAACCCCCATTGATAAAAAGAAAGCTTCGACTTGGTCAACAGGGGCTTCAACATATTTAGCATAAGAGCGCATATAACCACGAACAAAAACCGTCAATTCTTTTTGTGCATACGCATCCGCTTCAATTTTTTCAATCACACTTCGAAACACACGTAAATGATCAGCTACATCTTCTTGGCTTTTACCCTGATCCTTACGAGCTTTCTTTAAGAACTGTCCAACAGTTAAAACCATGTCAATTTGTTCAGCTTGCGGCTCTTGCACCTTCTCCATTACGACTCCTATTAATTTCTTCATCCTTGAAACTGGGGAGAGTATATCAATTTTTTACAACATTTGCACACTTATTGCTATTATCTAAAGCATTTTTTGCATGTAAATAGCTGGGAATTTTAGCCGCTTGCTTGAAGTACTTAATGGCCTCTTTCTGTCGCCCTCGCTTGCACAAGAAAACAGCATAGTTATTCCGGTACCGTCCTTCAGTGGGCGCAAGCTTGATGGCTTTTTGGTAGTACTGATTTGCAAAACTTATGTTATTTGACTTTGCATAAAAATAGCCTGCGGCTGCTAAGACGTCGGGAGCGTTAGGTGCTTGATTTAGTGCAAGCAATAACTTTTCTTTTGCACGCTCCATTTGATGCTCTTGAACATAGGCATAAACAAGTTGCGAATTTATTTTTGCTGCGCGGTTTAATCCTGGTGTTGGGTTTGGCACGCATGCGCACAACATTATTGAAAAAATGAATACTATAAAAAATTTCATGGGGTTCCTTAGGATTATCTTTCAATCCGGGTTTAAGATTTTTGCACGGATGTAGGGTGGGTTCTTTGCGGAGCAAAAATCCCACCATCGAGAATATCCTGAGTGGTGGGATTTTTGCTCCGCAAAGAACCCACCCTACACGTTCAATGAGATTCTTTTAATCGTCGAGAGATTTTAAATGTTTTTCCGTGCGAATACGGATAATTTTATGGCGTTTGCCTGAGGTTTTATCTTTAACTTCCCCAACTAATTGCCCGCATGCTGCATCAATATCATCGCCACGCTTCTTGCGTGTTATGGTAATTATGTCTGCTTTTTTCAAAACATCTCGAAAAGCATCGATGCGCGTTTGGCTAGAGCACTTATACAGTGTGTCGGGAAAGGGGTTGAAGGGAATTAAGTTTACTTTACACGGCACATTATTCAAGGCTTTAACTAGGGCATGTGCGTGTTTAATTGAATCATTGACATTTTCGAGCATTACATATTCAAAAGTGACTTTTCTTCTAGGCTCTTTGTCGAAATAATGTTTACATGTTTTTAATAATTCATTGATAGGATATTTTTTATTGATCGGCACTAAGACATTTCGCAGCTCATCATCAGGTGCATGCAAAGAAACGGCAAGTGCAACATCAGAAACTTCTTTTAATTTTTCCATTGCTGGCACAACACCTGATGTACTTAATGTCACACGGTATTTCGAAAGCCCGTAAGCAAAATCATCTCGCATGATATCCATCGAAGAAACCACCGGATCGAAATTCAAAAGTGGCTCGCCCATCCCCATCATCACAACATTCGTCACGTGCTTATCGTGCTTTCCATCTTCTTCTGAAAGCTCTCTTACCGCACGCCAAACTTGTCCAATAATTTCATCAGTTGTGAGATTGCGGCTAAAGCCTTGTTGCGCAGTCGAACAGAAAGTACAATTAAGTGCACAGCCGACTTGCGATGAAACACATAAAGTGCCTCTATCATCTTCAGGAATAAAAACAGCTTCAATAGCATTGCCATCGCTAAGTTTTAAAACCCATTTGCGTGTACCATCTTGAGATTTTTGAGTGTAAGCAATTTCCGGCGCTATAATTTCGGCTTCATGGCTAAGCTTTTCGCGAAGTGCTTTACTTAAATTTAACATCTGTGAAAAATCCGTCACACCAAATTGATGCATCCATTGCAAAACTTGTGTTGCACGAAAAGATTTTTCACCAAGGCTTTCAAAGTAGCCTTCTAAACCTTGGCGATCAAATTGAAGTAAATTAGTTTTCATTTTAAATTATATTGTTCGTGAACAAATGCCGTCTTCTGTGAAGAAAAAAGCGATTTCTTCAGCGGCCGTTTCTGGAGCATCAGAACCATGAACAGCATTTTCATCAATGCTATCAGCAAAGTCTGCGCGAATCGTACCCGCTTCAGCATCAGCAGGGTTTGTTGCTCCCATCACTTCACGGTTTCTTAAAATAGCATCATCACCTTCTAATACTTGAACCAAAACAGGGCCTGAACTCATAAATTCTACCAAAGCATCAAAGAAAGGACGCTCTGCATGAACTGCATAAAATTCGCCTGCTTGCTCTTTCGTCAAATGCATCATTCTAGCCGCAACAATGTTAAGGTCAGCTTTTTCAAACCGAGCCAAGATTTCTCCGATCACATTTTTTGCAACCGCATCTGGCTTAATAATCGACAATGTTCTTTCAGTAGCCATCTTAATATTTCCTCTATAGCGCTCAAAAAGTGGGGGATTATAGCCAAACTCCCGCCGCTTGTCACCAATACTCTAAGGAAAGTCTTTCATTTAAGAGCAAAATCAGATAGCCTGATCAGTCCTCTATAGCACGATAATTTAAGGGCCATATGAATATAACGATAAAAAATGAGCAAAAAAAGCGTTTTCCTAAAGGAATCATGGTTTGTTTCGGTATAAATGGCCTCTTCATGGCCGGTTTGAGCATGATTAATGCCTTGCTTGTTCTTTATCTCACCCAGAAAATGCATGTCAACACTAAAGAAGCTTATAGCATTTATGCTGCCTTTGGTTCACTCTTTTATAGCGCCGCCCTTTTTGGTGGGTATTTGGGAGGGCGTTTTGATCATAAACTTACAGCAATCATGGGTGGAGTCCTTGCTGGCGGTGGCAGCTATTTTATTGCCGTCCCCACAATACATTCAATCTTATTTGGTTTAAGTTGCTTTATTATTGGTGGAGGCATGCTCGTTCCCAATATTAACTGCTTAACAGGGAAGCTTTTTGCAAAAACAGACTCCATGAGAGACAGCGGCTTTACCTTTGTTTATATCGGTATGAATATCGGCGGGTTTTTAGCCTCTATTTCATCAGGCTTTATTGCTCGTTATTTTGGATTTTCCATCGCCTATGTGATCAGCTCAACCTCTGTGCTTTGCGCTATGCTATTACTTGTCTTTGGTTATCGAAGACTTGAATTTCACTCTGACCCACAAGTGATCCCTTACAAACCTAAAGTGACACTTCAGAATTTCATACCTTTATTGGTGTGCGTTTTAATCGCTGTACCTGTTATTACTTTATTATTGCATCATGCAAAAATAAGCAACACGCTTTTAATTATTGTCGGTCTGATTATGGCAAGCGTTGTTTTCATGATTGCAAAAAAAGAAAAAAATCCAGAAGCACGAAAAAAACTCTATGGCTTTTTAATCTTTAGTGTTTTTGGCTTGGCTTTCTGGGCACTTTACATGCTCGCACCATCGCTACTAACCATCTTCATTAACAACAATGTCAATCGTCATGTAGGCGGCTTTGTCATTCCAACAGCTTCTGCTTACGCATTAAACCCTTTCTTTATTATTACGCTAGGCGCTTTAACCACGCTTTATTTCTTTAGAAAAAGTTTGAAAGGTGAAACTTTACCGCTAAGAAACAAATTTGCCTTTGGTATTATCAGCATGGGTGCAGGCTATTTGATTTTAACCCTTGCGATTAAACTTGCAGGCTCAGGCGGCTATACTTTTTTCTATTGGATTGTGATTAGTTACTTCTTGCAAACCTTGGGTGAATTATTTATAGGCCCGATTGGTTTTGCGATGGTAGGTTCATTAGTTCCAACGCAATTAGAAGGTATGATGATGGGATTTTGGCAGCTTGCAACAGGTGTTGCAGGTGCGATTTCAGGATTCTTAGCTTCAGCTACTGTGACAGCGCCTCATATCACAAACCCTAAAGTGACCAACCCAACCTTCGCGCATTTCTTTGCGCTTTATGGTGGCATTACGATTGGCGTGGGTATTGTGATTATTCTTTTGAAGAATCAATTTAAGAAGCTTTGGGTTTAAATTATAACCTTGGTTCTTTTGTTATTCTTTTTCCGTTGGTGAGCATGCGCCGATTAGTTTCATTCTTCCCCAGAGCGTTGCCCCGAACTAATTTTTCTCGGCCTTTCAGGCCTCTTTTGTAAAGCTTACTTAAGACCACCAATGCGCCTTCGCAGGAATCGTTTTAGTATTCAAATCAGGCGGCAACAAGCTAACAGGTTTTAAATTATCAGATAACGATGGATTCGGGACAATATAATATTGCTGAAACTTAGTTGAACTGTAACCTTTTGGAATTGCTAAAGGTTGAGTTGTTTTTGATTTCTTATAATGTTTACTGTTGTCGTGGAAGACATGGTATTTGGCTCTTGTTGAAGCACAACCACTTAATAATAAAACAGCCATTACAGTTATTAATGTATAATTCAAATATTTCACAATCATCATTCCAGTTCTTTTAATACATTTTGAAGTTCAGGCCTATAGCTTTCTTCAAGCGGCAATAAAGGTAAACGAATACCCTCATCGATCATGCCCATTTCATAAAGCGCCCATTTTGCAGGAATTGGGTTCGATTGTACAAACAATTTTTCATGTAATGGACGTAAATGCTGATCAAGACGTTTGGCTTCATCCGCTTGTCCTTTAACTGCAACTGAACACATATCGCTCATTCGCTTAGGTGCGACATTTGCTGTTACTGATATGACGCCATGGCCACCTTGCAAAACAAACTCACAACCCGTCCCATCATCACCACTCAAATAATAAAAATCTTTTGGGCAAATGGCTTTTAAAGCCTGTAAACGCTCTAAATCACCCGTTGCCTCTTTAACTGCGACAATATTGTCAACTGTTGCCAATTCAGCAACTGTTTCCGGCAAAATATCGCTCGATGTTCGGCCAGGTACATTATAAAGAATCACCGGGATTTTAACGGCATTTGCCACTGCTTTAAAATGCGCAACCATCCCCGCTTGAGGCGGCTTATTGTAATAAGGCGCTACAACCAAACAAGCATCAGCCCCTAATCGTTCAGCTTCTTGACTATATTCAATGGATGTTTTCGTATTATTAGTCCCTGTACCAATAAGAACAGGCACGCGACCATTCACTTCTTTAATGGCAAATTTAATAAGCTCTTCACGCTCTTTCGCGATAAGTGTCGCCGATTCACCCGTTGTTCCTAAAACAACAATACCCTTCGTCCCTTCTTCAATATGCCAATTTAAAAGCTTTTTAAAAGCTTGAAAATCAATATCGCCACTTTTCTTCATGGGGGTAACAATGGCAACAAAGCTTCCTTTAAGATTCATAAACTTCCTCATTTATCTCAATTTCTCTGATGCGCATTATGCTTGAAGAAGGCTAAAAAACCAAATTCAAATAGCTTGATAAGTGCTTATGATTAAAAAATAACACTAAGAGAGGAAATAACATGGCTCCTAAGCTCGAAAGTTGTATCAGAGAATGCAGAGAAAATTCAGTTCTCCCAATAGATAAAGACAATACCCCTCCCAGAAACAAGTATTGTTGATTTGCTGCTCTCAAAAACTGCCGTTTCAGCTAGTATTTCACCAACAAGCATCAGAGCTGCTTTCAAAATACTGACTGATCTAGAAAATCCTCTCATTAGTCGAATGCTCGAATTGGCAGCTTTTAACGCCTTTTTTCAGGACAGTCTTGTTATCTATTTCACCAGCAGGCGTGAAGCCGATGAGCTGAATGCTATGAAAGAAGGTTCTCCAGGAGCAACTAAGTTTATTTGTTGTGATGGGCTCTCTTCTAACGCTACCCAATTAGCCGGCTTGTTGGTTGAAAAACTCACACTCTACTCTATAGGCTTTATTTACGGCCAAGAATCGGTTCCAACAAGAATAACTCCTGGCCGTTTTCCAATAGTCTTTGACGATGAATGCAACCCTTCAAAAATCCTAGAAGAAGCATCTGCTCCCGAAGAGGTAAGAAGCGTAGGCGTAAAATCTCAATATAGACACCAAGGGGATGAGCTTCTTGAGTTAGACGGTAGTTTGTGGCGAATGCAAGAAAGAGCACGAAGAAAAGGGAGACTAGAAGGGCTCATGTCTTCACCCCCTCAGAGCAGGAAACATGTCGCCGTAATCTCGGCACCTTTCTTAATTGTAATATTCCAGCTCCCTCTGTTTCAGAAACTTACTCATCACGCTTATTTCCTGATGTAGTAAAGCTCTCTTCACCGGATTATTACACATCTCTTATAAAACTGGGCGAGGGGTAATAACTGTTAAATAGACGACTAAAAATTTATAGCTATTCCTCAATTCATAAACTACGAATCATAAGTTACGAATTATGATTATTCTTTAAAAAACAACAGCTTAAACACATTTATATTGCGCTCAAACTAAATGTCTTCCATCTGGTTGCGAAATATAACGAATTTCGTTATAATACATAACCAGATGGAAGGTGTTTAATGAAAGCTTATACTTATATAAACGAACTGGCGACCCAAGGTGAATTTTATTTTACTACAGCAGATTTAGTAAAAAGGTTCGCTATTTCAAGTTCAGCAGCCAATGCATTAATTAGGCGTTTAAAACTGAAGGGAGAAGTTGCCACACCTTACAGAGGCTTCCACTTAATCATCCCACCAGAATATCGAACGCTAGGCTGTTTGCCACCAGAACAATTTATTCCAGATTTAATGAACTATTTAAAAATCCCTTATTACGTTGCATTACTGAGTGCCGCTCAATTTTATGGGGCGGCTCATCAAAAACCGCAGATATTTCAAATAATGCTGCCAGATAATCGCAAAAAAATTCAGTGTGGAAAAGTAACTATTGAATTCATTGCTAGAAAAGAGATAGAATTACTCCCTGTTCGAAAATTTAAAACTCCTAAAGGCTATATTAACGTCGCAACCCCTGAGCTCACTGCTTTAGACGTGGTGAACTATCCACTACGAAGTGGCGGACTAAATAATGTCGTCACCGTACTAGAAGAATTAGCAGAGAGCATAGATAAACAAGCGCTAGCAGCTTTAATTAAAATAATCGATGCTACACCTCAACTGCAACGACTAGGGTTTTTCTTAGAAGCTATTTCACAAGAAACATTAGCTTCTGTTGTAGAACAAGAGCTTTCGCATCGTATTACTAAAAAAAGATTATTAGTTTCAAGGATTGAAACTCCAAATAAACTGATAGTCAATCCAAGATGGAAGATTATCGCCAATGAAACATGGGAAAGTGATTTATGATTCCATTACGATTTATTACTGCTTGGAGACAACAGGTTCCTTGGCAATCTGATTTTCAAATAGAGCAAGATTTGTTGCTTTCTAAAGCTCTGATAGAAATTTATAAGATACCATTGATCCGCGATCACTTTGGCTTTCGTGAAGGCACTGCACTAAATAAATTATTCATCGATCCTCCAGCAAGATACAGCGAAGATATAGATTTAGTACAACTAAAAGCCGAACCAATAGGTAAAGCAATTAATGCTATTCAGGATGTATTAAATATCTGGCTAGGCAAACCCAATGTTCGACGTTGGAAAGGTCGAGTAACAATGATATATCGTTTTGAATCTGAATCTGAACCCAAACTGCCAGGCAGATTAAAAATAGAAATTAACACTGAAGAACATTTCTCATGCCAAGAGCCCATCTATAAAGAACTCATGATAAACTCTGATTGGTTTAATGATTCTGCCAAAATCCTAACCTATCAATTAGATGAACTAGCTGCAACAAAGCTCAAAGCACTTTATCAGCGAAAAAAAGGCAGAGATCTGTTCGATATGAACTTGCTACTTCAAAGCGGCGAATTACACTTACCCAATGTAATTAACTTCTTTGATCAATACGTAAAACAAGATAACACTAAAATTACTCGTGCAATGTTTGAGAAAAATTTATTTGAAAAAATGAATAGTCAAATGTTTTTGAAAGATATGGAACCATTACTTGCGGGAGAAAAAAAATGGGATATTTTACAAGCATATGAGAATGTAACGAGGGGGTGCATTGCTTTATTAAAAGGAAAACCTTGGAAAAACACTAAATAATGCATAAGATAAAAACATAGAAGCTAGGAATATATCAATATGAAAAAAATCTGCCTTAACCTTTTTATCAGCCTCTGCTTTCTGTTTACATGCAGCATAAGCTTTGCCTATAAAATCCCCAATCTTGGAAGCCGTGCTAATACGACTTTAAACCTGCAGCAAGAAGCTGAGCTTGGCAAAGAATTCATGAAGCTGATTAAAAGCCAATTACCTATGTCTTCAGATCCTGTCGTGATTCAATATATTCAAAATCTAGGGCAGCGATTAGTCTCTGCGAGCAACAAACCCTTTAGAACGTTTCATTTTTTTGTAGTCAATGATGGAAGCATTAATGCCTTTGCGGCGCCCGGTGGTTATATTGGCGTTAACACGGGAACGATTTTAAATGCGCAATCGGAAAGTGAACTCGCTGCTGTCATGGCCCATGAAATTGCACACGTCACACAACGGCATATTGCACGCGGTATGGCGGCACAAAAAACATCGCAAATCGCAAGTATTGCTGGCATGTTAGCTGCTGCTGTTTTGGGTGCTATCAATCCTCTTGCAGGCGTTGCTGCGATGCATGCCTCTTCTGCGGGTGCGGCTCAAAACTCAATTAACTTTACACGCTCACATGAAAAAGAAGCTGACCGCGAAGGCATGAGAATATTATCAAAAGCAGGTTATTCTCCAAAAGCGATGCCAGCCTTTTTTAAGCGCATGCAAAAACTAGAAGGCTATAGTGACGCTAGAACTCAATTGCCTGAAATACTCTATACACATCCATTAACAGGCAACCGTGTAGCCGAAGCTGAAAATTTAGCTAATCAATATACTAAGAAAAAAGCTTACCGAACAAATAACATGTTTTATCTTATTCAATCTGACTTACTTGTACAAACAAGTGCGCACTTGCAAAGACTTAAGCACTTGTTATCAGAATCAAAAGATAAAAATACAGTTCCTTACCACTATGCAAACGCCCTTTTACAATATCGTTTAAGGGATTATAAAAAATCTTTGGACCTCATCAATCAACTGACAAAACAACATCCTAAGGTTTGGATGTTTCAACTTGCTAAAGCGCAAATACTTTTAAAAAACCATCAAAAGAAAAAAAGCTTAGCTTTGTTTAAATCACTACTTGATAAGCAACCCATGAATTATGCTATTTTAATTAATTACGCACAATCACTAATACAATTAAAAGAATACAAAAAAGCTTTGAGCATATTAAAAGAAACTAATGATTTATTTGCGAGCAATGAAATTTATTTAAGTTTACTTTCACAAGCACAAGGCCGATCAGGCCAACTTGTTGAGGCCTACATGACACGCGCAGAATTATTTAATTTAAATGGAGAGCCCAAACTGGCAATGGTACAACTTCAGCAAGCTAAGAGCCACGCCAAGACACCTGCGCAGCGACACCAAGTCGATTTCAAAATTCAACTTTTAAAGCGTAACAATCGCTCCTGATCTGCAACTTATTAAAAGCAGGTGTTCTTAGGACCATAACAAAAGCTAGTACAGTCAGCAGGACATTTCTCAGCTTCAGCGCCTTTATCTTTGGCAACTGTTACACCTTTAGCATCAGAAACAGCTTTAAGCTCTGAACCTGCATTCACATTTGAAGCATTAACGAGAAATGCGCTTCCAAGCATAAAAATACCCACCAACAAGACGATTAAATTTTTCATAAGCAAAGAGTCTCCTTATCTATGTCTATCCACATAAATATTAGCTCAATACGGGTATTTTTGGCTAAACTTTAGGCTTGATAAAGAAAATAGCTTCATTATCATAAAGTTAAGTTATAATAATATTCGCATATAGACGCTATTAAGGTGTTAAGGTAGAATGGCCACCAAATTCAACAAAGATGAACAAGATATGATAAAAAAAGCTTTTATTACGAACTTCATTCGCCTGACCTTTATTGCATTAATTCTTGCTAGTGTTTTTGGTTTAAGTAGTTGCGCGAAATCACCCCCAGGCAATATTGAAAATATCTGTAGCATTTTTAAAGAATATCCAAGTTGGTATTGGGATGCGCAAGGCGTACAAAAACACTGGGGACTTCAAGAAAGCGTATTAATGGCAATTGTTTATCAAGAGTCTCGTTTCCATGCTGATGCTGCTCCTCCTCGTGAAAAATTACTTTGGATTATTCCCTGGAAAAGACCGACAACAGCTTATGGTTACTCGCAAGCCGTTAAAGGTACTTGGAAACACTACGTTCAAGAAACTGGTAAAGATCATTGGTGGACAAGCCGATCTGCTTTTGGTGATGCTGCTGATTTTATTGGATGGTTCACACATCGCGCACATGTTCGTGCAGGCATTCCAATGAGCAATGCTTACGAGCAATATCTCGCTTATCACGAAGGCATTACAGGCTACCAACAACGCACTTACCTTAAAAAGAAATGGTTAATTGGCGTTGCGCGAAAAGTTCAAAGCCGAGCTTGGTTGTATCACCGTCAATTAGTTGCGTGTCGATCCAGCTTACCTACTAGATCTTGGTGGCATGTCTGGTAAAACCTGAAAGACTTAAAGCTCACACCTTGAGTTAGCGAAGCTGGAAGATAAAAACTTGTTTCTTTCGGTTGCTTTTAAAAATTTGAAGTGGCTTTTGCTTCATGACGGTTAATACTGCATTAGCCTCTTTTTTATTTTTGATATTTAAAACTAAATAATTAGACGCTTTCCATGGCTTATTTTGTAACGCTGACCAATCAAAACAATTTGCTTTATTTTCTTTTGTTAAGTGATAAATACTTTTATTAAAGACCAAACAACGCCAACCGACAACATTTCTTGAAGAATAATAAGGCATTGTCCCCAGGTTAGAATAAATTTTATCGCTAGGTTTTGTGTTTTGTTTAATCCATTGTGTTGAGCGATAGATATAGCGCTTTGACGGACCAAAGTGAATCACAATACTTACTATATTAATGGCTAGAAGAATAACCATTAAATAATAAATCCAACGCATCCATTCACTCGTGAATGCTTTTAATTTCCATTCCTTAGATAATGTCGACAAAGCTAAAACAGCAAAAACTAAAAGTGAAAACGCCATCCCCATCAAATATCGTTCTGTCACAAAAAGCTGTTGGAATAAATAAAGCATCGTAATAACAAAATTAAGTACGATATAGCCCCAAAGTGTCCAACGTGGTGCGTATTGTAATTTAGAGGCTCTTCGCCCCCAGGCATAGACAATTAAAATGATAAAAGCTAAACCAAGCAAATTCGCCAGTGTAAAAAAATAAGAGAAAAACAAACCCGACAAAAAAACAACTCCAGAATCCGCAGCATAGATAGGGCTCAATACATGTTGTCTTGTTTGTTCTATGGCCGTCGATAAACGCGAATAAGCATCGTTAACACCGTGGGTAAATTGACTAATAACTTGATTGAAACGGCCTAAATCATGCGCCCCTGTTCTATAGTGCGAATAGAGATAGATACCAAGAAAAATCGCAATGATAATATTGATCGCATAGAGCTGAATAAAACGATAACAACGTTGAGCTAAATTTCCTTGATAAAAGAAAACAACAAAAGGCATGATAACAAGAAATATGGCGCCCTCAATTCTAAAAAGCATTGAAAAAATCGTTATTAACGCCCATAACAGAGAAACAACCCACGAAGGCTTTTCTAAATTCTTTAAAAACAGAATCATACTTAACAGATAAAAAACATAGTAAACATTATCTCTAATCACCGTATGCGAAAGCACCAACAAATAATGAAAAGATAAAACAATAATTAACGCATACCAAAAAAGATTTTTACGTTTCGTGATAACTTCAACAAAATAAACAAACAGCCAAAACATTAAAAAGAGAGCAATAAAATTAAGTAAGTATGCAGAATGTAATAAATTTAAACTGGTGATAATATGCGTATCAGCAATAACAACCGAATAAAAAGGCCAATTATAGACACCCATCGCGCCATGAAGACCATTCGCGAGATACGCTTTTGCCGCCGTCAAATAGACAACGCCATCATGTGAAACAACAGGGAAATAATAAAGGCCAAAAAGAAAAACAATAACGCTTATAATAAAAACGACACTCGCTTGAAACCAGCGATTACTTTCATTCATAGGTTAGCCTCTTCATGTTTCTTATTCAACTGCTTGGCTATTTTTTTAAACTTAAAGGCATGCCGCATAGTAAAAAAATAAACTAAGAACAAGCACAAGAAGATAATAAATGAAACACCCTGAGGAGCATGGAAGTAATTAAACAATAAACCCACCAAACCCAATAGAGCTGATAACATTACTACAACAACAGTCACTTGAAACCCAGAAAGTCCTGCCGCTAATAACACGTGGTGAAAATGCTCTCTATCAGCTTTCATTGGCGACTGTCGCTTTTTAATGCGGCGAATAAACACACAGATCAAATCAAACAAAGGAATAGCAAGAATCCATAAAAACGTAACAGGTTCCGCAACGGGGTGATGCACTTGTGACAACTTAATACTAAACCATGCAAGCATAAAACCTAAAAACATACTGCCCGCATCACCCATGAAAACGCTAGCTTTCTTTTTGGGGCCAGGGAAATTAAAAAGCAAAAAGGCAACAATCACTGCTAGTAAAACAGCAAGGATTGCAATGCTCGTGATATCCCCCGACAGTAAAGCAATCACAAACATATAAAACGTCATCACAAAAGCAAGACCGCCAGCCAAGCCATCAACACCATCCAACATATTAAGTGCATTAATCATGGTGACAAATGCTAGGACAGAAATAAAAATACCCCAGTGCCCCACAAGAAGATCACCAACAAAAAGAATATTACCGAAACTACTTAAATAGACGCCGCCCCAAACCGTTGCAAGTAACGCTGCAAAAACCTGGCCTAGCAATCTTGAACTCGGCGTTAACTCACGAAAGTCATCAACAACCCCCATGATAATCAAAAGAAAACCACCAGCGATTAGCGAACGATAGTTTGCTAAAGAAATGGGCAATGTTAAAAGCGCAAAAACAAAGCCTGCAAACATGGAAATCCCACCAATCAAAGGAATACTTGCATGATGTGTTTTACGGCCACCCGGCTCGTCCATTAAGCCAACTTTAAGCGCAATTTTACGGAAATAAATAAGGCAAAAGACCGTTAAAGCAAAAGCAATAAGCGCGCTAAAAATAATAGGTTGTAAAAACATGCTTTTAACCGATTGGATGCTGATGAATGGGGGGGAGGATAGCAACTGAGCGACTTATTGACAAGAGTCAAAATAAGCTTAAGATAATCTCGGAATGATTGGCCGATAAATCTCAAGAGGAGACTATACCGTATGATGGACATTACGAAAAGTATTGATGAACATTTAAACACTTTCAAGCAACTGAAAACATTAACACCCGATATAGAAGAGGCCGCTAAAACAGTCGCCAACTCGGTTAAATACGGTGGTACTGTTTTTTGGATGGGCAACGGAGGAAGTGCAGCTGATGCTCAACATTTTGCAGCCGAATTAATTGGACGCTTTCAACTTGAACGTCATTCTATTGCATCAATTGCACTCTCAACGGATACCTCCATCCTTACTTGCTTAAGCAATGACTATGATTACTCCATTGTCTTCTCTCGTCAAATTGAAGCTTTATGCAAAACAGGCGATGTTGTCATTGCTTTATCAACCTCAGGTAATAGCCAAAATATTCTTAAAGGCATTGAAGCTGCAAAAGCTAAAGGGGCATTTACTATTGGGCTAACAGGGAAAGATGGCGGCGAACTTGCCAAAACCGCTGATATTACCTTACAAATTCCATCAAATAATACTGCACGTATTCAAGAAGCACATGCCTTTGTTGGGCATACGATTTGTGAGTGGGTTGAAAATGCAGCTGTCCAACACAAGCAAGAAACTCACACTAAAGCGGATGCTTTTGTTTAAGTTAATTGATAGGATTTTTCGTGTAGGGCGGCTTTGCAAAGCAAAAATCCCGCCTCTTAGGATGCTTCCGATGGTGGGATTTTTGCTCCGCAAAGAACCCACCCTACAAGACTAGCGGTAATGAGATTTCTTGATGATCCCGTCCTGCTAAATAACTCGCAATCAAAACTTCTAATGTTTTCAAACCTTCACGGCCATCAGTTTCAGGCTCTGCAACACCACGAAAAACATCAACAACATTTTGATAATAAGGCAAATGGCCAAAACCATAAACCGACTCGGTTTCATAATTTGCTTTCATGACATTCTCATCTTCAGGACGTTCATCTTCAAAATCCCAAGTCTCCATTTTATTTAGCGCGATACCACCCAATCTTACTGTGCCTTTTTCACCGATAATCGTCACCGATCCTTCGTAATCTTTTTTACGCACTAAGTTGGTCACGCTCACACTACCTAACGCGCCATTGCGCCATTTCACATTTAAAACAGCAGTATCTTCAACTTCAATATTGCGCGCCAAAGTTGACATCATAGCTTGAACGCTTTGAACTGGTCCCACCAACCAACGTAATAAATCTATATAATGGCTTGCTTGATTCATTAAAGCGCCACCATCAAACTCCCAAGTACCACGCCATTTTGCAAGATCATAATAAGTTTGCGCACGACTCCAAAAAACATTTAAATCCACCATGTAAATTTTACCGAAGCGATTTTCTTCGATAGCTTTTTTCAAACACTGCATCGTTTCATTAAAGCGATTTTGTTTCACAATAAACAAACGCACCTTGTTTGCATCACATGCTTCAACCATCGCAACACCATCTTCCCAGCGTGTCGCCATCGGCTTTTCACAAATAACATGCTTACCTGCGCTTGCAGCTTGAATCGTTTGTTCCGCATGCAAACCACTTGGTGTACAAAAAGTTACAACGTCAATTTTTTTGTCTTGCAGCATTTCATCTAAATCAGTATAAAGCTTTGCGCCTGTTTCTTTACAAACATCTTCAATCGCTTTTTTATTTACATCACAAATGGCAACAAGGTTCAAATCCTTTTCATGCTTTAAAATGGCATCAATATGATTTTTTGCAACACGGCCATAACCGACCATGGCAACATTAATTTTTCTATCAGTAATCGTGGGAAGCACTCTCATCATTGTCATCCTTTGTAAAAACGGGGCCAAAGTCAGGCCCCATAAACATAGATTCTAACCAACCGATACTAAAGAAGCAATACTCTGAACACGCTTAGGACTCAAGCCCTTTACTTTTGAAAGCTCCTCAACTGAATTAAAGCCTTTATGTGCTTTACGGTATTGCAGGATACGCGTTGCGATCACTTTCCCAACGCGAGGTAAATTATCAAGCTGCTTGAGACTGGCTGTATTAATATTTAACTTCTGTGAAGCAGAAGCTACTTTCAAAGGGGCTGACTGCTGTGTTCCTGCAAAAGCATTCACAGATAGTGAAGCCACCAAAAGTGACGCGACTAATAAATGTTTATTCATGTTAACTCTCCTAATTGTTTCATTAAAAATGCCCTCGCTTTTTTTCAAACGGCCAACACGATGAGTAAGAAAATATCGCGCTAAATGACCTGCATGGTTAGGTTTAAAGCGAAGGCAGGTACAAGATTAATGAAGAAAAAAAATAAAGCGATAGGCAAAAGAAGCTTTCGAATAAGTTGGTTTTCTATTCTACAAATCAATTAAAAATCAAGCAAATTAGTTTAAATTTTTTACATGCGCTAAGTTCGTAGAAAGCGACAAACACGCAATTAATGCTAGTAAAAGGTATTACCGAACGCTTTGTAGTTCTCAAAGCATATGCTAGAATGTCGCCCATTATTCTTAAATTAAACCTAGCTGGGATGAATATTATGCTTAAAAAACTTTTAACACGAATGATCATAACCGCAGCAGTTGCTGCAACTAGCATCACTGCTATTGCACAAAGCGCCCCTCAAGCGCCCGTGGCAAATAATGCGCAACAACCTTCCCTTGTTCCTTCTCCACCTAACGTTAACGCACAAGCTTACGTACTAATGGATGTTAATAGTGGAACAATCATTGCACAAAAAAATATGGACGTAAGACGCCCACCCGCTAGCTTAACGAAATTAATGACACTTTTTCTAACCTCACGAGCAGCAAAAAGCGGTGTGATTAAGCTTAGCGACAAGGTCTTGATTTCAAAGAAAGCATGGCAAACAGGCGGTTCACGTATGTTTGTTAAAGTGAACTCACGTGTGCCTGTTAGGTTATTAACAGAAGGCATCATCGTTGACTCAGGAAATGACGCTACGATGGCTTTGGCACAATACGTTGGCGGATCAACAAATACATTTGTTGACATGATGAACCAAGAAGCCAAAGTCCTTGATATGACAAATACACATTACGTTGACCCTACCGGTTTACCTGCACCTGATCACTATTCATCCGCACATGACTTAGCAAAATTAACACGTGCTATTTGGTTAGACTTCCCTGCTTACCATGATTGGTACAAACAAAAATGGTTAAGCTACAATGGTATTCGCCAACCTAACCGCAACCGTTTGTTATGGCGTTACCCTTATGCACTCGGCATGAAAACAGGTCACACGAATGAAGCTGGCTATTGCTTAATTGCTGTTGCAAAAAAAGATGGCGAAACTTTATTGTCTGTTGTGATGGGCGCACCGACTGATGAAGATCGCTCTTCAGATAGCATTCGTTTGTTAAGCTATGGTTTCCGTTTTTACAACACGCATCTTCTTTATCAAGCAAACAGCACGATAGCTAAACCGCGTGTTTGGTACGGTGAAAATGAAACCGTTCCAGCAGGCACTGTCAAGGACATTTATGTCACAACACCTCGCGGACAATTCACTAATACCAAAGTCGAAATCGCACTTAACAAAGATATCAAAGCTCCTGTTAAAAAAGGTGCTGTATTAGGCGCTGTCAATGTCACATTGTCAGGCAAACAAATTGCAAGCTATCCGCTTATCGCCTTAACGAACGATAAAAAAGGTGGCGTTTGGAGACGCTCTGTTGATAGTGTTTCACATAAATTCCATAACTGGTTCGGCAGTAAAAAGAAAAACAAACAGGTTAAAATGCAAACACCCACAAACGCTGTAGCACCTGCATCAACACAAACAGCAGCTAATGTAAGTACTGCAACACCTGCGCCAGCACAAGCAGCTGCAAATACAAATACAACATCACCTGCGCCAGCACAACAAACAGCTAGCACAGCAACACCCGCTCCCGCGCAAACGGCAGCAAATACAAATACGACAACAACACCACAACAAGCTGACACAAGCAACACGCCTGCGCCGGCAAAAGACAGTGTCGCAACAAATAACAATTCCTCAGAAGCGCCTGTTCAAAAGGCTGTTAGCTAATGACGATTGTTTATTTGAATGGTGATTACCTACCAAGTAAAGAAGCAAAAATCCCGGTCTTTGACCGGGGTTTTTTATTTGGGGACAGCGTTTATGAAGTCATTCCTTTTTATAATGGAAATCCTTTAGGGCTGAAGCGTCACTTGCAACGCCTCTCTCGTAGTTTAGAAAAAATCGGTATTGAACATTCCTTATCACAAGATAAATGGACAGCCGTCTTTAATAATCTACTTGAAAAAAATGAACTCTTAACCTCAGACTGTTTGATTTACTTACAAGTCTCGCGAGGCGCGATGGAAATGCGTAATCACTCCATTCCTAAAGAAATTGAACCAACCATCATGGCAACACCAATGCCTTATGAAAAACCTACGCTTAAATCATTAACTAAAGGTTTAAAACTTGTCACGATAGATGATTTCAGATGGCAACAAAACCATATTAAAGCTAACACACTTCTAGCCAATGTTATGCAACTGCAAGACGCTAAGAACAAAAGCGCCGACGATGCTGTTTTAATTCGTGACGGCCTCGTCATGGAAGGCACATCAAGCAATGTCTTTATCGTTAAGCACAATAAAGTGATTACACCTATTGCGAATCAATTAATTCTCGGTGGCATCACACGAAAAATGGTGTTAGAAATACTAGATGACCTTAATATCCACATTCAAGAAAGAGACATTAAAGCCGAAGAGCTTGAAGGTGTTGATGAGATTTGGTTAACAAGCTCAAGTAAAGAAATCATGCCTGTTTTAGAACTTAATGGAAAACCTGTTGGCTCAGGTCAACCAGGTTCTGTTTGGAAAAAAGTGATTGGACAATATCATTTGCAACGCGACCCCAATAACTCGTAAGGTGGGTTCTTTGCGGAGCAAAAATCCCACCAACTTTTCTCACCCGATGGTGGGATTTTTTGCTTACGCAAAAGAACCCACCCTACCAGGATTCACCGATGACTAAAGAAGATCTTTACAAATTCCCTTGCCAATTTCCAATTAAAGCGATCGGACATCTTGATAAAAACATTGAACAGCAAGTTTTTGACATCATAAAAAAACATGTTCCTGATTTAGAGAAAAACTCGATTACCTTAAAGCCCAGCAAAAATAAAAAATACATTGCGATCACCATAACTATCACGGCCACAAGCAAAGAGCTATTAGATGCGATCTATCAAGACTTGAGTGCGTGTAAAGATATCGTGATGACTTTGTAGAACTTTGTGCTATTTAACTTCTCTAAATAACAAAGGACGCCTTCCAACAACAACCAACATAATCCATTATCTGTAGCGTTGATCAGCCGTGAAAGGCGCCCTAATTCTTTTGCCCGAGGATAATTAAAAAGCCCATCCTCTTGTTTAATAAATATACATACGATAAGCTGATTTTTCAAATAGATATCGAAAATAATTCGTTTTTTGAGCATTTCATCTTTCTAAGAAGAAAGAAGATATGCGTGAATTCCTCTTATTTTTGCGCAACTTACCGTCAAAAAAATAACATTTGTACCTTATGCCATTCCTTCCTATAATCAGGCCTCAGAATTGATGGAACAAGCATGCACCTTGAATTAAGCACCTTTACAAACTGGCTACACCAACACCCTGAATGGGGTGGTATTGCGGCGTTTATCGTCGCTTTTGCTGAGTCTATAGCCGTTATTGGCACCATTATTCCTGGCTCTATCACAATGACGGCTATTGGTATTTTGGTAGGCTCAGGGACAATTCCGATTGTCTCCACTCTAATCTTTGCCATTGCTGGTGCTGTTGTTGGTGACAGTCTAAGTTATGCCGCGGGTTTTTATTTCAAACAACATATTCAAAACATGTGGCCGTTTCGAAAGCATCCTGAATGGTTAGCACGTGCAAAAGCATTTTTTGCAAAACATGGCGGCAAAAGTGTCTTCATGGGGCGCTTCATTGGACCCATTCGTGCAATGATCCCTATCATCGCCGGTATGTTGCACATGAAACCTATACGGTTCTTTCCCGTTGATATTGCTGCAGCGATATTATGGGCACCCGCCTATTTATTCCCTGGTTATCTCGTTGGACTTGCTTCAGCTGCACTCCCTGCAGACATTGCTACAAAACTTATTTTTCTTGTTTTAGGTTTACTTGTTTTATTTTGGTTGCTAGCTTGGCTAATAAAAAAATGCTCCTCTTATGTTACATATGGCATCGATAGCTGGCTCAATAAAATTTGGGATAAAATGTTAGCTTCAAAAAAATGTCGCTGGATATGTCGAGCTCTACGAGATGAATACAAACCCACTCATCATGGGCAACTTGTTTTAGCTTTTGTTGCACTTGTGAGCGGCGCATTGTTTATTGTACTTTTTATCAATGTTGTATTTCATGGTGCATTTACTGGCTTAAATCCTATTCTTTATCATTTAGCACGAGGCTTTAAAACAGAAGCTATTGATATCCCTATGATTTGGATTTCAACGCTAGGTGAAAAATTTGTACTTATCCCTACGACAATTATTATTTTCGCTTGGCTACTAATTGTAAAAAAACCTCGTGCAGCTTGGCACTTTTTATTTGCTATAGGCGTTAGCGCGGCTTTAGCATTACTTTTTAGACATCTATTTTACTCGCCTCGCCCACCGGGTATTGAAACTGTTAAAACAAGCTCATCTTTTCCAAGCGGACATATTACGTTAACAACCGCTTTTTATGGTTTTCTTGCATGGCTGATTTGCTTAAGAAAACCCAAGCTTAAACGCTACGTTTACCCTACTGCATTTATCATTATTCTTCTTGTTGCCATATCGCGTGTTTACTTAGGTGACCATTGGTTAACGGATGTCATTGGTGGCTTCTTATTAAGTATTACTTGTATCGTGATTGTCGCGATTTCTTTTCAAACAAAAAAAGAAAACGCCCCACACGCCATGTCTTTATTTATTGTTGCCCTCGCCTCCATCCTAATCATTGGACTTGTCTATACGAAAATGACTTTTGAATCACAGTTTAAAGCCACACAACTTTCATGGCATGTACGCTTACTCAATACTAATGCTTGGTGGAATGAGCGCGCTGCAAAACTTCCGCTTTATCGCAACAATCGCATTGGACATCCCGTTGCTTATCTTAATCTTCAATGGGCAGGTAGTATCACTGATATTCATCATGATTTACTTCGGCATGGCTGGATTGATTTGCGTTCCAAGCAAGGCGATAAACTTCTTGCTGCATCAGTTAAAGCAGGCCAGGTAAAGCGACTCGATTTACTCCCCGCGCTTTTTGATGATCAAAAAGCTGTGATTACTATGGTCAAACACATTAGCGATAAAACACCCATGGCGATCATCCGACTTTGGCCTGCACATATTATTTTACAACCCGACCATATGCCACTTTGGATTGGTTCGGTACATTTCCAAAGACCGAATAAGGCTTTACTCTTCCATCGTGCCTATCAACTTTTCAGCCAAGAAGAAGCTCTCTCGCTTATTCACTCAAGCTTACATAATGAAAAATGGCAAATTAAACATCTCGATAAAAACCCATTGCTCGACAAACTTAGCCGTATTCCGATGAAAGTTTATTATGTGATCATGGTTCGCCCGTCTTGATTTTTGTAACCGTTCAGCCAATGCCGTCACCTTAAGGGGATAGCTTTCATTTTTTTCAGTTCAAAGCAGTAAGACGTATGATGATAATGAGCTTGTGTCATTCCTGCGGAAGCAGGAATCTAGCGGAATTATAGAAGATCCCCGCGTTCCCGCGAGGATGACGCGGCCTATTTTCTTAGATTAACGGCGTTGCCTGTTTGGTGGCCCCCAAGATAACAACAATGGGAAACAACTCCATGAGCTGTAGAATCTTATATTCAATATTACACCTTATACCAGTCATTTATAAAGTCTGCCTTTAGTTTTGACTGGTTTAATCTTTGTTTTTACACGCATGTGAGAGATGGCAACAATCCACTCGCCTCTAGCTCTCGCCCAAGCCCCCAAAACCCACTTGAACTTGCCAAATCAAAACTTTCCAAGAGCATTCGATCTACACTCACACTAGGGTGTTCATGCTGATAGGCTGAGAACTTTAAATCAACAGCTCTTTGTGCTGCAACACAAACTTGCAGAGCCCCCTTATCCTGAGCTTTATAACACTTCGCTCGCTCAGAGGACACCATACCCAATAAGTGGCGCCATTCAACTTTAGGTTGTTTATCTTGCAATGATTTAAACATTGTTTCTGCTTGCGACAACAGATCTAAAGCTTCATCAAACGCATGCTTATCATCTCTTAATATCGCTGCTTTTCTTACAAAGCTTATTGCTTTACTATCATTATCTTCAGGATTAAGTTGAATTGCCTGATCCAAAAGATCATCCGCTTCTGAAAATTGTTTTAACTGAACTTTAAATGTTGCCAATGCATTAAGCGCTTCAATTTCACCTTGTATGTCACCTATTGCTCTATAAGCATCAAGTGATTTATTTAACAGAGGCCAAACCTCGTTAAAATTTTTCTTATACACTAATGTATAAATAGCAGCATTAAGCATTGCTCTTGCACACAGTTTTCCAGGCTTATAATCATTTTCTTCATAAAGCTCTATCACATGACGATAAGTTTTTTGTAATCGCTCTGTTCGCAGTGGTTCAAGTTTCATTGTGGGATATTTGCCTGTTGCATAGCGTTCTTTATCACATAACTCTATCACCGCATCCAAAAGAGCTTGCAAACTATCTTCAGGATCACACATATCAAAAACTGATTTTAACATGACTTGTAAAGCATCAGGATTGTTTTTGAAGATAGTCATATAGAGCTCCAGAAGCTTTGTATATGGTTTTATTTCTTCAGCATAACGAATATACCCATAAACATCTTGAGGAGGAAAGTTGCGATCCCAAGTTCTTTCATTGTAGGGATCCAGCATCATTAGAGTGTAGCAAGAAGGTGCAGCTTCATCACCATTCTCAATAGATGCCTTTAAAGTTACCTTATCATCTCTGAGTGATTGCATTGCAGCATTATTAATAGCTTGCTTATCAGGCGATTGAGGGGGATAAAGTGTAAGCACGGACTGCTGAGCATTCAAAGCATGCACTTTAAGATGCTCTTCAAATGTTTCAAAATGCTTAACTGCATCTTCATATTGACGTCCAACCCTATCGGCTCTATGAATAGCAACATACCCGAGCAACAAGTGACGAGCTGTATTCTTCAAAGAGAGATTATTATTAAGAATCGTTTCAGCTTGATCAATATCACCACGCCATATTGCAATAATCGCCCGACGCTCATATAACATATCTTCATAAGATTGCAGTGAGTTAACATCTTTACCTTGCGCTTTAAAGGCATTAATGCCTGCTTCAACTTTACTTAAAAGTTTTTCCGCATTTTCAAAAGACTCATCATTCCCCTCTGAAGCTAGAAGCATTGAATGAAATAAAGCATATTTGGCTTTTAATTTTGAGTCGCTGCAATCTTTAGATGCTTGAACAAAATGAGGTTTTACCCTAAGTTCTTTTGCTTTATCAAATTTAAAATCTGCTATGTAAGCTTCGAAAAGATCTAGCAAGAAATTAAAATTACCAGGATAAGCTTCAACAGCAGCCTCAGCAAAAGCAACAGATTGCACACGCTGATTTTGATCTCTAAATGCAACACCGTTGCTGCTTAACACACGAGCTAAAAAAGGCTCCTCTTTTAAATTAACTTTAAATTTTAGAAGTTTATCTGTTAATTCCCCAGGTGTTTTTACTACTTTAATCGCCTTATATTGCTCATCGCCAATAAGAGCAGTTAGCAACACATGCACAACTTCATGTGCTTTTCGATGATTACATTGCATCGAATATTTAATGAAACTCTCTTCATCATTAACACCGGAAAGCTGCTCAACAAGAGAGGTTCTAACTTCTTCATCAGAGATATTGCTCAAGCCTTTTGCCAGTGTTTCACGAATACTCTCTTCATTCGTGTTAAATTTCTTCGGTGTAATAAGGTCTACTAGCGCTTGAGGAATTTGGTTTGTTTCTATTGTCATTTGTTTTCTCCAGTATAATATTAATTGTTGTAAGTAAAAGATTCTGCTGTAATGCCGGACAGCATCAAGCATAAATATTCGTATCTTGAGATACGATAGGCATGAAAAATCGCGCAAAAGAATCCTGAAAAATAATCTAAAGCATAGAAAAAATAAAAAAAAATGGGGGGGGGGGATAAGAGAGATTCACTATATACAGCTTGCCACCCTATTGCAAACATTTTTCTGAGTTTAGATATAATAACTTGTAGAAAAACAAGGTCATCACGTATTAGTGAATTTACTGAGAAAGTCCGCCCAAGCCAGCTAAGCACCACTTAATCAAGCTCATATGAGATGACCTACCCTTTTTTATGCTCCATCTTGCTTCAACATTAATAACAAGATAAAGTCATTAAATAGGACTGAGGATTTCATGAAACGATTTATAAGCAAAGGACTACAAGCAAGCATATTAGCGTTTTGTTTAATATCAAGTCATGCTGCCAATGCTCACACAATATCTTTTGTTCGATCTTGGGTTGCACTTGAAAAAGATGGGCATTTCAACTCGAATCCTAAGTTTCTTTATTTATTATGGGGCGAAGGACGATTCGCGAATCAACCCGGATTATTTTATCAAGGCATTCTTCAAGGGCAACTTGGTTATCAGGCAGGGCCTAATACAAGTCTTTGGTTTGGCTATGGTTACATACCGACAACTGTTTTCAGGTATTCAAAGCGGTTAAATTTTTACAGCCAACGTATTTTTCAACAAGTGAATCATGTTATTTCTGACAGCAGTAGAAATGAATTTATTTCTAGAAGTCGACTTGAAGAGCGTCAACTTAATGGCTATGGCGGTATTAGTTTGCGGTTTCGTGAACGTATTGTTTGGGAAGTCAAACACCTTATTATTCACAATCAATATACCCCTATTCTTTCTGATGAGCTTTTTATTAATGTAACTCATCCGCGCTGGGTGACCAGCAATGTCATCAATCAAAATCGCTTTTTCGCAGGCGTTGGCTTTAAGTGCTTCAATCAACAATATTGTTACGTTGGCTACCTGAACCAATACATCATTGGCAGCAAAAATAATATCATGAACCATATCATTGCAATGGGCCTTTCTTTATAGCCCTCTCTCTACCTGTTCCTCTAACTCTTGTTTAGCTCCATCTGCATCTTGCCCACCGTTAAAAAAAGCAGCGGTAGACCTCGAATCATTTGAACCTTTAAAGCTTTTAATAACGTCTTCCAGTTTTATTCTAGCGTTAGTTTTGCCAATGGCAATCCGAGTATGCTTATCAATCATTCGTCCCAGCAAAGTGTTTTTAGCTGCTTCTTCCTCTAGAAATTGAGCCCGCAAGCTCCCCTCACCCTTCTCTGTTTTTGCTTTTGCTTTTGCAATAAGCAAATCACACAGTTTATCGCGAAGCCTCTCATCAAGATCACTTAAATTAAAATTAGCCCCATGCTTGTTGCATGTCAGCGAAAAAACCAACAAAAGATTCGCTGCGTGATCACTTTTTTCTGCAGCCCTTACTAAGCAAGAAAAAGCCGTGAATTCTTTCAGAGTACCATACGCATATGTCTTCATCGTATATAGAGCATTTTCTGCTAAAGCATGAGACGCGATAGGGCTTGTACATTTTTCAACAAGCCTTAATAATAGATCCGCTAGAGATTCTACCTTAGCAGACGGCGGCCCCTCAAGGCCAGACAACAGGCGATAAAAAGGCGTGATGCTTCCATCAGATCCTTCTTTGCAAGACATACCTTTCAGCAGTATCTCTAGATGTTCAGGCGTACAACACTCATCAATAAGCATGCCCCAAATATCTACTAAATAATCAAAGTTTCCATCACAACCATCATACTTAGCAGCTCCTACTATAACCATGGTCCACCTATCAGAGAGAGCCCCTGTAAACACTTTCTCTATTAACTGATCGAACACACCATTACTCTTACATGCGTTAATAAGCTCACGCCAAATATTAGCAATAGCTGCAACTGCATAAGAGCTGCTATCAATAAAAGCATCTTCTAAAGTATGCACAAGGTAAAAAAAGAGCCCCGCGCTTTCACGCTCATGATCAGGAGACACCTGCAACAATTCAGAAACCTTATTAGAAGTACCGTAGCTTGTAATAAGAGATTTCCAAAACCTAAATAGAAACGCAGCCATCTGAGAGGAGGATGTAGGACGACAATCCTCTCTCAAAAGGATAAGCAGAGAGACTTTGCTAATACTCTTCCGTAAATCATCAGTTAATACAAGCATCGCTGAAGCAGCACCAACGATAGGAACAACAGCCTCAAAAACTGAAATTAAAGACTCAATTTCTACCTTAAGAGAAGCCGTCGATGAAACACCGACTATTAAAGCATTTACTAGGCAATGAAAAGGGGAAAATCCTGCGGTGTTTTTTTGCAACAAGGCCTTAGAGAGCTCCTCACCACTCCCAGGTGTGTTAAGAAGATCAAGCAAAGCAGCATGAATTCTCATGCGCTCAGAGCTACAAGAGATATCATTATAATTATAATTTTCCTTTTTAACAAAAAAATGCCCAGAATACATCCCGCGCTTTCTCAAAAGCTTATTCTCTAGAGCAAGCATTAAGAAAGTAAAAGCATTACTATTTTTGTATTTCTCTGCCTGCGCACTCTGAGATAAACCTTTTATCAAAAGCGTCTTATCAGAAAACAAACCCAAGATGTCGGCACATAATTGAACAAGCAATTTAGCGCTCTCATAATTTCCATCTATACGAGCTTGATTAAGAGCAATTAATAGACGAGCATATTCACCGAGCTCATTATCCACTTTAAATAATGCATCTGAGCGCAATTCATCTGACTCAAGCCCTCTTAGCTTTTCGATAATAGCTTTTTGGTTTTCTTCTTTTGGTTTAGACCCAGCACTATACTCACTAAGCGAAACAAGGAGTGCGTTTACCTCATCATAAATAGAAACCGTCATATCTTTACCTTTCTGATATTATTATTGAATTCTAACAGCGCATCGAATCAGCTCGCCTCAAAGTATGATGAAAGTCGCTTGATCGCGCACATCACAAAAAAAGCGCCGGTAAGACCCTGAAGCTCCACCCTAAATATTGCAGCAATGGTACAGAATTGCGCACAAAGAAACAAGGCAAAAATAAGCCAATAGCAAAACCTTCTCCTTTCAATTAGCTTGACCCTTGCAGGGATATTGGTAACATTGTCGACAATTTTAACCCGCACTGAGTTGACCATGATTGAAGCATTAATTAACCTATTTACCTTTAGTATAGAGACGATTGTGATTGTTCTCGCCATTTTGATTATCACAGCCGGACTTGTTGCTATTTTAACCAAAGGCAAATCTAAGCTTGTCGGAAAGCTTCGCGTCAAAAAACTTAACGATCATTATGAAGAAATGACTGAAACGTTAAATGATGCGATTTTATCAAAAGCTGAACGCAAAGAGCTCAACAAATCGAGCAAGAAAACTAAAAAATCTAAAAAGAAAACCAAGAAAAAAGCCAAGTCTCAAAAGCGTATGTTTGTTGTCGATTTTAAAGGTGATATGAAAGCTTCTGCTGCAAGTCAATTACGCGAAGAAGTCAGCGCGATTATTAGTGTTGCGAAATCAACCGATGAAGTGCTTGTAAGACTTGAAAGCCCAGGTGGCATTGTTTTTGGTTATGGCCTTGCTTCTTCTCAGCTTCAGCGTTTAAAAGATGCGAACATTCCTTTAACTATTTCCGTAGATAAACTTGCTGCTAGCGGTGGCTACATGATGGCTTGTGTTGCTGATAAAATTATTGCGGCGCCTTTTGCTGTGATTGGTTCTATCGGTGTTGTTGCACAGCTTCCTAATTTTTATCGTTGGATGCAAAAACGTGAAATTGATTTTGATCAAATTACTGCGGGTGATTACAAGCGTACAATGACAATGCTTGCACCCAACACGAAAGCAGACCGTGAGAAAATGCAAGAAGAAGTTGATGAAACACATGACTTATTCAAAGACTTTGTTAAAGAACATCGCCCTGAACTTAACATGAAAAAAGTAGCAACTGGCGAACACTGGTTCGCAATAAAAGCAAAAGAGCTTGGACTGGTTGATGAACTACAAACAAGTGATGATTATTTATTAAAAGCAAGCGCAAACACAAACATCGTTTTAATATGCTTTCCAACCAAGAAAAAAATGGCGGCTAAGTTTTCAGAATCTGCGCATGCAGCTATCGATAAATACTTTTCTACTCGACGAAAAAATAAAAAAGATTTTATAGCGTAACAAAGGGTCATTATGGGTCACGATCATAGCCATGGTGGCGGACATCACCACCATCACAGTCATGGAACAGGCAAAAAATTAATTTTTGCATGCATTGTTATTTTACTTTTCTCCATTGTTGAAGCCTTCGGCGGCTGGTGGGCAAACTCACTGGCATTATTAGGTGACGCAGGTCACATGTTTGCTGATTCATTCGCACTTGGCTTTGCTGCTGTTGCTGCATGGATTGCACAAAAACCTCCTTCAGAACGGCTTTCATTCGGCTATGGTCGCGCTGAAGTCATTGCGGGAACGTTAACAAGTTTACTTCTTGTTGCCATTGTTGTTGCGATTAGTGTTGAAGCTATCGTCAGGCTTGTTGAAGGTGAATCTCATGTTAATGGTATCATTATTATGGTCATTGCAGGAATTGGCTTCCTTGCAAATGTCGTCGTTGCTATTGTGTTAAGTTTTGGTGAAAAAAACCTAAACGTTCGCGCTGCTATTTTGCACGTACTGTCAGACTTACTTGGTTCTGTTGCAGCTATCATCGCGGGTATTGTTATTTACTTAACAGGTTGGATGCCGATTGATGCGATCTTGTCATTATTTATTTGCGTATTGATCGCCATTGCAACCTATCACCTTTTGAAAGAAGCCCTTCACATCTTAATGGAAGGTGTACCTAGCCAAATTAATCTAGATGAACTTGGCAACCACCTTGCGAGCATCGAAGGTGTCGAATCTGTTCATGACTTACATATTTGGAATTTATCTTCAAGCAATATTATGTTAACGGCCCATGTTTGCTTAAACAGTTTTGCTGCTTGGCCTCAATCTTTAGCCTTCATTGAATCGATCCTAAAAAGAACTTACAAAATATCACATGTTACCATTCAACCCGAAATCAACGAATATCCCGTTGTCTTTATTAATCAGGAGAAAAAACCCAATGAAAATTAAATCCCTCATCGCACTATCAAGCGTTTTTTTATTAGGCGGCTGCGCTATGCATATGTCAAAAGAACAATGTCAAAATACCAACTGGTATCAACTAGGCGAAACCAACGGAAGCAATGGCCAAAATGTTAATCTTGGCAATGATATAAGTGATTGCAGAAAATATCATATCAGCGTTGACGTTAAAGCTTATCAGCGTGGTTGGAATGCTGGTATTAAAAATTTCTGTACTTACCAAAAAGGCTATAGCTTCGGCTCTAGCGGAAGAGGCAATCCTAATGTTTGCCCTGCGGGCAACCTTCAGCGTCAATTTAACGAAGGCTTTAGGAAAGGCGCGAATATTTTCTGTCGCAATTCAAAAAATGGTTTTGCGCTTGGAAGAGAAGGCAAGGGCTTCCCCGGCGCTTGTGATTCATCAAGCTATTTAGCTTTCAACACCTCTTATCAGCAAGGACGCGCTATCTATGACAGAACATCAGAAATCCGCAACCAAATTAGCAGCATCGATAATCGCATTAGTACACTTGTTGGAAATTACCGATTCGAAGAACGTTCTGATGGCTATTACAAACTCGGTCATAGAAGACAAAATTCAAAAGCGCAATACAGACTTAAACAAGTCAACCGAATGGTGTCTCAACGCAACCGATTAAAAACACAATTGTTTAATGCGAGCGTCACCAATTAATAATGGCTAAAATAAAGCATCACAAAACGGAATCATCGATTCACTTCTTTATGATTCCGTTAATTATTATTAACGTGGTTGTCATAATTGCCGGCGGATTTTTAACACCGCTCTGGGCTGGGTTTGTAGAAAAAATCGGTGGCAATATCATAACAGCGGGCAATGCGATTTGTATTTTCTCTATTGTTATTGGCCTTCTAACTTGTGTTGCTGCAAAAATAGAAAACGATTATCACAAAGATGAATTCTTTCTTGTTTTTTCACAAGTCTTTATGGCGATTGGTTACTTAGGTTATTTCTGGGTTCATCATCCATGGCAATTATACTTGGTTGAAATTTGGCTCGGCCTTGGCGGCGCCATTCAAGCTCCCGCCCTCTATTCTCTTTATCAACAGTACATGCCCAAAGATAAAGGCACGCTAAATTGGGGCATTTGGAATGGTTTTTATAATATTGCCATGGGCATCGGCGCCTTAATCAGTGCTTATATTGCCAACTATTTTGGCTTTACAGGCGTTTTCTTTGTTTTATTTCTTGTTGCCCTATTAGGCGTTATTCTTTCTATAATTGTTGCCAAGAAGATGAAGCAATTCACTTCCCAAAAAGCATGATTAAAGATATTAAAACCAAACTAAGCATATTCGGCATTTGCTCTGGCATTGTAGTTGTTGCGATTTTCTTTTCTATGCTTAATACCGCACTTCCCGCCATTCAAAAAAATCTTGGCGCAAGCCTTACTCAGCTACAATGGATGATGAATATTTTTGGTGTCTTTACTTGTAGCTCACTGGTTATTCTTGGACGAATGGCAGACATATGGGGAAGAAAAAAAATCTTCCTTCTTGGTCTTGGCTTTTATTGCATTTCATTTTTAGGTTCAGGCTTTGCAACGCACCCTGGTGCCATTATTTTCTTTCAAGTTTTTGCAGGACTTGGAAATGCTACCCTCCTTACTGTTTCGCAAACGATGTTAATTCATTTATATCCAGAAAAACAAAGAAGTAAAGCGCTTGGCTTATGGGGCGCTGTACTCGGATTTTCATTTTCGCTTGGGCCGTTGTTAAGCGGGATTCTTGTCACGAACTTAAGCTGGCGCGCTGTTTTCTTTGTACCACTTGCTGCTGTGATATTGAGTATTGTCTTAGTCTCTTTCTTTGCACAGGATTCAAAAAACACTGAAGATAACACTTCGTTAGATTGGCCTGGCGCTTTATTATTAGCAACGTCTATAGGCGCGTTTACACTTGCCGTTACAGAACACAGCTTACCTGCTCGTTTTTTAATTATGCTTTATGCGATAAGTCTCTGCGCCCTTGTTTTATTAATTATTGTTGAAAAACGCACAGAAACGCCTATTTTACGCATTGATTTACTTTCCAAGCGGCGTTTTGTTTTAGCTTCTTTTATTAACGCTGTGATGACTTTTCTCATTTGGGCGAACTTTTTTTTAATTCCTTTATTTTTACAAACTGAAGCACATTTTACTATTTTAGATGCAGGACTTCTTTTACTTTTTATTACAATCCCCTATGCCATTTTATCACCGATTGTTGGCAAGCTTTACCAAACCATAGATGTTAAATATCTTCTTATTATCGGCTGTTTAATTTTAATTGCTTCAACCATCGCACAATTACTCTTTACACCACAAAGCCATTGGTTTACGTTTGTATTCGCTGCACTTTTACTGGGTATCGGCTGGGGCTTTGTTTGGGGCCCTAGCACAACAGCCGCAACAGAATTGCTCAGCAAAGCACGCGCAGGCATTGCTGTCGGGACATTCCTCACTACTCAAGAAATTGGCGGCACTTTAGGTTTAGTCATTACTGTCAGCGTCGTGCGCACCCAAAAAAACTTTACAGCAGGGTTTCATCATGGCGTTTTTGTATTGATGGCTGTTAGCATTTTGGCGCTTATTGCGGCTTTGTTTATTCGATTGATTAAAGTTAAGGCTTAATATTGCTTCATTGGCGATCTCACTTTACAATGGAATTTCAAATTCAAACAGGGATTGAAAAATGGGCAAATATTTAGTCACAGGCGGATGTGGTTTTATCGGTTCTCATTTGTGTGATGCGCTTTTAGAAGCAGGGCATGAAGTTTTAGTTTTAGACAATCTTTCGACCGGGTTTAAAAAGAACTTATCACCCAAAGCTGAATTGATAGAAGGCAACATCCAAGATGGCACCCTTGTCAAAAAGCTACTCGTACAAGTTGAAGGTTGCTTTCACCTTGCCGCCCTTCCAACGGTGTCCATGGCTTTAAAAGACTGGACTCATTATCATGAAGCCAATATGGTTGGCACCATCACAATTTTAAAAGAAGCTATTGAACAAACTAATATTCCTGTCGTTTATGCCTCCTCTGCCGCTATCTATGGAGAACCACAAGCGCTCCCTCTAACAGAAGACATGCAAGCGAAACCTGTCTCAGCGTATGGTGCTGATAAATACGCTTGCGAAATGAATGCCTTTGTTTCAAATATTAATTATGACCTCCCTGTTATTGGCTTAAGGTTTTTTAATGTCTATGGCCCAAGACAAGATCCCTCCTCACCTTACTCGGGTGTTATTACTAAATTTATCAATGAACTCAAAAAAAATAAACCCATCACTATTTTTGGCGATGGAAAACAGACCCGTGATTTTGTTTATGTAGCCGACATTGTAAAAGCGTTAATACAAGCCATGCCGCTTGCCAATAAAAATGAAGCGCAAGTACTGAATGTTTGTAGTGGGAAAGCAACTGACCTTAAAACACTTGCAAAAACGATCGCAAAAATTTTAGATTGTAAACTTGATATTCACTTTGAAGACTGTCGTCAAGGGGATGTCCGGGATTCATTGGGCTCCACAAAAAAAGCAAAAGCCGCAGGTATTGTTTGTGAACATGATTTAGAAAGCGGCTTAAGAAAAACCCTGGAGTAATAACTAGGAAAACCCTAAAATGCAATAGGCTAAAGACAGAATCCCGACCCAGAAAATAGCCCACTTAACGAAGCGAGATAGCGGCGATACCCCCCCTTATCCAGGGAAAATGAAGGCACGATTCCTGCTGAAGAGAATCTGCTATCAAAAGATCCTAGCGTTTCCGCGAGATTTTAGGGGGAATTTTAGGGACCAGACCCCGACACTTTGACCCAGCAACTTTAATATTAGACATTATTGAAACCAGCCTAGAATTGAAAATGCCAGGCTGTGCCTTACTGCCTTACTGCCTTACTGCCTTACTCCACCAGCATTTTTTTCGCTTTACCTGTAGGTTTCATTCCAACCATAACACACAGCACTTCACAGGGCTCATCATAACGATTGACCCAAGTATGCTCCGGACCGATTTGAGCAAGAAAGTCACCTTTCTTTAATGTTGTCACTGTTTCACCGACAACATAATCGATCTTTCCCGATAAGACATAAATATAATCAGCAGAGTCTGTTGCATGCAAATTATATTTTGTCCAATCTTCTGGAACTTCTTCACCCGCCTTTTCCAAACATTCTGTAAATTGTTTTTTAGTTGGCATCGTCATTTTTAAAAAACGAAAAGCGCCCGGAGGTAAATTAATATCATAATCAGTATTGTTGTGAGCTGTTTTGAGATTCTGCTCTTTATCTTCAGTATAAAATAAATTCTGAAGTTGAAAACAAGGAAAAGGTTCATAGGGGATAATTGACTCAACCTCATCTTCAACCAAAACCTCTGATTGATCACTCTCATTAAAACCACTAATAATACGTCGCACTGGATTCATCGTTATCATCCTCAAATAAATAATACGACATCATAGCAAATAACACTTTATATTTCACTCCTTTAATAAGGCAACTCCCATAAAAATCAAGTAGATAACTATTAATGCTATACTCTAATTACAGGATTTATTTAGGGAAAAATATGCCGAAAATAAAAGGCTCACGCCAAGAAAAGAGACAAAGAAAAATAAATGGAAAACGCTTTGAATTTGCCATCAGCGAGACAGGCATTGGTATATGGGATTTCTATATCAAAAAGAATCTTTTTGTTTGGAATGAAAACATGTTTAAACTCTTTAATGCCAATCCAGAAACCTTTGAACACCAATATTCAGACTTTGATGAATACATACATCCCGATGACAAAAAAAAGTGCGAGGGAGAATAGATGAAACATTAAGCACCGGAAAAGCCTTTTTTATAGTATTTAGAATCATCAGCCATCCTGATGGAGTTCGCTATATCAAATCACAAGGCCGAGTAACCTACAACAGAAAAGGAACGCCACTTTACTTAACAGGTATTAGCCAAGATATTACCAAACAAAAAAAGATGGAAGAGGATTTAAAAACAAGCAAAGAACGTTTCGAACTTTCTGTAACAAGCACCGGCATTGGTGTTTGGGATTTGTTTCTTGAAGAAAATAAATTGCTCTGGAATGATAATATGTTCAAACTATTTAATGTTGACCCAAAAAGTTTTAAGCATTCCTATGAAGACTTTGAACGCTGCGTACATCCTGACGATCGCAGTAAGATTAAACTTGATATTGGCAAAGCCTTGAGCACAGGAGAACTTCTCACAACCAAATTCAGACTCATCAGTCACCCTGATGGCATTCATTATATTTATGCTCAAGCCAAAGTAAGTGATGATGAGTCAGGAAGACCCGTCCGTCTAACGGGCATCAATCAAGATATCACTAAACAAACCAAGGCGGAAATGAAACTAGAAAAATTAGCAAAAATCGATATGCTAACACAACTCCCTAATCGTATTGCGATTTATCAAACCTTAGAGAAAGCCATGGCACAGAGTAACGAGCATCATGAGTTAGCTTTATTTTATATTGATATCGATAAATTTAAAGAGACTAACGATACACTTGGACATGAGGCTGGCGATGAGCTCTTAAGAAAAGTAGCTGATGCACCGAAAAAATCGGCGCGCGAAAATGATCATGTTGGACGTATAGCAGGAGATGAGTTTATTCTTATTGCAGAAGAAAACACGAGTCGCAATGCTCTCGAACATCTTGCATCAGAAACATTAAAAAATATTTCAAACGCGATAAAAATTAAAGGTCATGACATACATCCTTTGGCAAGCATAGGCATTGCTTTTCATCCTTCATCTGCAAAAAATAAAGAGGAATTATTAGAACATGCGGATTTAGCGATGTATCAGGCAAAAGAAAAAGGTGGCGATCAATATAGTTTCTTTAATGCAAAACTTCTAAAGAAATAATATAAGACGCCACCGGTTACCTTAAGCAATCTGCAATCAAACTTGTGAATATAGCTGCTTTCCATCAAATCCATTAGAGAGATATTTATAATATAACCACTGACTCAAAAGAACTATTGTACAAATGAAACCTATCACAGGCCCTATTTTGCTTGGCAATGGCCAGTGCAACATCCAAGCTGAAACGTTATCGCAAACCCTCGTGACCAAAACAAGGATAAGATAATAAACACTTAACGCATGCGCTGATGATAAATTAAAGTTTCTAACAATCTGAGGAACAGTATGAATAATACCAAAGAAAACTGAAATATAGCCAAAGACAACAAAGACTGTAAGCATTTTACTACCCGAAAGATACAGTAAAAACCCTGCTATTGTATAAGCCAACAAGGAGCATGAAAGAAATTGAAATTTTCGGGATTTTTTATGGATTCTCCACAACTGAAATTGTTGAACCAGCAAATAAGCCACCCAAGTAAAACTAACTAATCGATATTGCCACGGCATATGCATACCAAAGCCATAAACTAAATCAGATAATGCAGCGGTTAATAAAATGAAATGAAAATAAAAACTCATTTCTCGTAGATTAGACGACTTTATATTATGAATAAGTTGCGGAAGGTAATAAATTAAATAAATAATGGTAGAAATATTTAAGGTGATCTCACCTATTAAGTGTGATGATAGAAGCATAATTGCTCTCCCTACGTTGGTGTTAACCATATCAGGTTCAAAGGGACTGATTCAGATCGAATCATCTCAGCCAATGGCGCCCCCGGCGTTTAAGTTTTTGTATTCTATGAGAAGTGGCGCAACAAATCAAATGATTTATATTGATTGATTAAGTTGCGCAGGGTGCTCCCGATGGTGGGATTATTCGCTGCGCTCACGAACCCACCCTACTTGTTTGTAACAATGCTTATGCCTATTATAATACTGAGTCAATCTTCCTTGTCATCAGCATAGCCTTTTCTCCCTTAACATCAAACTCTCCAATGTTTTCCCACCCAAGCTTTTGATATAATTTAGAAGACGTATAAGTAAGCAACATAATTTCTGTAATTGGCTTCATTTCTAGCGTATGTGTTTCTGAAAATTGTATGCATTTTTTTAATAATTCCGAAGCTACGCCTTTCCCTCTATCTTTTGGATTTGTATAAACACCAATTAACCAAACTTCATTTTTCAATTCAGCAAGAATAGAGGGACGTATATGCAACGAAGCTGTTCCGACGACGCTTTCATCGTTCGAGTCTGTAACATCTACTGCGATAAAAGTAATAGGAAGTTTATCCCTATTCAGAGAAAGGTATTCTTCCCAAGTTTTAATATCTCGGTCAGGATAAATCTCTCCCCAATTAGCCTGATACCATTTCGCAACTTGTGATAAATACTGAGGAGCATCACAAAGCGGGAGTGTTTTTAATTTCATACGAACCCCATTCTAAGTTCTACGCAGTTTCCAGCCCATCATACCTCAGGATGAGCAAATTACAAACAGCGGTTGTAAGGTAAAGAGAATTGAGAGCGTCTAGAAAACAGTCTAAGCTCAAAACTATTGTCAATTGAGAATAGTTGGACTACGATTAACTGCGGCTTATTTAATCTTGCATTATAACGAAAGGATTTTATTATGATAGCTCGGTATATTTTTCTGATTCTCCTAGGTGTTGCATTATCTACTGGCGCAATAGCGTCAACAACTCAAAGTACCAGTAGCAAGAGCAATACAACAGCAACAGCACCCCAAACTACAGCTCAACCAACCAACACTACATCAACCACTAAAACCAAGCCGCCCATGAAGCTTGCTTACAAGTCTTCAGCAGGCGTTAGGAAATGTAAAGTCTGGACTAAGCGTTGCACTAATAAACGCGTTTGTGTTTATCGAAAAAATCGATATAGCCGTCGTTACCAAAGAACATGTTGGCGCTGCACAAAATATCTTTATCCAACAAGCCGTTATGCAAGCATGCGAAGAAAAACAATGGTAAGGAAGACATGCCATAAAAATGTGATGCTTAGTGTATCTCATTCCGGGTTTAAATGTGTTATCTCCTCTTCATCAGGAAGGAGTTGTAAGATTCAGGAAAAATGTTATTGGTATTGCAAAAAGTATTATTAAAAGCAATCAAACTTAGAGAGCAAGATTACTTAATAATTGTTTCAAAATAATCCTATGAAAAGGCTTGATAAAGAACATATAGACTTTACCTAAAGCGTTATGTTCTTTTAGCATTGTCGAAACAATAATCTTGGTTTTATCTTTTTCACAAATCTTTAAAATAGAAAGCTTCACATCAAGATGCTTATCATTCTCTCCAACAATCATTTCATTTTCGCTAATTGATTGAATCGTAAAAATATCTAAATGCTTACCAATCAAATCAGACTCCTGGGCCGTATCCTTCAAATCAATCTTCCCTAAAGTACCCACGTCTTTTAAGCCTAAAAGATTAACCGTTTTATTTCTAATCGTAAGGAGCATATTAATCCAAGCAGGCGTGTTATTTACCATAGCTTTATAAATTTCTAACGGTGAAATATTATGACTAGGTGAAATAACTTGATAGGAATCATGAAAGCTCGCTTCAGCTAGCTCTTCTTGAATCACGCTTTGTGCTGGGAAATGACATTCTTGAACTTTTAACATCAGCAATAAACTCTTTATTATTGACAAGTTCAATATTTTACCATAGATTCACTTATACCAACAAGAGCAACAGGAAAACAATATTATGCCGCCCCTAGCTGATCCTATTGATAGAATTTTATATGACTGTGAATTAAACATGCTAACACCTGATGCCAAGTCACGTGTATTAACGCTATCGGAAGAAGAGAGACCCGCTCAACTCAAAATAGAAATTGAAGCAAGAAATATCTTGGATGTGTATAAACCTGGAGGAATATATGAGGAAGTAGGAAATGAGTATCTGCATCCAACAACCTTCCACACAGGCCGATTCATTCTACTTTCTTTAGCTCATTGTGTCGCTTGCTACAACTATGTAGAAAACCCTTTGATGGCGTTAGGATTTGCAGTGACGCTTACTAGTGAAATTTATTCCTGCCAGAATCCTATAACACCTCCCAAGAGTAAGCTTGATTGGGCAAATACCATTTCAAGCGTGCCATTTAGATGCCTCTATCGGAGCTGCCTCTGGCTATCCCCGCTACCTGAAGATGATAGAACAGCTTATAAAAGCCTCTTCGGTCTAGGAAAAGGAAAACAAGAGTGAAACTTATCACACTTAACATTTGGGGCGGCCATGTTAAAAACCCCCTTTTAAATTTCATTAAACAATATAACGATATTGATATTTTTTGTTTTCAAGAAGTTTATCATCAAGCTGAAAAGAAAGTTTCAACCGACAATAAAAAAGTTCACTTAAATATATTCTCTGAACTCCAAGGTTTACTTCCCAATCACAGTGGATACTTTAGACCTGCGGTTCATGAAGTTTATGGGCTAGGTATTTTCATTAAAAAAGAAATTGATGTGCTAGGTGAAGGCGATATCAGCATACATGACAGTATTAATTACCCCGGCATTGGACCTACACACTCTAGAAACTTACAATGGCTAGAATTTCTCTATAACAATCAAGTTTTCTCCATCATGAATGTCCATGGCCTTTGGAATGGCCAAGGAAAAACAGATACGCCAGAGCGCATAGCGCAATCGCAAAGAATTCGAGAATTCATGAACACCATCAATACGCCAAAAATCTTATGTGGCGATTTTAATTTGAAACCCGACACAGAAAGTATAAAGATACTTGAAAAAGGCATGAACAATCTTATTCATAAACATAATGTCGAATCAACTCGCACAAGTCTTTATACCAAAGATGAGAAATTTGCGGACTATGTTTTTACATCGCCCGAGATTACCGTTAATCATTTTGAAGTTCTGGATGATGAGGTTTCAGATCATGCGCCTTTGCTTGTTGAGTTTCTTACCGAGGCTTCTTCAAATAAAGATGCAACTTTGTAAAAGGAATTGAAAGCTCTTCATTTTTCGAAAACTTTGTTTTCACTAACGCAAGAACATCTCTTAAATAGTCTTCTAAAGTTAATGCTGGCGCATCCAACAAACAAGGCAACCATCCATTAACATAATCAAGGTAAGCTTGATCATTAACATAAACCCCTTCCTGTTCTTCTCTATCCGAACGAATAACTTCAAATCCTCTTGATTCTGCTAACCGAATCCAGTCGCTACTCGAACGCCAATACGAACAAATAGATTGTTCACAATACTGTTTGAATTTATCTTTATGCAATACGTCGATAAAAGGTTTCCAGTAAACCGACTCTAACGGATAAACCAGTGCCAAAAAATGTCCGCCTGGTTTTAATGCTTTATAAATATTTTCAAAGGCTTGCTCAAGCGGTTTAACCCAATACAAACAATTAAAACTTGTGATAAGTGAATATTGATTTTCACCGTGGCCATCTTCAGCTAAAGCTTGTTTGTAAGTTAAATTTGATAACTGCGTTGAATAGGTTTTATTAGCAAGAGCAATCATTTCATTAGACGCATCAATGCCTAACACATTCCCAGACATTGCCTCTTCTGCCATACTTGCAGTAATAGCCCCATCACCGCAACCAATATCTAAAATAGTTTCTTTGCTTGAAATAGAATGATACTCAAGCACTTGAGCGGCTAATCTCTTTTGTATAGTAGAATGTTTCTGGTAATGTTCCGCATTTAACTTAATTTTACTCATAATGAATAATCGCCTTTAAACAAGTAATACAATTTTACCTTGCGTATGTTTTTCTTCTAGCATTTCATGGGCTTCTTTTGCTTTAGCCAAAGGAAAACTTGCGGCAATTTTGACATGCACTTTATCGTTTACAATAAGATCCAAAACAGCATTTAAATCCTTTGTATTCATTTTAGCTAACATGCCCGTTGCTTGAACACTCTTCTCTTTGGCTTTTTCCAAAACAAGATCACGCGTAATTGTCGGCACGGTGACCATTCGCCCGTCAGGCTTTAAAACTTTCAAAGATTGAAGACCCACTTCACCACCTACAAGATCAATCACTAAATCAATGTTATTGACTTGCTCTTCAAAAGGCGCCTCTGTGTAATCAATAATTTCATCAGCCCCAAGCGTTTTTAAAAACACATGATGTTGTTTTGACGCTGTCACAATAACATAAGCGCCTGCGATTTTTGCAAACTGAACAGCGAAATGCCCAACACCACCTGCACCCGCATGAATTAAAACACGCTCATTTTTTTTAACTTGACCATGCCTATGCAAAGCTTGCCATGCCGTTAAACTTGAAATCGTTGTTGCTGCCGCAATATCGAATGTTATCGCTTTTGGTTTATGAACGATTTCAGCGGGCTTTGCGATGCAATACTCCGAATAAGAAGATGGATTATCATAACGACCAATAGAACCCAACACTTCATCACCTTGCTGAAAGTCTTTAACATTTTGACCACATTCAACAACTGTTCCACAAACATCAAAACCCAACCCAGAAGGCAGCTCCAAATGCTCACAAACAAAACTACTCCCCTCTCGGATTTTAGCATCGATAGGATTAAGTGCTGCTGCTTGGACTTTAATAAGAACTTGATCGTCAGTAATTTTAGGCACTGGAGCCTCAACAAGCTCTAATACCTCTGGAGAACCAAAGGTTTTGAATTGGATTGCTTTCATCAATAAACATCCTCTTTTATGGTCGGGACGACTGGATTCGAACCAACGACCCCTTGCACCCCATGCAAGTGCTTAAAACTTAATAATTTTTATTAATCATTAAGTTATAAGCTATTTTATTTTATCAAATGCTTCAGGGTGCACCTAGGGTGGATGATGATTCCATATCCATCCAAGTTTAGGCAAGCCACTCCGACCGTTATCAAGCCTGCCAATAAGCTTCAAAATCAAAGCCAACATCATACAAATTAGGCTGCTTTATTTCAAGGTTCATCACTCTATAATGTGAAACCTCACCCCAAAAACCATTCATATTATCGAGAGGACCCGCACTACGATTTGTGCTTTTTTGTTTTGCTTACCCATAATAAAGCCGGATGTGTTCTTATAGTTTCAACCATTTCACTATTCTTCGTTAGCAACTCCGCAGGAATCTCACTCCCAGATCTGACCGCATGTATAAAGTTCGACTCAACTTTTGAAAAAGGCAAAAGCTTTAAAAAGCCTTCCTGAATATTCTTTAACAATGAGTCGATCCATTTATCCATAGAACTTTGATTGCTATCAAATCTAGAGCTCATCACTGGTATAAGTTTATTTTTCAAATCTTCCTGATCTACCGTAATATCCTCGATTTTTATATCTAATAAATTTTTCTTAGTACACATTGCTGAGTAAAGTGTGAAAACAAGTCTCAGTTTTTCATAATCAATGCTCTTGTTATTAAAGATAGCATCAGCATCAAAAAAGTCTCTGCCTGCCTTTCTCTCAATCAGAGCAGTTAATTTCCCAGCGGCTAATTCGTGAATTTCAAGCACAGGAAAAGCTTTCACCTGCTTACCACAAAGCGTTACACTATCTAGTTTTTGTATCGGAAATAGTGGTTCTCGATACATGAAGTTCAAATCGATTTCTATATTGCCTTGATTTCCAAGCGCAGAAGGATATCGGCATCTCATCTTACCTCCTGCATGCTCCTTAGGGTTTCGAGTTATTGAAAGCCCCATTCGCTCCACAATTTGCCCGATTCTTTTTTCAATACGCGGGCGTTCTTCTAGCATTTTTTCTCGATTAGTTTCACCAATATAATTAAGATCAATGTCGACAGATAGGCGGGGGAGATCAAGATAAAACACGTTAAGAGCAGTGCCGCCTTTCAGCACAAGCCGTTGCTTTAAGAAACTGTCATCATTTATATTGTCCAAGATATCAATAAGCCAAACCACTTTCTCAATGATTTCTACTCTGTACCCAGTTCTTTCTTTTTCTTTGATTAATCTTGCTTTAGATATCGTCATGATTTGGTTCTTCCCAGTCTTTATTAATAATTGAGAGAGGAACGATTAAGTTCCAGCGTTTAACGCTTTGAACAGGACCTTGTGCAGACTTGTCCATGTAGTGTCGTGATTTCGGTTTGTGCGCCTCAAGTTTTATAAGATCTTGATCTGTAACATCAAATATTTCTTGATGTTGCTCCAGAAAAAATCCAAGCTTTGCTATTGTTGTCGCATTACCTAAACGTAAGGCGTAAGCTATCACACGATCAATATCAAGAAAACTGATCCCTTCAAAAGACCGCCAAATTTCTTCCCACCCTAAAGTAAATTGAGGACGAGCCAAGCAATCAACCAACGTGCGCTCAATAGTTGTTACACGTATATCAAGACCTTGACGATCATGAACTTTAGTTTCAAAAAAAACATGATCGGGTTTTAATACCGCTGGGTGAGAGACTTGCTGATAATGACCATGGCTTGTAAGCATTGTCCCAATTTCGTATTTTGAACAGAAATAAACAACAGCGTTCATTGAATAGGTTAACGCATGAAACTCTATGGCAGAATGATAACTAATTACGGCATCTTCAGTCATTCGGCCTGCTATTAATATGTAGTCATTAGCTATATGGCCGCTATAAGCTGGGTTTATAACAAGGTAGTATCCCCTTCGAATGCGAGAAATATTTTGCTTTGAAATATGGTATTGAAGCGCTGCTTTTAGCGTGTTTTGATTGAATGCATTCTTTTCTTTTAAGTAGCGCACCAGCTCTTCGTGATGAAAAACAGGGTGTAAGGCAAAAAAGTCTCTATAAATTGTCATTGGCATATCCTGTTAAAACTACTAATAATATTAGTAGTATCTCAAGTTATTAACAACAATTATACTGTATTTGTTGAATATATCAATGAATAAGGCTAATATTATTAGTAGGTTCTCCTGCAGAGATCAACTATTCGACAGCGAGAGACGTACTTAACCTATTGGTTTTAATGAATTAAATACAAGATCTTCTTCACTATCTTGTACCAACTTTGATGTGTTATGGTCGGGACGACTGGATTTGAACCAACGACCCCTTGCACCCCATGCAAGTGCGCTACCAAGCTGCGCCACGCCCCGACGGCAAACATCATACAAAACTTCTCTCTTGATCACAAATAAGTTAGTGCTTCATTTGGCTAGCATATATGCTACCATCCTTTTAACTTAAAAAAATATAAGAATGACAATAGATGACAAAATCAATCAGCAACTATTGGGTAGAGATTTGTAATAACGTTTTCTCTGCTAAGTCACCCAAAGATTTACTACTTGCACGCATTGCAGCCTTTATACATTTAGATGATGATTCTGTGAATTCTAGAGGTAGTGCCATTCAATTCTTTTCAAGTACAATGCAAAATAGCGAGCAATTTTTAGAAGAGCTTGAAAATAAGCAAGCCTTCACGAAAAGAATCTCTTACTATGACGAACCAAACATCATTAACGAATCAACCAACGATAATAACTTATATGTTGATTATGAAATCAGATTTCACATGAAAGATCACACTGTTTGCTTACTCAAAGAAAGATCTTATTTTAAAAAAAAGGCGGATCAATATCTCTTTACTCACAAAGAACCTCTTTCAGCTCACTTAAATAATAGCGCAAGCCACTGGACTAAGGAAAGTGAGGAAACGTCTCCTAACCCACCTTTAGAATCCAAACTCTAAGTTAGCACTTTAAAGAACAAGCAACTGTGGTACAATATTTTTTTAGCTAAATTGGGCGATATCGTGATAGAGAGTAGCAACCTTCCAATCGGCATTTTTGACTCAGGCATGGGTGGCCTCACTGTTTTGCATGAACTAAAAAAACAGCTGCCTGATGAATCTTTTTTGTACTTGGGTGATACTGCACGCCTTCCTTATGGCACTAAAAGCCAGGCTACCGTTTTACATTACGCAAGTCGCATGACCGCTTTATTAGTTGCGCGAGGGATTAAATTACTTGTTATTGCTTGTAATACAGCAACAACGGCTGCCCTACCGCATTTACGCGCTCAATATCCTGACTTGCCGATTATTGGTGTTGTTGAACCTGGCGCGAAAGCGGCGATTGCTGCCACCAAAAACAATCACATTGCCTTACTTGCGACGGAAGCGACTATTCATTCAAAAATTTATTACAATACGTTAATGGCCTTGAAGCCCAAAGCAACAATTAGCACACAACCTTGCGGGCTCTTTGTTGCACTTGCCGAAGAAGGTTGTACTGATGATCAACTTGCCGCTTGCGCTGTCGAAAGATATCTAACACCTTTAATTAAAGCACCTAATCTTTGTGATACAGTGATACTTGGCTGCACGCATTTCCCTGTGTTAATCCAACCTATTACACGATTTTTAAATAAAAATGTTTCGATCATTAATTCTGCTGAAGCAACCGCAAGCACAGCAAAAGATACCTTAACCAATCTTAATCTTTTAGTTGCAGCGAAACAAAAAAGTCATTCGCATTATCTTGTGACAGATTTACCCGAACGCTTTTGTCGTGTTGGAGAAACTTTTTTACAACATACCATTGATGCTAATAATGTTGAGTTAATTGATTCCCATCAAGCAATAGCCTTAGAAAACTAACACTTAAAATCTTATTATTATAATATATCCATAATGAGGAAATTAATCATGCCTAGAAGCAAATTTGAAGAAAATTATAAAGAGAATGCGCACCTACAAAAAGGCTTTAACGCTGTCATTATTGACGCCTTGGTTGCTTATTTTTTAAGAACGATTCCTGATGCGAAAACACGACCCATTCGAATTTTAGATATATGCTGCGGCGACGGTGGTATTACGGCTGCATTACTTGAAAAACTAGAAAGCGCAGGCATTCAAGTTAGCGAAATTGTTGGCTATGACATTGCGGACGCCCAAATTAAGGTTGCTAACAAAAACCATGGAGATAGAGAAGAGTTAACATTCAAAGTTCAAGACGTACAAACAATGACTGATAGTGAAGAATACGATGCTGTCATTAGCTTATTTGGCTTGCACTGGATGGATGACATCGACCTTGCCGCGAAAAAAATACATCATGCATTAAAACCAGATGGAAAGCTTATGTATTTTATTCCGCTTGAAAAAATAAAATTATTTGCCTTGCGCAAAGAGTTAATACAATCAGATAAATGGCGATCATTTTTTGAAGCTTCAGAAAATACTAAAGCATTTGAACTTACTGGATTCCACTCAACTCCTGACAAATATACCGAAGCTTTTCAAGCCTTATTTACCTCGGAAAGCGATGAGGCTATTACTGGTACGCAACAAGTTGTATTTGAAAGAGAAAGATTTGTTGAGTTTTTATCGAGTTGGATGCAAGAAGTCAATCATTTAAAGAAACCAGAAGAGAGGGAAAGCTTTGTAAATGATTTAGTTGATTCGCTCCCCCTTAACAATGGCGCTTGCCATGATGCGGAAAGAACAACAGGAAATGAGGTCAACTTTTTTGAACGTCTTCTCTGGGGATTTGAAAGAAAAAAAGAAACAGCAAGCGAGCCCAAGACGGTACCCAAAAACATGGCTGGCTGACATCTCAATTGGAACAAATTCATTTTTAGAGAAATCTCTCATTAGTTCTCACTTATAGCGCAGCTTGACTTTAAGCCTGAAGCACAATGGATATAGATCCCATAAGAACATTACCTATTCTTTATATACATCTTTTTGTACGGCTCTTTTAATGTTTGTAACCCTCCTTGATCCTGGCATTAACTCATGATTCAATGCTTTCAAGATAAGAAACAATTAAAGAGGAATAAATCATGGCTGATTCAGGCGCTTCCGCCTCCGATGACGTAACTAGCAAAAGAGAACTCACCCCTCCCCAAAAACCTGATCCTAAACACGAAAAAATATTAGCTGATATCCTTGATCTAAAACAAACTATCGCAGCCTATAAAGGTTTAGATCGCCCAGAATTCGAAAAAGAATTATTAAGAAAAAGAAAAAGCCAAGGTAAAAAAACAAAGAACAACATCTCGTGGAGTTATTACCATGTCAGCTGACGCTGCTATGGAAGACAGAGAAGCTCCAGAGAGCCGCAGTAAAATTAAAGAAGAAATCTCTAAGAAAACGTTTAGCTTGCTTTTTAAAAATAAGAATATTAAAGCTGATATTACCACCATCATCGAGGATATTATTTCAGACCCCACTGCTTGGTTAATTTTTTCAATCAACGGGATGACGGCCTCCACAATGCTACCCCCCATCTGGAGCGAATGCGCCTGCATCAGCACAGCCAGATACAGCCGACTTGGAAATAATCGACGTGAGACGGTTGAAAATAAAATTATGGAAGCTGCAAAAAGACCTTCTCTAGGTGAAGACAGCACATTTAGACTAGTCTCCCTTGGGAGTGGCATGCAGCTGCAAGACTTTATTCTCTGCGCAAAGCTGCTACAACAATTACCCGCTGGCAGCACCTTACTCATAATATCTATTGATCCAATGTATGAATCTTTAGAGTCAGACTCTGAAGATGCAGATATGCTATTCGGTTTATTTGACGTTTTAGCGCAATATGCGAACGCCACAGGAAAAACAATGGCGCGCTCCCAACCCTTACACAACGTCAGTCAACTTGCTAAAAGTACATTTCAGGGCGAGATTCACATGGTTACGGGCATTGACTACGATCATCTGTGGGACGCTTCAGGCGCGCCAACTGAAGACGATAGATTTACTGACGTTATGCTGGCGCAACAATGCTTAACAGAAGATGGTCAATTAATTATAGCCAGCAATGATGACTTCCTCACCATGACGCGCAAGACAGCCGAGATACAATCTTTACCAAAACTCATGGAAACTGCCGGCAAAACAGAAGAACATTTCCCTCTTAAAACAGAAAAACCGGCGCTCGTTGAGACCTTATCTTCCTTGGAATCTCTTAAGAAGGAAGCGCTAACTATTGTTCTTTTAGATGGGGATACTAGTCTAACCCACTTGCGAGATACTCTCATACCCACCCTCGCCAAAAATACTGAACTTAAACAGTTAAACATTACATTAATGTACTCAAGCAAGAATCGTTACAATTACGGTGATGATGAATCCGAATTAGTGATCGACACAGAACCGAAAAGAGTAGCAATAGAATCATTCATTCGATTAATGCTAGCCAGTACGTCAGAAGACATTACTGTAACTGTCACTATGCGTGAAATAGACAAGACTAAACCCTTCCCTAAGCTAGACGCCCAACCCGATCTAACGCTCCACAGCGCTTGCCCAAAAGGGCGTGATCAGGCTGTCTTTAATCAGCATTCAATAGACATACATAACGCCTATCCAAGCGCAGTCAATGTAACGACAGTTAACGGTTATGAATTGTGTGCAGAGTGGGTATACGACCCATCAGGAAACCAACTAACACTTCTTAAGGACAGTGAGAACAACGCGCAAGAACTCCTCAAAGAAGCTCATGCACTCGATACAATTGACGACCGAAGAGAGGCGGCCAAAGCTGAGCCATCAGAATCTGATGATAAACAATGTACTGTCTATGTCGTTTACGATATTCCCGAGCTTTACTTTGGAGCCGCTACAACAGAAGGCGAGAGGGGATCAGAAAAAATACTTGAGGCTTTCTTTAATGGGGAGCAAGACGAAAGCATTAAAACATTTTTTGAGAACTGTTTTAATGATAGCTCTAGGAAGCAAGTTCCAGCATTTACAAACCTAAGTGGCGCGATAGAATATTCCCGAACAATGACCTGTATTAAATCCAAATCCACCTCTCTTTTTTCTAAGAAAACAGAAAGACGCCGCCCACTCGTTTTTAAAGCAAGTATCGCCGAAAGTGCTTTATCGAGCGCAAGAGAAGATTTCGAAGCCCCAGAATTTCTTGGTCCTCATCCATGTGTGCCCGTAGAGATGAGTGTTTTAAAACCTACTGTGATCTATGAACCATCCTCCCAGGAAAGGCAAAGCGAAGGCATTTCTGTCTCTCAAGAAACTGCGCAGGCAATGGGACCTCTTCTTCCTTTGCTTACGCTTACTTCGGCTGAAGAAAAGGCAGCTGCGTGTAGTGTAGAGGAAATCAGCCCCTGAAACTTCGTCGCAAGGAACTTTAGTTTTTTGCGTAGGTCGGGTTCAAAGCGTAAGTAGAAATCTCGCCTTTTAGAATATTTCCGATGGTGGAATTTTTCGCTGCGCTCAAGAACCCACCCTACATATTTCTTTTGATCAAGCGCTTTCTGCGTAGGGTGGCTTCTTTTGCGAAGCAAAAAATGCCACCATCGGGAACATCCCCAAGGCATTGTGCCAGACTTGGCAAGATATCAAATCAAGCTTCTGACGCCAACAAATGAACCGTGCGAAACGTAACGGACATACGAAATCGTTTAACTTTACTAACACCATGATAAAAAGGACGTCTGCGAAATCTGTCGCAAATAAGGTATGTTAACCCTTGTTTTTCATCGAGCTCAAATAACAACCTGCCTTTCACAGGATAAGTATCGCTGTCTGATTCAAGCAAATAAAACCGGCCCTCTTCATCGACCTCTAAAATAACACCGATAATTCTGTCGCCAAAATAAAAATTTGCTGGCTTTTGAATTGTGTTATCGCTAAATTGATCACCTGAAGCCACATCTGTATGCGCCTCCAATTGATAACCCGGCTTAAAAAGCGAAATAATAATATTTTTATAATCTTGAGCTTCACCCAAACAGTGTTGATTTCCAAAGGCATCAATACAAGCTTGACATAAGGTTTGAATATAATCAGGAATAAGCGTGAAAGTTTGATTGTTTTCTTCAAGTGAAAAGTAATCATAGCCATATAAAACTGTTTCACGCAGAGTTGAAGCAGTATCTTGAAAATGCTGGTTTGTATGCTTCTGCTCAGAGTGAAATTTTTGAAGTGTTTCTCGAATAAGCTCTAAATTTAAAATGGCTGTTGGTATCACGTTTTCTCCCTCCCTCATAAACACCGCTAAACAAGGTATCATGCATAAGGTTGCTGCTCAAACAAGAAAACCTACTGCGGTATTCTTATTAACTAGCTAGCAAGTAAACTCAAGATATTCAGCCTCAGAGGGGAGCGACTCTCCCATTGCCTCGAGCCTCTCTTTATAAGCAGCAAGCGCATAATGCATTTCTTCAAGCGTAGATATCCCCTGATCAAGCTGCCTTCTTGCCTTAACGCTCTCTTCATCCACATCCTTTTCTTGCCGCATTTGAACGACCAATTCTCTTTCAAGCGTCAGAATCTCTTTAAAAAACTTAATATAACTTCCTTTAAAGCTTTCACACTTTCTTTCTTTCGCTTCATCAGCTCTCACCTCATTTTCAGCAAGACTCAATGCTTTTCCCAAAGATGACTTTGCAAAAAAACCAAACTTCGCTGCTGTTTTTGAGCTCATTGCTTTATCTACAAAATCTACCTTTGGAGTTATAGTAAACGTTACTAGACGCGCACTTGTTGTTTCAGACTCAGGATCGAAGACGAGCTGATACTGCGCACTAAAATCCACAGCATTACATCCATCAACTCCTTCATAAACTTCAACCCCCTCTCTATTTCTTGCATTAGCATCCATAAAGCTTTTCATACCGCCCAAAATAGTAACCAGAACTCCATTCCCTTTATCTGTAATCTCTGCCTCAACCTTCCAACTAGGACCCCTCATGGAGATGTTTCTCTGATAATGCCGCGAAATTAAAATTGGAATAAATTGAAGGACCAGTGAAACAATATAGCGATGGTTATTAATGAAAGGTGCATCTTGTGAAAAACAATACTTCAAGGCAAAAATAAGCTCTTCAGGGAGCTTAGGATTTTTAGCTGTAATAAGGGCATCAATATTTTTCAAACCTCTCCCTTTATCCGCATCATAGGCTGTTTGAAGTTGAACTCTTTGCTCTGGTTCATTTAGCGAAGCTTCGGTTGGTAGCTCGCACCCTTTAAATAAAGTCAGCGCTGCATCAATGAAGTCAAGACGCCCCCACTTTTCCTGCTCACCGGGAGCAGTCGGCTGATTTTTTCTTTTTTCAAACCAGTTCCACTCACTCCTAGAAAAGATCTCCTTCGTTAGAAAACTTGGAAGCAACAAGCGTTCAGAGGGCAGTGTTTTACCCTCAAAGCTAGCAAGACTCGAAAGAGCAGACTCCTCTGTAGAACTGCTGCTCTCAGAAGAAGCCGAACTATTGAGAGCATCAGCCACAAGAGGGGGTCTATAAGTTGTTTGAAGATAAGGTTTGCAATCCGCAAGAGTGCGCTCCGCTCCGCTTCCCTTTGTTTTAGCCATTTTAGTATCCTGTTTTTATTATTTTTTTAGATTAATTTTTGCGCATAATACACTGATTTCAAGTTTAATCAAGTGAATACAAGCGAAAATACAAAATGCACAGAGGGAGCGAAGCTTCTAAAAATTTTCATTTTTGGCAGAGTATGCCTTCCTTTGCGTAGGGCGGGTTCAAGGCGTGCGCGCACCCCCATTAAGATGTTTCCGATGGTGGGATTATTCGCTGCGCTCACGAACCCACCCTACACGGATCCAAAATAAAGGGGATGGATTCGTCGGGATTCTCGTCCGCCTTAGCAACGTCAATTTAAAAAAAAGCCCCAAGTGCAGCACGCTGCACTTGGGGCTTTTTTTTAAATTGGCGTCCCCAAGGGGATTCGAATACAATTTCGCTGATTTTAGCATAAAATCAAAGACAACAAATGACAGTGAAAGACGTTGAAAATCAAAGGGTTAGTTGATTTATCGAATATGGCACTATTGTCGTTTATTGTCTTTGGTTGTCGGTAAAAGTCCCCTCTCAGTCCCCTCCACAATAAAGATCAGCGACAGAAGAAGAAACAATACTCAAGCAAATGAAATTATAACAAAAGCGTGAGCTCTCAACCTTATTTGCAGATAATTAGCTTCAGAGAATATTGGCCTCACCCCTCGCTTCACCTAAACGAGCTTCAGCTGGCATATAGCCACCCCTTAATGCTTGATCATAAAGCTTTTTTGCGCGCTTTTCATCTTTAGTGGCGTTGTTGAATAAATAAATTCGCAAGCAAAAGCATCCTTGGCGTCTGATTTTTTAAGTTTCGTGAAGTTTTGTTTTTGATAAAAATTTCCGGAAGAATGACGGCTTGTTTTTCCGTTCTTTGTAAGATTCGTATAAAGAGAAAAACCAAACAAACAAGATGCCTACAATAATAAAAAAGGGTGAGGGAGACAAGCCAAAAATAGCAAAAGGTACGGCAAGTGGTTTAAAGGCTCCCCATAAGCTGACTTTTGCAAGACCGTAAGTAAATAGCCTTGTTTTTTCTGGCCGCGCTTCGGCTATATATTGATGGATTCTAATGAGACATTGAGCTGCTCGTCAATGAGCAGCATATGATTAGCAGGGACTTCTCGCCATTCGTTTGTGTAATCGGTTAATGGTTCGGACGCGATAATAACGGCGCCAGGTTTTTGGCTAGTGTCGTGCATGACCGTTTCGGCACTGTCGGTGTCGATATAATCACCCAGCGCGTAATGTAATGAGAGTGCCTCTTGGTCTGTGCTGGATACGTAGCGTGTAACAATCATTTGTTTACCATCGGTGATAGCGATATTAATTCGTGAAAAAGGATCGCCTGGTAGTGTTTTTTGTAGGGTGGTGATTTGGCTGATGGCCTCGCGTACAGCCTGCGCTATATCGCTTAATTGAAATGTTTTTTTCTCTTGATATAAGATATCCATGACAAGCGCAAAGAAATGTTCGGAGTCAGTTTCACCTTTGATAAGTTCAAATTTTTCGTCGCTAAGTTGGCCGAGCGTTTTTCGTTTGATTTTTTCAAAATCTCGAATTGTCCCGTTGTGAACAAATAAAAAATCCTCGTAAGCAAAGGGGTGACAATTGAAAGTATTGACGTCACCAACGGTTGAGGCGCGAACATGCCCCATAAAGCATTTAGAACGAATTTTTGAGGCAATATGGCGGAGGTTATGATCATTCCAAGCTGGTTGAATAGACTTAAATACCCCTGGCTTATTATCGATGGCATGGTCATACCAGCCAATGCCGAAGCCGTCGGCATTTAACCCTGGATTACCGCCACGTGTTTTACGGCTTTGATTGATGAGCGAGTTTTCAGGTTTATCGAGCACTTCATTAAGAATGACAGGCTTTTTACCCAAGTAAGCAACAAATCGGCACATGGCGATATCTCCTTTTAATTTAGTTGTATTTGGCCGCTAACTCTAACAATAATATAGTCTAAGATCTGCTCCGCAACATGCTCACCAACAACTTTTTCTAGGCCTTTAAAGCCAGGCGCTGAATTAGCTTCACAGATTTTATAGCCACCGTCATCAAATAATAAGTCAACGCCGGCGATGTCCAGGTTAACCAGCCTAGCCGTTTCGGTAGCTAGCCATTCAATTTCTGGCGTAAGTTCAAATGGTTCAACACTACCGCCTCGGGAGAAGTTGGCTTTAAAGCTGGTCTTAGATGACCGCATCATACAACCAATAACGCGGCCACCTAATACGAATACGCGTAAGTCTTTGCCGCGACTGCTGGCAATGAATTCTTGTAAAATAATATTAGCGCGAGAATTGTTGCTGTATATGAGCTCAAGAATGTCTTTAAATTTTTCTTCGCATTCACAGAGATAGATGCCAGCACCTTCGGTGCCTATGATGTTTTTAATAATCAGGGGGAAGCCGATTTCACGCTTAACAACCTCAAGGTCAAAGGGGAATTTGACCAGCATGGTTTTTGGGGTAGGGAGATTACTTTCTGCAAAAATCTGATGCATTTGTAGCTTGTCTTTCACCATCTCTACGGTTGCTGCGCCATTGCATGAGTAGACGCCCAGTCGTTCAAGATGACGAATCACTGCAAGACCAAAATAAGCTGTATTGGAGCCCATCCGGGGGATAATAAAGTCAGGTAGCGGCGTTGCTTGTCCGTCGACTAAAATACTTTTACGATCATCGCGCGAAACAATCAGTTCAAACTGCTCAGGGCTATAGACTTCTAAGTCTATGCCTTTTGTTTTAGCTGCCTCAAGTAGGCGACCAACACCGTGGTCGTCGTCACCTAGTTCATCGCGTCTTTTTCGATATAAAATCCAGCCTCTCATTTATCGTCTCCTGTAGATATGTTGTTAATAAGCATAGGCTCAGTTCAATAAAATACATCATCATAGTAGGTGCGCGTGGGTTCGCTGCCTAGATGGTCTAGATCATCTAATTCATCATTAAGATCTTCAGTGTCAGTAGCTTGGTTTTCACGCTGGTCATCAGGATTATGGTTCATCGTTTAAATCTCCACGGGCCGATTGAGGCATATAAAAACCTGTCCGTTTAAGGGCTGAGCATTTATACACTAAGAATCTTAAATCACAAACGTATTTTTAACGTAATCAGATAAAAAATCTGGCGTTAAAAAGTGATTGCTTAGTAGCGTTGATCGCCCTGTTTATCATGTTGATTAATAAACTGTTTTGTCGACTTTTTTGTGGAGGTGGCGGAGGTGTGTGCTCGACGCGGGACTCCTTGTCTGGAGTGGTCTTTTAAGACCTATATCTAGTGGATAAAAAAATATGATGCGAGATGCGATTTTTTTCTATTCAGACTTTGGTTTTTGCTGTATATATTCATCGGATTTTTGCTCGATGTGTTTTATTATTTAGTTTTCCAGCTTGGAAATAGGGATAGCGTAATGAAAGATAATGATTTTAATACCCCAGAGGATAATGATATTGAGGAGAATTGTGATGTTGATACAGCAGCTGATAAGTTTTTTGATGTCCCGGGCCCTGTGTCTCTTGAAAAGCCTCACGAGAAACGCCGGCGCATTGAATTGGTTTTGGAGCGCAAGCGATTAAGAGACGAGTTGGGGGGCTTCGATGAGGCGCAATGGGCGCAGGATTTTGATAATGATTAAAGGCAGTGTGATTGTTGCAGGAGTTAATAATGCCAATGAGTAACGAGAAAAAAACATCTGTTCTGCGCTCACTAAGAAAGTGGACGCCTTCGCCTTGGATAATGTGCGCGATAACCCGAGTGAAGACGAGTTGCCAGTAGCAACATCAGTACGAATTTACAGCAAACCTTTACTGCTTTAGGCGAGCAATGCATATCCTGTTCAGCTACTAGCTAGGGTCTACACCCTTTGCGGATGATGGGTTTTCATTTTGATTCAATTCATCTACAGGGATGTCAAGCTGGACAGCAAGTTCCTCAGGGTTAACAGAAGTACCCGGCAGGCTGTTAATGAAGTGCCTCTGTTTCTTGGGGTCCATCGGTTCTCGTTTATAAACACGCCATATAGCATAAAGAAGCAGTGCTGCGCTAAGCATTGCGATAGTCATGAATAGGCCGTATGGCCCAATAAACTTCATCATAAAGGTAGCTATTAATGGGCCTAATACTGATCCAACCCCGTAAGCTAATGTCAGCACTCCAATAGCTGAAATGATTGCACCTTTTTTCATATAATCTGTTGTGTGGCTCATTGCTAGTGGATAGAGGGTAAACGTGCTCCCACCTAATAAAAAAAGCAAAAGCAAAAGAATTGAAAAATAATGATGGAAAAATATAATAGCTGTCGCCAATACAAGTGATGAAAGGCACATGAAAAGAATAACTTTTCGACGATCAACCATATCAGACCATTTGCCAATAGGGACTTGCAGTAATGCTCCACCTAAAATAGTGACTCCCATGGCGTAGGCGATTTTATTGTGATCTAAGCCAACAAGAGATAAGAAATAAGGCTGTATGGTATAAATGACAGCTAGAATCATGCCTGAAATAAAGGATAACCAGATCCCTAGAGGTGCCTGACGAAATACTTTTCTTGGTGAGAGAAGTTCAGGCTGGTCAATGGAGGGCGCCTGGGTTCTTGTTTGACTCAATGGTACAATCGAGAAAGTTGAAAGGATGGCAATTAAGCAAAAGGCTTGTAGGGAGGTGGAAAAATGGAGCTTCAGGAATAACTGACTAAAAGACTGAGCCAAATAATAAATAAGTAAATATAAGGCTAGCGCCCAACCTTTGCTATCATCGCCACCAGCGGTGGCTACCCAGCTTTCAATTAATATGAAAAGACCAGCAAGTCCATAACCGTAGATTAGTCGCATACCACCCCAGATCCAGATGTTACCCCACATACCTTGGATTAAAGTAGCAACAGATATCATCGCGGCAAAAGTAGCATAAGCACGAATATGCCCAACACGATTGATTAGGGTAGGGGTGAAATAGGACCCTAGTGCAATGCCAATAAAATAGAAAGAAGAGATAGCTCCCACAACAGCAACAGACATCGCCCCGTGCTTTAATGTGAGAGTAGTAAGGGTTGTTAGGAAACCATTTCCCAGGGTGAGGATAACCATGCTTAATGTTGGGATAAAAAGAGCTAGCATGAGCGCGCGCTTGGTATTCATAAATGAGGTACCCCTGATACCATGAAAATGAGCGCGATTGTACGAGCTATCCTCAGGTATAGTCAATCAAATTTTAATCTAAATAACAGCATTATATGCTCACAGGTACTAGCCAAGATTTGATCTGGCAATTCCCGGTTTTTCGGAAGTGACTGTCAGGTTAAATTTAAACTATAAACGCAAACGATCAAACAACAGCATCTTGACCTTTCCTAGATATTCCCCTTCTTAAAATGAGATGGCATCAACGCTTCAAATTGCTCTTTCAACAAACCATCTAAACAGAAAATACAATCATGAAAACAGGCAGATAGCCTTTTATTCTTTTTGATTGCGGGTGCTGAAAAAAGCTATCCAACCTTTTCATTCTTTGCTGTACTTTCAACACCTGATAAATACACAGACCAATCATTTTTAGTCTGATAACCAGCTATTGAACTATGGTCGGGAATCCATCGCCCGTAGGTTCTCATCACCATTTCTGTATTAACATGACCAAGCTGCTTAGACACCCACATCATATTTTCGCCATTAGATAATAAAGTTGATGCGTAAGTGTGGCGCGTTTGATACGGATTACGATAGCGAACCTTTGCTTGACGTAACACAGAAATCCAACGTTCACGTATTTGCCACGGCCAGATCCAAGGCTCGTTAGTTAGCGAATCATGAAAAATTCTCTTACCTGTTAAAAACGTATGAGCTTTCTGTGCATTTAGCGCATCTAATGCCGGCGGAAGAAGAAAGACTTCTCGCGTACTCGATAACGTTTTTGTTTCATCTTCTTCAACACCCTCAACAACTGTACGACTAATCCGCACCTTCTTGTGAATCCAATCAATATCACCCCATTCAAGCGCAATTAACTCAGAAGTTCGCAAACCTGAAAAAAAAGCAAATTGGAATAAGTTCTTTAGCTGCCCTGTAGCCTTATGCAAGATAGCTTGCACTTCCTCTCTTGACATAGGATCTACTACATATTTACTTTTTCTTGTCTTTCTATCCAACAACTTGTTTAAAAAAATATGGTCTAATGGATTCTTATCGATAATTTCATCTGCAATAGCGGTTATGATAATAGCACGCAAGGGCAAAAGAATATTACGGACCGTTTTTGTTGTCAGTTTCAAACCCTTTATCCAGTGCCTAAGCATGGCAGGTGTCAAATCACTAACAGGCAGCTTGCCAAACATCGGAATAAGGTGTTTATCAACTTTTCTTTTATAGCCTAGATAAGTGCTGTTTCTCAAAGATCGTTTAACTTCATCTAAGTATTCCTCAAGTAGTTCACAAATGTTTGTATTGTTTGTATGACAAAACATAGCGGCCTTCTTTGAGTTAGGAAAGTATTCTTTATAGTTAAACTCACCTCGATCAATTGCCATAAGGATCTCTATACGCTTTCGATCTGCATATTTAATATTGGCGGGTGTTGGCTCTAGATTAATAACTTCACGACACCTGACTCCTTTATAAAGAAAAAAAATGCGGAGGGTTTTCTTTCCTGACGCCCAATAGCGTACTTCAACCCCTCGCGGACATTTTAACTTTGTATTTTTATTTGATTCTCCACCCATCTTTCGACTTCCTCAGTATTAACCCATAAATTACCATCCGGAGCTACACGACAATGTATGTCATTTAGCCAAGAACCCTTCCGACGTTTAGCGTGAACCGCGTTAGTCGTATCACCGGATAATTCACAATATTTCTTTAATTTGATCCACTTCATGTAAGAGTCCTCCTACGTCATAACTCTCCCCAGGCTAAATATCCAGTCCTTTTGAGTCTTTTCTGCTCACCATGAGCAAAATAAGTCCTTTTTGGACAAAATGCTGAGAAAAAGTGTTAATTGGTTAATTAAGCACCTGAAAAGCACTTAACATTGGCTTGTTGTTTGCTGCCACTAGATTGCTTACCTTAGGTGTGGCATTAGGCTTCAGATAGTACAAGCGCTCTTCTACATGAGTACCTGGATTCATGCGCGGATCATCGCGTGACATGCTGTTGTAACGCCTAAGCGCTTGCGTACTAACCGATACCTCACCATATTCTTGAAATAACGGCATCAAGGTGTCATGCGGTATAATACTGTCGCTGCTATAACTCATAAGTAAATGGCGATAGCGACCACTTGCTACAATACGCTCAAGTGCGTTAAAGGCTTCACGTTTGCTACTTAATGATGAATGCAAGCTTTTCGTTTCACGTTTTCCGGAAATGCCGCTAAGCGCTGGAAAATCCCAACGTGCAATGGTTTCCAATAAATGATATGAAGCGGCATACTGGGTTGTCGTGTACGGTGGATCAAGATATAAAATATCCACAACATCAAGCTTATCAAGGAGGTTGATACTGTTTTCACAGTAGACCTCATGTTCATAAGCACTTGCTGTTATTTCAGGAACTTTTAATTGTATTTGTTGCAAGGCTTTGCGTGAATAATGCTTTAAAAAACTGCTCATCGTCGCCGTTGTGTTAGCACAGCGTGAAGCTTCATTCAATAAGGCATAAAGTAAAATATAAAACTCATCGTCATTGATTAATTTAAGCTGTTGCCAAACTTCAATGGTTTCTCGAATAACATCAATTTTCTTAGCATTGCTGTCAGTGTAATAACATCGTGTGACAGATTGCTTTTGAGTGCCACCAACTGTGTAGTGCCTATAAATAAAGCCTTTAATGCCGTTAAGTTGGTTTAAATAATCAATAACAGCTTGGGCATAGCCGCCCTGGTTAACGCTTTTTAAACTTAAGTGTTTTGCAACTTGCTTAAAGCTAGGCATTTGATTGATACGAATTTTAACTTGCTGCAGGACATAAGCCGTGTAAAGCAAGTCGCTGGAAATGATTTTAAACCCTTGCTGTTTAAAATAATGACCTACGGTTGCTGTACCGGCGAACAAATCGCAAAAAGTGTTAGCTTCAATGTTATTTTGAATAATCATATTATGAATGAACGGTAATAATCGCCGTTTACAACCAACGTAACGCATACATTGCTCCTATAATTTTTGTTATTAAAAAAATAAAGACGCAGTTGTTAAAAACAACTTGCGTCTTTGGCACTGATTAGAAAAATGTAAAACAACTGAATACTGTTTTACTCATTTTAGTCATTAACAAAAGAATTGATCATCTTTTTATAGCCGACTAATCCGTTGATGCTCATTGAGCCAAGTAATCAACTCCATTTCATCTCGTTCACTTTTACGGTGTAACAAGCGTTGTTGAATTTGATCAATTTTGGTTTTAATTTCTGATATCGTCATATACGGATCACGAGCCAATTTCAGAGCTGATGGGCTTAGATTATAAAATCGTTCATACTCTAAAATGCTTTTTGATAAGAAATCATCATATTTACTGAGAAATTCGGCATAGTGGCCTCTGAAAAAAACTTTATACTTAGAGTTTTTTTCCAGGTCAGCCAATTTTGTTGCCGTAATTTCTCCATTCATATCAATATAATAACGAAATAGAAGAAAATCACCGTCTATGTCAGCAGACCAGTCACGAGTTAAGTTCTCAACTGGTTCATCCGAATTAGCTTCAGCAAAGGCCGATGCCAAATCAATAGTATGGTTCTGTTGAATTTGATAGTGCATATTCCAAAAATAGCTCGCGGCTTCAATAGGAGCACCAAGCTTTCTTGCTTCGAAATACTTATTAGACTCATTTTCATATTGACGTTTAAAACAAAAAACTGCTTCACTTGTTGTCATAAAATATCTCCTTAAGTTAAAAAGCCAGGGAGAAAACCGCAAAAAGCGATTTCACCCTTGGCGGTTAAGTAAAAAATAGCGTAAGTTAGTAGCACTGATCACAAGATTCCATGTTCAGAAAAACTGTAAACCGCGTTATTCCCTACGATTAAATGATCAATCACATTAACGTCAATCAAAACAAAAGCTGATTGTATTCTAGAGGTTAGTTCTCTATCTTGATGACTCGGCTCACAAAGTCCCGAGGGGTGATTGTGAACTAACATGATTGACGAGGCGTTAAGTTCAAGCGCACGTTTTGCGATGCTTCTCGGATAAACGGTTGACTCGCAAATAGTGCCTGAAAAAAGTTTTTCAAAGCTGATCAATCTAAAACGACTGTCCAAAAATACCACACAGAAAATCTCTGACTCTTCAGCAGCTAACGCCAAGAATACGTATTCTTTAACGAGCGTTGAACTGTTTAAGACGACTGAAGATTTCTTCAATTGATGCGTGAGCATTGATTTAGCGGCCGAAATAATCTCGCTTGTGGTTACTTTCTCTTGCACAATAAACGTATGGGGTTCACACGCGATAAAGGCAGAGGGAAGATTAACAAGTGTATGATTATCTTCTTCTTGATCAGTGGGTAATTTTTTCATAATGTAAGTCTCCTTTGGTTGATTTGGCCAAAGGAAAAATCGCCAAGGGCAAATTTTGCCCTTGGCGATTAAATAGAGTAGTTAAAAAACGCTGATCCTTCGTCATGGATAGACACACCGGCTGCGGGATGCAGAGATCAACGTCTTGAGTAGTTAATATTCTCTTTATTGTGAGTAGTAAAAGTTATTCTTATCAGTAGTTAGTTAAAAAAAGTAAAGCCCTTACCTAACGGTAACGACCTCACTTTAAGGGTGGCAGTAAATTCATGGAATTGTTTGCCAAATATGTCAGTTTTCTAAATTAACTTTTGAGGGTTAACCTGTGTATTGAAACACCTAGAAAATGACACATGAAAAAGATCACTGAATACATCATCTAACGCTTCGCGTTGTGATGCATTGCAGTGATCATAAAGACGTGCAAGCTTATTGTTTAAATCGGCTTGCACCTCATGAGCGCTTTCCATCACTTCATGGAAAAGCACATCAAAGATATACTTAACACCATAGGATTCATTCATTGTGATTACTTCCTTTAGATGAATGTTTAGAAAGATGTTTGATCGCAGGCCACACAACATCACAAGCCATCGACACGACTTGTTGTTTGACAGGCAATGCCGTTAAATCCTTAAGTAACCGCTTTGCTTGTTCTTCAACACGTTGTGTTTTTTGACGTTTGACTTCATTTTCATGACGTCGTTTAGCTTCTTGTGAAGCTTTGATCAAATGATCCAATTGACTGGAATCAAGCATCACGCTGACAAGTTCATTGTCAGCAATCATGACGCTTGGTTTTTCATCATAGATAATCCCATCATTAAAAATGATGGATAATTTAGCTTGAATTACACTCATGCTAGGCTCTCCTTTATTTAAAAAATAAAACAGGAGAACTAATCCTCAAAACAGGAGGTGTTCTCCCATATTGGGTCGTTAACTGAAAAATTAAAGATAGTGATCGTTTAGCATTTGTCTGAGTTGCGTTAATAACGCAGGTCTCAATTGAGCCATTTGACAATAGTATTTGTGAAATGCGCGATAGTGACTCATAAAATCACTCGACATATCCGAATACATCATCGCCATATCTTGCTCATAGTTAGCTTCATCGGAGGCCATTGAAATAATGGTATCTTCCGTCATGCCAACTTCCAGTGCTAGCAGTAGCCATTCGATGTCTTCTGCACTCATCACCGCCCACGCCACGCTATTTTTACCGTCAAAACGTAACTGGCTTTTCAATGTTGCATTGTTAAGCCAATCGCTGATATAGCGAATATGGTAATCACGTAAATCAGCAAAAAAAGAATGCCGTTTTGTCTTACTTAGTTGTTCAGTTAAAAAATAGAGCGCCATCTCTAAAGCTTTCACTTCATGGTAGTTCAGTGAAAGATAGCCAATAGCGCCCGTCATAGGGTAATAACTTTTCGTTGATAATCGTATAGCAACTTGGTTCATCATAGGATCCTCAATCAGTCAAAAAAAAAGCCCTAACAATCCAAAGATGATTAGGGCTTGAAAATAGCGGCATTAAAAAAATAATGAAGAAAAAGCTTAGTGCTTATTACCCCATCCTTTTTCTTCTTGCTGCTTATCCGATGTTTTAGTGTCTTTTTTTTCTGCTTTATGCAAGAGCTCAATAGCCTCAGCATTCGCAGAAACATAAAGGACTTCTGCATCTGTTTTCTTGCTAATACCTTTAGAAAAATTAACGCGACTAAAATGTACGCGAACGTAATCATTAAGGTCGTAATCTTCCAATTCCTCAAAAGCTTCTTGGGGGAAAATAGCATTAACAATTTGTGACGATTGATCGTCGCTTTTAGTGTCACCATCAGCAACCAAAAAAATCATCATGTCCATATAAGCATCACCATTCTTACGTTCCTTTCGGGTGATTTTGCCAATATTGCCACGAAGGCCTTTTTCAGTGCTTAGTGAAAAGTATGTAAAGTTATTCATAGTCGTTCTCCTTAAAAGATAAAAAATCCCAAAAAAGAACGACAGATCAATCCCAAAAAAGGAAAAATCATCATTCCCTTTTCGGGTAGTAAAAAATCGTTATCGGGTGATAACGACAGATAAAGAGTTAATCATGAAAATCATCATTAACCTAAGGTTGATACTGTGTTGCCGAAACAATACAGATTAGCTTTCATACCACGCTAACTCGTCGAAAAATTTTAGGTCGCTTGCGATAACGACACGGTAGAATCGTTAATCCTGATTGTCAGTTTTGTTGACTATCTCCTCTTTAGGTATGTTTGCTGTTTGAATAGCAGGTGCGAATGGTGAGCGTAGTGTTTTAGCTAAAACACTCTCAGGCAATGTCCCTAAAACTTCTTGTGCACGCTTAGCTAAAGCATTGTCTGCTTCAACATCGGCCCGCGTAATCTCGAAAGATTGATATTTAAATGGCAATTTGAATAAGATCACTATTTTATTCAACCATTCATCGCGAATCGTCTCATGTGATTTCTCTAACAACACTCCTATACGGTTTGCAGTCAGCACTGTTCGTATCAGCTTATCAAAGTCTGCAATTACACTCGCCCCTAAATATCCGTACTGTGTGCGAAACCATAATGATTTCACCACGGGCTTTTCGGAAGTAAAAGGCTGTAAAGCTAAGTTCGATTCTCCTTGGGTCATTTGAGCTTGGTAATCTTGAATCGTGGCTGCCAATTGATTACGCAGCCTTACAATGCCATCGTACACTTTTAATAAATACCAATCGGCATAGGGATCATCTTTTTCAGCTGCGCTCCAAATGTGTGTCATACGTCCGCCAAATTGCAGTAAACTCACCGCATCTTTGGTGCTATAACCTGCAAAGACTTGCTGTGCATCGGCGGTATGTAATTCAAAGGGAATTGAACCAGAGAGTCGGCCAGGCCGTTTTGATATAAACCGCTTTTTTTTAGGTTTTGTTTGTTGTTGAGTCGATGGTTGTGCTTGCACTTCAGTGATGGGTTTATCCATTTTCTTTTCTTTCTCTACCTTTTCTTTCTCTACCTTTTCTTTTTCTTTAAGTTGTATTTTATTATCAATCACGTCTTCTTCTTTTGTCTTAGTCATAAGTCTTGCCTCGCTTTAAAATAAATGGATAGTGTGAACGTAATGCGAATTTAAGCATTACCCATAGGATCAATCGTTAAATCCTGATGAACAGGCAGTGTCGTCTTAGCGTCGAGTAGTGCCTCGGGTTTAATCAGAAGGCCAGAGAGTAGATGGCGATTTTCCCACCTGCCAAGACAGTACGTATGGATGCGGGAGTTTTGTGCATTACGCACTAACGCATCATGCTTTTTAATCGCTTTAGTTAACATCATCCGTTGATCAAGTACCGTTGAACTAGTTTCTATACCCAGTAAGCTTGCTTGCTGTTTAAGAAACTGATCAATGATTCCTGGAAGACAAATTAAAAGTCCTTCTTTAACCCTATGTACCACACTTTCATTTTGATTGACTTCCATGCCATACTCCGTCAGTGATTCTTTTAACCACTGCCAAAAATCAATTGCTTTGAATACAGGCAATACCTGTGTTGCTTCTTCTAAAAGCGTTTCTTTAGGATTGTTTTCTAACTTAGAAACTTTATCGTTCTTGCTGGATAAGCAGGATAAATCGATTTCTTGAATTACAGCATCCTCTGGCAACTCAAAAGTTTGCTTGAGTGTGTTAGATTTTGATTCCAGTGGTACGTTAACTGTCGGTGTTGGTTTGATGCTATAGACTATCTCAGTTTCTTCTATGGCTTGAATCGCTTCGTCCTGACCAACTATTTGTACAAATACATTCTTCTTCTCATCACCTTTTAAAAAACGTTCCCACAGAGTAAACAATGTATGATTACGGTGTAACCAAGCGAAACTTTCTTGCGGCAATAGCGCTTTAGTAACAGCTAAACGAGCAGGCTTATCAACAGATTTCAGCAAAGTTGCTGAAAACACTGCAAATGTCCATTCTTCTCTTTCTCTAAACGATGTTTCGCTATCTGAGCCTAGTGGTAATAAATAACCACGTCGTCGTTTGAGCGCTAAAATCGTATTATTCAATAAATCGATTAAAGCAGTATCATCGACAGGTTGATTGGGCGATTGAAAATAATCTGAAAATCGCTCAATCGTTTTAACATACAAGGATTGAAAATCGGTTTGTGTTACACCTGTTAACTTTTGTATTTCGTTAATACGTTTCTGTATGGCTAAATGACTAAGATTGTCTTCTTGCTTTTCATGATTTTGTTTTCTTAACCACTTGAACATTAGCTTCATCACCTAATTGTTGGACAATAGCAGAAAGTAATGTGTAGGGTTGCTCGCCTCGCAACACAATTGGCTGTCCTTTATTTTTTTCAGATTTAAAAACAAAGATGGGGAAATAAATTTCACCGTTGGCCGCATACTTTCCTGCAAATGTAATATTTTGTTGTAATTTTTTCTGAATAGAAGCTTGCCCAGCATCTTTAAAAAGTACCTGTGTGTTTAACCCTAGTTGAGAAGTGATATTCTCTGCGTTTGTTACGGTGGGTGTACTGGGTAAGCTCATAAGTGCTTGATGTACAGCTCCCCATTGACCTTGCTTTTTTGCGGCGAGCGCAATACTTGCGATACCACGAGAGGCCGATGTCAATAAAGGTGTTGCTCGATGAACAATTCTCAACTGTGGATGCTCCGCTTCTAAATGATCAATCACAGCTTCCATTCGTCGGCAGTGTGGACACTCATAATCATAGTATTCAACGAGAGTTACACGGCCTTTAGGATTGCCTGTTATCGGTGCTGAAAAACTTATTTTCGTACACAGCAACAAGGCCATACTACCTAATAATAGTAAGCTATATTTTTTCATCCTATTGCCTTCGTGGTTGGTTAGAGACTTGGCTTCTCGTTCTTTTCCCAGGTGGTGAAATCACAACCAGGGTATTTCCCGCATCCCCAAAAGTATTTACCTTTTTTACTTTTTAATTGTCGTAAAGATGATTGACATTTTGGGCATAGATAGACTTTGCCATTATGCGTATTGGATTGTAGTTGCAAGATAGCCGCTTGTTTTTTTGTCTCTTCACTTTGTAGTTGCACCAACATCTCCTTTAAAAGCGTGACTTGTGCTGCAACAAAGGTATTAAAATCACTGTGTCCTTTAACAATGTCTTCAAGTCTTTCTTCCCATTGCGCTGTGAGTAGCGGGTTCTTAATTGCTTCCGGCACTAAATCAATAAGTGCGCGGCCTTTGTCTGTCGAGATCACTTGTTTGGTCTTACGCTGTAAGTAAGCACGCTTAAATAACGTTTCTAAAATATTGGCGCGTGTGGCTTCTGTACCAATGCCGCTACTGTCTTTTAATATTTTCTTTAAAGCTTCATCTTCAACAAATTTACCCACGGTTTTCATGGCATCAATGAGCGTGCCTTCTGTAAATCGTGCAAGTGGTTTTGTTTGTTTATTCTCAACGGTTGTTTCTTGATTCTCAACCGCTTGACCTTTGCTTAACGTCGGTATCGTTCTGTTATCTTCTTTTTTTTCATCTTCTTCCCTTTCATCATTCGCCATACGTTTAAACGCTTGCTTCCAGCCTGGCTTAATAAGTGTATTGCCTGTTGCTGTAAAAATCTCTCCTGCGCAAGCGACTTCAACTTGATGTTGTTGGTATTCATAGTCACCAAGAAATTGTGCCAAATATTGACGGCGAATCAAATCGTAAACATTCAATTCTTCTTGTGACATTCTGCCAATGTCCACTTGCTCGTTCATGGTAGGAATAATGCTGTGATGAGCTGTGATCTTTTTGTTGTTCCATACCGACGATTGAAACTGCACATCACACAAGGCCACCAATGTTTTTATCTCATGATCGGCTTGTGACAATGCGGAAAATACTTGATTCACTTCTTCCAATTGTTCGACGGGCAAATAACCGCAATCTGTTCTAGGATAGCTTGTCGCTTTATGCGTTTCGTAAAGTGATTGGGCTAATTCTAAAACTTGTTTTGCTGAATAACCAAATAGTGCAGAGGCTTTTTTCTGTAAGTCAGATAAGGCAAAACACAGGGGCGATTTTTGTTTTTTAATTTTTTCTTTAAAGCTTTTGATTGTACCAGGTTCATCATCGACTTTAGCTGCAACATTTTCCACAGCATGTTTATTTAAACAATGTCCGCTTTCATCTTGTAAATTCTCGGGGACTTGCCATGTTGTCCAGAATGCTGTTAGTTGATCGCTTGAAAACAAGGTTTTTAAGATAAAGTAATCTTTAGGGATAAAGTTCTCAATAGAACGATCTCTATCAACGACTAATCTTAATGTAGGTGTTTGCACACGGCCAATGGATAAAACACCATTTACACCGTATAAAGCGCTTGCTGCCATTGTTAAATTTAGGCCAAGTAAATAATCTGAAGCGGCGCGGCTTTTTTCAGCCTCATATAACATTATAGTTTCATCACCTGATTTTAATGTGTTTAGTGCTTTTTGAATGGAAACATCATCCAACGCTGATAACCATAATCTTTCTATCTTTCCTTGGTAATGACAATAATCTAAAATCTCTCTAATAATCGCTTCTCCGGCTCGATCGGGATCTCCGGCCACAACCACATGCTGAGTATTTTTTAAAAGTTTTTTGATAGTGTTAAATTGTTTTTTTGTTCTTGGTGTGATTAGCATTTTCCAGGTATCAGGAATTACAGGGAGCTTTTCAATGCGCCATGGTCTAAGGTCGGACTTGTAATATTCTGGTGGCGCTAATTCTAAAAGATGCCCCACACACCAGGTAACTTGATAACCGTTACCTTCAAGGTATCCGTCTTTGCGCTCAGTTGCTTTTAAATTACGAGCAATGTCGCGTGCTTGTGCGGGTTTTTCACAAATGTATAAAATCATAATGACCTCGTTAATGGTTTTGAAAAAAGAGAGCTGGGGGCTAGTACGGATAACAAAGGTTTAAAGCCAGAGAAACAAATGCCCCAGTAAGTTATAAACAAAAAAAACTTCAATAATGGCAAATAATCCTAAGAGCTTAAGCCGTTGATTAGACAGGTAAATGATAATTTCTGGTTGCCAACGTTGGCGGATACCCATATATCCGATAAAATAGGGCCACATTGCTAATACGAATAAGTAGAGTCCGTAACGCCAAAGCATCAATGCCCAATGATGTTGAATAAGGACTTGCGATCCCTGAGATGCAGAGCTATGCTCCAGGAAGACATGACCGAAGAATAATAAGCCTAAACAAGCCACCATGGTAATGCCGAGTATTTTTAAGAGTGTTGACATAGTTGATACCTTTATTGTTTTAGGAGTCATAAGATGAGCCCTGTTGAATGGTTACATTTCATTACCCCCTTCATCGTGATAACGATAATTATCTCTCTTATTGCTTGTGTGCCAGTAACCCGTGCATGGCGACAACAATTACAGTTACCTAAAAAACCACTGGCATTTAAGAAAGTTCTATTAGGTACTTTTGGTTTTATTGCATTAGGTTGGATGTTAGCTTGGGTAGCACCACATATTATGACACCGCTTGTTCGAGTGAATGTGATGGCAACTAGTCAACTTATTCTGACAATTGCTTTAGTTCTAGCAGGGCTCATTACACTTGTTCGTCTTTTTCAGCGAAATAATTTATTGTCTATATTGCTAATTGGTGCAAAACGTCATGCGCCGATAATTATCACCGTTTTTGCCTATCTCGCTAGCGGTCTATCAATACTTCTTATGAGATCATTTGCTGAAAGCAAAGGTGATGAAGATGATCCACATCTAACAGAAGCCGAAAAGGAACAACTCAAATCCTATATGAATTATCGTGGGGATTACTGCGATAAACATAAAAGCACTTGGTATTTCGATTAGTACTATTTTTTCAAGACCGAACCAATAACGTTCTTTAATGTAGACATAGCTATTTTACCCCCTTCTTGGCCCGCCGCGTCACTTGGCCCGCTCATTGTATTTACCGATGACATAATCGCACTACTAACTTTCAACCCCGCCCATGAAGCCAGAATTAAAAAAAGCATGGGCAATGCAATATACATCGTCCCTACAATAAAATGCACCATCGTAGCATCCAACCCACCACCACTACCTTGCAATAACTCATGCCACGAAGGAATGATTTTGCTAGGGTCAGTAGGATACAGAGCACCAATCAATTCATTATTAATGTAAGCTACTAAATGCCATAAATAACTCCAAAATGTAATTGAGAAAATAATCGTGCTACCTGTAATAATAAAATGTAAACGGTAGCTTGAAAAAGGAATCATAATCGCTAATAGCGCATAAATGGCAAGCAGTAATAAGGCTTGAATCACAGGTAGTGCATTAATCAACAAATACAATTTCGGATAATAGATAAATTGATGGCTTGCAATACCAAATTCTCCCGCAAGATGGACATACCAGTGCGAACCATTACCATCATTTAAGGATTCATAGCCCCTTGGAATATCGCCTGACTCTGACATACCTGGATCAAACGAATGTGTAATCAAGCTTCGAATACCTAAGTCTGCTAACACCTTCATATTCCCCATGTGACCTATGTCTTGTAGGAATGATGGAGGTAAAGCTTTCTCAAGTTTTGCATGTAAACCATTCTGAGGGTCGCTCCACCATATTTGGCAGCTCGGTTCTCCCCATTTGCTGTGATTGCTCATTTGACCTTCGTATTGATCGCGTGTTGGATCAAACAAAAAACCTGGGATGGGTGCTTGCGCTGAAAAAGAATCGTAAAACCCGGGCGTATGTAAAAAAGCTTGCGAGCCTAGCCAACCTAAATCATCTTTACCGTAGGTGGATTGCACTTGTTTAATTTGGCTTTGTTGACCACTGCTTAAATTGCCTGACATATACTTGCTGTAAGAAGGTAGGTAACAGTCATTATAAAAGGCAACAGTTTCTTTTTTTAACGTTGGGCTACTCATGTTACTTAAATCTAATTGATCTTGTAATGCTTGATAATTAATAGGCGAACAACTTAAGCCTTCACTGGCCGCATGCGTAAAACCGTTCGATACCGACATTACCAAATACCAAAGAATCGGAACTTTAACACCAGTAGGAACTTTAAACTGGTTGTCATACGTTGTCCCCGTATGACCTGGTGTTGCCACTTGTGTGTTATGCGCACAGACAGGCTCGAAATGTAAAACTTGAGGATTAAGTGGTACGGTTGGTACACAGCAAAACTCAATAATCAATAACGCGCCGACGGTTTGAATCATTAAGCGACGCAAAGCAATCACAGCGGCGCTCTTAGGTTCTTGCGATTCAAACGGTTCTAAAAAACTTTTTAGCACAATACCAATGAAAGGAATAAACACTAAACCTGTACCGACCATCAAAGCCCATAGATTTTGATATTGCTGCCAACCTATCAGTGTCGTGTATAAAGCAAGATAACCTGTCACACTCATCGTGATAACCTCGTTGTTTGAAAATAAGAGTTAAGTTAAGAAAACCACTAAGACTGAGATGGCGTCGTGGTTTTATCTGAAATAGCACCATGATTGATGATGGGCGCATTCGGTTTTGGCATCGCAACGGCAGTGTTTTGTGCTTCTTGTGATTGACCTGCTTGCAACACAGTTGATAACATATTTGACATTAACGTTTGTCGTGCTTTTACAAACATTAAAATGTTCTGAACATCCTGTTGCAATAAAGCAATCGAATGTTGAATATTTTGTTGCGCTGCTTTGTTCGCATAAACAGCAGGAATACGACCACCAGATTGCAAAATTCTCATCGCTAACCGTGCTTTATTAATCACCGTCATCGCTGCAATGTTTTGAGCGAGCTTATTGATCACAATACCTTGGATGACTTTTGACTGTCCTTGAATACTACGAAACATTTCAGGTGATAATGCCATACCTTGAGGTGAAACACTTTGTAAATTTTGAGGTGACAGAGATGTCGCACCTGTGACTAACGCTTGCAGCTTTGGCAATATTTGCTGTGTTTGATATTGAATATCAGCATACAAGCCCACACCAGGTTGCGAACTCTTTTGACCCTTGTTATAAGTTGTGATTGTTTCATCACCAACAACATTCGTGATCCAATCAGCCGCATCTTTCGCTGTTGGAAAGGCTTTTGAAAGTGCTGATTGCGCATCATCGCCAAATGCATGCCCCTGGCTTGCTTGAGCGCTACTATCATTAACGATAACACCATAACCCGCCATCGCACTATCATGAATAATACGAATCGGCGATTGATTCTGACCACCCGCATAATACGTTTGACCGCTACGCATACTCGTTGTTGAATCAGGATCCACCCACGGCACACCACTTTTACCGGCATCTTGTGAAACGTCATGGCGTGCTTGGTTAATATCACCATTCCCTGATATTTCTGCTGTGCCTATTTCTTGTTGCCAGCGATTGCCTAATGCAATCTGTCCCCAGTGTGCATAAGGATTTTGACCTGCGGCAATTTGTGATTGCATTACTTCACACGACTTGGTTGAAATCGCAATATCTTCCTGCGCACCTGCCATTGCATTGGTGATTAAATTATATAAATTAGGATCGCTGCGTGATAACTCATAGAGTGGAAACTCTGTTACCGCTGCTGTTGCATTTTGTAAGACTTGCCTTTCAGCATTTAATGCGCTTGATTTAATTTCATTGAGTGAATTGGTAATGGCTGCAATGGGATTAAAGGCGCCACAGTCAAAGCCCAAGCCGACATCACTGTTTGCATTAAGTGGGATATAGCTTGTATCGTAAAACGCAGGTAATGGAATATCATCACCGCCGCCCATTTGATAATAAAGACCGCTTTTGACTGCGGGGATAAGAGCTGATGTATTAGCATAGACTGAAGAAGAAAAAGTTGCGCCCACAGTAATGCCTACCGCTAAAGCTAGCGGCATGAATGTTATTTTCATAAGGAAACCTCTGAGTGATATATTAAAAAGTATTTTCTAGCTTGTTATTTCTTTTCAGGTGTCGAAGAGCTGCCCCTATCAAAATCAAGAATATTTTTCTCTGAAGAATCAGAAGATGACTTCCTGGGCGAACGAGCACCAGCCCAAAGCGTGATACCCAGCAATGCAGCAGTTGATATTATCGATGCTTTTTCAGGGTTCACTTTACTTAAGAATTTAGCAATCATATTTTTTCTCTCGTGCTTTCAGTATTGAACAACGTAATAATACACTAAAAATTAATGCTCCCCAAATACTTCGCATGATGTACTGGAATACACCCATGATAATGTCGCCACAATATCCAAACATAACGATCATGACCTTTGATTGAGGCATCAGCCTCCCAAGACTGTAAGCTTGCAACATCACTTCCACCAAAGACCGTACATTGTGTTTCTGTTTTAGGATAGATCATTTGATATTGTGCATCTTTGCTATTTTCTTTTACGGGAGATGCATAACAATGTTTTCCGCAACTACTGGATAGCGGTATATATAAATGTGGTTGACCTGTCGCTGTTACAATCGTTGAAGCACGCAGTGCATCAACGGCCGCTGCTTTTGCATCGTTAGGTTGATTCACATAACCATTCCTGGGATAAACCGGCCCCCAGTCATGAAGGACTAGCGTACCCACTTCGTGCAACCCTGGAATTAAACTCCCAGGATAAAATCGTTCCAAGCCAGGAAAGCGCCAAGCATAAGCATCCATCAATGATGAATAATAAGGAACATACGGTGTTGCCGCACTTGGCAGCATGACATCATAACCACTCAAAAAAGCTAAGGCTGGATTACCGATAATATCGACTTCATGAAACTTATTATTGATATCGTGATTACTATTGTCGTGCTCATCACCAAAGCCCATATTAAAATGTGTGGTATTTTCTATTTCTGTTTTACCTGCTTGGGAAAAAACAGGATCAGCGATGTGTTGTGCATACCACCAAGGATTGCTTGTAGGTTTTGTATAAACGCTCACAACGGCATCTGGCAGGTATTGATCTATTTTTAGTGTAGTTTCTACATGGCATTCTACAGTCGAACATTTGAGCCAAAAACAAAGACCAATGATCTTATAATGCATACAGTTAGGGACACCTTTTAAAGTATCTTGCACAATGTTAACTGAGTTAATTGTTCCATCATCAGCTAAAGCCGTATAACTTGCTAGACTTGAAACTATAACTAAGAGCAAACTTACTATATTTTTTTTCATAGATCACCTTAGGAATTGTCGATATTCTTTTGCTTTTTTAAACAAGCTTCGCTATGATCGCCGTATCGAATCCTTAGGGATACGGTATAACCACGATGACGGCTAAGCATTTTTTTTAAAATTTCTAACCTTAGCCGTTATTTCTTCTTATCCATTAAGCGCTGAGCTTTTCCGCTACTTTTCTTGCCGCTTCAAGTTCTGAGATACCATATTCATCCATCAGCTTTTTACGCTCGGCTTTCTCGTGCTTTTCAGTCATAGCAAGCGCTAAACTTAATCGTGGCGGCACATTACGAAAAAGTGCATTCACTCTCGGACAAAGCAATACACCTTCTACATATTTCTTTGACGCTTTTCTCACCGAACGAAAAAGCTCACGCTCTTCTTCGCTTAATTTTCGAAACGTTTCAACCGATTGCATTTCTACTTCACTCATCCCTAAGCAAATCCAAAACTCAATCATAGAAAGAATCTTGCGTGCTTCATCAGGGAAATCAGAAATATTTTGTGTGGCAAGCCATAACCATAAACCAAACTTTCGTGACATTTTGGCGCATTTGGTTAAGTAAATAACGGTTAAGACATTTTTAGTGATCGTATGCACTTCATCGGCATAAACAACCGTGAATCGTTCTTTAAATTGACGGCTTTCTGCTTTTCCCATGGTGCGACTCATTAAACCCATGAAAGCTAATGCATTATGGGCTTCATAGCCTTCATCTTTAAAAAGACCTTGCTCGAATAACGTCACATCAGCATCCGGCCAAGGTTTACCACGACGATTAAATACCAAATTAGCAATGGTATCTTTTGTAAAAAAGGCCATGCTGTCGGCCATCATACGAAGCCTGCTTTGTTTATCTGTTTCTTGCTTTTGTTTTTCAAGCTCTGAGGCCATCTCACGTAAACTGTTCACCATATCTTCAGGAATCATTTGATCGAAACCTTTTGCTTTGGCGCGACGTGCTGCGCATACTAACGCTTCTAAGATGAGCATGCGATCTTGCCTGCTCATGTTTTCTTGCTCTTTCTTTTCACCGCCTGTAATCATGAGTTGTGCGGCTAGCGCCATTTCACCCATGTAATCGCGCGAAAGTACTTCTTCCTCTTCGTGATTGTTTTGTTTTTCTTTTTGAAATGATGTTTTACTTGCTTTAGCCTCTTCAAAATCCTTAGATAATTTTGACTCTAATGTAGCAAGCGCTTGTTCAGATAATGCCTCAGTCACACCATTCAAAACATCGATTTGTTTTAACATCTTTTCACTATCAACAAAGGGATTTAAGATAGGGGGATTATTGAGTGTGACTTCAACATAGTGAACCGATAAGCCTTGTTCGGCAAAGTAGTCTTTCAATAAATGAAACGACTTACCTGCATCGACCATGACTAAATAAGGTCGATACGTCCCCATGAGCTTAATCAACAAATCCGTACTGGTTGCCGATTTTCCTGAGCCTGTTGAGCCCAGTAATAACATATGGCTATTTTGATCCTTATCTTCAGGATTAAACGGATCAATAGAAAAGTCTTCACCGCCTCGATTTAAAAACTGCAATAACGGATGCCCTGTACCACGCTCACGACCATAGAGCGGTAATAAGTTTGCTAATTGCTTACCAAACACATAACCGCTTCGATAAAGGTTTTTCTTATCAAAGGTATAGTTATAACAAAAGGGTAAATTGTTCAAATAACTATGAATCGGCACAAGCTCATGATCGCCTTTTAACACATGAAAACCATTGTTAATCAATAAGGATTCAAGTTCATTTTCTTTGTCGGCCAAATCATCTAAATCATTAGCGCGTAAATAAACGCCCATGCTTGCCGGAAAAAGATAATTCCCTTTTTCAATCGCCTCTTTCGCGATTTGGCAGTCATCAAAGGTAATAGCTGCTGCCGTTGTATTGCTTTTTCTTGCGCCTTCTTCAATACACTCTAAATGATTTTTAATGGTTTCTTGCGATTGAATAACAACAGTCATCACAAACGTCGCACCTTCAGGGAATTTATCGAACAAACCATAACGGTAGCTTCCAAAAGCGCGTTCTCGTGTAAGCTGCCCAAGATTAGGGACTTTGGTTAAATGCTGAATCGCGATATAGCGATGCGGCACGCCATCAAAATACCAAACACCTTTTTTCTCATTGGATTCCGGCACAGAATAAAAAAGCTGTTCTGCAAAATCATTGCCAAAAGGTTGTTCTTCTGAAGCTTTAGGATACGGAACTAAATCCAATAATTTATCGGTACTGCCTTGGGTGATTACAGGCTTAGGATTAAACCAATGAATCAACCAATCACGAAAAGCTTGACCTTTTAAACGTTCAATCTGAATACCCACACCTTTCAATTTTGAAACAAAACCTGTGGCAACTTGATTTAAATCTTGAAGCGCTGTGCGCCCTCTTTTTTTTGTCATTTTTTTTGAATGTTGACGATAAATCACAACGCGCACTTTGCGCTGTCTGCCGTGAAAATTACTATCCGTGACTTTATTATCATGAAATACGCCACCTGCGCGTGAAAGCCACTCGCTATAGTCTTTCATCAACTTTAAATAGGTTGTTTTAAAGGGGCTGTCTTGTGCTGTGGGTTGTATGTAATTTTCAATGCTTTGATATAAATACGCCATACTCAACTCATCTTGAATGTAGAATTGTAAAATCCAAGGGGATTCTCCATCACAGTATTGAGGAAAGGTATCTTGAAAGAGCCCTTGCAGTCCATCACGTAATTGCTCTAAATAGGATTCGGGCTTTGCTTCACTGGTGGCCAGGCTTAATTCGAAGGCTGCGCCAACGGTTGCGTCTTGCAAAAGCACAGTTTCTGTGCGATTATCGAACTCCACCCAAGGCAGGTGATTCAAAATAGATTGCGAAACTTTGCGATATTGCTTTAGATTCGGGTCTTTCATCTTATCACCTCAAAAATAGATTACTAAAGGAAGCTTACTTAAATGGACGTCAATCTTATTCTTAGTCACCCAGGCCTCCCTATATCGGCTGTCATTTGTGCTTATTTTTTTCTAAAAGCTTTTCTCACCTATATTCAACACAGAAGAGAGCATAACCGAAGAAGGCAAGCCTCAAGGTCCAACTGGGCAGCAACCTCAGAATTTGCCTTACCTAAAGAACAAAATCGCTATAGTGAAGAATATGGTGTTATTTTTAGCGAAAAGGAAATTGATTTTTTTAAGAAGAATAAGGATAACATCGAGATTATAGGTAATTACAAAAAATCTCGAGGGTCTATGGAAATAAATAACGATTCAAAAATAAAATACAAGTCACCCTCCGCTCACTACTGGACAAGTGTGTTTTCTTTTTCTATGTTCGTGTTGATTATTTTAGTAGGCGCATCTTTTATATATTTAGCGTTCAATCTCCCTTCAGCCCATTACCTCCTTCACAAACATCCTAATATGAATCATGTATTACTAATGAAAAAAAACACTGCGAGAATTTCCTCATTCCTCTATGGTTTGTTCATATTTATAAGCGGATTTTTCTTCCTGTTTTTTTCAACGGATGAGCGATATATCATACCCCTTCTCAAGGAGATTCCCGACGAACTAAAAGAAATCAAAAAATATCCTTATACTATTCAAAATATTCCAAAATATATTTTTATTTTTCTGTTAACAAGCATTAGAAAGGTTCTCTTTTTTTTACGTACCTGATCTTTTGTAATGAACATGCTGGTATAAAGGGAAGATCGTTGAATAACCCGGTACAGGCGTTAAATTAAATCCAGTACCCGCTTGATGCGGATACACGTACATCACAATACTTGGATTAGCCAACCTTGAAAATTGGCTGTTAATTTCATTTTCTTGTGTGCGTGTATAAGTACTATAATTTGCTGATCTCTGCTTTAAAATTAGCGCCTGACTACGTATTTGTTTCAGTGTGCCGCTAGCAGCATCCCCACCTGTACCATTAATCGCGTCATTATACGTTTGCGCCATAGAAGCACTACCCACAGGCATACGACTTGACATCATACTTGAGCAACCTGCCAAACTTATAATTCCTAAAAGACTAATCAAGCTGATGGTTAAGTGTTTGTAATGCATTGTCATAACTGACTTTCCTCGCGTTGGCGTTATAATTAATCGGTATTTGTTGTGTGATATTCACAACGACTTTCATCGGTTTTCTTGTTTTTGGATTGACGTTAGGGACATAGACATAATCAAATGAATCTTTTACGCGCTGGTTCCACCAAGTTTGCGCCGCTTGTGCTGCGGATGAACCTGCTTGTCCTGCTGCGGCTTTATTCGCACTGCCGATTAAACTGCTGATGGTATTGCCTGCTGTCGTTGTTGAGTTTAAGTATTGGGAGCTTGTTAAAGCATTCGCATAACCTTCTGCACCGGCTAATCCCATTTGTGCGCCTAAGAAAATGGCGGCGTTTGAATGAAAGGATCCTGCAATACAGGGATTACCGGTTTGACTTGAAATGTAGCCCAAGGAATCATTATTACCTTTTGCTTGCGTTGTGCTAATCGTACCGTCATTAAAAATGAACGTCATACTTTGGATATCACCTCTTGCACAATGGCCCAGCATATCACCGCTCGCAACACCACTCATGACGGCGCCTTTAACGCCTGGCATTGGATAACCGTTTGCGGTTAAGTTGTTTGCGGATAGTACTAACTTAAAATGATACGGCGATGGTAGTTTTCCGTCGATCGGTACTCGGCCAACAAGTGGTGTCATTAATGTTGCGCCAGTGAGCGTTGCATTCATGGGAATGGTATAAATCGGTTTAACGGTTTCTTTTGCCATCCTATTAACCTTAGATGAGATATCACCTGAATGAAGTAAAGAGTCACTGCTGAGATTCAATAGGTTTTTTGTCTTTTTTGATTTGTTTTTTTGATCTGTTAATTTAGATAGGTCTGAGACCCAAACAAAAGCACCATTATTGTTTGAATGGCCATTCACAGGATAGCCCTGTGTTTGATTTCGCTCTTTTTGCTTTAATTTAGTCTCAAGCATGATCTGCTTTTGTTCGTTTTGTGTATTTTGCATCGCTATTTTTTTCAAAGCGACCTGAACTTGCGAAGTGATTGATTGCTTCAAATGATCAACCGATGTTTTGTTTTGTGTTTTCAAGCTTTCAACATTTTGTTTCAGTTGTTTATTGTTATTTTCAACCGATAACAAATCAGCCGTCATCGTTTTTAAGGCTTCGACTTTATTATCGGCTGAAGCATTATCATTAATATAATGTGCTGCTGCTTGTTTGGGTGCCTTGTTGCCGGAAGCGGCGATCATAATGATCACAATCACCAAGACACCTACAATCAGCCCAGAAAACAGTTTCACTGTGGGGCTTAAATTTTTAAACATGGTTGATTCCTCACGGTTAGTTTAGGCAGGATTGAATAGCGTTTGAAAAAGGTCTTGTTGAGACGACAAACAAAGTGGACGTATCTCGGTTAATCGGCGTACCTTGTGCAGCAACTGTAGTTTGCGGAAAAAAGCTTGCGGCTTTCCAATGACCGCAAAGCAATCTTGGATCAAGATGAAGTGGCTGATGCAATAGATTTTTAATCAGTAAAGCTGTCACATACAAATCACCTCCACGCCAACTCGCTAAAGGCATCGCCGATGCACTACCATCATAAAACAAAGGCACGATATGCGAAGTCTCCATCGGAAAGCGTGTGATAGACATGCTTTTTTTGAGTAAACGTTGGGGCGCATACAATTGTTGTTCCGCATAACGCATGAGCGAAACATAATTCACGCTCGTTTGACTAGCGTAGGAATGATTGTTTTCATTCCGACTTGATAAAGTATTTTTTGGCAGAACAATATCAATCGGATTGTCATTGGCTTGTTGCTTTGCCGTGATATCAAGAAGGATGATTTCACCGTTTGCAAGCTTCGCTTCCGTGCGCTGCGTTACAAAGGGTTTTTGAGCCGTTAAATACAGTGTTCGATTGTCGTTTTCAACCCGTAAGGTTGAAGCTGGCAATAGGTTGCTGTTATAACCAAACTGTACGCCTGAAGGAAAAGAAACAAAACGCTCTTTGCCGACAGGTAAGGTAATTGCAATGGGTGCACGCTGCCAAACAATGTGTTCATCGCCTGTATTGCTTGTTTGATAGGGCTTCGTATTTGTATTGATAGGTGTAGCTATGCTTAATGTTGCTGCGCTTAAGCTTGCAACAGCAATCGTTGCAAGACATAACGCTTTTATTCGTCGATTGGACATCTCGAACCTCATTATTTGTTTGATGAAAGTCAATTTGAAAAAGGATGATTGAATATTTAGACAATTGTTTTAATACGCGCAGGCGTAGCTGCAAGCCCTGCAATCGCTAGCCCCCAAGGGTTTTGTTTAGCATCAACATTATAACGTACAATCTTGAGCGTGTAATACATCTGCACATCTTTAACGATCTTTGCATTGCTGCTCATCATTTCAGTTAAGCGCATTCTCAAATGCACAATCCAGGTGCCATGACCGACATAATCCACATCGCTAGGTGAATATTCACTTCCATTCATGCCTTGCATTATGCGAATACGATCTTGCAGTTCACCTTGGTTTAACAAGTTGTTGTAATTTTGAGTAAGCTTTAATTTAAAGCTTGGTGTTAATAATGGTGAGAATTTCGTAATCTCTTGTTTGTAGTCTTGCATCCCATTATTCGGCCAGTGATTTACTTTCTGCCAAACATAATAAGCAAAACTATACACCGTTGTCTTAGGGACTTTGCCTTGTGTGAGAGTTAAGCCGCTTTCAGGAATTTGCGGAGGCACATCGACTTGAATTTTTGACTGCGAATGCATCCAGCCAAAAAATAAGAAGCTATTGATAATGAATGCAATCACAACAATCATCCGTAGTGTGCGGATATGGTGCTCTGCTTGCTCAAGCGCATTTAAAAATTTCATTTAAAAAACCTCCGAACTGACCACTTGCCAGAATAACGAATGAAAGGAGAAGGCTTAATGCCTTGATCATCAAGCCATAACAAGAAACGTTGTTTTACGTAACCTTTCGGCTTGCCGTTTTTGAGTTTTTGCATCACGGTTGCCAATAGCCAACCTACGGGAATCGCTGCTGGAAAACTTAAACCGACACCAATTAAGAACATACCAAGTAATAGTTTGGCTAATAAGCCTAGTACCAATATCGTGAATGTTAAGCTCACAAAACCAATGACCATCATCTCGCCGCGAGTATTGCCTCGAAAGGTAATGACATCGAAGTTCAATCTGGAGGCTAGAATATCAGGGAGTTCATCGTACATCTTTTACCCCTCACGTTATTTAAAGAATGAAGCTTTTTTAAGAGCTTGGCGTATAGCTTGCCGCCGCCCAACCAATTGAAATCAGGATAATACCCACTGTGATAGAAAGACCAGCAATAATAAGCGTTGTTAAAAAACTGCCTGACTCTTTGTTAGCTGAGTCTTCACGTAAGCGATGCATGATCACGCCGATGCCGACAAGTAACATAATGACACCGCCGCCAATCATCGCGTATTTCATACTGGTCTCCATCTTTTCCCCGACGGCTTGAACGACATCGCCGTTCGAGACCGTGATTTTGGGAAAGGGGTCGGTGCTTCCGTCAGCAAACGCAGCGCCACTCAAGAAAAGCATGAGTGATCCTAGTAAAAGACAATATGTTGATTGAATGATAGAAAATAGTTTTTTCATTATACAATCCTCCTGTGAGGTAGTTAAGCTTATAGACAGCTAAGTAAAAAATTGTGGCTTAAGTGTCTTAAGCTACAACAAAAGTAAAAAAAAGCATGAGCACGCTGCTCAGACTGAAAAGATAAAGTAAAAACCGCAGGCGACCTTCGATCTGACCATCTTCAAGCAGTTTAATCAGACCGATGAGGATAAAGATCGCCATCACAATAATCAGCAAACCTGCACTTAATCGTAAGAGAAAATTTAAATGCGAGGCATGAATTCCGCTTCCCATCAAAAAGGATGCGCGTTGTGCGGGTGTCATGATGGAGCATCCTCATTTTGAACAGATGGTTGTTTTGCTAAGATCGATTCTGAGACAGGTAAGTAATCACCGGTAAGCGGCATGACCACTCTTGGTTGAATCGATACGCGATGAAGTGCTTGTGCGATCCCTGCTTGAATGTGGCTGACATCTTCTCGTAAGGTAGTAAACTGAAACTTCACGCGCGTATTGGGATCTTGCTGTTGCTCTGCTAAATTAATCAAAGGATTGATTTGATTCAAAATCGTATTGATTCGCGTTAAGGTTGTATGCATCTGCGCTGTGCCTGCAAAGCTTAGGCTGCTCACAAAAAGGAGTGTAAGGAAGCTGCTTAACAGGACTGTTTTTTTAATGGATTTCATTTTTTTTCACCTCATGTTCTTGTTTTAATTGCTGCCAAAGCGTAGGAAATCGTTTAGGGAATGCGTGTAGCGCTTTTAGGGTTTGGTAAGCTAGTTGGTTTTGTATATCAAAGGCGACCAAATTCATTTCACCAAATACTAATCGCTCTTTTAAAAAAGGTTGATTGTTGACGGTATAATGCAGCAAACAATCACGCTTCGATTGTCCTGCATTGATATGCCGTCCCGCAAGGTAAGTGATAAGAAAAACATCACCAAAGATCACGCTAGCTTCTTTCACGTTTTTCTTTATTGTTTTATCGTTTAAGACTAATGGCATAATGCCAACATCAGGAATAATGGGTAGATAAGCCTCTTGACCAACAAAAAGCTGAAGGTAAGGAATGCGTGCTTCATGAGTTTTTTGATTATCTTTCTCATTCAATTCATTTTGTTTGTTTGGCTCAGGACGGTAACACGCCCAAAAGGCACAAAGTTTTAAAATAGCTGGATGATTTTCGGCTTGGTCATATTGCCAGGTCCATTTATTTAAGTTTTTATGTTGCGCTAGAGAAATAGCGTCATAAATAAGCCCTGTATTTTTAACATGGGCACAAGCATTTTGATGATGCTGATTTAATCTGGTTTGGTAGGTCTCTTTCTCATTGTCCCTATCACTTTCATCTCCCCCAGCTTCTTTACCTTTTTTATCTCTCTTATTTTTCTTGACTTTCTTGAGCTTGTTGAATAATGGTTCGCAATATTTAATGTCACTGAATAACAACATCGTGTTCTCCTATAGATCGATGTAAAAAGAAAATAAAAAGGGTTTAAAGGTATTTTTTGAAACGCTTCGTGGTGATTTGAATGCTTAGTCCAAACAGTAAAGCAGCGATCACGAACAACCACTCAGCGTGCTGTGTTGAGATCGGTAAAACCAAACCAACAAAAAGACCGAGTATTAAAGTCAGCATAATAAGTGGTTTTGCACTATGATAAACCAACGCACTTTCCCGTCCCGCCGAAGCGCGACGAATGGCACGTTGCGCTAAACCATCAATCAATCCGACAAAGCCCAATAACAAAAACAAAGGGCTCCACCTCACTATGAGATAAAGTCGAAGAATTAATAGCTTAGTCCCTAAGAGTGCCCCATTAATCATAGGCGCTATACTTGCAAAAAATCTTTCTTGAAGATTTTGACTCAGCATGGGTACTGACATATTAGGTAATGACCATGTGTTCGGTATTGCTTGTAAGCCATTATTAAGTATTGAGATATTTTCAGCCGTGTGTTTTACATAATGATAATCTTGCTTGATAAAGGCTTGAAGTAAAGCTAACCCTGCTTGCTCACCATGCAATGCAACGATCACGATCGACATGACAATACAGCCTAAAGCGCTCATAACCAACCAACAGAGTAAGCGTGTCATCAGCCAGAACTCTAGTTGAGTTAATGTCGGTGTTCTGTATTGCATATCATGACCTATAACGCTTATTTCTCTTCGTTTACCAATGTCTCAACAATATGCTCAACATCTTCTGGCATATTTTTCATGTCATTTTTAGGCAAAGGAAACCGTACTTTATAAAGCTGTCCGCCATCCAATAAACAAAAGGCTTGGCCTTTGGGTAATTTGATCAAATCATCAGATGAAATAAGCGGCATCTCTGTTGTGGTAATACGATCTTCATTGTGACTTGTAAAATGCGTGCTCTCGCTTAAGCTTGCTGCATCGTGGCTTGAGCTTGCTTGTATCACATTGTTGACCTGTACGCGCTGTGGTAATTTATCAATGAGTAAACGCGCCGTCATTTCTTCTAAAACACGCAGGCAAATCAGCGTATTAAAGTTGGCAAAGATCTGATTGGCTTTTGCTTGATTGCCAAGCTTTGCTAACACATCGGAACCTGTTTGAGTTGCAACCGTTAATTGCAAACCCGCACCACCACCTTTATTCGCAAGGGGGATAAATTCTTCGCCCGCTAATTCATTAAACTCATCGCTGTAGAGATTAATCTTATAAAGCATTTTCTTATACGTAACATTGGCAATGCCTTCTTGGACGCCGAACTTATAAATTTGACCGATGGTTGAGCATAGATCGGCAAACATCGAATTACCCACGGCTGAGCTTACTGTGCTATCAGAGAGCGCATCTAAACCCACATAAACAATCTTTTTACCGCGTATAACTGAAAGCCAATCAAAGATCGGACGTTCATCCTCTAAATCTAAATAGTCAGGTGAGATTAGTTCAGCAATACGCCCTGAAGTCAGTTTAGAAAATAAAGGCGATAAAGAGGCTGTAATCTTTTGAAAGTAGGTTTGATCATAATTGAAAATCGCTCTTATTCCGTCGTAAATAGGGTTGTCTAGTTTTAATGTATCAATGTGACTCACTAAAGCAAGCATAAATTTACTACGCGCTTTTAAATGAAACGGTAAATTTTTGGCATCAATGGTTTTTGATGCTTGTTCAACTTTTTTTTTCCAGGCAGGATCAACACTGGGAAGCCATTGCTCACAATAGTCCAGCATCAAAGGATCAATATCTAGAATGTACTTATCCATGTCTTTGTAATTGGGTTTTCGACCTAAAGCGACAAGCGCATTCGCAATGATATTCACAAAACGCCAAGCGAATTCTTTAAAAGCCGCCGATTCACCACTGCTTGGTAATTGATTGGCTACACGGTTGGCAACTTCCGTAATACGCGCAAAGTTGCCGATTGGGTTGTAGCGTGCTGAATGTGTCGGATATCCTAAATGAAATACCACAACATCTTTCTCTCGACCTGTCTTTTTTGCTTCATGGCAAATACGTTTCAATAAATCTAAATCACCTTTAGGATCAAACACAATGACGGCTGAGTCATTTCGACGTATATCGCTTGCAATCATTAATTCCAATAAACGTGTTTTGCCGACACGGGTTGTTCCTAAAATCATCGTATGGCCAACACGTTCGGATAAGTTTAAAAAGATGTTTTGTTCATTGGGTTCAATCCCATGTACAGCCGAATCACCACCGACAAGCGGTAAAGGTCGTAGTGGATTAAAAGCGCTTGTGCTGCCGAGCAAATTGATTATTTTTTTAAGTTTAGGCGAATGCTCGTGTTTGGATTCAAAGGCTCTTGCCCATTGATAGGCTTTACCTGGTTTTAAAAACTTTTCACGCCCGCTTTGTTTTAAATCGCGCAATCGTTGTGTATGTTTGGCTTGCCATTTAAAGCCTTTACCTAAAAAGAGTTTTTTATTACTTATCGGCAACTCATCAGAACTAAGCGCATAAAAGGGTAAACGTTTTAAATTGCGTTGATAGCGAAAGACTTTCAAGCCTTGAAAGAATCGCCAAGCAGCAATGATAAATAAACCCATAGCAATATCTTGACTGATACTGAGTGTTAACAATAAATGACTTGAAAATACTAGTATGAACATACCTGCCACAAAATATACTAGGCTTGACCACCATTCAACGGGCGATCTTAATAAACTTTCTAAGGGATAATTTTTCATAAGCTATCTTTTGTTGTCTTTCGTTATTTTTCATTTTTATTGTTCAATCAACTTGTCCGAAATCAATATGGGGTAATGTTTTATTTTCAGCCAAGTAGCGACCGCATTCCCTGGTATTGGAAATAATGACAGCGTAGGAAACTGCTGTTGTAATGCTTGCATGTCTTTCTGATTTTGCACATTCACGACAAACCCTTTTGCATGAAGTTTTTCCAATCGATTTTTATAACGATTGAGCCAAGTTTGGGATTGCACATCATCACCAACAATAAAGATCGGCGCCGGCAGTGTTGCTTGAATTTCTCGCGGACGTACCTTACCCGGCGTTAATGCACTTGATCGCACAGGATAAATCGATACTGGTGATGCATGAGCCGGCTGTAGCGCATTAACTTTTGCAGTCATTCTATTTAAGGACATGTGTTCTAACTGAGGCGTCTCCACCAAGGTATCATCTTGTGTTTGTTCAATAGCTTCAATGAGCGCTGGATGTGCTAACAAATAGTCATGAATAAGGTGCGTTGCATGAGGTGTTTTGGCAACAATAGCGGCATTGGCTATACTGATAGTTAAGGAGAAAAAAACCATCAAGATGAATAAGCAAACCGAATATCGTTGGCACTTTTTATATGAGGGATAAAAAACACGTATTAATCTCATGCAACGCATAAGGGGTACTCCATTTTAAGTAAAATAAAATTAAACTCGAATTGATCTTTCATAAGGCGAATTTTTTAGCCATTGTTGATTGGGATAATAAGCCACCATCACCGTACCTTCTTTAATCTTGGGGATAATTTTAGGCGCTATCTTTTTGCTTAAACCAAAACACCCATAAGTTCGACCAATGCGCCCGTACTTTTGAGCAAAGTTTTTCGACACAAACCAAGCGCCATGCATCACGATATGGCGTTTAAAGACATTGTTATTAAAACCTTTATCGAGACCATGAAGATGCATAGAGTAGCCCGCAATCCCGTAATAAGGTTTGCCAGTTAAATACACGCCAATACTGCTTTCGTGCGTACCGGGTACATTTGAAAAATGTTTGGCGATATTGAGCCCTGTGTTTTGGCCTTGGGCGACATAAGTAAAATCATCTGTGTTCCCGGACTTCATATTAATCAGCCAAAACCTCTTCTTATTTGAAGGTTTGTGAAAATTCACAATTGTTAATAGTTGCTGTGAATCTTGACCTTCTTCACGCAAGTGATCATAAGCTTTGACGCCGGCCATTAATGCGGCCTCACTTAAGTTGGGGTTTTGTTTTTCTATCTTATGAATAAGGGGTCGTTGTTTTGATAATACCTTTGCGGCTGGACTTGCAAAGACAAGGTGATGGGCGGCTACACCCGTACCCATCATCATAGTGACTAACGCAATACCTAATGAACTTGCCATGATATGAACCTCACATTATTGTTGTTAAGAAAAAAGTTTAAAGCACTGATGACAGCGTGATCGGTTGAAAGTGTTCATCATGAACAATGCCAACGAAAGGTAAGTTGACTTTTTTCCCTTTGCTTAACGATTGGAAACGATCATTGCCATAATTGAGTGTCACTTGTTTGTTCACGATGCTTCTTAGGATACCCACGCTTACCGCCCAAGCTTGAATGCTTTTCTCTGAGATGTTTTTTCCGACAAAGTAAATATCTAAGGTGGTGTTCGGTGCTGCTTGGACAGCTTTAATCAAATGCTGATAAGCAAAGCTCCCGAGTGGTGTACTGACACCCACGAATAACCAGACGTGATCACCTGACGCTAATGTGCTTTTTGTTAAACCTTGCGTGCCTGGTGATCTGATGGCTTTCTCATTTGGGTATTCTTTTTTGTAGGCTTGTGTATACAATTGATCAAAAGCTAACTCGCGTGTTACACGCACATGCATATTACGTGCTTGAATCCTTGCGTACTTCATCATGCTTTGAGGATTGTTTGCGTTGAGTGCAAGCACTTCGGCAGGATCAAGATGCTTGTACCAGTGGCCGCTCGGTGTATTTTTCATGAGCCAAAGATAACGTTTATAATTCTGAGTCTTTAAACCCCAGCTCGCGGCTTTCGTTTTAATGTTTGCTTGCATTGCCAAGGTTTGAGTCACTTGGTTTTGTGTTGTTGCTACTTGGCTGATGGTTTGTGTATTGGCAAAGGCAGGCATCGTAAAAGCAGTGAGTAAGAAAAGAGTAGCAACTGAGAACCAGGCTTTAGGTCTCAAACAGTTTTTGAAAAAAATGCTCTGTTTGAGGTTGATTCGCTTCTCTTGCTTTTTTTGTTTGTTCTTTGTCTCTTGTTTGCTCTGCTTTAACATAAGAGTTCTCCGAGCACAGTGTGCCATCAGGTAATTGGTAATGTCGATTTTGAATAGACTGGTTTAAATTAGCTAAAAGTACAGGGGCTTTTGCGCAGGCTTCTTGAGTTGAAGCTTGCATAGGCGCATAACCCATATTGTGCATGACCCCAGCGCAACCAGAAAGCAAGCTACTGGCAGTTAATAATATCGCCAGTAATCCGGCACATTTTATCTGCCGGCTACAACGTAATTGATACATAGAACACCTCCTTAGTTAGCTTGTAGTTTGACAAAAAGCCTTTGGTCCTTTGTTTGCTTAGCAAACACGGCGCTTTGATTCGAGAAATCCATGCTTTGTAATACCCAACCTTGGCAAGCAGGCGAAATCTCATGGGTACTGAGTGTCATTTGATTACCGCTTACATTAATGATCGCTCGCATACCGTCGCTAAAGCCTTGTACTGCGACTAGTCTAAAAGACTGTTCAACCGTTTGAGGATTAACCCATGTTTTTTTAGCCGTTTGCTTCATGATAGTTTTCAATGAACCTTGCAAATGGTTCATTTTGCCAAGCAACGTTTTATTAGGTTCAGCGATGCTTTTTTGTAATTGCTGCATACCTCCTTCGGAGGCTAATGAGGACATATTGGATTGAATGGTTTGCAATTGCGCTCTCATGGTACTGTATTGTTCACTTGAATCTTGTTTAACGTCGTTAAGTTGTGATTGAAGTTGTAGGGTTTGAGTGTTGGACTTAATCATTGCTGATTGGGCGCTAGGTTTTTTAAGGGTTTGTGACTTCGTTTCAAAATTCACAGGGTAAGCTGAATGCGAGGTTGTTTTTTTAGTGCTATGGCTAATACTCATCACAGCGATAATTAAAACAATGCCTAAACTTGAAAAAACCGCCCACCGTTGGCGCTTGTTCAGCTTTTGATAGTGCCTTTTAAACGCATGATAAAAGCGCTTTGATTTTATTGTGATTTGATTCTTTATTTTGATTAGAGCATCCCTATGAATGATTTTTTTCATGATATAGCCTCTTTGATAGAAAAAGTTAAACAAATGAATTAATGAAAAGTTGGAAGTGTGACTTCCTGGCGCTGAACAGGATAGAAATATTGTGCGTCTTCTAATTGAACAAGAAGCTCATTTACAGGTATTGTCGATAGACACTCAGGCAGATTCGACTGCCTCTCAAAACCTCTAATCCTCCGATGAAGCTGGTCCCTACCCTCCTTTAAAGCACTAGATTTAAAAATAATCCGGTAAAGTGAACGCAAAATATAAAGGAACGTCTCTTGCCCAACATAGAATGCTAACGTTTTTAATTCAAACGTCAGCCTTACTTGTTTTGTTGTTTTTGTTGCCTTTGTTGTCTGTAGTATTGTCATTATTTACTCCTCTTTCTCTATGATGGTTGTTTGATATAAAGCTCGCGATAGTTTGATTTGATTTTGTAGGCCACTGAACGATGCACTGGGTCAATTAACAAAGAGAAAGTACGACCTGAAAGCGTCATTAAACCTTGCTCTAATGTCATAGGACCAAAAGTTCTATCCACTTCGGGTAATGCTTGACTCAACATCGCTTGTGCGGGCTTGTTCATTTGATTTAAATCAGCTAAGTGATATCCACTGAATTGCAAAGCATATCGAACTGCTTGTTTGATCGTTAAAATATTCTCTGGGAATCGAATTTGTATTTGTTGTTGTAATAAATGTTGTTGCGGGCTTTGAGGTTTAACGGCAACCGATAAATACCGTCCAACTGATAGATGATTAGCAAAGCTTGCTGTCGTTAGACTCGCAAATAACAATAAGAAAATAAGCTTTTTATAAGAAAGTAAAAAACTTAACAGAAAATGAAAAAGTTTGTTCATACGGTATTCCTCGATGCATGTGTTTAAAATAAAACAGCAGAAAACCACCTCATTGCTAAAATGAAGTGTCATTATTTTTAGGTTGATAGGTGTATTTTACTGCGAGATTATTTAGAAGGATAAAGTTGCTGTGATAACCAGTTTTCAGCGTTTGACAAATAATAAAAATACGTTGCACGTGGTAACCCTGAGCGTTGAATCTTTTCTTTTGATGCCCCCTCTGTGACGTAGTGCAAGCACAAAACTCTTGCAACTTTAGGCTCGGATTTTCCTAAAAGGTTAATAAAGTCGTCAATTTCTTCCGCTTCTGGATGCATTGGTGCAAGTTGGCTTGAGGTACTTCCGATCAGAACTCCTCGATTTTCTTGCAATTGAGCAATAACCGATTTACGTGCATAACCTAAACCCATGCTAACAATGGCTTGGCACCAAGATCCCCAATCCTGTAGGCGCTGGTGTGTTTCATAAAGTTGTCGGTTAAATGATTGTGACATGAGATAGTCCTCTTATTATGAATAATACTGAATAGATTCGCTGAAACAAAATCAGTGGGCAAAGTAATGAGGCAAGGGTTTATATTGGAAAGCTTCAAGATAAGTGACCATCGCATCTTCAAGCTCATCAATAAGCTGATCAAGAGGCATCACGGATAAACTGATCGGAAGATGGTGTTCAGCTTCGATGCAACTTAATCTGTCTCTTAAATCACTCTCTGTCTCACCACTCCCATGCGTCTGGATAATTAAGCGCTGAAGCTTTTGAATGAGATAGGCGAATTCATCCCTATCTAATACATCTTCTAAACTTTGATACCCCATTAAATGAATTTGGGATGGTCGATGATCGGGATCGTTTTGCATAAGGGTTGTCATAAAAATGCCTCTTTGATGAAAGTGAAATAGATTAAGAAAAATGGAAAGAATAAAGGGAATAAAAAACATGAATTAAAATACACGACTTACAAAACAGCAAGAATGTTTAATTGGTTTTAATGTTTTTGTGAAAAACGGATTAACGTCAAATAAAATAAGCAAGGTGACATCAATAAAGTTCGGAAAGAAAATAAAAATTTTCAAGAAAAATAAAAAAACTCAGATGAAAAAAAACCTCGCCGACATCGTTGAGGTTTGCTTCCGGTCTTTCCGTATTTTCATGTCCAGACTAACACATTTTGCTTAAAAAGTCAAGCTATTCTTGCGGGCACCTCTTTCTCCACCGCTTTTTTAAACATGACAGGAGAGGACAAGAGAGGACACTAAGTGACAGTAGTGGACACGAGATGACAGCAGATACACTAAAAATACTTCGATTTTTTTTCAATTTTTTTTATTTTTTTTAGACTACATGACAATGGATGACACTAGATGACATGAGGCGACAGTAATGGACAGTAGATGACAGGAAGTGACAACAGCTACCAAAAAACAGGTAATTAGAGGGCGTTTATCTTTTGTTATCAACTACCGTGCCCCATATTACTTGTCTCTTCAAAAAAAGCCGCGATAGATTTTGACACACCAATACAAAAGCACATCGATAAAAAATGAAACGCCATCAACTAATCATTGATGAGATTATTTTATATTGGATAGATAGACAGATAAAAAAAATAAAATAGATGAGCTTGCTTAAATAAACGAAAGGCATTTATTCAATAGCGTGTTATTCTTATTATTGTATTCATGGCGTACCTGACATCAGTAGCATCACGACAGATTCTCTTCTATAGGGAAGTGCTATTGTCACTTCTCTTTCCTAAACCACCACTCGGCAATACTGCTTCTTTCATAGAAAACTCTATTGTGATCTTTTTTAAAAGCGATAGGATCTTTTGAGTGTCGATTGCGGGCTAACCAGCGCACTGAAACCTGAAGAATCTCAGCCACTTGTTTAGGTGTAAGAAACTCAAGCTCTAAAGCTTCTCCTTTATACTGAGCTTTAATTTTTTTATTTCTTGAGTCCATCAGCTTACCCTCACGCTTTTTATAAAGAAGGTCGTCCGTATTATTCGTAAGATGTTGGAACAAACAATGATGATCAAGCCAGATGATGAAACATCACCATTAAAACGAAACTTAACGCCTATTAAAGATCGTCTGTTATTTTGCTTTTGACAAATAGAAAGCATATCTTTACCTCGTTGTTGTTATTGCTTGTAATCCTTGTTGTTGTTATTTTCTTATTTCCAGATATCCTGTTTTGGGCGGCTTTCATTCCGTGTTCTTTTTTTAAAACACGCGATGTTTATCTCCTTATAATAGTAACAGCTCGCCAAACCGAACCTACATTCAAAGACCACATCAACTTTTTGGCCACCCTAGATTGACAATAAACAAACGCCCTTGCTTTCCGAGCGGAAATACGAGAGACGATGGTTTTTGACCATAGGGGAAACAAAAAAGTCTTGGAGGCTATGCATGAGGGTAGGTGTATCTTACCTTAAAAATAAAAAAGGTCAAGAATTACTATGAATATTTAGAAGGGTTTTATTTGTCCGTTACTCGCTCGTATGTTTTCTTGCGAACAACAAGGTTTAAACTTATATTTCAATGAGTTAGAAGATAAATGCTCGCTAGAACTATTGAGCTTTTCAAGAAAATCATATTGATGGAGAAAAAAAATAGCGAGCTCCTCACTTTTAAACAAAAAGCGCAACTACTTTAGCTTAGATAAGACTGAAATAACGCCACCACCCTCTAAAAACAGTGACCAAAAAATTTATTGGAATCTCCATAAATCAATATTTTGTTCTTTTAAAGTGGAGCTTAGCTCAAATCCAATCTGCCTTATACTGGCTAAGCAATGGTTTTCTAACGGTTCTTCTGTTCCGTTGATATGGATCACTTGATTCATTGAATTCTTTCTTGTTAGATTGTAATAACCACTTTTTAATTCAGGATCAACATGAGCCCCACCATCAGTATTGACGACCGATAAAATAACGTCTTTTCTTGTAAACTCTTGACTCTTATCATCAATGATTACGCCATTCCACCATTCCGAAAAAGAGGTATATTTAGCTTCTACTTGAAAGTTTTTATAGGTAGAAAGCAATGGGGTTACTTTAGCTATATTTGCTTTTCCATCAGAAGAAAAACAAATACTTGTTAAACAGCTACTAGGATGCAAATTATCCTTATAATAAGGATGAGCCGTATCAAGAAATCTAACTCGATCTTTTATATCAAGCTGTTTAAAAACAGACTTGCTCTTATCTGTATCGTGAAGCAACACTCTTATGGGCAATGCTATTCTTTTTGCTTCAGACATATTCCCAGCATCATAAGCGTCACAAGAGCTCCTTAAAAAAACAAGCTGTTCTTTTAAGTCCGAAATAAGATCCTCAATAGACCTGTTGATCTTTCCAGTAGTTTTCACGTATGATTCACCTTTAGAGCTTAGTCAAATTCTATATAATAGAATAATTATCCCCTAATAAAAATACCCTGCTCCAGTAGCGGCAATTTAACAAGCATCTTCACGCCTTGACTTAGCCTCTCTTTATTCAGTACATCTTCCTTAAAACCCGAGCGAGCCCAAATACGCAAAACATTGAGCCCAGGGAAATCAGTAATCAGGCCAAGTTGAATATCACTGTAATCTTTATTTTTCGTATAAATGCTAATGAGTGTTTCGTTTATTTCGTCATCAGAGAGCAAGTGGAAATTTGTACACGCAGCATTAAACATAGACTTCATTGTTTCATTCATTGAGTTAAACTCCTTTTTTTAAAGTGCTATTTTATCTGATAACACAGATTAAAATAAACCTTTAATATTAAATAACGTTGTTTTGGCTAATTTTATTAACATTTTCTGCTGTTTTAGATCATTAAATATCAAATATTTAAACGTTTCAACGTTTCAACGTTTCAAACAATCGATAATATCCATCATAAAAAAATTAGTGTCGGCTTCGCGTAGACTGACTTCCAGGAAGCTTAACAACATGCTCATGCGTATAATCTTCTGTAACGTCAACAAGCATTTCAATCATCGCATTGACAGAAGCTTTGATTTTTTTAACATCACCACCTGCGCACCCTGAAAAAGCAGAAAGCGAAAGATGGCAAAGAATGTTGGAAAGCACCTCAAACATATCATCTAAATGAATCTTCTCTGAACCATAGCCTTCGCGCAATATTTTAGCGAGCTGAAGCTCTAATTCATCTACAGCCTTTTCTGTGAATTTTTGATAAGAGTCGCAATTGTCAGGCATTTCGATTTTGGCTTTGCTTTTTGACATAGACAATATTCTCGCAAGTTATAAAAAAATATGGGGAAAAAGTAAATAGTCGGGTAACGACGTTAACGAGACGTTGCAACGAGTGACAACAGGCGATATTGTACATAATTTAATCTTTGAATGCAAGCGTTAATTCCCACTACCCGCTGGCAGGGAAAATTAACCACAACGACAGGAGCATCAAGTCGTTTCTCTTGTTTTAGGGTGGCGATCATGTAATCTCTGCTCTCCTTCAACCTCAAAAGAGGAAGATAAGTAGTGTAAAGCTTAACTTTATTACTCTGTAGAGTAATTTTAAGCCTGTATAGAGTATAGTCAAAACCCTTAAAAATAGCAAGAATAATATCTATGAAATTGACCGACCCAAAAAGAAAGCAAGCATTAGACCCCTTGCTTAAAAAAATAGCTCACCATATCAGCATGATGCGTCATGACCGAAAGCTGTCGCAATTCGCTTTGTCAAAAGAAGCTGAAATGTCGCAAACCTATTATTGCGAGCTAGAGAAAGGTGAACACAACTTTTCAATTGGCACACTAGCCAAAATCGCAAAAGCATTGAAGGTTAATATTAAAGACTTAATTCCGGACGATGTATAATTATCAAAGGAAGAGCTAACCAACCAAATGCTTCTCTAGCCAAGCGTCTAAGCCCTCTAACAAGTAGACAACACGCTTACCTGGCCTTGCATAACGCGGCCCAGGCGTTCGTCCTGACAACGCGCCATTCATACGATCTTTTTGCAAGTATGAAACTAACATACCAATGTATTTCGCTGCAGCTTTTTTATTTAAAACTCTTACTTGATTTATATATTTCATAGAATAAGTCCTCATATTGTTAATTAATTAAATTGATCACCTGCTGATAACAGGAGAAGAACAGGTATCGCGTCAGATATATCTAACGCTATGAGAGAAGATTTTTGTAAAAAGTTAATCTTCTTATGTCTGAAAACATAGCAACTCTTACACTAAGTCTTGTTTGAAGCATTGAAACTCTAAACAACCAACTAATTAAATTTAAAATTGGTTCTTGCTTAAATGAACCAAAATCGGTTGCTTTTATTGATCACGATTTTGAAGACGAGTTATTTCTTGCTCCACCCTCTCCTCTGCAATAACATTTCTTAGTAAAGAAATCGAATCAAGAGAAAGAATATCCCCAGCAATCTGCTTAACAAGCAAGCCAAGCCCAAAGCTAAATATTCCCACGCCAACTATAACTAAAATGACACTTGCCTGAGGGATACTAAAAAAAATCAGAAAAAACCCAACAACGACTAAAACAGTAAAATAAATATACTTCAGCTTCCCACGTGAGAGCAATGTCAAAAAAGTCAGTTTCTCATTGTCATCAAGTACATGTTTTAAGTTCTCATAAAAACGTATTTTTCGACTATTAAGCATTTTATGCTCCTTTACTAGGTAAAAGTTTTGTCCCTAAGGACGCCAGTGCCGCAATAGCTTCAGGTGCAAGCTCAATGATAATCACTAACACTATAGCCCCCACTAATAGGCCAGCAAAAATCTCCAGACCTATCTTCATATCTTCGACAAGTTTAGCTTTTGCTTCCTCTGAGCTTATATGATGTATTTCTCCACTCAACTTACAACTCAAACTCGCTTCAAGATCCCAGTCCAAGCAATGAATTAACTCCGTGTGCGGATACTTGGGCTCAAAAGCAGCCTCAAACCGTATAGGTACACCTGGTGTCACACTAAAACTTGTCGACCAAAACCTATGCTCACTTCCTAAACTTAACGCTATACCCGCGCTCTCATGGTAATCTGAAATACTAATCGAGTTTGCCCAGCCCCGCAATGTTTGTTCAGCATCAATTTGTTGAGCACCTAACAAACAAGCTGTATTGGGCACAACATCAAAGATAACCGAACGTGTAAGCTTCACTTCACCTGATAATGCGATTTCTGCATCAATTACCCAATCACCCACAACTTTTGGTGGTAACTTGTGTTTAACAATATCGGCTTCACCCAGCTTAAAAAGAAAAGTAGGCTCTGGAATTTTAATTCTTGAAGTTTTTCTCCAAATCACATGCCGAACAAAATCTTCAGCTAAAGCATAAGGTGTACCTGCTTGTGGCGTATAATACTCTAATCCTAAATCAATCCCGTGACGAAGGTCGATAGGTGTTACAGCAAATTGAGGAAGGTTCGGAGAAGCTTTTGCAAAAAGAATATCTTTATCTTCCTGCGCCCAGCGTATTTCAGTCGCTTTATTTAATAGTGACGCATACTTCTGATCCATGATAATACCTTTATGCTGACGCAGCCCACTGATCACTTGATTCGATGTTACCATCGATATACGACCAAGTGATTTTATTAAACATAAGTCTTACCATCTCTAAATCTTTTTGCCCTACAGAAGCTGATGCGACAGGCGTAATTGAGATAACTTTAGCGTCCTCAACTAAATAACGAAAATATTCTTTTTCTTGGCCTTGCTCAGTAATATGGTACAACGACAATTTAACCGACTTTAAGGTTTCACCACTCGCGCAGGCTTTTAATAAAGAAGGTGTAATAGCATCAATTGCTTTAACAAAAGTAAAAGGCGTATGCTTACGAACACCCGTTAATTTACCGGTATCGCTATCGTGAGGAATCGTAACACCTTGAAATAGCTTGTAAACATCACTGCTGTCTTCTCTATTTTGAATAGAAGAACTACCCTTTAAGGTTTGCCCTTGAAAATCTTGAATCCAAATGTTCATGCTTGCGCTCATCATCTTTCCTTTTATTAAATAAACTCATTTAAAGTGGCGGCACTTTTGTTATAATGGCAACTGAAGTAACGATATTAGGGTACCGTCTACTTCAAGAGTCCTGGTGTACCGCATACCAGCCTTTTCGCCTTTGGGTAAGCTTAAGCCTACCCTGGGGTGGCGTTGTATTCAGTTCACATTATGATTTGTCTTTTCACTTTTTTTCAAACCTCACAAATTAATCTAAATCAAGAAATCATCTATTCGATTTTCAAAAAGCTTCATCCGATGGTAAAGTTTTGACAGAAGACGAAACTGATGATCCTTTAGGTACTCAGTTCTCTCTGAATCATTATTGGATAATAAACAGTCTATTTTTTTTGTTGATGCATGAATAATTTTTGAAATATCGATTTTTGTGAAACATTGATTCAACAAGAGATCGTTAATCATCTCATTTGGTGTTTCTGCTTGTGGCCACATAAAAGTATCTCCTTAAAAAAATGCACTGTAATCAGATGGGAGACATTAGGCCTCTCATGCTCTTTCAATCATGAGGCAGCAGGCGCTGTTAACTATTCTCAAATACGCTTTTTCTGTTATTATATCGACTGAGAGGCTGTGGTTTTGTTTGTAATAGCCTACTACCTCTTGCTTAGAGAGGCTGCAACCCCTCTAAGACTCTCAACTCACCATAAATGATGATTTTTTTCTTAAGTTCATCACCAGGTTGAGTGTGAGTATATTTCGACATGGTAAGCATGTCAACAAAATACTTACCAATATTGTTTTTAATTTTGGTTTTTAAGATTTTTTCTGATTTTCTCTTGTACTATCAAAGAGATGAAAAGAAGGGAATAGGATGGGATTTTACGTGTTTTCTTACCAGAGGCAATGTATAACGGACTTTAACACATCGACTAGTGTTAGAAAAATGAAAATATTCACTACGCTTAGAGAGCTAACATGACAAAAATGAATCAAAAAACCAATAATTTACAGAATAATGAAACAGAAAAAGCACTTGTGAAAAAAAGTGAGGCTCAAAAAAGAGGCGAAAGAGTTCGCTATCTCAGAGAACAATTACTGGGGTTAAGCAGAGCTGGTTTTTGCAAGGACTTTGATTGGTCTCCCCAATCCCTTAAAGCTTGGGAATTAAATTGGGGCGGAGGTCTCAGTAAAGACAGAGCAAAAGATTTAGCTCAGCACTTAAAAAAATTCGATATTTACACCACTGTATCATGGCTTATGCATGGAATAGGTATACCACCAACCGCTTTAACAAAGGATTTTAATATATCCGAAGAAGAAGAGGAGCACATAGCAAAAGAGTTGCTTTTATTTAGAGAAGTTACGGGTGCTGTTGATGCAATTGTTGAGGACGATGCCATGACACCTATATTCTACCCAGGTGATTATGTTGGAGGCATCATAGTTAAAAATCCACTATCTGCACTTGATAAACAGTGCATCGTCACTGATGCTGGTGGGCACGTACACATTAGAACACTAAGAAAAGGGGATAAAGAAAATTTTTATCACTTAGCGTGCTCTAACCAAAACACTAACCTTACCAAAGAAATAAGGAATATATCACTTAAAACAATAGCGCCTATAGTTTGGGTTCGAAGGCGCGAACCAAAACTATAGCAATTATTTACGTTCTTTGTAGGATTTAACGTCATCCCAGTGAATTGAGTTTTTTGTAGGCCCTTTGACAACTGTATACCAATTTAAATCATCTAATTTTTTTGCATCATATAAATAATTACCCCACTCTTCCACCGGTTGCTGGTATTCTTCTTCAGACAATAAAAATAATAACTTTTCTTTTCTTTTTAAGCTGGCCGTTAGTTCTGGTGCAGAAGCAAGTCCAGATAAAATATCTAGATGATCATCAAAGTCTTGTGAACTTCTAATAATCAGCCATGTTGGCGAACCCGAAGCATCAAGAAATAAATAACTACAAGAAGTGTCAATTAAGTAATATTCAACAGCATTTGACTCTTGTAGAACGTCATTAAAAATTTTGATAAACGCGCTACTTTTTAATGCTTCATACGATCCTGCTCCAAAACTATTTAGCAATGGCTTGGACAAGTCTTGGAAATACTTGGCTTTTAACTCATCAATAACATCAACAAGTTGTTCGCAAAGAGCATCACTTTTCTTTAAAAGAAATTTATCAATCACGCCTTCGTTGAAGGCTGCAATTGCAGTATCTTTTCCCGCCTCAGCTGTCAACATCACTTTGTAGACGTGGCGCTCTTTAATAGAACGGCAAAAATCCAGACCTGTTAAATCTGGCATCTGGTAATCTACAACCATTACAGCAACATAGTTAAACCTCTCCGCATCATAAATGAAACTTCTAATATTATTAATATCAAAATCTATAAGTTTTTCATTTAACGAATCAGTATCAGCATCGGCAAACACTTTGGATATTTTCTTAACAATATCCTCCTCTGTTGACTCTAGAGCTGCTTTAGCCTTGTTGGGGTCGGTGAAAGTTAGCATTTGCCCTTGCTTACCGAGCTCCATTTCTAAAGAATCTAAAAAGCCCTGATTATCATCCAAAAAAAGAACGGTTATCGGGTGAGACAAACATGGTATTTCTTTAATAAACTTAGACATCTTCGTTTTTTCCTTCATAGTCAGCCATGATTTTCATTGTTAGCAAAGCAAGTTTTTGAGTTTCATCCGTTATAGCGCACAGAGATCGCTCAAGAATTTCAAGCTGCCTTTCACTAACCACGTGGTATGCTTTTTCTGCTCTTATATACTCAATCATATTTTTCATGGCTGGAGCAATAGCTTTTGACAATCTAGTGATGACAATCGATGAGTTCTCAATGTCGTGTTTTACTTCTTGGTTATTCATTTAACCTCCATAAATTTATTAACTCGCTTTGGATTATAGCAAAACATGGCGTCTATGTGATGTCTATAATCTTGATCCAGTCAGTCTACTCATAAAATGCTCTTTAAAGTGAAAAATCTTTGCCTTTTACATCTTTAATCCAAGATAAGTTTTTGAATTTAGTTTTTTCATATCCTGTAATAAGATAGATATTTTTAAATCCTTGATCAAAATATTTTTTTGAAACTATTTCCCCCTTAAGACCATGACTCAACTTTGAGTCAATATAAATAGGCGTATTAAAAGGTACCGTATCCATAATGCGTTCAAACTCATCTGGAGAAGCAAAGCTATACAGATTTAATTTTTTATCTATAGCTTCCAACTCCCAAGTTTGCCGTAGTATATCGTCATCATCAATGATCACAGCATCAGGCCGAGCTTTTAGCCAAATAAGAGCAATATAGCTAGATATGTTTTTAGGAAGCACAGAAAGCTTATTACGAATAGATGTTTCTATTAAGGTCTGATTTTCGTAATGACTTGTGACTAGAACAGCCTTTTCAGATAGATTGTAGCGCAAGATAATATCAAGCCCTGTTAAGTCATCTCCAATAAGCTCATAATCGAATAAATAATAATAGCTCTTTTTGTCTTCCGTATTTTTCCACCATTCAATAAAATCTTTTGAATGGCTAAAATGGATGACTTTGTTTGTTTTTGTAAGTCTTTGATCCCAAATATGATGTATGGACTCATCATCGTCCAGTACAATAACCAAGGCATTTTCTGGAAAAATCAAATGTTGAATTAGCCAAATTGGTGGCGACGTACGAGGTAATTTGACAGTAACTTCTGTTCCTTTATTCTCATTAGATGCTATAGCAATGGATCCACGCCATTCTTCAACATGTTTTTTAGCGTAATACAAGCCTATGCCCATTCCATCTTTTTTCCCGAAACTAAAACTTTTTGTAAAGACCTTCTCTAAATTTTTCTTAGAAATGCCTTTACCATTATCATTTATCATCATAAGAAGATTATCATTACTCTTCTTTAAAAGTATGTTAATAACACCGGCCCCATCCATAGCATCAATAGAATTATTGATCAAATTTGATATTATTTGGCTAAATTTATCTTTACGTATGTTTGCACAAGCTATATATGCCCCACGATCTACATTGAAGTTTATAATAATACTATTGGTTAGCAGCATACGTTTTTCAGATATAATCGAATCTAGTATTGGAAAGATTAAAGTTGATGTTAAACTTTGCTCCATATGAATGACTTGCTGCGAACTCTTGTGGGCGCTTAATAAATTATTAGCAATATCGTTTATTCTCTGAGCGGCACTTCTAATCATTTTTCTTTGTGCTTCTGGAAGCGCGCTAGCGTCTTTCATTGCAGTATTAAGGGAGGTTAATGGAGAGCGAATATCGTGGGCAACTTGTGTTGCTATTTCTCCCGTTTTTGCAAGCGCTTCAAAAGCCATTTTTTCTTTTACTTCTCTCGTCATGAATTTCAATTTAGAATACAACTCTTCTATTTCCACAAGAACCCAGGGATCGGGAGAATAATTTTCAATATCTCCAGATTGTAATTGTGTCGACATTTTAGCTAAAGGGCCCAATAAAACCCTGTTAAATCTCCACCATAAATAGATAAATCCTAAACTCAATAACAATACTTCTATCAACAAGGGTATAATCATGTTTTTAAAGAAAACAGAAGCTTTTAGACTCTTTACCGAGTACATGCTTATCTTTGCATGTTCGTTATCACCCAGTTTAAGTATATAATTCTTCAATGGTTTCCCAGAGATATTGCCCGCCTGAAGAATATGTTTACGGTAACTTAATGTAATACCTATGGATCGACGTTTTGCCAATTCCTCTAATAATTCCTGTTCAACTTTATAATCACCTATAAATAAATTACCAGCAATTTGATTTTTATAGATATCATAAGTAGATTCAAAATATTGATCTTGAAGCTTTGAAAAACTCAGATGAGCATTATGACTAATTTGGATACTATTAATAAGCACGACAAGAGAGGTAACTAATACAATTACTATGCCGGACTCAAATAGTAGTTTCTTAATTCCCATTATTGAATTTCATCCAATAGACTAAATAGACTAACCATATAGAGGTTTTTTTTCGCAAATACTGAAGATTTGCTAAATATATAACTTCCAGATATCCCATGATATGTCTTTTGGGTCATACAATGGCGAAATAGATTAGGTTTAAATTCTTTCTTCACCAGTGCAATCCTATAACATTTAATAGCTAAACGAGTTACATCGTATGTAACGACATCAAGGACAAAAGGTTTTCGATGAAAACGCCTAATATAATTTTTAGAGAATTCTGACTCCTCTATCTTACTCCAGTCTACCATGCTTGTTACCATAACTGACTTAGCCTTACGTAACATTTTACGTATATTCTTAAACGCAGACACATCAAAAGCCCAGGAAGGGCTACCTATAATAGCTACATTATTATTAATAAGATGGTGTCTAAATAAAGTAGTGATGATATTTACCGAAGGTAGTGGGTAAGTAAGAAAAACTAGCGTTGCCGGGTTTGATTTAGCAAAAGAAAGCTTCTTTATATCGAAAGATCCAGAAAATGTCACGGGGATTTTTATAAAGGGCTTAGATAACCTGCTTTTCAACTGTTTCATTGCTGTTAGGCTATAAAAATCTGTCAATTGGTATATTACTACCACCTTGCCTGTATGTTTATCATTATTTAAATATTTGGCTATTTTATATATAGGCGTGCTCAATGGTGGAGTAGCCGTATAAATATAATGTAAATACTGATTTTCAGAATCATCTCCACAGCTCGGAGATACTCCAATGATTTTATGCTTTTTAAGAATAGGGCCAGCAATCAGGCAGTCTCTACTGGTATAAAGCCCTAAAACTAAAGAGCAAGAGCCTGAAGTCATCTTGTTAACTTGACTAGCTAATTGAATATAATTATTAGCTTGGAAAAAACGATCATCATGAAACTTGGCATCTTGGAAAGCCAGCTTAATACCATTGGTAAAATCTTGCGCCCTTATAACCGAACCAAACATCTTGTAGTTTGTACTGGAGAGAACACAAATTTTTGCAAAACAAGCATTACAATAAAAGAAAATACTAAGCAAAAAAAATAATTTTAATAGTTTCATATAGCTTCACCTATAGAACAAGTTTTAGCTATCTCTCGTAGATGCTCTTTTGAAGTACCACAACAACAACCAATAATTTTCAATCCAAATCGCTTTTTCAGTTGCAGCAAAGACTCTGCGAATTCTTTTGGAGAATCAAAGACAGGTTTAGTCATTGCTGATAATTCTTTTGGCGTACGATCTGACCCGTTTGGTTTTATGCCAATAAGTCTTTTATATTTATCATTTTTGTCAGATAGCTTTGAAATCACTGACGGATGCGTACAATTTATAAGGAACCCGAGAGGTTTTTTTTGAGTTTTTGAATCAATACAATCAATAGCTTCATCAAGTGGTGTGCCGTCTAGCAACACCCCTTCATTTTTCAAAATAAAACTAATAGTATAATCAAGTTTATTTTGATCTGCCGCCAGTGCAATACCTAATGCCTCTGGAAGACTTGATAAAGCTGTTCCGCTCACAAGATCTAACTTAGCTTCTTTAAAAATACCTATTTGCTCTAGATGGTACTGTTTGGCCTTTTCTGAAGTGAGGGATTTTTTAACACTATAAGCATCATACATAGAGCCAACTGGAGCCCCAATAAAAATAGGAGCAGTAGGTTTAACATAGTTACGTTTTATGTCTTTAATAAAATTGATACATTGCATGTTAATCTTTTTTATATCGCGTGTTTCATTATAATGTAAATGGTTTCGGCTCGCGCGAAAAGTAGCAGCATTTATAATCATTGGTATAGAGTATTGCTGTGCTATATCAATATCTCCCGTATATATCTCAGCAAGAGCTTTTCTGTAAGATTCTGTTTCTAAAACATCAGAAACCGTCAGGTTAGACCCTAATTTAATTCCATAATCATATTTCAAACGAGTTCCTAGAGGGCCATTTTTTAAAATACAATCATACTTACTAAGCGCATTTATAAAGCTTATCATGTTAGTCTCATCCACTTGGCATCTATCCTATCCTAGCTGATTATGGTAAAATGAAAGATCGGCAGAAGTCCTTGATCTTATAACTAGAATATTCTTTTGGGTGTAAATTTGTCAAGCTTTTTGTATATAGTTAGCTATTTCCTGATCAAAAAAACAAATCTAAAAAATAAAGCGTTTACCTAGTGTCAGCCTAAGTTGTCGCCCATACTTAAAATACCTCACATGACATAGAAGCACTGCCCAGACATTTCTGCTCACTAGAAATCACCATGTTATATTACTTTACTTTCTGATACCAATATTGAACCTTTTACTCTGAAGTAAGCAAAAAAACAAGCTCTCTCAAACTGTCAGGAAATATAAACGCTTAAAATATTTCGGCGACTATGGCCCAACTCCATACTTACCTGCAAACGAACAGCACGATCAATCTGTTTTTGCTCTTTGGTCATTTCTTCTAAGCGCAAACCGCCTTTAACAGGAGCTTCCCAACCCGTTAATTCTTGATAACGGCGCTGTGCATACAAATGCCTTAATCCATGACGACTATGAATACCCGCACGCGTACATGCTTTATCAAATCGACTACGATAAGTTTTATATTGAGTCCCTGCTGGAATAAGCGAATTACTTTTATGCTCCGCTAATCGTTTTGCTTCATCTAGCCACTCACGCTGCTCGTTCGTTAAAATAGGGATAGTGCGTTCCCGGTTACCTTTTGTTTTTTGAACATAAAGAAATTGTCCTGCATCAGCAATGAAAGGTTGAAGCTTAACACTCTCCTCCATTCTTAAGCCAAACAGCTCTTGCCCTTTTAAACTATGACGCATTAAAGGATCTTTAATCTGATTAACATCAGCCTCACTTAAAACGACTGATTTGTCTCGATTGCTTACATAAACACGCTTAGGAATATCTAACACATCATTGCTTGGCACCATATGAATCTTGCCATCAAATTTTCGCATCAGCCATCTCAAATGGCTCATGCGATTTTTCATACTACCTGGACTATCACCACTGGCTTTCCAAACTTGAACCAAAGCATGAACATGTTTAGGCTTCATAAACCGAAGGTGATCCAGTTTATACCCTAAACCATGTAAGGTTTCAGCGATGTTAATGAGCGCATGTCGCCTATCATCTTGTGTTCGATAAGAACCGTCTTTATTGTTTTTAATGGCGACAATCACAGAACTAACCATTTGATGTTTCTTACTCATGTGCATTAACCTCTTTTTTTATAAGATTTAAAAAACTGTCACGGGAATGTGTCGGTATTTTTTATTTGTAAATTGAATTTAACGTATTGATTAGTAACTTTAATTGAATAACGCGCACCGCGCGTCACGATAGACAATTCTTATCTATCGTGACGCGCCATACGCTAGTGTGGAAATCGTTTTAATCATCAATGTTGAGTGATGGTACACCACGCGATAACCTTTGCAGGTAATCAACGGACGATAAGTATCGTTACGGTGTAGCAAAACAACCAAAGCCATCAGCCTAATCATGAACTCGGTTAAGAACCCAATTCACTCATCTGTTTTTTAATTCACAGTTGGTTGCCTAAAACGATATGAGCTTTAAAGCTCATAGAAAAGTACAAAAAAATAAAAGTACTGGATGGTATGAGTAGAGTCATTTCCAGAGAATCTATTTTTTGTTTAGATGGAGTTAAACAACCATTAAAATAATGGTCGGCCAATCACTTGGCTTTAGGAGAAAGTATAAGCTTAGCCAATGATATTGCTATCGATTGAAACTAAGCGATTAGATAAAGATTATTGCTGTTAAACAATAAAAAGTAGACAGGTAATCAAGAAGTGATTATCTCGGTTGCCAAAGACATGAATGTCTTTCATCGCTTTAATGGCATGCGATGGTTTGATAAAAAGTACCGTCATTATCGTATCATTGTAACGACTTTCTTAGCTGAGAATGAACTTTTTTCAACTAGGAAAAGCGTCACTTTACTATTACTTGAAAATATAACGATTTAATCAAATGAAATTAGAGGGTTATATCCCTATCACTATCTTTTCTGCTCGCCCACGGCTCACTATTAAGACAAAGACAGAGCTGAAATTCATATTGCCTCTGGCAAATAATGTTTTTTATTCTTATCAATTGATTCAGTTAATAATAATTCCTTCTTTCTCGATGGGTTGTGACAATCTTGGATTCAACTCATTAATGCAACTTTTGTAACATAAACAACCAAACATGGTAAGGTCTCCAGTTTGGTCGTTTCTGACAAAGGATTGCAACAACATGGGACACAAGCAGCTCACTTATATAAAGAGATGCCAAATTCTTGCTTTTTGGCGAGCAGGGTACAATCAAACAGATATAGCCAAAGAAGTTGGCGTCCATAAATCAACAATCAGTCGTGAATTAAAACGCAATATCACCTTTGTTCGCACGGCTTTTGGTTCCTGGCAATATAAACCTGATTATGCTCAATGTTATGCGAATGAAAGACATAAAGAAAAACCCAAGCGTGTTAAGTTCACTAGCGAGGTTGAGAATTTTGTTCGTGAAAAACTATTACAAGACTGGAGCCCCGAACAAATTACTGGCTATGCGAAACGTCATCAATTGTTTTCAATTAGTCATGAATGGATTTATCAATTTATTTTAAAGGATAAACAAAAGGGAGGTTAGTTACATAAGCATCTTCGCCATCAAAACAAGAAATACCGTAAACGTTACGGCAGTCCTAAACGACAAGGACCTATAAAAAACAGGCGTTTTATCGATGATCGTCCTGCTATTGTAGATGAGAAAGGAAGGGTAGGGGATTGGGAGATCGATACGATCATTGGCAAGAATCGCAAACAAGCTATCGTCACTATTGTTGAACGCGTATCAAAGAAAGCTGTTTTGAAAAAAGTTAAATTTAAAACGGCTGAACTTGTTTCTAAGGCGGCAATTTCTGGACTAACGCCTTTCTCTGATTTGACCTTAACAATCACAGGAGATAATGGCAGTGAGTTTGCTTATCATGAAAAGATTGCTGAAGCATTAGAAGCAGATTTTTATTTTGCACATCCTTATTCGTCTTGGGAGCGTGGTTTAAACGAAAATACGAATGGTTTGGTAAGACAGTACTTGAAAAAAGGTTCTGATTTCAGTCGTGTTAACGATGAAAATCTCGCTATTATTATGGAGAAACTGAATAATAGACCTAGAAAATCATTAGGATATGCGACTCCCAATGAAGTGTTTCTACTTGAATAAAACAAGCCTCTAACTACATGATAAATAAACATTTAACAAGATTGTCAATCTTAAAGGTGATCAGAAGGCCAAGTATTGCTCGATTTTTGCTCGCTTGTCTTGTATAATATGCCTTTCGTTGATAACCAATTGAATAATTACAAAAAGAGAAAAACGAGATGAAAGTTGTTGTATTGATGGGGCCCTCGAGCGCCGGCAAATCTACGCTGTGTCAAGAGCTGGTTCAAAAACATAGTTGGCTTACAACAGGTGGGGACCAAGTCGCTAAGCAGGTAGCAGAAGAATGCTTCCCCCTTTTGCTGGAAAAACTTAAAGAGGCTGGTTTAATCAAAAAGCTCTCCTCTTATATGAATGAAGATAGCGTTTTAAAGCTCTCTATATCAGGAGAATTTAAGTTTAGGGATGGTGATATCGATATTCATCATCAATTTACTAGTCCAGAATACCCGGGGCTAAAAGATATCTTAAGTCAGGCAGGTATTGCTAAAGAAAAGCTAGAAGATTTAACGCAACTCCTTCATTCGGTTGGCCAGGTATTCGAAGCGTTTCCTATGCCTAATGTGCTTGAACGAATGTTAGATGATATAGTTGAAGAAACTCCCGCTGATAGCTCGGTAATTATAGATGTCGTACCTCCTGGAAACGGTAGCGTGGAAGATGAATTACAGGAAATACGAGAGAAGCTTGAGGAGCGAGCACGTCAAGCGGGGCGCGCTCTTGAATATAAGGTGGTGTTAGCCTATTGTCCCCCAAAAGCATTAAGCGCTCGTATTCATGGTAGAAATGAAGCAGCAAATAATTCTGGTGACTTAGAAAATAAACGAGAAGGATTATTTCCTTTTCTTCAACTAAGCCAGCTTATCTCTTCTGCAGAAGTTGATGAAGAATTTGACGAAGCTAATTCGCTTTCAAAACTTCAACTATTCACCATTGTTTTGCAACATTTGCACCCAGAAGTAGAAAAAGAAAACACCAAAAAGGCGAGCGTAATCCTTAAGGCAGGAGTCCATCAATATGGAGAGCTTGCTCGCCGATTCGGACTTTGTAGTGGCACAGCAAGGAATGTAGTGTTAACACCAAAAAGCACCTTGGGTGCTGACGCTACAATCGATCTATCGGAGGGCTCAGCAAGCACACTTGCAGAAAAGCTTCTAGAGTCATTAGAGAAAAGTAACGTAATCATTCAACGAGCTCGGGATATTCTTCGAGAACGCTTTGGCTCTGATGATATTGAAATTGCATCAACTACTTATTTAAGTGAACCTAATCGCAGAAATGTTCTGATGAGAATAACACTGGCCAGTGCCTCAGGCGATGCTCCCAAAAGCGTTATCTTAAAACAATCCCTACCTCAAGAAAAAGATGCTGACGATAGCAAAGCTTATGCACGATTTGCTCGTGACTGGGCGGGTCTTGAGTTTACAAATAGTATTCAGAATGATAGAGCCCATCATGTTCCGCGCTTTTATGGTGGAGATAAAGCCCAGCGATTTATTCTTGTTGAAGATTTAGGTGCTCCACATATTAGCTTGGTTGATACTTTACTTTGCCCAAATCGTGAAGCTGCACTTTCAGCTTTAGAGCGCTACATGAAAGCTTTGGGACGTTTTCATGTAGCAAGTTTTGCTCGAACAGATGACTATATGCGATGCCTTAGTCAAGTTAACGAAGAAGCTCCCTCTCCAGCAGCAGATAAACAGATAATCTCTAACCAACTGCTGCCAGATCTTCGTGCATCATGCGAGGCGCTAGGATTAACTTTAACAACAGCTGTGCTTAGTGAAGTGGAGCAAGTTTTAAATTCCATTTTTGAGTTGGGGCCGTTTACTGTACTAGCGCATGGTGATATTGCGCCTGACAACGTGTTTGATCATGAAGAAGAACTGCAGTTAATGGATTTTGAATGGTCTTTTCCGCGAAGTGCTTTATTAGATGGCACTTATCTTCGTATGAGCATGCCAACCGCTTGGTGTGCCAAAGCGATTCCAGATAAGATTTTAGAACATTGCGAGAAAGTTTATAGAGAGGAATTAATAAAAGTTATTCCTGCTGCCGTTGATGATAGAATTTTTGCTCGTGCTTATACTCAGGCTTGTGCTTATCACGCATTACATCAAATGGCTCAGCTTGTCCAAATGTTAGGAAAAGACCTCTTATGGGGCAGCCCATCTTCTTTGCCGGAAGGCGCGATCTGGGAGGTTGAAGCTAATTCAATGAGACCTCGATTTTTATCGCGATTACAAGCTTTTATTGATGTAGCAACCCAACACGATTTATTACCGAATTTAAGAGAAATAGCTGAGACCATACTCACTCAAGTAAAAGCATTGTGGTCAGTAGAGGCAAAGCCGCTTGACTATTACCCAGCTTTTTCTGTGCCGACTTTAAAATTAAGTCATTTGGCAAGTGCCGCAGGTTTTTTTAGGGCGCCTTCACTGCAACACCAACTTGAAACAGAGCGCCGATTGCAAGATACAACCCCTGCTGACCCTTATGGACCAGGGGCTATTGTGCCTTATAGGGTCTAACTCCAGGACGGATCCCAAAGTGTCACGCCACACATGATGTACATTTTTATGTGCGCCACATCTGTATGATAAATCCAAATAGTAGAGACTATCCGGAGCATTGAGGTTTATAATAATTCATAGCCAGCGCTATAGGTTAACTCGGTGAACGGTTACGAAAAAGAGAGTTAAGGAATGGTAAACATTTCTTGCATGGCTACAATCGAGAAAAAGGATTAAGGTTTAAGTGCTCGCCGTGTTAAACTGCCGTATGAACGGTTATGATTTTTTTTGATGAGGTTTTATGCAATGAAAAACATAATAATTAATAACAAAAGTTATAAGCTAGCTTGCGGCTATCAAAAAAATGATATGCAACGAGCAGAGTTTAACAAGCTTATTCATGCAGTGTTTGGCTTTACATTTGAATTTTGGTACCAAAACGGTTACTGGACGAATAAATACACTCCATACACGCTATTTAAAGATAATATTGCAATAGCCAACGTCTCAGTGAATCAAGTTAATTTTAGATATAACAATTCAACCATATCTTCAGTGCAAATAGGCACGGTTGCCACAAATAAAATATTCCGGAATATGGGGCTTTGTAGTTATTTGATGGATCACGTTATCGAAGAGTGGCAAGAAAAATGCGACTTGTTGTATTTATTTGCCAATGAATCTAGTATTGGTCTTTATCCAAAGTTCGGTTTTAATAGAGCAATTGAATATGAGTATAGCATACAACATGAGGCATCTAGTTCTTCAGATACAACTTTAATTTATCGCTTGGATATGAAAAGCCAAAGTGATAGGAATCTTGTTTTTAAAAAAGCACGCTTAGGAAATCCTTACGCACGTTTTTCAATGATTGAAAATTCCGAGTTAGTCATGTTTTATTGCACATTTCCATATTCTGACTGCGTTTATTATCACAAGGAGTATGATGTTGTAGTCATTGCAAAAAATGAAGGAGCAACGTTACATATTTATGATATTTTTGGTACTTCTCAAGTTGGTTTGGAGCTAATTATAAATAGTATTTGCAAGGAATTGGGCGATATTACTAACACTGTTTTTTTAGGCTTTACGCCAGCTAGCCATTTGCTGCCATTTACTGTTAAAGAAAAAACCAGCAGTGATCCTTTGTTCATATTTAATAAAGGCCGCAAACTCTTTAGCGGCCAACTAAATTTTCCAGAGTTATCACATGCGTAAGAACAGGTTTTAGCTATGGCGTGGTTTAGTGTAAGAGTGTTGCATTGATGACTTGAATCCAAGAATTCATCCAAGCGTCAACCTCTGATAATAACCGTTGGCCAAAGCCATTTAAAAAATCTAAAGCGCATTTCGCATTATCTGTTGGTAAAATCGCCCAGTCCTTTGCTTGCTGAATAGAGGCAGCCATACTAGGATAATGCTTAATAGCCTCATCTGTACAAAGGTCAATATCGCGTGTGTACTCTCCAATAATAGGCATAATTAAACAAAAGGTCACATGTAGTATATTTTTCATTACTCGCTTACACCAGTAGCGAACATTTTCACTATCTGCATTTTCCTCAATGTTTTTTATTCCTTCAGAAAGATCATCCTTCAACTGGATAAGTTCATTGTTAGCCAATGCCAAATCAGGTTTAATAGCAGGTAAAAACGGAATAACATTCTCACCGTCAATACATAAACTACTATTTTTCAAAATAGCATGATAAACTGACAAGGTGTCGCGTACAGCATAAACGCTGTCATTTTGGATACTTTCACAAGAAAATATTTCATCAAAACGCCATAATTCAATGTCAATTTTTAAAATAGCACCATGCCATTTATGCTTATTAAACAGCCCGCCACATTTTTGCCTTAGAATAGAACAAAAGTCTTTGTCGTCATACCCAGAGCCAAGAATGACAACAATACCTAGGTCTGATTGACCTATAGATGCTTTTCCTCGTGGAATTGAGCCTGTTAAATAAATACTATGACACGCTTCTTTCAAGTAATCAGCAATAAGTGTTCTAAGTTTACTGATTATTAGCTTGTATGCTTTATCTATTTGTTGGTCATTAGTATCATTTACTATATATCCTTCTTCATCACGCTGCCAAAACCGTCCTTTTTTATTTTGATTATAAAATCCATTAACGTACGAACTACAATAAATTTCCAATAGCTTATCTTTAGTCAGCCCTTGCAAGTAAGCCACTGGAAGATGTAACTTGAGTCTTAATATTAGCTCTTCCTTAGAAAGCCCTTTATACGAGCTTTCAAAGAACTCATATAACTCATAAGGATTTTTAAAATTTGACGACGCTTTTTTATATATGCCAAAAAAAGTATCAGGGTGTTGTTTATAGGCTTTTATTTCAGTGTCAGAAAGCTTAAATGTAGTTATTGAAACTCCACTTTTTGTTTCCAAAGTTCCATAAGCAACTTTTTCTCTAATATTTACTACAGCATCAACTAATTTTCCGTTAAGCAAATTTCCTTCTTTATCCTTAAAGCCATATATTTCACCTATCTTTAATTTCCTTGATACATCACCAAAGGTAAATTCAGGATTAGAACCATCAAAAGTAGATGGAATAACAGTGTGATTTCTTATCGCGCTAAACAAGTCATCAATTGCCCTGTGCTTTTCCCTGGAGTTAATTTTCCTTGCTAAGTCCATTAGCTTGAACCCAAAATCTTCTATTTTAAATCCATCAGCAAAGGAAAAAGTGTGATGATCGGTATTCTCAATATCTTGATCATGGTGATAAGGGTGATTTGTTAGAAATACATAAGCAGGTGGAGCATCATCAAGTAGCTTCTCTTTTTCTTTAAGAAAAGTCAGCAGCTTGTCTTGTAATTCTTCATAGGAACATTCCTTTAAAGCTTCAGATGGTAAGTTTACATCTAAAAAAATTATTCGATCATAAGCAGTAGACTTATTCAAAGCCTCTTTTAGCAACTTTCCAAGGTTATGATAATTTAACTCATAGTTCTCACCGCCAACTTGGCTAATTATACTTTTTCTATTTTGTTGCTTTGCCTCTACTCCATATTTTTTTCCCGTTTTAGGATGTGTAGCAACAAACTCACAATGGGTTGTTTTTCGACTATCTTCATCTATAAACTCAATATCAAATCCAGCCCTTACAAATATTGCGGCCACAAAGGTTTCATAAGCTGCGCCTGCAAATTGGTCAGGATGCTTCAGTCTTTCTATAAGTTTATCCTGTAAACCTTTGTTATGGTCTATAAGAAATAGGTTATAAGCAAGCCAACAATAAAAAGAGCTTGCGCCGTTCATACTACCCGTGAAAACCCCGTCTTTATTTTGCTGTTTAGCAAGCTGTTCTTTCTGACGACACATCAAGCCATATATTTTTAATAATGGGTGCCTACTATCAACAGACTTCTTTAACTCAGCATTCCCCCACTTAGAACCAAAGAGACGTTTTATATAATCAAAGAGAAAGTCATGAAATGTTTTATAGCTCCCCGATATTAATTTATTCCCAACGGCAACCAATCGTTTATCACCTAACTGTGTTGAAATGATAGGCCTACCTAACCCCTGTTGCTGCTTCCTTTGCACTTCGATAGCCAAAAACTCTGCATTTTTTTGCTTTGTTACACTCTCAATCTTTTCTGAGAAACCCGGAGATTGTGTTATATAACAGCACTTCTTGTATTTCTTACCACTACCACAGGGACAAGCTTGATTTCGCCCAATTTTCTGACACTTTTTCATGTTTATGCCTGCTTATAACTTAAGGTGCACATTTTAACAGAGTACATGCAGCGCCAGCCAGACACAAATTTCATCAGAATTTGTAGCTTACCCGATGCTTATTATGCGCCCCTATGAATTCATAATCGCCTGACTTGAGGCTCATCTCTTTTCCACCCTCCAATAATACCAAAATCGCATGACCTTGAGGCAATATCCCTCATTCATTTTGTTAAAGTGGCAGAGCTTGCTGGACAGAATATTAAGTTTTGTTAGCGTAATCGCACATAAATGTCACATTTCGCCCTGTAAAGGTACCTGTAACCTATAAAAGTACACAATTGAAAGGAATGTGCTTGATAAACTATTTCATTGTTATTTCATCTTAATGAGGTATCTCAGCATACTTGGGTTATTTCTATGCATAGAAAAACTGTCGCATTAATGCTAGAGTACACGAAGAAGCTAACAGCTTTATCCTCAGAAAATGTGGATAACTTCAACTTTATCACCACAAGGAATAGCAGCATGATAGCGTGCGAACATTGCCAGCAACCGGTACACAACAAGATTTTTTATTTTGTCCATCATATGGAAATGACTTTTCTAAAGATGCTAACAAAGAAGACGCCTGCAGTGAAACAGCGCTTATTAATCAATCGGTAGGTGATAGTAATATAATTCATTATCTTGATTATTAACCGGTATTTTGAATTTTTTTGTAAAAACTATGAGTGCAAAAGTTTACTTTAGGAGTACAATGCTCTTCAATTTGATAGTGATTTTTGGAGATCAAATGGCTCTTATTCCTCCTGGATATTTAGATGCAGTAGTTGCACTTGGACAAGCAGATGCCCAAGGTAAGAAAAGCTGGTGTGCAACTGCTTTTTTATATGGGCACCATCTTAAAGATCAAAAACAGTATCAAATATATTTGGTTACTAATAGACATGTCTTAGATAATCAAAATCACATTATTGTGCGCTTTGATAGTAATGTAACTAAGCAACCATTGGAGCTTACAATTCCTTTAGTTGATAAATCAGGTAATCAGGTTTGGCATGCACACTCAAACCCAGATATAGATATCGCAGTAATTCGTATAGATTATGAAATGTTAAAGGAAAAGGGAGTGCAAGCTAACTTCTTTCAAAGTAACCAGCATCTTCTAACAAAACAAGACTGCATTACTCATGAGGTAATGGAAGGAAACGGCGTTTTCCTTCTTGGTTTTCCTTTAAGCCTTGTTGGGGTTGAAAAGAATTATGTGCTTGTTCGAAGTGGTGATATAGCAAAAATACGCGACTGTCTTGACAATAAATCTAAGACTTTCCTAGTCAATATCCCCAATTTCCCTGGCAACAGTGGCGGGCCGTTGGTAACCAAACCAGAAGTTGTATCAATACAAGGAACGAAAGCTTATGCCAAGTCTTCATTAATTGGGGTAATATCAGCTTATTTACCTTATGAGGATATTGCTGTTAGCCGGCAAACAGGTAAGCCGCGAGTTATTTTTCAGGAGAATTCAGGTTTAGCATTAGCTTACCCAGTTGACTGTATTCAGGAAACGATAGCTGAAGCTAATAAAATGATTAGTTTTGAATCTACTCCACAGCCGGCTAAATAAAAAATATTAAATGTAATTATTCGGAAAAACAAAGCGCATGCATGCTCGATAAGCGACCAACTCTATATGTATCATTTAATAATGCAATAATATCAAATGCAAATTTAGAAAAGAATATGGGCGCAATAAAAAAACCCAGGTCAACATATTGACCACCCAACAAACCAGGCTTTGAAAAAACACTACCATCAAGCAGAGATAATCCATTGGTTTTGACTTGGCGTCTTTCATTTCCATCGCTCGCTACAAAAGAAAACGAGCCTGTGTTTAATTCCTTAAGCTCGCCAACTCGTAGAACAATTCCTCCTAGGTAATGTCTGTTTAAATAACTTAAATTATTTAAGATTTTTTTACTGTGTTTATATTTCTCTGGCAGTTCAAAAAATATTGTTGCAGTGAAAAAGTTCCCAGGAAAAAAATGTGAGTATGGTGAATTAGTGTCAAGATTTTCGGCAGGTAAAAAATACTCTAATTCCTGGAGCTTTTCTATCGCATCTCTACTGCTTTTTGGTGTTAAAGAAGATTTAACTTCAATAACTCCCAGCACATACTCAGAAGGAATAGCAAGGCAACGATCTGTATCCTCACCTTCAATCCAGAAGACAGGCGAGTTTAAAGCATCGTATATAATTACATCATAGTGGCGCAGCTTGGCGCTATCATCTAAATTTTGTGACACAATATAGCCTGAGGCCACACCATATTTTTTAGGTAAAAAATCAGATAACCATTTCCTGATTGAGTGTTCGGCGACATTTCCTTGGCTTACTTGGATGGGTTTACCTTCGGCAAGGGTTTTAGCTTTATCATACCCTGCCAACAAGTCAGCTTTTAATGTTAAAAACTGCTTCCAGCCTTGTTTTCCTTGTAATGTTGTTTTCAAAACTTAATGTCGCCTTAAAATTTAAACCAGATCATGTTAATTTTTTACAGCCATAAACGCACTAAATTTTTTTTATATTTCGCGGGCAGTTATGCAGCAAGCAGCAGCAAGTATAAAGAATTTCATATCGAGGGTTAAGTTGCTCTTTTTTCAAGGTTTTCGCTTGCTGGCGCTAGCACGTACTTGCTGATGTTTTGAACATTTAGCAGAAGAGAGGGAGAGGGATTCGAACCCTCGATGCAATACTTACAAAACACTGCCAACACCAATTCAAATCTCTGGGATCACCAGGGGATCATCTACCGACAATCAGCTCCCGCCGCCGCAACTAACCTCCAAAACAAACAAATGTTCTTTGGTGGTCTTCGATTGTGGGTGCTAGAAAAAGCTCAAAAGTCCCCTCTCAGTCCCCTCCTGAATAAATACTTCGGAGAAAAACGAAAAAGCCCTTTAAATACATGAGGTTACATGGTGATAAATGGCGTCCCCAAGGGGATTCGAACCCCTGTTGCCGCCGTGAAAGGGCAGTGTCCTAGGCCTCTAGACGATGGGGACGCATTGTAATCGTCGTTTTTTGCTTATACTGCTTTTGTCTAGATTGGCAGTATTCACTCGATCTTTCGGCTTCTGGTGGAGCTAAGCGGGATCGAACCGCTGACCTCTTGCGTGCCACGCAAGTGCTCTCCCAGCTGAGCTATAGCCCCGAGCCGAGCGCGAATATTACTGATCATTAAAACCTATGTCAATGATTTTAGGGGTCCTCTACAAAAAAGATCCCTCGTACTACGCCCCCAAACCATATGGACTCGCAGAATCCGCTGGCAAGCTATCTGAGGCAGAGTCATTGCCACCCCATCTAAATTTTGCATAATCAATCAAAGCCGCGACTCCTGTTAGAAGGGCAAGTAAAAAGACAACTGCAGCAACTAGCATACACTTTTTAATAAACTGCTTCGGATTCTCAGATATCTTTTTTTTAATCTCACCTATCTCCATTTTGCAGCAGGACCAACAGGTTTGACTATTATCAGAGACAGACACAGATTCCCCAGGAACCGCCGAACAAGGAAAAGTGCCGAAAGTATGTTGACCACCAGGACCTGGCATAAATTAACCCCCCATTAATTTGAAAATCAAGGACAAGCGCCATCCGGAGCACAGTCCGTAGATTCTTCATGATTGTTCTCTTCAGCTTTATTAAATGCCCTAAAGAATGAAGCGGCGCCCGAAGCCACTGCTGGAAAAAACGCTGGGTATTCACGCGCAACAGCAACAATAGTGACCACCCCTAAACCCGTTCCTACTGCAGCAGTTCCTAGCACAAGAGCTAATACAATTTTTGGATTATTGTTGAATTTCGTTTTTAGCGAACTCAAGCATCCAGAGGAAACTTCCGCTATCTCTGCATTAGGATCTGCATATCCACTCATAGCGCCCCCATGTTGCCCTTTTAGAGAGGTCGTCTCCAAGGCGCCGCCTTCTTCGAGATCTCGCTCACCGTGCTTTTGTTTACCCATCTTATTTTCTCCTATTAATTATTTTTAATAATATTTCACAAAAAAAGCTATCACTTTTTCAACACACGCTAGCGCACAATCACCTTGACGGAGGAAGAGGCTCGCTACTACTTATTGAGCCTTTTTCATGTGTCTCAAAATTCAGAGCATCGCTAAGGATGTCAGACGCAGCTGCCAACAGTCCTGCAGGATCAAAGTAAGCAAGCGCAAGGAATCCGCCTACGACAGCAGAACCACCAACCACAGCAAGACTAACAATAGTAGCAATCTTACAAGCTCTTTTTTTCGAAAGGCAACCTCTTTGTTCTTCCAGATCTCCCGTACTCACATCCTGAGCAAATAAAGGTACTTTAGAGCCATCAGCTAATCCTGTTTTACCACTCAGCATATCAACCCTCCTATTAATTATTATAAAAATTTACGCCTTAATAAAAGCAATCGCTTTTTCAAGACGTTCTAATACACGCTCAGAACCCAACAGTGCAAGGGTTGGGCCCATCGGCGGTGATACTGTTCCACCCGTCACAGCAACGCGAACAGGTTGGGCAACTTTACCCATTTTCAAATCTAAATTGCCTGCAACTGCTGTTAACACTTGGTGCGTTGTTTCCGCATTCCATGTTGTGATTTGTTGTAAGCCTTGCAAAACCCTCTCTAAAGACTCAAGCGCAACGGGCTTTAATACTTTTTGTTTTGCTTTCTCATCATATTCAATATCATTATAAAAAACCCGGCTACTTTGTGCCATTTCTTTTAATGTTTTTGCGCGCTCTCTATAAACTTCGACAATTTCTTCTAAAGCTGGGCCATTCGTCATATCGATATTCAACGCCTGCATTTGAAATTTCAATGCTTCTACAAGGTCAACTACGGGAAGTGTTTTAATATAGTGCTGATTCAACCATAGCAACTTTTCATTACTGAAAATAGCCGGAGATTTACTGATGTTTTTCACATCAAAAAGTTTAATCATTTCTTCACGAGAAAAGATTTCTTTATCGCCTGACGACCAGCCTAAGCGAACTAAATAATTCAATAAAGCTTCCGGCAAAAAACCTTCATCACGATATTGCATAACGCTTACCGCACCATGACGCTTTGAAAGTCGCTTTCCATCTTCACCCAAGATCATTGGCACATGCCCATAGACAGGAGGCGTTACATCAAAAGCTTTGAAAATATTAATTTGTCTTGGGGTGTTGTTGATATGATCATCGCCACGGATGACTTGTGTAATTTTCATATCCCAGTCATCAATAACAACTGTAAAATTATACGTTGGCGTACCATCGGTTCTTGCAATAATTAAATCATCGAGTTCGGCATTATCAATTTCAATTTTTCCGCGAACAAGATCATCAAAAATAACTTTACCTGTTTGTGGGTTTTTAAAACGAATAGCAAACGGCGCATCTTTTTCTTCTTTTAAATCACGACAACAACCATCATAGCGTGGTTTTTCTTTTTTCAACTTTTGTTCTTCACGTAAAGCATTGATACGTTCTTTAGAACAATAGCACTTGTAAGCTTTGCCTTCTTTGAGCAATTGATCAATCAATCCGCGATAATGATCGAATCGTTTGGTTTGATAAAAAGGTCCTTCATCGTAATCCAAACCTAACCACGCCATACCATCAAAAATCGCTTGCACAGATTCCTCCGTCGAACGTTCAAGATCTGTATCTTCGATGCGCAATATAAAGTCGCCTTTGCCATGCCTTGCATAAAGCCAGCTAAACAAAGCTGTACGTGCACCACCCACGTGTAAATAGCCTGTTGGACTTGGTGCAAATCGTGTTCGGATTGACATATTTTTCCCTTTTGTTGTTATATCTCTATCAAATAAATCGCCTTAAAGGCTCTATTTTAGCGCAAAGGAGAATAGCACGAGTCGTCAATAAAAGCGAATATTTATTAAGCAGAATATAAGGTATAAGCTATGTATATTAAAATACACAAAAAAAACAACCCGTACCATACTGCAAGCTTTATACTATAATAGGAAACTTTAATAACCCAGGTTAAAAAATTTTATAGAAGGTTAAGCGATCAATGACAAATTACGAATTAAAGTTACTGGATGTTTCATGCGCTAGCTGTGTCAAAACAATCACGCAAGCACTTGAGGGTGTTAAAGCAATCAAACATTTTGATATCAACTTTGCACAACGCACTGTAAATATTGAAACTGATGCCTCGCCGAATCTTGCGATCGATGCGATTAAAAAAGCAGGTTACACTGCCATTTTAAATACGCTTTCTAACAAGCAAGAAAAAGAAGCTGAAGCTGATGCCGCCAATGGTATGTTTTATAAAGCAGCTGTTGCGGGCATCATCGGCATTGCCATTATGATTATCGGCTGGACGCCGCTCACTCCTTCTCTTACACTTTTTTCAGGTCAAATGACTTGGGGAGCCATTGGTATTGTTACACTGCTTATCATGGCTTACGCAGGTGGTAGTTTTTATAAAAGTGCATGGGCCGCTTTTATCAAACGCAATGCCAACATGGATACACTGATTAGTCTTGGCACATTAACCGCGTGGATTTATTCAGCGTTTATTGTTGCTCTTCCTCTTGCTTTTCCGGAAACATCGCGACATGTTTTTTTTGAAGCTTCACTTATTATTCTTGCCTTTATTAATCTTGGTGGCGGCCTTGAAGTTTATGCACGAGGAAAAACTTCTGAAGCAATTAAACATTTATTAGATCTTCAAGCAAAAGTTGCTCACGTTGTTCGTGCTAAAAAAGAAGTTGATATTCCCATTGAGGAAGTGAAAGCAAATGATATTCTTCGCGTCAAACCAGGTGAAAGAATTCCTGTTGATGGTGTCATTACTGAAGGCCACATCCATTTAGATGAATCCATGTTAACAGGGGAGTCGGTTCCTGCAAGTAAAACCATCGGCGATACTATTTACGCAGGCACCTTAAATGGAACAACAAGTTTTTTATTTAAAGCAACAGGCATTGGTGAACAAACCTTACTTGCTCAAATTATTAAACTTGTTAAAAATGCACAAAACACAAAACCCAGCATTGCTCGCTTAGCTGACCAAGTGTCCGCTTATTTTGTTCCTTCGGTTTTAATCATTTCCGTTATTACTGCGCTTGTTTGGTTTAATTTTGGGCCTAGCCCCGTTTCCGTTTATATGCTTATTACCGCTTTATCCGTGCTTGTAATCGCCTGTCCTTGCGCACTTGGTTTGGCAGCGCCTATCTCTATCGTTGCAGGTGTTGGCAAAGCGGCAGAACAAGGTTTACTTATTCGAAACGGTGAAGCACTTCAACGTGCAAGTCATATTTCAACACTTGTACTTGATAAAACCGGAACCATCACACAAGGCTCACCTGTTGTAACAAATGTTCTGCCGAGCAATGATTTCTCAAAAGAAGACTTAATCAAAATTGCCGCAAGCGTTGAACAATATTCGGAGCATCCCTTAGCGCATGCGATTGTTCAAGAAGCCAAAAGTAAGACTATTGAATTAACTCCTTCCAATCAATTTAAATCAATAACAGGCAAAGGTGTTGTTGCACAACATCAAAATCAAAATATTGCAGTCGGCAAGCAAACTTTTATCGAAGAGCAACTGTCATCAAAAAATAACAATATGGAATCATTACTTGCAAAAACACAAGCCAATGAAACAGTTATTTTCATAAGTGTTAATAGCAAGTTTGCCGGCTTGATCGCCATTTCAGACCCTATTAAAAAAGACAGCAAAGAAGCTATTGCACGCTTAAAACGCTTAAATATCGAAGTCATCATGCTAACTGGCGACAATAAAAGAACTGCGCAAACGATTGCAAATAGCGTTGGTATCACACATGTGATATCTGAAGTATTACCCACAGAAAAATCAGATGCAGTAAACCACTTGAAAAAACCCAAAAAAGTGATCGCCATGGCAGGCGATGGCATTAATGATGCGCCAGCACTTGCAACAGCGGATGTAAGTTTTGCAATGGCGAAAGGCGCTGACATTGCCATTGAAAGCGCCGACATTACTTTAATGCGAAATTCTTTAAACAGTATTGCTGATGCGATTTTAGTTTCTAAAGCAACCATGCGAAATATCAAACAAAATTTATTCGGTGCATTCATTTATAATATTATAGGCATCCCCATTGCCGCCGGCGTTTTATATCCTTGGCTAGGTGTTTTGCTTAGCCCAATGATTGCAGCCGCCGCCATGGCGGCCTCTTCTCTCACAGTTGTCACCAACGCAAACCGTTTACGGTTTTTTACAATGAAAAGGCGGTAAAGATGGATATTTTGATTAACGTTATTGGTGTTGCCCTTATTGCTTTGATTGTTTTTTGGTTTTGGGTGAAATAAAACACCAAAAAATTCACCTACAATTAACATAAACTCAATTAGTGTTAATTATAGTTAACATTTTGAATGCGCCAAGTTATAGCTTAGCCACGGGCACATTCTTAGGCTCGACTTGATCCACCAATGAAGCTTCGCCATTTTCAATTTTGACAACTGAAACTGTTTTTTTAGGTAAATGAAGATCAGGATCGTAATCAATTTTACCCGTTACACCTACAAAATCAGGCATAGATTCAAGCGCTTTTGAAACTGCGTTTGCTGAAGTTGAGCCCGCTTTTATAATCGCATCTTTAAATATATTAATCGTATCATAAGCCAAACCAGAATAAGCTGTTGGCATTTGCTGATATTTTTTCAAATAAGCATTCACAAAGGCGCGAATTTTTTTGTTTCCTTTGTTTTTTGCAAAATAAGCATGTGTTGTGTAATAAATATTATTGGCTGCTTTACCCGATTCTTTAATAATCACTTTTGCAACATAACCATCTCCACCCATGATTGGTACATTAGGATGAACTTTGCGAATCGCTTTAATCAAAGCTGGCGCCTCTGTTGGACCCGCCGCAAGATAAATCATTTGAGGCATTTTCTTTAACTTTTTAATTGCATTTAATTGTTTCGCGAGTGAAGGATGCGCATGAGAAAAATACGCTTTGTAAATCACTTTTCCACCTAGTGATTTAAATGTTTGAGTAAAATATTTTTGCAAGCCTTTTGTGTAATCCATACCATCGTCATACAAAACAGCAACTGTTTTTATTTTTAAATGTTTGTAGGCATAATCAGCGCCCGCCGCTGCCTGTGTATTATCACCAAAACATGCCATAAAGAAGTGGCCGCGAATCACTAAAGGCAACAAAGGTGAAGTCGCGCCGGTTGTAATAAATAATTTTCCCGCAGCCGTCACAATAGGAGCAATCACGAGCACCATATTATTGTCACTCAAACCTGTAGCAAGGGTAATTTTAGGATTATTAGCAATCTCTTCCCCAATCTTAGCTAATGCTTCGGGATCTGTTTGACCATTTTTAACCATTAATTTTAATGGACGACCCAGCACCGCCTGTTTTTGATTGATTTGATCAACTGCTAATTGAGCACCTTGCAGAGATGAGATACCCAGTGGCGCCTGACGCCCCGTAGTATTAAAGACTGCCGCAATCTCAATGGGTGAGTTTAGCTGAGCAAAAGCAGAAAAAGGTAATAGGAAAACAAGTAAGCAAGCAAGTCGTTTCATTAGCATTCCTTCGATAGTGAAAATCCTTTATTGCCTAAATCATAACAGAAGACAAAGATCTAGCAAATTCTTTACTCAAGTTAATTTTGACGCTATGGTAAACAATCATCAGCATCCAATGACAGGAGTCAACCATGAAAAACCCTTTATTTAAGCTTAGCCTTATTGCACTTACTGCAGCACTTGCTTATTCCGCAACCAGTGCTTGTACCGAAATCACGATTAAAGCAAAAAATAACGCCGTCGTTGTTGGGCGCTCAATGGAATTTGGGCCTAATTTACAATCAGATGTTATGAGCTCACCCAGAGGAAGAGCCTTTAAAACTGTTGGGCCTAACAAGAAACCCGGCGTAAGTTGGCATTCAAAATATGGTTATCTTATTTTAGATTACTTTAAATCGGGTCATCCCGTCGACGGCATGAATGAAAAAGGTTTATCCTTCGGTTATCTTTATTTACCAGGTAACACGCAATATCCTAAAGTTGCACCTGGACAAAGCAGCAAAGCTTTAGCCTACAATGAATTGGGTGACTGGGTACTTGGAAACTTCAAAACCGTTGCAGAGGTTAAAAAAGCTTTAAAAAATGTTGTTGTTTTTGCTCAACCTCAATCTTTCCCTGGGCATCCTAATGCTGTTTTTCCACTTCATGCAATAATTACCGACGCCAAAGGCAACAGTATGGTTGTCGAATTTAACAAAGGTAAAATGCAAATTTATGATGATAAGATAGGGGTTTTAACTAACTCACCTACCTTTGACTGGCAAATGACAAACTTAAAAAACTATGCAAACTTAACACCATTTGCACCTGCAACCATCAAGGTTAGCGGTTATGAATACTCTGGCACAGGACAGGGTGCGGGTGCCGTTGGCTTGCCAGGCGATACAACCCCTCCTTCACGTTTTGTTAAAATGGCCTTTCTAACACAGTACGCTGCATCGGCAAAAAATGCAGCAGGCGCAAGAAATCTTGCAGAGCATATTTTAAATAATGTTGATATTGCAAAAGGCACAGTAAGAGGTGAAAAAGGTCAGCCTGACCCATCACCTGAAACAACACAGTGGACTGTCTTTAAGGATTTAAAAAATCATGTACTTTATTTTAAATCTTATACCAACCCAACCTTGCAAGCGATAGACTTGAATAAAGTTAACTTCGCACCAGGCGCCAAACAACTCAATATCCCTGTTGCAGCACCCGCGATGATTACAGATGCTACTGCGCGCTTTAATCAATCTTAAACTGAGCGGCGGGTTTTTTGCTTACGCTTTAAACCCGCCTCACTCAAAAAAAATCATTCCAACTCAAAATAAATTCTTTAGAAACGCATAGGATGCGTTCAAAGCATAAGCAAAAATCTCACCATCGCACCCATCACAGACCAAAAGTAGACAAGCAAACAAATCCAACCTACACTCAATACATTGATACAAACCCAAGGAAAATCCATGAAAGAAGACCGAGGAATGCTGACACTCAAGCAGCTTAATGATGCTGTTCAAAAGGAAGAGATTGAAACAGTTTTGATCGTTTTTTCCGATATGTACGGTCGTTTTATGGGAAAACGAATCGATGCTGAATTTTTTATTGATGAAGCAAAAGATGGTGTTGGTGCCTGCAATTATCTACTCGCAACTGACATGGATATGAGCAATGTTCCAGGCTTTGAATTTACAAGCTGGGAATCAGGCTACGGTGATTTTCATTTAGTCCCCGATTTTGCAACATTAAGAAATGCAAGTTGGCTTTTTAAAACAGCGCTTGTTATTTGCGATGTTACTGATGAAAAAACACATGAACTTGTCAACATCGCACCACGTTCATTACTTAAAAAGCAATTAGCAAAAGCAACTGAAGCTGGCTTTAGTGCAATGGCCGCCTCTGAACTTGAATATTTTACCTTTAAAGAAACCTATGACGAAGCTTTTAAATTAGATTATCAAGATCTAGAACCCACTGGCAATCACATTGAAGATTATCATATTACACAAGGCACACGCGAAGAACCTTTGCATGGCGAACTGCGCTATCATTTAAAACATTCCGGCATTCCTGTTGAAACTTCAAAAGGCGAATGCGGATTAGGGCAACATGAATTAAATATTCGCTATGCTGATGCTTTAACGATGGCAGATCGACATTGCATTTTTAAACAATGTGCAAAAGATGTTGCCGACGCGCAAGAACTTAGTTTAACGTTTATGGCAAAACCTCTTCAAAGCCAATCGGGTTCAAGTTGTCATATTCACTTTAGCCTTTGGATGAAAGATATAAATGCTTTTGCCGGCAAAGAAAACATTGCAGATATTGAATGCTCAGACATATTCCGATACTTCTTAGGTGGCTGGATGAAACACATGGAAGCCTTCATGGTCTTTTATGCACCAACCATTAACTCTTATAAACGCTTTCAAGATGCCTCTTGGGCCCCTACTCGTCTAGCATGGAGCAATGACAATAGAACAGCGGGCTTTAGAATCGTAGGTCACGGGCAAAGCTTAAGAATAGAATGCCGCATTCCAGGGGCTGACATTAACCCCTATTTAGCTTATACTGCCGCCCTTGCTTCTGGCTTAGACGGCATTAAGAATAAAATTGAGCCGCCCGAACATTTCTCAGGCGATGTCTATGCAGCAGTTGAAATACCCCATGTTCCGATGAGCTTAGAACATGCGGTACAACTTTTTGAAGAAAGCGATTTCACCAAGGAAGCACTAGGAGAGGATGTCGTCACGCATTACGCACATTTTTATTATAACGAAATTAATCGTTTTAATAACGCAGTGACCGATTGGGAACGGAAACAATACTTTGAACAAATATAAAATGAGAAAAAGATAATGACAAAACCCGTTATTGGTATCACAGCTTACGGCGTAAACCAGAACCATCGCTATGATCTTCCTTATGGTTATGTTTATGCAGTACGAAAAGCAGGCGGCACACCACTACTCATTGCACCTGGCGATAAACCCAATGATTATTTACATTTATTCGATGGTATTATTTTAGCAGGTGGCGGCGATATCCAGCCGCATTTTTATGATGGGAAAAACCATCATACGATTTACAAAACAAACGAAGAGCGTGACATCAGCGAATTTGAACTCGTGAAAGCATTATTAAAAGCTAAAACACCTCTGTTTGCGATTTGCCGTGGTTTACAAGTTGTTAATGTTCTATTAGGTGGAACCGTCTACGAACATTTACCTGAACATTATGGCGAGAAAGTTTTACATCGCTCAAGCGACGCAAAACAAGTTCAGCATAAAGTTGAAATTGAACCGGGAAGTCTGCTAGCAGATATTGTTAAAACTGATGAAATGAAAATTGCATCTATGCATCATCAAAGCATTAAAAATCTAGCATCTAAATTAAAAATCACAGCAACAGCAGCTGATGGCGTCATTGAAGCCGCAGAAATGCCAGGACACCCTTGGTTTTTAGGCGTGCAATGGCACCCCGAATTAACAGCAGCCAATGATCCGCTTCAGCAACACTTGTTTGATGCAATGATAAAACACATTAAAAAAAATCAGCTACAAACATAGCCTGAAAGGTTTAGAAAATTTGGCCCAGAGCAACACCCTGGGGAAGAATGAAACACAAAAGGAGCACCCCAACAATGGATTTAAATGGTAAAACAGCACTAATCACCGGCGCAGGCAACGGCATAGGCAAAGCCTCAGCGCTCTTGTTCGCAAAAAATGGCGCAAAAATTGTAGTCACTGACGTCAATGAAGAAGCCGGTCAAGCCGTCGTCGAAGAAATCAATGACAATAACGGAAGCGCTCTATTTGTCAAAGCCGATGTATCAAAAGCCAAAGATTGTGAAAACATGATTAAAACCGCAGAAGAATATTTCGACAAACTCGATATTCTTTTTAACAACGCAGGCATCATGCACGCAAATGATTCAGATGAAATTAGCACAGACGAAGCCGTTTGGGATTTAACTATGAACATTAATCTCAAAGGCGTTTTCTTTTGTTGTAAACACGGCATCCCCGCATTAAAACGCGCAGGCGGCGGATCAGTCATTAACACCGCTTCTTTCGTCGCACAAATGGGCGCAGCCACACCACAAATTGCCTACACCGCAAGCAAGGGTGGCGTACTCGCCATGACACGCGAACTAGCTGTGTTACACGCAAAAGAAAAAATCCGCGTCAATGCACTTTGCCCTGGCCCACTTCGCACAAAATTATTAATGGATTTCCTAGACACAGAAGAAAAACGCCAACGACGTTTGGTCCATTTACCTATGGGACGATTCGGTGAAGCTTCAGAAATGGCAGATGCTGCGCTGTTCTTAGCATCAGATGCTTCTAGTTATATTACAGGCTCTACATTTAATGTGGATGGTGGGTTAACTGCAGCTTATGTGACAGCTGAGTAGCATGAGAAACAAATACTTAGCTCACATTTAGATAGGCACAAAAGCAAAGCCTGGCATGAGCCCTATGAAAGGATCAACACCTAGCATGGGCTCCTCACAACTATGAATCACTTAAAAAAACTTCAGCATACTTGCTTTCTATCATTGAAATCTCTTCTTCTGTTAGCGCACTAAACTCTTTATTTTTCGCACGCTTCGAAAACCTCCCATTTGTTTGGATGAGAAAGCGAATCATTAAATCCATAAGTCGATCTGGCATATCAAGGAAATTATTTAAAAAGCGTTTCATTTCATCATGTTTATTGAGATAGTCTATTTCTTCAGGGAGTGTTTTCTCGATGGTTTCTTTTATACAAGAATAAAGAAATTCCGCCTGTTTTGTTGCATCAAAGTATCGATATAAATCAATTGTTTCATTGATAACTTCGACATTACCTTGAAAAGTTGACTTCCACTTAACTAAGCCAAGCCGTGGTTTCGAAAATAGTTGCAATACTTTTTGGTAATCAGTAATACGATCAAACATCACAGCCGAAACCGGGAAAAAAAATCCTTGCGCCAAAAATTCACTCTGCGCTAATTCATGATGAATTAAAAACCGATGAATCCGGCCATTACCATCTTCCAAAGGATGAATAAAGACAAAACCAAAAGCAATGACTGTTGCCAGCAATATAGGATCAAAATCACTTGCTTGCAAAAGGCTTTCCGTATCAATTAGCGCTTCCATCAATACCGTAAGATCTTCCCATTTAGCTGAAATATGTTCTGGAATCGGCAGCCCCGTAGATCTTTCATGATCGCCAACAAACCCGCCTGCATTACGGTAACCAATATGTGTAAATCTATTATCGGGAATTAAAACTTCTTGCAAATCTAAAAACTCTTCATGCGACAAAGGCCTGATACCTGCTTCTGCAATAATATTAGCCCAGCGTTCACTACGAGATAATGATGGCTTTTCACCTTCGATTTCAAAGGACGCTTTAGAATCTTTTAACAATAAGAATGCAGCTGCGCGTCGCAAAATATCAGGATGCACAGAACCTGTGTGTTTCTTCACTTGTCCAGATAAGTTTTCCTCAATTATTTTTGTTAAATACTTTGTTTTTCGTATGATCGGACAAAAACCAGGAACACCAGGAAGATTATTGCGAACACGATGACGTTTTGAAACATTAGCAGGACCAGGAAATTGTAGCTTATCATCTAAGACACTAACAAAATTTCCTTGCCTTGCATCTGCTAAATTCAATTGTTTCTTTTGAAGCCACTCATAAAGAAACCAAATGCGGCGACTATAAGAACCCGTCGGCTCTTGCTTAACTATCTGAACAATTTCATCTTCATCAATGGTATTAAAGAGTGCCTTTAGAACCGAAAGATCCACCCCTTCATACTTGAGCGCAAAAGTAAGCTGTCCCAATAAAGAAGCTTGAGGCATGTGTCGAGGCGTAAACATGAGCCAACCATTATCCTCATAACGAATATATTTATGGCTAATAGCAGAAAGCTGGTCTGGAAGAGGTACTTGAAGCTCATAATAATCAGTTAATGCAGCATACCCAACGAGTTGCACTTCTTGCTCAGGAAGGCGCTTATTATGAAAAACGCTTACAGCCCTTGAAAATTGATTATATTTATCCATATTTATGAAAAACGATTATAAATTACGTATTTATAAATATATCATAAAATTTGATTATTTCACTTGAAAATTGATTTTTATATAAGATTTTTATGAAAAATGCTTATAACGTCATTTAGGGCTCTCACTTTAATCATTTATCTTGCATGACCAAAAGGAAAAATACTTTGTCTTTAGAACGAGTTAACCTCTATTAGGCAAACAAGGCTAGCCTGGCATGGGCTCCTCCTAGTTACTCGTTACATCAATCGCTACGGTATAAGAAATACCTCAACGATCGCCATACTCAAACCAGCTTCATACATAGTGTCTTGTCATGGGATCCATCCAATTTGCAGCTTTAGGTGAAAGCATAATAAAGCCACTTGATCACAGATCATAAAAAGATTGTGAATCTCCATTTCGAATTTCGCCATAACGCTACAAGATTACCCAAAGATGATCAAGCACGGTAAGATGAAAGGTCAAGGTCCGGCCAGACCCCAATGACGATTCTACCTATTTTCCTAGCCGGCTGATGACGCTCCCTTAGCCCTATATTAATGTAGCGATCTGTTATCGCACTTGAACTATACCTTACCTCATTCAATATTAGGTTACATCCCGTCATCGTCGATATTCTCCGGATTTGGATGCCAGTATCTACGACAAGCCTCTAATGGCTTGCCTTGCTCATAAAGCTGCAGCAATTTAGCGATCGCTTGGTTTAGTGTAGGTCTTGAAACCCTTAACCCTCCATCTCCTGCTTGAATAAAATACCCTAAAAAATCAAAGCCTTTGCTCGTTTTGCCGATAAACGTTTTATCAGGATGTAAACTTAGCTTCAATATATTCAACACCTTATGAGTTATTTTGATAACTTTTCTTAATTTGGCGCGTGTGGGGCACAAAACCACCCAATCATCCATATAGCGAGAATAATGAATACCTTTGATACTGCTCATGGCAATATCTAAATCTCGCAAGGCTAAAGCGCCAAGAAGGGGTGACAAAGATGAACCGCGTGGGATGCCTTTTTTGATATCCCAATACAAACCTCCAAAAGTGACTGTACGACGAATACTTTGTTCGATTAAATCGAGTATCCGTTGATCTTTAATAATGGTATTCAGCGTTGTCATCAATTGATCGTGCTGAAGGTTTTCATAGAAACCTTTGATATCGCTTTTAAACACGAAAGGGTAATGATCGGCTTTTTCTTTGATAGTATTAACCGCTTGTTTTATCCCTCCATTGTTTTTGATGTGGCAGGCTTTCATGCTTATTTCTTGCTTTGCAGAGCAGTATTTGAAAAGCGTGATGGAAAGCATTTTTAAAACAAACGCATCTTTGGACGACCATAGATGTATCGTTCCTTTTTTTAGACGTAATTGCATCATCGGATCAAAACGAAAACGCCCGTTAGCTAACGATTTTATTAATTGAGATTGCCTCTGTTTATAATGATAACGAAAATCCCAAATGTCGCTGTTGGAATGATAAGCTTTACGTTGATGACAAAGCCAGGTGTAGGCTTTATTCATGGTTGTGGCTTGGAGGAATGATGAGAGCATGTAAAAAAGCTTAGCGATATACACATCGTATTTCAAGGTGGAAAAAAGGAGACTGGACGTTTGCACATTGATGCGTGATAGGCATCTTGTTTATTGATGAGCAGAGGCCGTTGATAGAGCGACAAGACAGATTTCGATTGTCTTGAGAAGGATGGGCTTGATTGCCCGCTTACCCTTCAAACACTGGTGCTGACCTTGATACTTCTATTGGTGGGGCAGAAGGCGGCGCGGCGCTATCAAATTCTTTCATTAATCTTATCCCTTCCTCAAGTGTTACTATTTGTCGTTCGAGCATGTCGAGGTAGCCGTTTGTAAGTGTTTCCATGCTTTTATCAAAGACAAGATCACCCGTTAAAGGAAGTCTAGTAGTTGGATCAAGTAAAGGGCCCTCATCGCACTCTTTAGCTGATGGTAGCGCTAGTGCTGCTTTAATCGCGCTTTCTTCATAAGTAAGGAGACATGAATGCCAGGCGTGCCTTTCTGCCTTCTGCACAAAACAGCTTTAAACAACAGCCAAATTACCCGGCAACATCCGATTCCAAGCATAAAACAAATTAGCTAACTCACTCTTAGCACGCTTAAGCTTGATCCGATATTCTTTACACTTAGATTCGGCGTAAATGCTTTCGAATTTTTTGATGGAGGTAATCGCTTGCACGATTGATTCATGCAATGATTCTAGCACAGGGTGATGTAGTTTTTCTGCGATTAAGCGTTTTTGTGTTTCGACGCGAGCTTGGATGATGCGGTATTTGGGTATGCGGTGTAGGTTTGAAGCTAAACCTAAATAGGCTAAGCTGCGTACTAACCATTTGCTTGGGTCGTATTGATAAAAGCGAATACCGTTGCGGTAATCTAATGGGAAACGGTGATGGTAGTTGTGATAGCCTTCACCAAAGGTTAATAAAGCTGATAACCAATTATCGCGCGCTGAACTTTTATCAGAATAACGGCGCTTACCTAAAGCGTGGCATAATGAGTTAATACAAAAAGTACCGTGATGACCGACGGTAATTCGTAATGCGCCAGCGATAATAAAACCGGCTAAAGGATCACCCCAGAGCGATGCAATACCTGCAGGTAATAAAAATCCCATAACAACAGCAAAAGGAATAAAATAATCATGCTGTAAACGCAGTAACCAACTTTTTTTCAAGTCTTCTACATTACTATAATCACGCTTACTAACATCTAAAGTAAATAACCAACCCATATGCGCATGCCAAAAACCTTTTTTGATACTGTAAGGATCTTGATCCGTGTCAGAATAACGATGATGGTTACGATGATCAGTTGACCACTCTAATACACTACCTTCAAACGTAGATGAACCAAACAAAACAAAAAACAAACGCACTGGCCACACAGCTTGATAGGTTTTATGAGAAAACAAACGATGATACCCTGCAGTAATCGACATTCCCCCAAGAACAAGCATTCCACCCGTCAACACCCAGGTTGGCCAGCTCACCAATGAAAAAACGCAAAACAAAACCGTACCGACTATACCTATGATTGGCACCAAGATTAAGAACAAAGTGTTAGTCCAGTTAATATGCTTATTTTGAGACATAAAATTATTCCTCATTATTTGATTTTTGGGGAGTATACAGGGAATGATAACGTCAGACAAATACACCCTTCGTACTTCAAGATGCGAACCTTAAGTCTGAAAGAAATCACCCTAGAGCAAAGCATGAGGCGCTGCAGCTCTGGGTTAGAAAACAAATGATGATCCTACTCACTGTAGGCGCGACACAATTGATTGGCAGTTTCTTTTGTTGCGAGCACCTATCTTGATTCTATCTTTTTAAACCCAGGACGCTCCCTAGGCTAATCTCTTTCAGCTCTTCAAGCTTGAGGTTGAGCAAGAGAGGTCAGACCCCGCCACTTTGAAATGGGAGACTTTTAACCTCTAAAGTGAATACTTTTTCTACGAGTCACATAGAGAAATCCATACTTTGAAAGGCTAGATCCTTTGCCGCTGTCTTTAACCCCTGTCCAGGGTAATGCAGGGTCTAAATAATCACAGCGGTTTTGAAAAATGGTACCAGCGTCTAGGGCTTTTGCAAAAGTCTCTGCTCTTGTTGAATCTTTTGTCCAGACAGAGGCCGTTAATCCAAAGTCACTATCATTCATTAAGCACAATGCTTCCTCATCATCTTTGACTTTTGCAATAGGTAAAATGGGCCCAAAGCTTTCTTCTTGCATGACTTTTGTATTTTGCGGTACATCAATTAATAAAGTTGGCTCAAAGAAGTTTCCGGCCGTTCCTTCTGAGGGTTTTCCACCTGCTAAAAGTTTTGCGCCATGTGTGACAGCATCATCGACTTGGTTTTCTAGAAATTTTAATGCGTTTTTACTTGCGAGTGGGCCTAGGGTTGTTTTTTCATTTAGAGGGTCACCCTTCTTATAAGCTTTCATATGTTTTTGAACTTTCTCGATAAAATCTTTATAAATATTTTGATGAACGTAGACACGCTCGATACCACAGCATGATTGCCCTGCATTATAGAATGCGCCGCCGACAAGGTTTTCTGCGGCGAAATCTAAATCAGCATCTTCAGCAACATAAGCAGGATCTTTTCCGCCTAACTCTAAACCTACATCAATGAAACGTTTGTTTGCAATATTTGAATAAACAGCTTTTCCGCCTGGAACAGAACCTGTAAAGGCGACGTATTGAATTCGAGCATCTTCGAGAAGTATTTCTGTTTGTTTGTGTGTGATCATTAAGTCTTGAACAAGATGAGGAATTTCCAAATCGGTAAAAGCATCGACAATGGCTTTTCCACACAGAGGTGTTTTAGCACTGTGCTTTATTAAGACCGTGTTACCAGCAAGCAAAGCAGGAATAATGACATTAACAGGAATGACTAAAGGATAATTCCAGGCGGCGATATCCAATACAACACCAACAGGCACATGCTCAATTCGGCGAGTGAAGCCTGAAATTTCTGGAAGTACATCGGCTTTTAAAGCATCCGGCGCAATGTCAATCATGTATTCTGCGCGCTTGAAAAAAGTATTGATTTCATTTTGTGATTCGGTGATGGGTTTACCCATTTGCATTGTAATTTCTTTTGCGATGTTTTCTGAGTTGGCGCGAAATTTTTCCAATGCTTTTCTTAGCATTGCTTGGCGTTTTTCTAAAGGCACATTCTTCCAAACTTGATAAGCCTCTTCGGCTCTTGCCATTTTTTCTGCAATAGCATCTTTGTTATCCATCGCCATTTCGACGACGACGGATTGATCGTAAGGATTGATTACTTTAAGTGTCATTTAAAATATCCTTTTTATAAAATTATAATGTTGGTGGGATTTTTGCTCCGCAAAGAACCCACCCTACACAAACTGCAAAGCCTTTACGAGTAGGGTGGGTTCGCGAGCGCAGCGAGTAATCCCACCATCGGAAGCATACTAATGGTGGGATTTTTTGCGCACACTTTAGAACCCACCCTGCACCAGTCATTCAAGTCAAAGACGTCAGCATTATCTCTCTCATTTTGAGCGGTCTATCGCCCAAAAGAGGAAGGAAAGCTAAGCGTATCAAACGTTTCGCATCTTGCAAAACCTGATCATTAGTATAAGCCTGATTAGAAATCGCAATCAAGCTTTCGCCGGAAAAAATTGTTGTTTTATCTTCAATCACCAACGAGTGCGGCATTTCTACAACGCCAAGCTCTCGCGTAAAGCGATAGAATTTTTCAGGAAGAATGGGTGAGTGTGTTTCAGCATCAAAGTCAAGCTGTAGTGCATAGCCTAAATCTTCAAGCAAAGCTTCTTCAAAAACACGAAGATCTTTAGGATCAAGTTCGCTGGACATCAATTTCGAATAAAGTTCAAATATTTTTGGGCATGGTGCATGCTTGTGAAGGACTCTTAACAATAGCTCATTAATATATAAACCTGAGTAAATTTTTTTACCCTCTAAACGTTTGCCTGTTGAGACTAATTCTGCATTGTAAAGAACTTTTAAATCAGAGCGACCTTTCCATGTAGCTGTTAGCAATTGAAAAGGTTGCAAGACAGCTCTTAAGTTGGATTTCCCTCTTAAGACACCTTTGGCAAGTAGTGTAATACAGCCTTCGTGTTCGGTTAAGCATTCTATTAATAGGCTTGTTTCCCTGAAGGGGCGTGTGTGGAGTATGTAGAATTGTTGTAGGTCATTCATTTGATACTCTCAATGTCGGGATTTTTCCTTCGCGCAGGGTGGACTCTTTGCGGAGAAAAAATCCGACCATTTCGGATGCTCCCGATGGTGGGATTACTTGCTGCGCTCGCGAACCCACCCTACTCGAATCCTAGGCCGCCTAGTAATTTTGCGTTGTCTGTCCAGCCTTCTTTTACTTTTACCCAAAGCTGTAAATAAACTTTTGTTGCGTACATTTTCTCAAGCGCCAACCTTGCTTGCTTGCCGATTTGTTTAATCAACTCGCCATTTTTACCGATGATAATAATTTTTTGCGCTTTCTTTTCAACATAAATTGTTGCGTAAATATGCAAGACATCTTTTTTCTTTTTCATCTCATCAACAATGATCGTTGTTGAGTAAGGGATTTCTTGATGAACATTGAAAAATAATTTTTCGCGAATCGCTTCTGAAATTAAAAAGTTATCATTGCGATCAGTTATTTGTTCTTCTTCAAACATATGCTCGCCTTCAGGCATATCATTTAAAATCAACTGCTCAAGCTCGCCAATATTTTTTCTACGCTTTGCAGAAATAGGAACCAAGACTGCAAAAGGTAATTTAGCTGATAAATCTTGAAGCTTGGGAAGCAAATCATCTTTGTTTTTAATCTCATCGATTTTATTTGCCGCTAGTATAACGGGGACTTTTTGTTCTTTAACCGCATTGAAAACAATTTCATCTTCTTCTGTCCAAACATTCACATCAACCACAAAAACAATGACATTAACATCGTTAACAGACGATAAGGCGGATTTATTCATGTGGCGATTTAAGGCATTCTTTTTATCACGATGAATCCCTGGCGTATCAACATACACAACTTGAATATTATCTTGAGTTTTAATCCCATGAATAATATGGCGCGTTGTTTGACGCTTATGAGAAGTAATTGAAAGCTTTTGGCCTAATATGGCATTCATTAAAGTCGACTTACCCACATTGGGCCTTCCGACAATAGCGGCATAACCGCAACGTTTATCTTGATTCATTTTTTTGTCAACTCAGTTAATACATTAGCCGCAGCACGTTGCTCAGCTTTCCTTCGACTTGTACTCTCACCCAAAACAGGTTCTTCTAATATAGTTATTTTACAAGCAATCACAAATTTTTGTTCATGTTCTTTTCCGCGTGTTTCAACAAGTGTATATTCAGGAATGGGTAATTGTCTGCCTTGCAAATATTCTTGTAGTGTTGATTTTGGATCTTTTACAATGGTTTCAGGGGATATCTGATCTATATCTTCTTTTAACCATGAAAGAATGCGCTGACGGCAAATGTCTAAATCAGCATCCATATAGATCGCTGCAATAATAGCTTCGACAGCATCAGCAAGTATCGACGCCCTTCTCTCTCCGCCACTTTTCATTTCACCTTGGCCTAGCGTTAAAAAAGGACCTATATCCAAACGCAAAGCTACACGCGATAACGTTTCACCCTTAACAAGTGTTGCACGTAGACGGCTTAATTCGCCTTCGACTGCTTTTGGGAAACGTTGATAAAGCTCTTCTGCAACGACAAAATTCAAAATGGAATCGCCTAGGAACTCTAGGCGTTCATTATTTTTCTTCCCCACACTTCTGTGGGACAGAGCTTGATTGAGCAAGTCTGTGTTGTTGAAGCTGTAGCCTAGGCTTTGTTCTAGTGCTCTTGTCATTTAAAATCCCAATATTAGTCTTGGTGGGATTTTTTGCTTCGCAAAAGAACCCACCCTACACTTTCCGTTAAAGTTTGTTACCTATGCGGTGCCAGCGGACGCCGTGATCCCAGCTGAACCAGACCATAAAGGCTCTACCGATTAAATTCTTTTCGGGCACAAAACCCCAAACACGGCTATCACCACTATTATCTCGATTATCACCCATTGCAAAGTAATAACCTTTCGGCACAACAACATCGAAATCCTGACTTTGGCCTAAGTAGCCCGTATCGTGAATTAGAATTTCATGTTTAACGCCATTTAAATTTTCTTCCATTACTTTAGAAGGAATATTGCCGCCCGGCTCAACATCATAACCATTTTTTATAAAAGTTTGCTTGGCTTCTTTGCCATTAATATAAAGCACTTTATTTTTATAAACGACATGATCGCCCGGCACACCCACGATGCGTTTAACAAAATCAATTTTAGGATTTGCGGGATACCGAAAAACCGCAATGTCACCAAGCTTAGGCTCTCCAACTTCTAGAATCTTTTTATGCGTGATAGGCAATCGTAATCCGTAATCATACTGACTTACTGCGACAAAATCATTAGGCATGACTGTTGGCTCTAAAGAACCTGTTGGCACACGAAAAGGTTGGATGATGAATGCTCGAATCACTAAAACCAGCAAAAATATCCACCATAAAGAACGTGCATAATCAACAAGCATGGGCTCTTTTACTTTTGCGGCTTTTCGTTTTTTCTCGAAATAAATTTTATCGATAATCCAAATGAGGAAGCTTACAACGGTTAAGATGACTAATAACGTTAAAATACCTACATTAAACACTTTGATTAAAATAATAATCACTAAAATTAAAAAAGTGCCTCGCGCATAGGAAACATAGCTAGGCTCATCTTGGCTTGATTTTCTGCGTTTTGGTGCATTGGTTACAGCATCATATAACCAAGCGATTCCAGTTATCGCTGCGATGATAATTAATAGTAGTCCAAATCCAGACATTTATTTTCCTCTTGTTTACAGTTTGTTTCCAATTCTATTCCAGCTTATACCATCGTTCCAACCTATTAGAACTATAAAAGCTTTACCGATCAAATCATTCTCAGGGACAAAGCCCCAAACACGGCTGTCGCCGCTATTATCTCTATTATCGCCCATTGCAAAATAATAACCTTTGGGCACAATAAAATCAAAATTCTGTGATTGCCCCAAATAACCTTTATCATGAATTAAAATCTTGTGTTTAATGCCGCTCAAATTTTCTTCATACATTTTAGAAGGGATATTACCTGTTGGCTCATAATCAAAACTATTTTTTACAAAAGTTTGTTTCATCTCTTTTCCATTGATATAAAGCACTTTGTTTTTATAAATAACATGATCGCCTGGCACACCAATGATGCGCTTAATTAACGTTTTCTCTTTAGTCTTTGGGTGAGAGGGATTACGAAAAACAGCAATATCACCAGTTTTAGGCTCGCCTATATTTAAAATCTTTTGATGAGTAATAGGTAAACGTAAGCCATAAGCAAATTGATTTACAGCGACTAGATCATGCGGCTTAATGGTAGGCTCTAGAGAACCTGTTGGCACGCGATAAGGCTGAATGACAAAAGAGCGGATAACTAAGACAACCAAGAAAACCCACCACAAGGATCTTGCGTAATCAACAAAGATGGGCTCTTTTAATTTTTTAGCTTTTCGAGCTTTTTCGAAATAGATTCTATCGACAATCCAAATGAGAAAACTTACAACAGTTAAAATGACCAGTAACGTTAAAATACCTACATTCAAAACTTTAATGATGATGATAATACCTAAAATTAAAAAAGTACCGCGTGCGTAGGCAACGTAACTTGGCTCATCTTGAGCTGTCTTTAGACGCTTAGGTGCGATTGTTGCGGCATCGTATACCCAGATAGAACCCGCGATAATGGCTAGGATTACTAATAAAATACTCATCATTGGCATAGGGGGTCTCTTGTTTTTTGCCTCATCTCTGGTGGGATTTTTTGCTCCGCAAAAGAACCCACCCTACTTTTCTACTTTTAGTATGGCTAAGAATGCCTCTTGTGGGATTTCAACTTTCCCAAATTGCTTCATTCGTTTTTTACCGGCTTTTTGTTTGGCTAATAATTTTTTCTTACGGCTGATGTCACCGCCATAACATTTTGCTGTGACATTCTTGCGCAGTGCTTTAACAGTTGAACGCGCAATGATTTGGCCGCCAATGGCAGCTTGCACTGCAACATCAAACATTTGTCTGGGAATCAATTCTTTCATTTTTGAGACAATTTGTCGACCGCGATACTCTGACTGATCTTTGTGCACGATTAAGGCTAATGCATCCACTTTATCGCCGTTAATCAAAATCTCAAGCTTTGTAACACTTGCAGGCTGAAAGCGCACAAAAGTATAATCAAGCGATGCGTAACCTCGCGAGATAGATTTTAATCGATCAAAGAAATCAAGCACAACTTCATTCATCGGCAAATCATAGCTTACTGAAACTTGATTCCCCATGTATTGCATATTCTTTTGAACGCCACGGCGCTCAACACATAAGGTAATAACATTACCAAGAAATTCTTGGGGTACTAAAATATTAGCTTCAACAATCGGCTCTCGAATTTCATTTACTTCATTTGGTTCAGGCAGGCGCGCAGGATTCTCAACGTAAATCACATCACCTTTTTTTGTTTCAATTTCGTAAACAACAGTTGGCGCTGTAGTAATAAGATCTAAATCATATTCTCTTTCTAAGCGCTCTTGAATAATTTCCATGTGGAGCAAGCCAAGAAAGCCACAACGAAAACCAAAGCCAAGCGCCGCTGAAGTTTCAGGCTCAAAAAACAATGAAGCATCATTCAGACTTAATTTATCAAGTGCTTCACGAAAATCAGCATAGTCATCAGAACTTACAGGAAAAACACCTGCGTAAACTTGCGGTTTCACTTTTTCAAAACCTGGAAGTGCTTCTGTCGCACCGTCTGTGACATGTGTAATCGTATCGCCAACAGGTGCGCCGTGAATATCTTTAATACCCGCAACAACAAAGCCTACATCACCTGCTCTTAATTCCTGAAGATCCGTTAATTTCGGTGTAAAGATTCCAGCACGATCAACCAAATGATTACGCTTTGTCGACATCATTTGAATTTTATCTTTTAAGCGAAGCGTACCTTCTTTGACGCGAACAAGAGAGACAATTCCTAAATAACTATCGAACCAAGAATCAATAATCAATGCTTGAAGCGGTGCATCCGGGTCACCTGCCGGAGGCGGTATGTTTTTAATGATCGATTCCAAAACATCTCGAACACCCAAACCAGATTTTGCACTTGCGCGCACAGCATCATGCGCTTCGATTCCAACGATTTGTTCAATCTCATCAATAACACGTTCTGGCTCTGCTTGTGGTAAATCAATTTTATTTAAAACAGGCACAACTTCAAGACCTTGCTCGATAGCAGTATAACAAACCGCAACAGTTTGCGCTTCAACACCTTGCGCAGCATCAACCACAAGCAATGCGCCTTCACACGCAGAAAGTGAGCGAGACACTTCATAAGCAAAATCGACATGACCCGGTGTATCAATAAAATTAAGCTGATAGGTTTCGCCATCATCGGCTTTATACTGAAGCGTCACACTTTGCGCTTTAATCGTAATCCCACGCTCACGCTCGATATCCATGGAGTCCAAAACCTGAGCCTCCATCTCACGATCTGACAACCCACCACACAAATGAATGAATCGATCCGCTAAAGTCGATTTTCCATGGTCAATATGGGCAATAATTGAAAAGTTTCTTATGTTTCTTAAATTCATTAAATCTGGCTATCTCTTTGAATATTGGAGGGGGATTTTAGCGGATCTAGTACAGAATAACTAGGTTATTTTATGGCTTGATGTTGGTCAAGCATTGGGCGATAATACGGCTGATTTAATAATACAAGGATATAAATATGAAGAAATTATTGGCGTCAGCGGTTATTGGCCTTGCGGGCCTGGGAGTTTCTAGTTTTGCTTTAGCTGCAGCTTCGACTTTGCCTCTTATAGTGAAGACAGACACTGGAAGTACGACCTTCACAATGCTCCAATACGCGCAAGGAGGTGTTTACATTACCAAGCCAGGCTCGCTTACACCAGTCAATAGCGGGACTATTGGAAGCTCAACAACAACACCAAACTTCACTGCCAACAACATGGGAAATGGAGGCATGGGAGCAGAGTTTAAATTTACTCCAAAAGCACCTAATAATAGCTATAATTGTGATGTTACCTTATACCCTGATGGCTCAACTAAAACAAACCATAATCACTGTACAGTGAGCAACTCCCAAGGAGTCTTAACTATCATAGCAAACCAAAAGCCTCACTAATTCTTTTTACAAAATATTATTCTTTGTAGGGCGGGTTCTTTGCGAAGCAAAAATCCCACCCTACTTATGGCTGTAAAGCAGGCTTCGCATTTTTCTGTGGGTGTCCCTGGGAAGTGAATCGGCGGGTAGAATTAAGGATAATGAGCACCGTTTATTTTCACGCTTTACATTTAAAATGACAAGCCACGGCATAATAAAGCTAGACCCTTGAATTTCAACTTCTTCCCAATCGGTTTTATTGATTTGAATTCGAGATGACGTTTGGCTTAATTTAAAAGACAAAATTTTAGGAAAGCACTGTCTATAAACTTGATAAGCAAAACTTAATATTACAAAAAGAATTGCAACAAATTTTACAGACAAAAAAAGGCCGCTTAATAAAACGGCCCAAATCGATAAAGCATGTAATATGCCTAAGACAATTAGAAAACTAATCGACAGCTTCGGCCTCAAGAACATCGTGGACATTTTCCCTCACCATTTCAACCATCATAGCCATCTCAGGATCAACCGCGACTTCTCGTCCTGTTAGCCATACAAAAAGATCTTGATCATTGTTTTCGAGTAAACGCTCGAAAATGATTTGTTCTTTACCGTTGAGCGATGAATACCGCTCTTGTAAAAAACGTTGTAAAAACAAGTCTAACTCTAACATTCCACGCCTGCATTGCCATTGCAAACGTTTGAAATTAGCATCATCCATCTCAAATTACTCCTATCCAGCCCCGAAGTTATTATTCTAAGGCAATCTTACCTGAATACCAAGAAATCACTTGCATATCTGAAAGATTTCGGTAGAATTGCCTACAAATTATCCAGATAATATTGATAACAAGGATTACAGAATGACTCAAGAGCTACCTCCAATACACCTGCTTCTTACAGAAAAGAATTTTACTCATGGTATTGGCGGGCTATGTGTTGCAATTGCAAGGCTTGACCCTGCTGAATTCGATGCCCAGGACGCAAAAGATACTATCGCAAGTTTTCAGGGCATACTAGAAGCCGCAACCCGCGAAGCAACGCTTCATTCAATTCTTATCAAGACAGATGCTCCAGGTTTCGAAGGAAAAATCTGCAAAACGCTCAAAAAACTAAAGAAATCCTCTATAGATATATATAGAAAGGTAGCGCCTCTCTATAAAGACTTCCTCATCGAAGATAAAAGAACAGATAAAATCTTCAGAGTTAATGCCTGAACCCAGAAAAGTAGCCCCCGAACCTTCAATCAGCTTACTATCAAAACAATAGCGGTCTCTCAGTTTATCCGCTAATATAAAAATACGGATAGATAAGGGACTTATCACATGCCAAAAAAGGATTTACACCACCTCACGCTTCAAATCGTGATCGCACTGATTGCCGGCATCATCACCGGGATTATCCTGAAATTTATACCCTCACCCTTCATCCAAACATATTTCACGAATGGCATCTTAGAAATCTTAGGAAAACTATTTCTAGAAGCAATGAAAATGCTAGTAGTCCCCGTTGTTTTTGTTTCTCTAGTTTGCGGCACATTAAATCTAAACAATGGCAAAACACTTGGTCGCATGATGTTAAAAACTCTTTTGCTTTATCTCTTCACCACAGCCATAGCAATAACGATTGGCTTGATTGTCGCAAGAATTTTCAACATTGGTTCTAGCGCAAATTTATCTGTCGCAAAAACAACCTTAAATCTTGCGGGCGCTGGCACACCTAAAGATGTCTTGCTACAACTCATTCCAAGCAATCCTATTCGAGCACTGGCAACTGGCAACATGCTTCAAATTATTGTCTTTGCCTTATTAATCGGGATTGCCATTGCCTTTACAGGTGAAAAAGGGAAGCCTATCGCTAAACTTTTTGAATCAGCTAACGCTGTTATTATGAAGTTAATTCACATGATCATGATGGTCGCACCTATTGGTGTTTACGCTTTAATCGCCAATATCTTTGCACGTGTTGGCTACGCTGTGATTATCGAATTACTCAGTTACTTTTTTACTGTGGTTGTTGTGCTCTTTATTCAAATGCTTATCGTCTATCCGCTTTTTATTGTTTTCTTTACACGCTTAAACCCAATGCCATTCTTTCGAAAGCTTTATGCGCTAATGATTTTTGCATTTAGCACATCAAGCAGCAATGCTTCCATTCCTATCACGCTTGAAACTGTCGTTGAAAAATTAGGCGTGAGAAATTCGGTTGCTTCTTTTACTGTACCATTAGGCGCGACGATTAACATGGATGGCACTGCTATTATGCAAGGCATTGCAACCGTTTTTATCGCAAACCTTTATCATGTTCCCTTAAGTTTCTCGCAATACGTGCTTGTGATTATCACTGCAACACTTGCTTCAATCGGCACAGCAGGCGTTCCAGGCGTAGGTCTAATCACTTTGGCCATGGTTTTAAAACAAGTTGGGCTTCCTGTTGAAGGCATCGCTTTAATCATCGGTGTTGATCGCTTGCTTGATATGCTGCGCACAGCCGTGAATGTCACAGGTGATAGCATGGTTGCCTTGATTGTAGGAAAAAGCGAGAAAAAATGGTCAGAGAAAACTTACAAGCTGTAAGCCTTTTTTAACTATCCAGCTGATTATTTGTTTAAATTTTTTTTTATATCAATAAGTTAGCAGGCGAATTCTTAAGCCGACTAGTCTGTCCAATTAATTGACATATATACCTTTAGGCGGTAGAATGCTCCCTCATATTAATAATTACAAACAGGAATAATTATGAAAACAATCACAAAAGTTATCGCGATTACAACCCTTGGAACATGCCTTGCAGCCTCTGCTGTTGCTTCACCACTAGGTGATTTCTTCGTTAAAGGTGGAACCATGAAAGGGAAGAATAGCACTCTTCAGCTAAAGCTAACTGAAGCAAGAGGAGAGCGGATGGGTTACCAAGTTATTTGCCCAATAACAACTACAAAGCCTTTAGACACAATCACCTACCAACCTCAAATTGGCGCAGTTCATATTATTTCTACAACAATTAATAAAGCGCCTGCTGAAAGAATTGGAACTGGTGTACTACTACCAGGCGCAAACACATTATCATTCCACTTTAGGTTCACTAGAAAAAATTTACCAAGCATGAGCAAAGTTATCACACTTACCAACAATTCAGACGATACTATTACCGTTGGTAATTGCACACTTTTACCTTAAATCAAAAAGTTTCGGGATTATTTACTTAATCCCGAACTCCTTTTTAACAGACAAAAATAGGAACCGCTATCATGAAAACAATTACAAAATTTATCGCAACCACCACCCTCGGAACATGTCTTGCAGCTTCTGCTTCTGCTTCTGCCTCTGCTTTTGCTTCGCCAATAGATGGATCAGCAATACTAACCAGCGCTCATCCCGTTACACTTGATTTAGGGCACTTCCATGCACCAGTAAATAGATCCACAATAACATGTAACCTCAGAACAAAGAATCAAGGCACAGTTAGCTATTTACCTTATGGGAATGCTCTGCAAATAGACCATGCTAGCCTTAATGGCGTCAGCTTTTCCAATACTAGCCCAACATTAAACACGGTGGCCAAAGCAGGCACGAATACTCTAAGCATAACGTATTCACCAAAAAATAAAATTGACCCGATGCCGGCAGCCAAATCCTTGAAACTTACAACCAATTCTAAGCTCGCTACTATTCTTGTGAGCAACTGCACAATTACAGCTTAAACTGTATTTATCAAGATAACGATAGCCCGGGGTTACACACTTAACCCCGGGCTATTTTTCTAGGATGAAGATAAGCATGCATCACTTGTGTGCCTAGCTCTGTCACAGCTAAGGCATAATTCGGACTATGATTATAAGTCAAAATCATTTTAAAATTATGAAACACAAACCAAAACTCTTTGCCTTTTTTTAATTTCATAACAAGCACTTTAGCTTTCAATGAAGGATTAATATTATAAAAAGGCTTGATACCATGTTTACGCCATGCGCGTATTGTCATGGATTTTTTGCTTTTTTTAAGCTGATTTAACAAAAGATGGAAGTTCGTTACTTTGCCATAAACAGCAATAGGCTCATGCTCGCGCCAGCCATTTTTATGCATATAATTCGCAATGCTATCAATGATATCGCCTTCTTGATCAATCATATTAATGGTTTTGTCAGCACCATGCGATACGCCATAATTTGCAATACTACTTGGCATAAATTGCGCTTGACCGATTGCGCCTGCATAAGAACCTAAAACACTGTTAGGATTAATATGGTTTTCTTTACAATACAAAATGAATTGTGCTAATTGCTCTTGGAAAAAACGCGTACGTGGTGGGTAATAGAAAGTTAACGTCGTTAATGCATCAAGCACATGGTATTTTCCCATGTTTTCGCCGTATTCTGTTTCGATGCCTAAAATGCCTAGAATAACAGACGAAGGGACATGATAATGTTTTTGTGCATAGCGAAATAAATCCGCATTCTTCTTGTAAAAATTTACGCCTTTTTGAATACGATCAGGGGTGATTAAAAAGTTACGGTAGACGTACCATGCTTTAGATTCGTAAGGATGCTTGATTTGCTCAACGACAGTATTTTTATAGTGTGCATTATTTAAAATTTTAACGACATTAGCGCGTGAGCAATGGTAGCGTGTAACCATGGTATCAATAAAACGTTTGACAGCTGGTCGGTCTGTAAAAAGCTGCACTGCCACTGTTTTTGATACTTTTTTATTGGTGACGGGTGTTTTTGCAAGCGCAATTATAGGCATTAATATTAAAAGAAATATAAGGGTTTTTTTCATGTTTACTTCCATATTTCACCACCTTGCTTGATCCGATGGTGGGATTTTTGCTCCGCAAAGAACCCACCCTACTCCAGCATGTAGGGTGGGTTCGCGAGCGCAGCGAGTAATCCCACCATCCGAAACACCCTAATGCTGAGCACTAAACCTCTGCCTAAGATAAGCAAAAACAGCTCTCAAACTCATCGCTTCACCACCCTTAGGATGCCCCGGCCTTGAATTCACATTCCACGCCATAATATCAAAATGCATCCATGGCACATTACCATGAACAAACTCCTGTAAAAACAAAGCAGCCGTCGTTGCACCTGCATAAGGAGCAGCCGCTGAATTAGTAAAATCAGCAATATCACTTTTTAAAAGTTTAAAATAATCTTGATACAAAGGTAGACGCCAAATAGGATCATTTTCTTGAGCCCCAAAAGCTTCCATGCGAGAGGCAAGACTATCAGTATTGGTAAACATCGCAGAAATTTCTGTACCCACCGCCACTCTTGCAGCACCTGTTAATGTCGAAAAATCAATAAGCAATTCTGGCTGCTCTGAGCTTGCCTCAACTAGAGCATCACCTAAAACTAAACGTCCTTCTGCATCAGTATTTGTCACTTCAACTGTCTTTCCATTACGCATCGTTATCACATCGCCAGGATGATAAGCATCACCTGAAACCGCATTCTCAACAGCAGGAATTAACACTCTCAAACGCACTGGCAAATTCGCTTCCATAATCATACGAGCAAGTCCTAATGCATGTGCTGCACCACCCATATCTTTTTTCATTAGCGCCATTCCATCTGTTGGTTTAATATCTAAACCCCCTGTGTCAAAGCACACACCCTTACCCACAAGTGTCACTTTAGGCGCATCAAGATCGCCCCATTGAATATCAATCAATCGTGGCGCACTGTAACTCGCACGGCCAACTGTGAAAATGGCAGGATACATTTCATCTAATAAATCTTCAGAAACAATTTGATTTACAGAAGCATGATACTTTTGTCCAAGCTCAACCGCTTCTTCAGCAAGTTCTAGCGGCCCCATATCTTCAGCCGGCGTGTTAATTAAATCGCGTACTAAATACGTTGACTCAACAAGATTTGTCACTAATTTAAAATGCGAATGCTTAGGCACAAGTAAAGTTGCAGCTGTGCGTTTAGCTTCTTTATAACGTGTAAATTGATAAGAACCCAACCCCCAGGCAATAAGCGCTTGATGCATTTCAGTAGGTTCAAATTTTGTTTCAACATGATAAACCGCTTGCGGAAGCAATAAAGGTAATTGTCCGAGCTGCCAAACATCACTGGCGTTTTGCATGCCAAGTAAAACACCCGAAAAACTTCCTGATTCATCGGTTAGTAAAATATGCTCGCCAGCTTTAGCTGTGAAACCTAAATGTTCGACCCAGCTTTGTAATTGTAACGTTTGCTTGGATAACCAAACTGGCAGTTGATCTTTTGTTAACAAATAAATAGGTGTACTATTTTTAGCTTGTTGCGTGAAACAGGTTAGCATTTTAAGTTCCTTGTTTTTTTCATCATCCGATGGTGGGATTTTTGCTCCGCAAAGAACCCACCCTACTCCAACATGTAGGGTGGGTTCGCGAGCAAAGCGAGTAATCCCACCATCGGTACCATCCAAATTGGTGGCATTTTTTGCTTACGCTTTAGAAACCACCCTACAAAAGTTCTTTCGCTCTGACTGACGATTGCTTCAAAGCTTTCGCCACCGCTTCATTCGTAATTTTTCCATGATAAACATTCAAACCTTGAAGTAAATGCTCATCCTCAAGCAATGCTGAACGATAACCTTTATCCGCCAAAGCCACAATAAAAGGTAACGTTGCATTATTCAAACCGAACGTTGATGTTCTCGGCACCGCGCCCGGCATATTCGCAACACAATAATGCACTACATTTTCTTCAACATAGGTTGGGTTTTCATGCGTTGTTGGACGACTTGTTTCAAAACACCCACCTTGATCAATCGCAACATCCACAATCACAGAACCTGGTCGCATAGTTTTTAACATTTCACGGGTCACAAGTTTTGGTGCGGCTGCACCTGGCACAAGCACTGCGCCAATCACTAAATCGGCGCCTTCAACATAGCTTTCTAAAGCATGCTTAGTCGCATAAATCGTATTTAATTTAGAACCAAACTGCAAATCAAGTTCGCGCAATCGATCAAGCGATTTATCAAGCACAGTCACATTCGCTTCCATACCCATCGCCATTCGAATCGCATTAATTCCAACAACACCACCACCAATCACAACCACTTTAGCAGCAGCAACACCAGGAATACCTCCCAACAAAATACCACTACCACCATGAACTTTTTCCAAACAAGTGGCGCCCGCTTGAATTGACATACGCCCGGCAACTTCACTCATCGGTGATAATAAAGGTAAACGACCAAAGTTATCCGTCACTGTTTCATAAGCAATCGCAACACAATTAGATTCTTGAAGCAAACGTGTTTGCTCAGCATCCGCCGCCAAATGTAAATACGTAAAAAGCACTTGGTCTTCACGCAACATTCGGCACTCATCTGATTGAGGCTCTTTCACTTTAACAATCATATCTGCTTTTTCAAAAACGGTTTTCGCATTCGGCACAATTTCCGCGCCCGCTTCTTCATAAACCGCATCCGTAATCCCAATCCCTTCACCCGCACCCGACTCAACAAGCACGTGATGACCATGATCAATTAATTCACGCACACTACTCGGCACCATGCCAACACGGAATTCATTATTTTTAATTTCTTGTGGTAATCCGACGATCATGCTTTTATCTCCTGGGTGAAAAACTGAACTATATTACATCATCTTGTGTTAAGAAACTATCCCCAAAAGCATTGAAAATCATTCAAATAATACTTGTAAATATCTTAGTTAGAGATATACTGCCAAAAAACCATCCTATGAAACTTAATAATAAGGCGGTAATCACTTATGAGCGAAGCAATCATTAGACTTAAATTTGAGATGAAAGAGATAGAAAAAACTATTGTCCTCCGACAAGAAGAAAGCAAGGAACTCTCTAATCATCTAAAAAAAGACAAAGAAGAGCTTAGGCGACTAGAGCACAGGGGGCAGCTTTTAATAGGCCGCGCCTTCCTTACAAAAAACCAAAGTGGTCTTACTGAAACTGTCGAAAAATTTTTTTTGAATAGGATTTTAGACGACGGCCACAAAGCTAAAGACCTTTATGGACCGCATACACAGCACCTCTACCGACTAACTGGAGAAATAGTAAGATCTACAGTAACAGGCTACATGTCTTTAGAATTTAAGTGCGAGACTGTTTACACATGCCGTGCTCTTACTACCTCAAATGAAATAAGAGGCTCTTTCTCTGAAACGCAAGTATCGCTTGGATGCCTTCAAGATCTCAAATACACTGCAGCATATCTCAGAGATCGCCCGTCGGTGTCGGTATCCAACAGTCATGATAGTCTAGTAACAGATCGGGAAGATGAATGCGCCGCTTTGCTATCAGCAGATGAAATCGCTCAACTAGAGGAAAAGATCGCAAGTAACGAATCTGAAGTTGAAGCACTTAAGGCGAGACACTTAGAATTACAATTTGAGCTGGAGATAGAGGAAGCCAAGAACCCCGCCTCTCCAACAGATCGCATTGAAGGGCTTACAGGGCTTTTAGTAGCAATGCGAGGAAGAATGCAAGCGATAGAATCTCAATCTTTAAAAATGGCTGCCCGCTCTCAAAAGACATGCGAGGAATTAGCTGAAGCAGCTCGAGCAAATATCAGTACATTAGCAAAATTAGTAGAAGGACCGACAAGGAGCGCAGCTGAGCTTGAAAGTAAACTTGGAGCGATGAGTGAAGCCCTTCATTTAGCTGACGGTAAGGTTTCCGAACTTCTTAGGAAAGCTAACGAGAGACTTGGACTTGTAGAAGGAGAAGGACGCCCATCTGTAGCTGCCTTCTTTCAAGGTGGTGGTGGTGGAGAATCAGCGAGCCATGGAGGAGATGAGAAAAACTTATCTCTTCCTGCTGGAGGAGAGTGGTAAACATTTATGAATGGATTCCATCTTCAATTCATTACACCGGGGACTTTTGTCATAAAAAATCCCAGCAACTTTCTTCATCCGATGGTGGCATTTTTTTGCTTCGCAAAAAGAAGCCACCCTACTCGTCTCAGGCAATTCCATCCGAAATTTGCAGTAATGGGTAGGGTGGGTTCTTTGCGGAGCAAAAATCCCACCAACTTTCTTCACCCGATGGTGGCATTTTTTTGCTTTGCAAAAAGAAGCCACCCTACATTAAGTGATATAAAAACTCATAAACAGATTGTGAGGTAATATGCTCATAAGTACCTGCGTGAGGCTGCTTTGTTAATAACACGGCGTGTTTAAATTGCTTTAAGGTTTTTAAATCAATTGGGCGTATTTGCTCTGCCCATTTCACTTCAATCGCTAATGGGAATTTTTCTTTTTGCATAATGACATCAACTTCGCCTTGGCCTTTAAAGTAAAATGATTTGGCCATACGATGGCAGTGGCTTGCAACACAGGCTTCCACTAGATTACTTTTCAGTAACTCTCCATTTAAAACACCCTCACGTTTCACCCAACGAAAAATCGTATTTTGAATAAAGGGGTCAACAAAGTGGAACTTCCTTGCCTTTTTGGGAAAGCCTTGTTTCTTGCTTATATCATAAGCTTGAAGATTGAAAAGCACATCCATTCGTTCTAGTAAATTATAGTAATTAATCAAAGTTTCTTTGCTCATTAAACCAATGTTTTGATTTAAACTGGAAAATGAAATTTGCGAAACACCGATACGTATAAAGGCTGCTAGTATATTTAAAAGGTAATTTTCATTTTTGCCATGTTTAATAAAATCGCCTCTAATCCATTGCTCGTATGTCTGATACGTTGCTTCTAAGATTTTTCCATGTTCAGCAATATCATTAATTGCACGTAAATAACCGCCGCAAACGAGATATGTCTCAAACAATTCAGCAAGTTTTTCAATGCTTGGTTCTTTCGATGTTTCATTCATTAGGCTCACATATTGAGAAAAACTTAAAGGATAAAGATGAAAATCTGTCTGTTCCGCCTCCCCTCTTCTTCCGGGAAAACTCATCGCCGCTTCTTTTAAAATAAGTGAATCAGATCCTGTTAAAAGACATATGCCCTGCTTAAACCAAGCTTCATCCGCCAGTGATTTAATCACTCGCTCCCAGTGCTTTACAAACGTTACCTCATCGACCACAAGCAAAAAAGGGTTGCCATCAGTTTGATCAAGAAAAATTTTAATTGTTTTACTTAAAGCCTGCGCATCAAAAATTTCATCGCAAGGTAGATAGAAAATATTTTTGGGAGCAAATTTTTTCTGTTCTAAACAAGAAGCAATAAGTTGCTTACATGAAGTCGATTTCCCCACTTGACGGCCACCCGTTAAAATATAAATACCTGGCGTGTCTAAAGAAAGCGCTTCCCACCAATGAACGTGTGATTGATACCGCAATTTTGATATTGTCATAAGTTGCGGATCGTTCTTTAGAAAGTCTGGAAGGCTCTTCTTAAAACGATTATGAATCAGGAAATTATCAAGCATTTTCATTACCAAGTAGTTGGTTTTTATGCCAGTATAGACCATTGGACAAATTTGTCCAGTGGGCATTGGACAAATTTGTCCATCAGTTAACCTATTGATTTATTTGAAAATTTCATACTTTAAAAGCACTGTGCTGCAGGGCGGGCTCAAAGCGTACGCAAAAATTCCACCAGCTTTCTTCATCCGATGGTGGGATTTTGCTCCGCAAAGAACCCACCCTACTCGGGCACGGAAATACTGTCACCCCTGTGGGAACACAGGGATCTTTTTAAAAAAGAAAGAAGATTCCCGCTTTCGCGGGAATGACGATGTTTTAAAACTTAAATCAAGCTAATTCTAAAAGCAATCGATTCAAACGTTGAACGAATTCCGCTGGATTTTTTAAGCTTCCGCCTTCAGCTAAAACCGCTTGATCAAATAAAATATGAGACCACTCGCCGAAACGACTATCATCCGTTTCCGCCTTTAAACGGTCGATGATGGCGTGCTCTGGGTTTATTTCAAAAATCGGCTTTGTTTCTGGCATTGCTTGGCCCATGGATTGAAGGATGCGTTGCATATTCGCATTCATTTCATTTTCATCAGCAACAATACAAGCTGGTGATGAAGTTAAACGATGCGTTAAGCGTACTTCCTTAACTTGATCTTTCAACACTTCTTGAATATGTTTAACAATACTATCGAAAGAAGCATCGGTTTCTTTTTGCTTTTCTTTTTCTTCTTTTGTTTCCATTTCACCAAGATCTAAATCACCACGCGCAACCGAAGTTAATGACTTTTTATCATATTCTGTTAAATGAGAAACCAACCATTCATCAACACGATCTTTTAACAAAATCACTTCAATGCCTTTCTTGCGGAAGATTTCAAGATGCGGGCTATTTTTCGCAGCTTCAAATGAATCAGCAGTAACATAGTAGATTTTGTCTTGACCTTTTTGCATGCGGCTAATGTATTCATCTAAAGAAACGGTTTCATCATTACTGTCATGCAGCGTTGTTGAGAAGCGGAAAAGTTTTGCAATTCTTTCTTTGTTTGCAAAATCTTCAGCAGGGCCTTCTTTAAGGACTTTACCAAAAGCATTCCAGAAAGTTTGATATTTTTCTTTATCATTTGAGGCAAGCTTATCAAGCATGCTTAATACGCGCTTAGTAACACCTGATTTAATGCCTTCAACGACATGATTGTCTTGTAAAATTTCACGTGAAATATTTAAAGGCAAATCATTGGAATCAATAATTCCTTTTACAAAACGCAAATAGGTTGGCAAGAATTTTTCAACGTTATCCATAATAAAGACACGCTGAACATAAAGCTTCAAACCATGCGACTCATCGCGACTGTAAAGATCAAATGGCGCTTGCGTTGGCAAATAAAGCAAGCTTGTGTATTGCATTTTACCTTCAACTTTATTATGTGCCCATGTTAATGGATCCTGGAAATCATGCGCAATATGCTTATAAAGCTCTTTATACTCTTCTTCTTTAACTTGGCTTTTTGGAAGCGTCCAAAGCGCCGTTGCTCTGTTGACACTTTTCCACTCAGGTTTGGCATCTTTTTCAGGTTTCTTTTCTTTACCTTCTTCGTCGTATTCTGGCGCAGGCATTTCCAACATTTGAATTGGCAAATCAATATGATCAGAATATTTCGTAACAATCGTTTTCAACCGGCTATCATCTAAGAATTCATCTTCATCTTTTTTAAGATGTAATATAATTTCAGTTCCACGGTCTGCTTTTTCAATATTTTCAATCGAGAAGTCGCCCTTACCTTCTGAAACCCAGCAAACACCGTGTTCAGGTGTCACGCCTGCTTTTCTTGTTTTAACCGTAACTTTATCCGCAACAATAAAAGCTGAATAAAAACCAACGCCAAATTGACCAATCAATTTAGAATCTTTGGCTTGATCGCCAGAAAGTTTTGCTAAGTACTCTTTTGTACCTGATTTTGCAATCGTACCAAGGTGCTCAATGACTTCGTCACGCGTCATACCAACACCATTATCACTAATCGTTACCGTACGAGCTTTTTTGTCAAAACTAACGCGAATACGCAAGTCAGAATCATTATCGTAAAGCGCCGCATCGCTCAATGCTTCAAATCTGAGCTTGTCTGAGGCATCAGAAGCATTGGAAATGAGCTCTCTTAAGAAGATCTCTTTGTTACTATATAGTGAATTGATCATTAAACTTAGTAACTCACTAACCTCTGTTTGAAAGCCTAACGTTTCTTTTTGTGCTTCTACACTCATTTATTTCTCCTAACTTATTGATTTAAAATATAATTTAATTTTTCACTTGATTAAAAAGATATGGGCACTTTTTAAAAATTCAAGTGTTAACAAAGATTATTCTCTGATAAGATAGAGATCATTTATCAATCAATTATCAACCCAAGGAAAACAATATGCCGCATACAGAAAAAAAGGGCTGGAAAGCTTTTATTAAATTGATACAACACTTAGAGACGCCTGAAGATATCAACCACTGCATGGGACTTTTACTCACACATGAAGAACAATATGACATGGGTAAGCGAATTTTAGTTGTTAAACATTTACTAGCTGAAGACATGACGCAACGTGATCTTTCAAAAAAACTCAATGTTAGTATCGCAAAAATCACACGCGGCTCGAATGCATTAAAGACGATCACTCCTTCATTAAGAAAACTACTAACTGATCTTATTGATTAAATGCCGACCGTAAATGTTAATACAAATGAGCCTTATAATATTTATCTTTTTGAACATTTAAAAGATGAACTGGAGGCCATTAAAAAATCATGTCATACAATTGCGAAACATGCTGTCATTATTTGCGATCAAGCTATTGCAAAAACCTATGCTCAGCATGTCTATGACTCATTAAAAAAAAGCATGCCATGTGACTTTATTGAGTTTAACGCGACAGAAGAAAATAAGGCTCGCGAAACCAAACAACAATTCGAAGATAAGCTCATCGAACTTAATTGCAAAAGAGACTCTTGTCTAATCGCGATTGGCGGCGGCATTACCACGGACTTTGTTGGCTTCTTAGCAGCGACCTATTATCGCGGCATTCCTGTTATTTATATCCCCACCACCTTACTTGCCATGGTTGACGCGAGCATAGGCGGAAAAACAGGCGTTAACACATCGTATGGGAAAAACTTAATTGGCGCATTCAAACAGCCTCACGCAGTATTTATCGCCGCTGACACACTTAACTCTTTGCCTGAAAAACAAATGCAAGAAGGCATAGCAGAATGCATCAAGCATGCATTAATTGCAGATGCTTCACTTTGGAGTTTACTGCAAGATAATCGAGATAAAATTCTAAATAAAGATTTAAATACGTTAATGGATCTTATTACTAAAAATATCCAAATCAAAAAAAGTATCGTCGAAAAAGATGAAAGAGAGAAAAGTTTAAGGAAAGTTTTAAACTTTGGACATACTTATGCTCATGCACTAGAACAAGCCTCAAAACATAAAGTCACTCACGGAGAAGCCGTTGCTTTGGGCATGTTAAAAGCCATTGAAGTTAGCATCAATAAAAAACTTTGTGATCCTGCACTTTTAAAACAAGTTGAAAGGTTATTAGCAGCGTATCACTTACCCACGCGCTTAAATATCAACATAGATCAATCCAGACTCAGAGAAGCTTTACACCAAGACAAAAAAAACACCCAGAGCACTATTCAAATGGTTCTAATTGAGGATATAGGCAAAATAGCCATGCAAAACACTCAACATACAGAAACCGTATCTTTAGCTGAAGTCAGTAATTAATCCAATCTTAACTCCTCAAAAGTCTAACTTTTACGGAGCGTACTCCTTGAAAGTTTAACTTTTAAGGACTATACCCCCTAAAAGTTTGATCAATTTGAGAGCTTGAAGATGTTTAAACGCTTATTAATCATGAGATTACAAAAAAAAATCTGCCTTTTTATGGGGAGCCAGGCAAACAGGAAAATCCACCTACCTGAAGGCGCATTTTCCAAAATCACTCTATATCAGCCTACTGAAATCTGACGTTTTTTTATCATTCAATGTAGAGCCCAACTTACTCAGAGAAAGAGTTTTAAGCTTGGATTCAGAAGAATTAAAACACCCCGTTATTCTTGATGAAGTTCATTGGCTCATTGAAAACACGGATGCGCAGTTTATTCTCTGCGGCTCTAGTACAAGAAAACTGAACAGAGGTGGCGTTAACTTACTAGGCGGCCGCGCTTGGCGCTATCACTTGTATCCGCTAGTAACACCAGAAATTCCCAATTTTGATTTATTAAAAGCATTCAATCATGGGTTACTTCCACCACATTACTTATCAACGAAACCTGAAAAATCACTACAAGCTTATATTGAAGATTACTTAACTCAAGAAATCAAAGAAGAAGGTTTGGTACGAAACTTACCAGGCTTTGCAAGATTTTTAGATAGCATGGCATTTAGCAATGGTGAAATGATTAAATACTCAAATATTGCAAGAGATTGTGGCGTTGATTCAAAAACCGTCCAGAATTACTTTGATATTCTAGTCGATACTTTATTGGGTTACTTTCTTTTACCCTATAAAAAAAGGGTTGCAAGAGAGATCATTAGCCAAACGCCAAAGTTCTATTTATTTGATGTGGGTGTTGCTAATTACCTAGCAAAGAAAACCATTAATATTTTAAAAGGTCCCGAGGCTGGAAAATCGCTTGAGCATTTTGTTTTTATGGAGTTAATAGCCTACAAGAATATGAATGATAAACGGTTTGATATTACTTATTGGCGAACAAAACAAGGGCTAGAAGTTGATTTTATTTTGGGAGACGCAGAAATTGCAATTGAAGTTAAGATTAGCCGGACTGTCGCGCGAGAGGAAATGAAAGGGTTAATTGCTTTTTGCAAAGAGCACTCACCTAAAAGGGCAATTATAGTAAGCCAAGATAAAAAGCAGCGTTCAATACAACTTGAGAATAGTCTAAGAATTGATGTTCTGCCATGGGATGTTTTTCTAAAAAAACTCTGGCTAGGCGAAATACTTTGATCTAAAATCTATATTTATTAGATCAAAATAACCGATAAAAACGTGATTTACGCAAGGAAAAAGCACAAAAAACTTGCTTTTTAAAATAAACCCTGTACTTTCTCATCAGTATATTGATGTATTTTATAATAATAAATGAGGCTATAATAATGAAAAGACAACTATCGCCAGAAGCACTTATAAAGCTAATTCAGAAAGCTAGCGGGGGACCCACAAGAAGCCTAATCTACACTCTCGCCACAACAACAGATGAAAGAGGAGAAACAGCTCTATCTTACCTGTACACAGCTAAAGTCCCAGACATCAAAAACAATCAAGCAAAGGAGCTTATCAAAGCCATCACTGATAAAACTCTTGAGATCTGCAGAAAAGAAGAGGAAGAGGCGGAAGAAAAAGAAAACGCAACCCCAGAACTAAGAGAAGCAAAGTTAAAGAAAAATTTAAATGCATCCAAAACTTATGAAGAAGCAAAAAGGGCGCTTGATGTATATCGCCGAGCAAACGAAAGAGCAGAAAAGAGGCGCCAAAAAATACAGGGCTCACCCCTCCCTGAAACTATACCATGCCCCACTGAGCTCATCATTAAACACTGCCACACCAATCGCAAGCTGGTTCTACAATATATAAAACATTCAGCCCTAGAAGCAAAAGGGAGGTATGAAGCACGGTATTTAACAAGAAACTTATATCAATATGTTGCAGACTTAAACCTACCTACTGTTAAGGATTACCATGAAACCCTGTGTTTTTACTTTAGTGAGTTTATTAAGCTGGGTATTCAACCAAAAAAGCAAATAAACTTTTACGTAACAATAGGTAGAGCAGCCAAAACTTTGAGACAGCTTTTCTTGCCCAAAGATCAGAGAGAAACCTTCCGAAAAGCACTCCCTACCCTTTTTGTTCTCTATAACAGCGAAAACCAAGTTGAGACAGCGATTTATGCCAATAACCTCGTGCTCGCTGAACTTCTTCTCAGCTTACCCGGGATAAGTGAATATATTTTTACGAGATGCCCTTACTCAAATCCACTGCTAGCCGCTCAGAAGCAACTTGTGAAAACCGGCAATCCAGGATGGAGCAATATTATAGAGCGTTTAATTGCACTCAAAGCAGATGCTAATGCTCCAGTAAATTACACGATAAGATATAACAATACACCTAATTACCTCGGGAGACTTCCTAGTATAAGCACCATCCTCCATGAGCTAGGCCATCAACAACCTGGCGAAGCGCCTCAGGAAAAAATACGCGGGCTCTCGATTCCAAGAGAAGAGATACGTATCGCTGCTGCACCTGGCTTGAAAAACTCTAAAAGAGCAAGAGATGTACACCAAGAAAAAGAAAAAAGAAAGAGAGCAAAATCAGGTTTCTTTAATAACCCCCTAACAAACCTCCCGCCCCTTTCAGGTCAGGCAAGCGCCTCTACTCTTAAATAACAGCCCCAAATAAAACCAGCAAAAACCTATCGCACCTAATCAAATAACCCATTGATTTCAAGGTGCTTTAGGTTTAAAATTTGTCTAATTTTTATTAATGAACTAACCCTCAAACAAAAAAGAGGCTGAAATTATGACAAAAACTTACCATGCACTTCCACATATTAAACTTAGTAAAAATAACAACTATGATTATCAAGAACATCGTCCAGAGCTTGTACATCTTGATGATTCTGCTTTGGATGTGATGATTAATCTTGAAAAGAAAAAACCTTTAACTGCATCTCCTAAAGATAGTATTGACGATACGCTTATTGATATGAAAGCTTCTGGTGCTCATATCATGGTAGTCGTTGAGGATGAAAAAGTGGTGGGTGTGATTAGCTCTGAAGATATTCTTGGCGAACGCCCCATGCAAGTTGCGGAAGACAGACGCATCAAGCGTGATCAAATTCTTGTTCGCTCCGTCATGACGCCGCAAGAAAAATTAGCCGCGATTGATTATGAAGAAGTTCGTTTTGCAAAAATCGGCAATATTATTTCAACTTTGCGTGATACTAAGCAACACTACGCCATTGTTGTAAACACGTCTGAAGATTCAGATGAACAAATGATTCATGGCATTATTTATATTTACGACATCATTAAACGCCTAAACAAAGATCTTGTCACCGAGCTAAGAGCCGCAAGATCCATACTAGAATTAAAACGCGACTTCGACTAGCCGTGTAGGGTGGGTTCTTTGCGAAGCAAAAATCTCACCAAACCACCCTATAATTTAGCACTAAAATGTGATTGCAAATGATGGAACCGAACAAACATTTTAAAGATTACTCACTAGAGGATTTGCAATCACCCAGAATCCTTCAGAAGCTCGATGATGAATTTTTGATTTTACTCAAAAAAGAAAGCGCGCAACTCCACAAAGATCTCACTCGCTATCGATGCACCGATAATGATTTATCGGCCATCGAAAAAAGTGAAATCATTATTTCAACAGCAAAACTTTTTGAAGAATACTTATCATGCTTTTTTGATATTGAACAATCCATCGAACATCAGCAATCTAAAATATTAAACAATCGCCCTATTTTCGCCTTTAAAAAATGGTTTGTTTTAAGAAGAGCGAAACGTAGGCTTCTTCGCGATGAGGACTTACCTTCTTTTAAAAAATTAAACACATGGCTAAAAACACAAATTAAAGAAAATGGCGATTATGAAACCTGTATTGCAGCATTCGCTTTAAGTTTATTAGAAAATCAAGAACAAAATGAAGAGAAAATAGAAAAGCTCACTGAATGGTGCATTCAAGGCATTAAAACATCTGAAGGTCGTGAAGTCACACATAACTGGGTTAGCTTTCAACTCCCTAAAAAAACAGACTACCAAAGACTCATACCCATTATCCCCGTTAAAAATGATCCTTATCATCGCAAGCAATTACCTGAAGACGAACTTAGACAACGCGATGGTTTTGAGCTCACCGACCCTCGCATGGGCGAGAAAGAAATCGAGTCGCAAGTGGACTATTGTGTTTACTGTCATGACCATGATGGCGACTTCTGTTCTAAAGGTTTTCCTGAAAAGAAAAAGGAACCCAAGCTTGGGTTCAAAAAAAATCCTTTAGGCAACACACTTGTTGGTTGCCCACTTGATGAAAAAATCTCAGAAATGATTTCATTAAGGCGAGATGGCTTTGGTGTCGCAGCACTTGCAACGATTATGATAGACAATCCCATGTGCCCTGCAACAGGCCATCGTATTTGTAATGACTGCATGAAAGCTTGCATTTATCAAAAACAAAGTCCTGTTGATATCCCACAAATTGAAACACGTGTTTTAACAGATGCCTTGGACCTTCCTTTTGGTGTGGAAATTTATGATTTATTAACACGCTGGAATCCTTTACGCCCAACTCAATGGGCAGCCAAACCCTACAATGGGTTTAAAATGTTTATCGCGGGTTTAGGGCCTGCGGGTTTCACGCTAGCGCATCACCTGTTAATGGAAGGTTATGCCGTTGTCGGTACGGATGGTTTAAAGCTTGAGCCTCTTTCTGAAACATTGCTTAACAATCCTATTAAAAACTTTACTGACATCAATGAATCACTTGATGAACGCGTAATGACAGGGTTTGGTGGCGTCGCAGAATATGGGATTACTGTTCGCTGGGATAAAAACTTTTTAAAACTGATTTACATTAATTTAATGCGTCGCAAGCATTTTTTATGTTATGGCGGTGTGCGTTTCGGTGGAACAGTAACTGTTGATACGCTTTGGGAACTTGGCTTTGATCATGCGGTTATTGCCGTAGGCGCAGGACTCCCTAAAGCACTTCCCATCCCAGGGAGTATGGCAAAAGGTATGCGGCAAGCTAATGACTTTCTTATGGCGCTTCAGTTAACGGGTGCAGCCAAGAAAACAAGCCTTGCTAATTTAGAGTTACGCATGCCTATCATTATTATTGGCGGAGGATTAACCGCTGTTGATGCTGCTACAGAAGCACAAGCTTATTATATTCGACAAGTTGAAAAAACATTTGATCGCTATAAAATAATTATTGCCAATTCCGATGAAAAAACGGTTCGAGCAAGTTTTAACAAAGAAGACTTGGAAGCACTTGATGAGTTTTTAAAGCATGCGGAAGCGGTTAAAAAAGAACGCCAGCGCGCTGAAAAGAAAAAATGCAAGCCTGATTTTTTATCGCTCATTCAAAAATGGGGCGGCGTAACGATTGCTTACAGACGGAATATAGAAGAATCGCCAGCATACATCAGCAATTATGAGGAACTCAACAAAGCACTTGAAGAAGGTATTTATTACGCAGAAGGGTTGCAGCCTGTAGAAGCAAAACTTAATGATATGCATGCCATCACTCATTTAACTTTTATGCAACGTACAAAGGATGAAGAAGGTAATTGGTTTAATTCTGACGATAGAATAACACTTCCCGCCCGATCGATTCTTGTTGCAACGGGCGCACAACCTAATATTGCTTATACGTTTGAACATAAAGACGTGTTCAAACGCAATGGCTTAGAATATCAACCTTATGAAAATATTGATAATGAACTTACTATTGTTAAACACGCTGAAAATTTAAAAGACAAAGAATTTGGACCTTTTACTTCTTATGAGCAGGACAACAAGCATGTAAGCTTTATCGGCGACACTCATCCTGTTTTTCATGGCAATGTAGTGAGCGCTATCGCATCAGCTTTAAGAACTTATCCAAAAATCGTAGCCTTGTTTGAAGGGAGAAAAGCAGGTGCTAAAGATTTTGAAATATTTAAAACAAATATGGATCATCAATTTAACACTTATATTAAAGCCATAGAACGTCGCTCAGATAATGTGTTAGAAATTGAAGTCCGCGCACCTGCCGCTGTTAATCGCTATGAACCTGGCGAGTTTTATCGTGTTCAAAACTATGAAACCTTTTCAGAAACCACTCATGATACATTGTTGCAAACACAACCAACACCTTTACTTGGATTTGATCCTAACTTTAAAAAGGGCACGATTAAATTCATGATTATCGAGCGCGATGTCAATTCTAAACTTTTTTCAACTTTAAAGATAAATGATCCCATTGCTATTATGGGACCAACAGGTATTCGCACAAAAATCACCGAAGACCAAGAAAACATTTTAATTATCGGCGATTCTTTGCTTAGCCTTGCTTATATAAGAGCCGTTGGCCCTCAACTACGCGAAAAGAATAATAAAATTATTTACATTGCTCACTTTGAAACGTCAAAAGACCTGTACTGTCAAAGTGAAATCGAAGCATGCACCGACCAAATCATTTGGTCAACGCACGATGGGTCTAAAATTACTTGTAACAGAGAAAATGATATTTTTGTTAAAGGTACTGCTATCGATGCATTAATAGCTTACCACGAAAACCAAAATAGCTTAGAAAGTATTGATCGCATTACCGTTAATGGTACAACGTCCCTACTTCAACAATTCCAAGCCATTCGCACAGGCATATTGCAACAAGCTTTCAAACAGGAAGTCAAAGTTTACGGCTCCATCTATAGCACCATGCAATGCATGCTAAAAGGCGTATGCGCCCAATGCCTGCAATGGCAAATCAACCCCGAAACAGGTCAAAGAACCAAAGCTGTCTTCACCTGTTCTTGGCAAGATCAACCTTTAGAAATTGTTGATATTGAGAATCTTGAAGATCGCCTGGGACAAAACCAAGCTTCTGAGACACTCAACCAATTATGGTTAGATAGCATTACAACCTAGATACTCACCTATTTATCAAAAAGTTAGCTCATCCTCCCCGCCTGAAAACCCCCTCTATAGAATTTACCTCTAAAAAAATAAGGCAATTTTAGAGCAGGATTTTACTCTAGAAAAACAAAAGTTTTTAATAAATTTAATTCCCGTATCATCTCTTCCTAAGGCAGCGAAACAATAATAACCAAAAAGAAAGCTTTACTGCCGAACAATGGTTAATCGCCGGCAAGAAGCGAGACCCATTATTAAGAAGTCCCGATGTTAAGAAAAATGACCATAACCGCCAAAAATAAAATGTTAAAAATAATAGTAATAACAACTTAAAATAACAATAACGGTTATAATAAAAAACGTAATTGCTTGTTTACTCTCGAGTAAGCGAGCAGTTACAGATAAAGGCAACAGGGGTCAAGTCTTGACATTCGACATCTATTGTCGCTCTCCTCTTAAATTTTTAACAAACAATTCTCTAATTAAATCCGCATCAGAGTATCTGCTTAGCAAATAATAAAGCTTGGTAATGACAGCTTCTATTGTCATTCCACTTGCGCTTAGCATACCAGAGGTACGCATAATTTCTCCTGTTGCATACGCATCCATATTCACCTTACCTTTGATGCACTGGCTTTTATTAATGGCGATAATATTTTGTGCTTGAGTTTGTTTAATTAAATTAATCACCGCTTCATTATTAGAAGGTACATTTCCCGTGCCATAGGTTTCAATAATCAGTGCTTGTAAATCTTGATTGACCACATGCTTTAGGATTGATTCAGAAATTCCAGGATACAAACGCACGGTTGCAATATTGCATGGCTTCATTGCATGAGTTTTTAAAGGCTTGTTTTTATTTGGAAGCAATAAGTGTGAACGCACATCAATGTTAACACCTACTTTTGCTAAGGCTGAAAAATTAGGCGCCTTAAATGCACCGAAGCCATTGGAGTCTATTTTTTTGGATCGGTTACCTCGCAATAAATACTTATCAAAGTAAAGGCAAACTTCAGGAATAGAGTAGTGAGCGGCTATTGTAATTGCACCTAATAAATTAGTCACGCCATCGCTTCTTAATTCAGATACGGGGATTTGTGAACCTGTCAAAATCACAGGCTTGCCTAAATCTTCTAACATAAAAGATAAAGCTGAAGCTGTGAACGCCATGGTATCTGTACCATGCAAAACAACGAAGCCATCAAAGTCATCATAATGTTCTACAATTGTATCGGCGAGAGCATTCCAATTCTCCGGCGCAATATTGACGGAATCCAACAAAGGGTCATATTCAATAAAATGAAGCTCCGGAATTTCAGGGTGAGTAATTTCCGGCAATGACAGCAAATAGTCTTGAAGATAGCCAGGCTCAGAATCATAACCATGAGGTGTTTTTTTCATCCCTATGGTTCCGCCTGTATAAATAATACAAACTTTCTTTTTCATAATATCTCTCAACACTGTTTTAGATGCACACATTGTAGTTTGAAATGAAATCTGATACAAATAGAAACAAACTTTATTTGGAGCCCATCAATGAAAGACCCTAATCGATGCAAAACTATTACCATGGCTGAAGTCATGCCGCCAGAGAAAGCCAACTTTACAGGCCACATTCATGGTGGTTATATCGTTATGCTTTTAGATCGTGTTGCTTATGCTTGTGCTGCGAGATATTGCAGCAAAGACGTTGTGACGCTTTCTATTGATCAAGTTTTATTTAAAGAACCTATTTTTATAGGGGAGCTTGTAAGCTTCTATGCGACGATTAATTATGTTGGCCATACTTCAATGGAAGTTGGCATTAAAGTAACCGCTGAAAATTTAAAAACTGGTGATGTACGTCACACCAATACCTCTTATCTTACTATGGTCGCCATTGATGAAAATGGAAAATCTTGTGAAGTCCCACCCTTAAAACTTGAAAATGATATAGAGAAGCGTCGCTTTTCAGAATCAGAACATAGAAAAAAATTACGCTTTGAGTTTCAAGAAAAACACAAATCAATTAAAGATTCTAAAGAATAAACAATTGACTGTTCACGAATAGAGGCTCTATTACCTGTAAAATACTGTGTTTTTGTGGCTATAGTTCCGCTTTTTGTCGCTAGGCCAAAACATACCGTACCCACAGGTTTTTCTTCAGTACCACCATCAGGGCCTGCTACACCTGTCACTGACATTGCAATATCTGCATGTGAGTTTCTTAATGCGCCTTCCGCCATGGCTTGCGCGGTTTCTTCGCTGACTGCACCGAAGTTATTGATAATCATGTCGGGTACGTGGAGTAATTCTTTTTTTGATTCGTTAGAATAGGTGACGAATCCGCGTTCGAACCATTCGGAGCTGCCAGGAACAGACGTTAATTGATAAGCAATGCCGCCACCAGTGCAGGACTCTGCTGTGACTAATTTTAAATTTTTAGATTTTGATTGCTTTGCAATCGTATTAATTAATTCTTTCATGGTTTCTCGCTTGGGTTTTGTATGCGTAGGGTGGGTTCGCAAGCGCAGCGAGTAATCCCACCATCAGGGTGTGCCCGATGGTGGGATTTTTGCTCCGCAAAGAACCCATCCTACTCTACACGGGATGGTTTGGTCATTTTTTCAGGCTTAACGTAACGATCAAACTCTGCATTGGTTAAAAACCCCAGGCTCACAACTGCTTCTTTTAAGGTTGTATGCTTAACATGTGCATGGTGGGCTGCGGCTGCTGCATTATCATAACCAATATGAGGCGCTAAAGCTGTCACAAGCATCAATGAATTCTGCAAATAATAATCGATTTTCTTTTCATCCACTTTCAAACCGTCGATACAGTATTTCTTAAATGTACCACAGGCATCAGCTAATAAATTTAAAGAGTGCAAGAAATTAAAAATCATTACTGGTTTAAAGACATTTAATTCAAAATTTCCTTGAGAACCCGCAAAACCAATCGCCGCATCATTACCCATGACTTGAATACACACCATAGTCATAGCTTCGCATTGTGTAGGGTTGACTTTGCCCGGCATGATGGAAGAACCCGGTTCATTTTCTGGAAGAATTAGCTCACCCAAACCACAACGTGGGCCGGAGCCCAACCAACGAACATCATTCGCAATCTTCATCAAAGAGGCAGCCAAAGTTTTTAATGCGCCACTTGCGAAAACAATCGCATCATGCGCCGCTAAACTTGCAAATTTATTGGGCGCTGTAACAAAAGGCTCGCCTGTAATTTTTGCAATATTTTTCGCAACAAGTTTTGCAAACTTAGGATGCGAGTTAAGCCCAGTACCAACTGCCGTCCCACCTGCTGCTAACTGATATAACCCTGGTAAAACAGCTTTCAAGTGCTTAATATCGGCATCAAGTTGCGCCACATAACCTGAAAACTCCTGACCCAAGGTTAAAGGAACAGCATCTTGCAAATGTGTACGGCCAATTTTAACAATTTTACTGAAAGCCTTTTCTTTTTTTGCCAATCCATCACGTAAGTTTTTAACAGCTGGGATAAGCTTTTCTATTATCTGAGTAGCAGCCGCAATATGCATCGCTGTTGGAAAAGTATCGTTGGAAGATTGCGACATATTGACATCATCGTTTGGATGGATAGGATTTTTACTGCCTAGCTTTCCACCCGCCATTTGAATGGCTCGATTAGAAATCACTTCGTTAACATTCATGTTGGTTTGCGTACCACTTCCTGTTTGCCATACATGCAATGGAAATTGATCATTGAGCTTTCCTGACAAAACTTCATTTGCAGCACGAACAATAAGGTTTGCTTTTGATTTTTTCAACAGACCCAGCTCTGCATTCGATAATGCTGCTGCTTTTTTTAAAACACCGAAAGCGTGTATTAATTCATTAGGCATTGTATCGTGACCAATAGGAAAATGAATAATCGAACGCATGGTTTGCGCGCCCCAAAGCACATCAGCTGGGACTTTAATTTTCCCCATACTGTCTGATTCTGTTCTCGTTTTTTTTGATGTCATTCTTTTCTCCTCATTTGTTAAATCATAATATTTGGTGGGATTTTTTGCTCCGCAAAAGAACCCACCCTACACGAACCGCTCCGAAATGTAGGGCGGGTTCTTTTGCGGAGCAAAAAATCCCGCCATTCCAAACTACGCTAGCGATTTGCTAACGATTTCATAAGTATCCCCAGACAAAGCTGGATGTTTAATAATTCGATTCAATTGAGCCTTCATATGCACTTGACGATTTTCATCAAATCGCCTCCACTGTGTTAACGGCTCTACCAATCGAGCTGCAACCATAGGGTTAATCGCATCCGTTTCTAATACTTTATCGGCAATAAATTCATAAGCCTCACCCGATGCCAAATGAAATTGCGATAAATTATTTTTAATAAACACGCCCAACAAGGAACGAACTTTATTGGGGTTTTTCATTGAAAATGCTGGGTGCTCGCAAAGCAATTGGATTTTATCAAGCGAGCCCGCATAAGGTGATTGCGCCTGAACAATAAACCACTTGTCAACTACAAGCGCTTCATGCTTCCATTGCTCATAGAAAAGTTTAATAGCTTCTTCTGAATCGCTGTGATCATTTAAAGTCATCGAGGAAAATGCTGCAATTTGATCTGTCATATTATTTGCCGATTTAAATTGATCAAAGATCATTGACTGAACTTGTGAATCCTTAGAGCAAATTAAATAATCTAAACATGTGTTTTTTAAGCGACGAACAGCAGCATCTTCATTATTGTATTCATAAGCCTTCGTTGAAACGTTAGCCTTGTAGCAATCAACCCATTTATTTGACATCGCTTCATACAAAACTTCTCGCAAATATTTTCTAGCTTCAAAAATAGCATCAACATCAACCGTCTTCATATGGTCAGCCAGTGTGTTTTCACTCGGTAGCATTAACATTTCCGCGATTAACGCTTTATCTGTGTTTTTATCTTCTAGTAAGTTTGCAAAAGCCTGTTCGTAAACCAGTGAAACCTTTAATGTTTCTTTGCTTTGAACAGACATAACAAGCTTCAAGCATTGGTTAATAGCAAATTGCTGTGAAGCCTCCCAACGCGCAACAGGGTCTTGATCGTGCACCATAAGAAAGGCAAGTTCTTCCTCTGAATAAGCGTACTGCAATTTAACAGGTGCTGAAAACCCCCTTAAAAAAGATGGGGTAGGTTTTGAGTCGACATTGATAAAGGTAAATAATTCATTATCGTGAGTAACGTCTAATACTTTTGTTGACTCACCTGTTGTTTCACCTTTCAAGATTAATGGTATCTCATCGCCTTTCTCATCCAACAGACCCATCGCAAAAGGGATATGCAGCGCTTCTTTTGTTTTTTGATCAGCCGTTGGTAAAGTTTCTTGTGAAATCTTAACAGTATATTCCTTTTTATCCTTACTATAATCAGTTTCAACTTTCAGCTCAGGTGTTCCTGATTGATGATACCAACGCTTAAACTGTGTCAAATCTTTGCCGCTTACTTCTTCCATGGTTACAACAAAATCATCACATGTGACGGCTTGACCATCAAACTTTTCAAAATAGCGATCGGTTGCTTTTCTAAAAGTCTCAGCCCCTAATAAACAGCTGAGCATACGAATAACTTCAGCACCTTTTTCATAAACTGTCATGGTATAAAAGTTATTCATTTCAATATAAGACTCAGGGCGAACAGGATGAGATAGAGGGCCTGCATCTTCTGGAAATTGGGCCGCTCTTAATCTGCGAATTTGTATAATGCGCTCTAAAGCATCTGAACCTACAAATTCAGAAAACGATTGTTCACGAAAAACAGTAAAGCCTTCTTTTAAGCTCAACTGAAACCAGTCGCGCAGTGTCACGCGATTACCTGACCAATTATGAAAATACTCATGACCCACAACCGCATCTATCAAAGCATAATCTTGATCAGTTGCCATTTTTGGATCAACAAGAATATATTTATCATTAAAAACATTTAAACCTTTGTTTTCCATTGCGCCAAAATTGAAATCATTCACCGCAACAATCATGAAGATATCTAAATCGTATTCACGACCATACGCCTCTTCATCCCATTTCATTGATTTTTTCAAGGCCTCCATTGCATAAGCACATTTGCCAATGGCTTGTTTTGATGCGAAGATTTTTAAAGTCACTTCACGTCCCGAGCATGTTTTAAACTTATCAGTAATCGATTCGAAATCACCTGCTACCATTGCGAATAAATAACAAGGCTTTTTGAAGGGATCATACCATTTTGCAAAATGCCTACCTTCTTCTAAGTCACCGTGATCAATTAAATTTCCATTCGCTAGTAATTGCGGATGCATTTCTTTATTCGCAATAATCGTTGTTGTAAATATTGATAACACATCGGGGCGATCTAAATAATAAGTGATTTTTCTAAATCCATCTGATTCGCATTGCGTACAATAATTTCCTGCTGATTTATATAAACCCATCAAGCTTGTATTATTTGCCGGGTCAATTGCTGTTTTGATCACAAGCTCAAATTGTTCTGGCACTTTATGAATCGTTAAAGCTTCTTCTGTTAAATCATATTCATCAGTTGATAACTCGCATCCGTCGAGAATGACATGTTCCAAAACTTGATGCCTGCCACTTAAGAGAAGAGACTCGCTTGGATTTTCTGGATTGGATATAAACTTCATTGTTGATTTTACTTTGGTTACATCGTCGCGTAAATCAAGCTCTAAATCGATAGACTCAACATTGAAGCTGGGTGCTTTATAATCTTTTAAGTAATTAGTTTTTTTGTTGCTCATTTCTTTCCTCTTGGGTTTTATTGTAGGGCGGGTTCTTTTGCGCAGAAAAAAATCCCGACAACTTTCATCATCCGATGGTGGGATTATTCGCTGCGCTCACGAACCCACCCTACCTAGCTCCATAAATCGGTTTGGCTTTTCTTTTTAATCATTTCAATCATTTCGTTATGAGCGCTTAACTCAGCCTCATTTACTTTTGTTACCAATAAATTCGAACGTAATTTTTTTGATCCAAGCGAATCATCAACATGATCGACTTTCTTTTCTGGCGCAAAAGCATCCGCAAATAAATTAACTTGTCCGCCTGTCATTGCCAGGTAAACAAAACCTAACAATTCAGAATCCACTAGCGCACCATGGAGATCACGATTAGAATTATCAACCGTATACCGCTTACATAGCGCATCCAAATTGTTTCGCTGGCCTGGATGAAGTTTTTTAGCCAAAACAAGCGTATCAAACACTTTGCAATACTTAGCAAGATTGCCTACTGACTTATCAGCAAGTTTAAACTCATGATCTAAAAACCCCACATCAAAAGGCGCATTATGAATGACGAGCTCCGCCCCCTTCACAAATTCTAAAAACTTCGGCATTATAGTTTTAAAAAGAGGCTTATCCCTTAAGAATTCATTTGAAATACCATGGACAGCTAAAGCTTCTTCTTCAATCTCACGCTGAGGATTAATATATTCATGAAAGCTCGCTCCAGTGAGCTTTCTATCAATCATCTCAAGCGCTCCGATCTCAATAATGCGATGCCCTTGCTTTGGATCAATACCTGTTGTTTCTGTATCAAGAATTATTTGTCTCATTTATATTTCCACATTAAAGTTCATCTATTGCTTTATTTGCAAGCTCATCTGCGATTTCATTTTCAACATGACCACTATGACCTTTTACCCAATGCCAAGTAATATCGTGTTTTTGCTCCAACTCATCTAACTCTTGCCACAAATCAGCATTTTTTACAGGTTTTTTAGCTGAATTTCTCCAATTGTTTTTTTTCCAATTATAAATCCATTCCGTAATCCCTTTTCTTACATATTGAGAGTCGGTTGTTAATTCAACTTTGCAAGCTCGCTTTAAAGTCTCAAGCGCCTTAATTGCCGCCATTAGCTCCATGCGGTTATTCGTTGTATCAAGTTCAGCGCCATAGATTCTTTTCTCATGCTTTCCTGAACGTAAAATAGCACCCCAACCACCTGGACCAGGATTTCCACGACACGCACCATCTGTAAAAATTTCTACAAGTTTATTCGTCATTGAGATATTTCTCTTACTGCAGGATTAGGGACACCATTTTCAACTGTATTTTTAGTTCTCTTCCAACGTTTGCGATATGGTGTCATACCTAAAACACGTTTTTTCGATACAATGACATATACACCGCTTGAGAAAGGAAATAAATGACAAAATGTTTTTCCCGCATGGCGTAAAAACTGCAATGAGTGCGTAAAAATAGGAAAATGAAAAACACCGTAGTGACAACTAACACGTTTAAAAGATAATACACTCAACCAATCTAAAACTTTAAGTGCCGGACGAAAATTTCCACACCAGGGCGCTAGTTGGCGTAAAGAAAAAAAGCGTCTTAAACCAAAAAAACCCCAAGGATTAAAACCAACTATCACTAAAACACCTTCAGGCTTTAAACAATGATTCACTTCCTGCAAAATCTTATGTGGTTTTAAAGAAAAATCTAACGTATGAGGCAAAATAATCAAATCCATGCTATTGAGTAAAAAAGGTAACGCTGTATAGCGAGCCTTAACCACATGAGGCAAATCGTTTTGCGTCACATTTTCGCCAACAAGTGTACAGGCGCCCTCGGGAAGATAACGTATAAGCTCGTGATAGCTTGTCTCACCCACGATCAAAACATTTTCTAATTGTTTGTTCTCTTTAAGAATGCAAGCCAGCATTTGAATCTCTTCTTCAGCAATCAATTGACCAGCAGGACTTGACAACCACTCAGAAAAGCGCAAGCTTAAATTTTTCGACACGCACGACCTCGAACTTCAATAGGAATTATAACTTGCTTACTATAACGCATATTGACGCTTTTACCGACAATTATATTTGGGCCATTGTACAAAATAAGGAATGTATTATTGTCGATCCTGGTGACGCAAAACCTGTCATTCAATTTCTGAACAAAAAAAAACTAAAACTCAAAGCTATTTTAATTACCCACCACCATCATGATCATACGGCTGGTGTTAAAGCACTCATGGACAAATATCACCCTGAAATATATGGTCCTAAAATGAAAGAAATCACTAAATTCACTCAAGAACTGAAAGAGGGTGATACCGTTGATTTTCCAGAATTTAACTTAAAATTTGATGTGATAGAAATCCCTGGGCATACACTAGATCAAATCGCCTACTATTGTGCGCCTTATCTTTTCAGTGGAGATACGCTTTTTAGTGCTGGCTGTGGACGCATTTTTGAGGGCACCCCAGAGCAAATGTTAAACTCATTAAATAGGCTTAAAAGCCTTCCTGACGATACTCAAATCTATTGCGCTCATGAATATACCTTGAGCAATCTTAATTTTGCAACACTCATCGAACCCTCAAACCAAGCTATAAAAAAACATATGAAACACTGCCGTCAATTAAGAGACAAGAAAGAACCAACGCTTCCAACTCTAATGAAAGATGAAAAATTGATCAATCCTTTTCTTCGATGCGATCGCGATAGCGTAAAACAACGTGCCGAATATTATTTAAATAAAGCGCTAGGAACAGAAGAAGAAGTTTTCACTGCCATACGCAAATGGAAGAATCATTTTTAACGGCAGCACGACCAGAGCATCATTGCTGTTAATACAATTCTCAGGCACAATACCGGCCTTTATGTCTAACGACTTAAACCATGCAAAAAATAACCAAATTACTAATAAAAGGCGCGATAATTGTTATATGCTCATGGCTATTAGTTTCATGTGCCAATTTAGAACCGCCAACGAGTGGTTTTGGTAATCCAAAAAAAGCGAAGCAATACAAAAACACTGGCGACCTTTGGCAAAATTTAGGCGAAAGCTTTAATCTTCCTGATGAAACAGCAAGTAACCCTGCTGTGCGTTATGAAATCAATTGGTACATGAAACATCCAGAATACGTTATCCAAATGGCGCAACAAGCGAAACCCTATCTTTATTATATATACCAGCAAGTCAGAAAACGCGGGCTTCCCGCTGAGCTTGCACTAATGCCTATGGTTGAAAGCTCTTACAATCCTTTTGCGATCAATAATGGAAGTGGCGCATCGGGTCTTTGGCAAATGATGCCAAGCACAGCTTCTGGTTTCGGACTTCGTGTTAACTGGTGGTATGACGGTCGCCGCGATGTTGTTGCATCAACCAATGCTGCCTTAAATTACCTTTCTTACTTAGGAAGTTTCTTTCATAACAATTGGCTTCTTGCTATGGCTGCTTATGATACAGGCGAAGGAAATGTTCAAGCTGCCATTGATCGCAATGCGCACGCAGGCAAAAGTATTTCTTTTTGGTCCTTAGGATTACCTAAAGAAACACAAAACTATGTCCCAAAAATTTTAGCGCTTGCAACCATCATCGCTCACCCCTATAAATATCCTATTAACTTGCCCTACCTTCCTAATGCACCTTATCTTTCTAAAGTTAATATCGGCTCACAAATTGATTTGGCACGCGCCGCTAAAATGGCTGGCGTTAGCTTAAAAACATTAACCGAACTAAATCCAGGCTATAATCGCTGGGCAACTGACCCCAGAGGCAAGCACTTTTTATTGCTACCGGTTGATAATGCTGCACGCTTCAAAAGAGCACTAACCGGGCTACCGGTTAAAGACAGAGTTACATGGCATCGCGTTAAAATTAAAGAAGGCGATGCTTTATATGACATTGCAAAACAGTATCACACATCACCCTCTCTTATTGCAGAAGTGAATCATATAAAAAATAATGTGATACGCCCCGGGCAAAGTTTATTAATCCCTGATCAAAAAAGCGGCGTGACGAAACTTGTTATCAATAGTGAGCGAAGATATTTTGGTAGCTTGCACAAAATCCCAGAACCCAAGGTCGTTCACTACGAAGTAAAAAGTGGAGAATCTTTATGGCAAATCGCACAAAAGTATCATGTTGCCGCAAGTGAAATTCGCTTCTGGAATGGCTTGCGCACAAACCATATTAAACCCGGCACGCGTTTAACGATTTGGCCACCCCATAAAAAAGTGAGCTTGTATTATACCAGCTGGCCTTATCGCGTAAGAAAAGGCGACAGCTTAATCAGCATTGCTAAAAAATATCACACGCCGATTTTACTTTTGAAAAAATCAAATGGCATTAAAGGTACTGAAATTCGCCTAGGGCAGGTATTAAGAATACCCGTTGCGCATTATGCTTCACGCCCGCACCGTAAGGCGGCTGTTCGCCATACCAGCAAAGCGCCACTTAAGAATTCAGCTCACTCAACGATTTATAAAGTGCGTTCAGGCGATAATCTTTATAAAATTGCTGAAAAATTCAAAACATCTTCAAAAAAAATTAGCGCTGAAAATCACTTGAAAAACAATATGATTAAACCGGGGCAGTTGCTTAGAGTATAGGATCGGTACTCTCTCATACCATCGCCTAAAGATTCGCAATAGTTTTCAGCCATCAAAAGATAAACAGCTTCTTTTCTCTTCACGATCGTCTAAGCTGCTACCTCTGACAGAAAGAAAAAAGCCTCCTGCTTTTGGCGAAGCCTCTTCCTCCCTGGGCCTTTTTAAAGAAGCTTTCATGCAATATAAATCATAAGGCGTCTCAACAGAAATAAGCTTTTTCAGAGCACCCGCAAGTGCAAGCTTATTATCCAGCAACCTACATAAAACGTCTTCAGTCGAGGCTGAATTTATAGAGCGATCTAAAGATAAGCGCTCACTCTCAAGAATAAACTGTTTGTTTGCTGGCCAAGTGTTTATTAGATCAAACAATTCAGGAGTAGAAACTTTCTTTTGAAGTAGCGTCCTAAGGAGCTTCCGTCGTGGCGAACTCAAGCCAGCAAGATATTTGAAACTTCTTTCAACATTGCCGGCAGTTCTCTCCCCACCGATTAGCAAAAGTGTTAGGGTGTCGGCAAAAACAGTATCAAATTCAAAACAAGAGAGGCGCTTCTTGTCTAAAAGCTCACGATTCCAAGCTCTAAACAAATCACCCAAGCCAGCAGGATAACCCACCGCTCTAGTTACATCTTCAATCACAGAATACTGGTAAAAATCCAAGCCTTTCAGTTCTTTCATGGATTCACTAACAAGGCGTTTTATTGGCGTCAAACATTCACCCTTAAACCATTTAAAAAAAGGGTTCAGCTTTGTAAGGGCTTGTTTTTTTTGTCTTACACCCAGGTCACCTCCCAGTAGAAAAACGGCGTAACAATAACCGCCAATCCACTGAAGCTGCCGAGCATCAAGTTTAGGTAACTCCTCAAGAGTTTTTGCCTTAATCTCATTAGAGAGCTTTTCATCCATTTCAACCCTATGACAAATGTCGGAAGAAAATGGAGAGATGGCAAAGCCCTCATCAAAGCGCTCAAACGCACTCGCAAACCCATCTTTAGAGCCCTTGAGCATAGAAAAGTTCCAGCTGATTTCAGTTTTCAGCAACACTTGAAAAATAAGCCAAGCCTGATCTTTATTCAGACCACCACGAGCCCCTCCTCCATTGAAAAACGCTTCTTTACTTTTTCTCAGCATTAGCTCTTCAAAAGCTTGTTGATATACAATGCCTCCATCAAGACTCATCATTTATTCCTCATTTTTATTAATATTAATTTAGCCCAGAATATTGCTGGCAGCTCTCTCAGTAGCACATTAGATTAGATCAGTAAATCGCGGGCGAGTATAAAGTGCAAGTATAGTACTGTCAAATGTAGCAGTACATGAAGAACAGTTCGCGGCAAAGGGAGACTAGCTCCAAAGCAACTCTTCTTGCTTAAGGCGTGTTGAAACATAACGAGAAACAACAAAAAACCAATCGCTTAGGCGATTTATATAAGGTAATTCCTCGCCATCTAAGTCTTCCATCTCAGAAAGAACAAGCAAAGCTCTTTCTGCTCTGCGGCAAAGGGTTCTTGCCAAGTGAAATCTTGAAGCTATCTCACCCCCACCTGGAAGAATGAAAGAACTTAAAGAGGGTAAGTCTGCATTCATTTCATCAATTTCTGTTTCTAATTGAGTAATCATTTTGGATTCAATCAGGGGTGTATTGCCTCTTCGATCTTCTTTTAAAACAACAAGTTGTGCGCCCAAGTTAAATAGCTCTCTTTGGATTCGCTCACACTTGGAGACTAGAGCTTTAAGCGCCTCTTCTTTAACAGCCGCTGCTTTAGCAAAACCTAACGTCGCGTTAAGCTCATCTATCTCACCCACCGCAATAATTCTTGGGTGCGTCTTCTTCACACGCTTTCCACCTGCCAAATCCGTTTCACCTTTATCGCCTCGCTTTGTGTAGACTTTTGTGATTTTGACCATGTTAGACCCCATTTAATAAATTGAATAATGGGGCTAATCATAAATTAATTTCACAAACTCTGCTAACTCTTTGTTTTTGATTTTCCCTTTAAGTTACCCACAATTACTGTGGATAAGTCTGTGAGTTTCTCTTGGATTTTGTCTTGTAAAGCAGGAAATCCAAGGCTTGATACAAATTGACGATTAATTCATCTAAGAATATTTTCTTTAATATTTCAGTAAGTTACAAGCTTCATCAAAAATTTACTCGGTAGCTCGCTTGAAAATACTTCATAAACCGACGTTAGCAAACAGCCTGTGAAAAACTTTACTGAAAAACAAAAATTATGACATTAAATGCTTGACTCAGACAAAAATACAAGCGCTTAAGATTAAGTTACTCACAAATCCTGTGGACAACTTTGTGAATTACCTTTGTATACTGTTCGCAATGAAGCGTGCGCTCTGAGAGTTGTACAGATTGGGGAAATTATAAACGTGAAAATACTCACAAAGCTAACTTTGTGAGCATTATCAACATCGCTTAATATTGTGCTCGAATTACTAAGCTAATTGAATATAGTTCACATCTGAAATTTTGCAAAAAATTATTTAATTTATTTTAGCGCACGCCTTCAAGTGTTAAGATTAGCGCAACTTTTCAGAAGAGCGCATGGCCATGTTTCCTACACAAACCATTCAAGGTATAGAAGAAGCGAAAGCACTTTTTCAATCAGACGCTTTGACTCTGACACCTAATAATCGCCTTGCGCGGCATCTTGAGAAACATATTAATGAGCTTAATATAAGAGACCATATAACAACTTGGGAAACGCCCAACGTGTTACCACTTCAAACTTGGCTTGAGCGCACCTTTAAAGACAGTAGTATTTTTAATCCAAACACCCAGCTACTTTTAAGCGCAACCCAAGAACAACAACTGTGGAAAAATATTGTCGACAAACATAACGTACACTCCCTCATTAATACTGAGGCTTGTATTGCTAACATTATTCAGGCGTGGGAATTCGCTCTAGCATGGCATCTTGATTGGAGGAGCTTTCAACACCTAGAGAATGTAGATGCTCAAACCTTTTCATCTTGGGCTTATCATTTCTCAAAAGATTGTGAAAAAAACAACTTCATTACGAAAGCTGAGCTTCCAGACTATCTCCTTAATCACTTTGATGTCATTAAACAAATACCATCCGTGATTTATTTATATCAATTCATTGAGTTAGCACCCAATATTAAAAATTTACTTGAAATGCTTGAATCATCTGGCGTAAAAATTATACAGCTCAAGCTTGAGCAAGCACCGGCTGATACAAGCCTTTTGCCATATGCCAATATTGATTTAGAAATAAGCGCCATGACAACGTGGGCAAAGCAACAATACGAACAAAATCCTTTTCAACAAATCGCTTGCATCATTCCTAATTTAGGCGAGTTGCGCCCAAAGCTTATTCGTGCCTTTTATAAAGCCTTTAATCGAGAACAACAAGACGTTGGCGACTTGCCTTTTAATATTTCATCGGGTGAAAAACTTCATGCTGTTCCTATTATGTTTACAGCTTTCGCCCTACTCCAATTTAAAAAATATAAAATCAACCAAGACGTTTTAAGCCACTTGCTTCGCTCGCCTTATAGTCAATTTGCCACCCACCCTCTTACAGCAACCACTGAACTATTGAAAAGACTAAATGAAGCTAAGGGAACTGAGTTTTCTTTAAAACAACTTTTAAATAAAACAAATGACTTAGAAGAACTTTCTAAGCTTTTACAAGAGATTGATTCTATCGAACTTCCAAAAAAAGCAACTGCTAGCGAATGGGCCGCTCTCTTTTCAAGTTTATTGAAAACAGTTTCATGGCCCGGCGCTCGTTCTTTGAGCAGTAAAGAATATCAAGCAACACAGCAATGGATGAATTTACTTGATCTATTTTCAGAGCTTGATGCATTCAAAGCCATGAACTTTTCTGATGCACTCAATCAATTACAAACACTCGCCACACAAACTATTTTCCAAGCACAAACCTTAAACCCAAGCATTCATGTGTTGGGTGTGCTTGAAGCTAGCGGCATAGACTTTGATCGCATTTGGATCATGAGCATGGATCAATCACAGTGGCCAACTAAAGCGAATCCGAATCCTTTTATTCCTTATTCTATTCAAAAGCAATTTCAAATTCCTCATGCAACAGCCGAGCGTGAATTACATTTTTGCAGAACGATTACAAAACAATGGCTTCAAAGTGCTAAGCACGTTTTATTTAGCTATGCTGAGAATCAAGGTGACAACCATTTATCTGTTAGCCCATTAATTTGCCATATCAATATAGCGACTTTGGAGCAGCCAAAAAGCGATGACACTTTTAAGCCAACCACACTCGAATCCATCGAAGACTTCAAAGCGCCCTCTTTAACCAGCGATGACAAAATCAAAGGTGGCAGCAGTCTACTAAAACAACAAGCCGCTTGCCCTTTTCGCGCCTTTGCAGAATTTCGACTCAAGCTTAAACCTTTAGAAAAAAGCGAGCCTGGGATTGATGCTAGAGATCGAGGGAACTTCATTCACAAGGTACTCGAACTTTTTTGGCAAGAAATACAAACACAAGCCCAATTATTATCACTTAATGATGACGAGCTTAATACACTGCTTGAACAATGTATTAACACATCTGCAAAGCAACATTTATTTGCGCTTGAAAAAAATCAACGCAAAATAGAAATCATTCGCGTCAAAAAACTCTTGCAAGATTGGATGGAAATTGAAAAAAGCCGCGAACCTTTTGTTGTCGCTGAGCAAGAAGTGCAGCATCAAATTAATATAGGAAAACTAACGCTTAACACAAGAGTCGATCGCGTTGATCAAACAGAAGCAAACCAAAGCATTCTTATCGACTACAAAACAGGCAAAGCATCCATCAAAGATTGGCTAGATGAAAGACCAGATGAACCACAATTACCTCTGTATGCAATTAACACAGAACATTTGTCGGGGCTTGCTTTTGCTCAAATAAGAAGAGATGAACTTCGTTTTAAGGGTTTCACAAAACCACCCACGGAACTTATCCAATGCAAGCCACTCAAAAGTGATATTGCCTGGGAAGAGCAAATGCTCAATTGGAAATATCATTTGGAACAACTCGCGAATCAGTTTTATGAAGGTGAAGCGAGTGTTTCTCCAAAAAATGGCGAACAGACTTGTCGATATTGTGCTTATAAAACACTTTGTAGAATCACGGAAAAAAATTAACATAGGGCAGGCTCTTGCAGGCCGTGAAAAACCCCACAAAACTTCTTCATCCGATGGTGGGATTTTTTGCTCCGCAAAAAAACACCCGACTCCAAAAGAAAAACTCTTGCGCAAAAGGCTGGCTCGAACGTGTAGGGTGGGTTCTTTTGCGGAGCAAAAAATCCCACCATCGGATGCTCCAAAATCATGAAATATAGCAAAGCAAGCTGTTCTTTCAAAAAAGCTGGCGGGGTTTCTCCCTGCTGTATATGCTATTCGCCAATGAAGATACGAACCTTGTAGCAAAAAAAGATTTTTATTATCGAGCCTTGAAAAATAACGCAATGCCTTTTAAGGCATAACTCTAGGTAAAATAAAATTTGATATTATTAATGCTTCCATTTTATTTTTGGAGATAATGTCGGCCAAGAAAAAATACTCTCCATAACGATTTAAAAAATCGCCCGTAACCTTTAAAGGATTTTTGATAAGTAAGTTTAGCTAATTTTTTATTTTGTGTAATTTGTTTAATCCAAAACTTACGGTGGCTTCCATATACACGGTTTGCGATGATATTTAATACGCAATGATTTCTACCATAAAAACTCAAAGGGAAAAGATAATTTTTCCATGTGGCTAAATTAGCTTTTGACTTAAAGGCGTTTGCAATAATATTTGACGCATATTCTGCTTGTTCAAATGCAACAGCTAAACCCTCCCCTAACCAAGGATCAACACCGTTCGCATCGCCCACCAACACCGCACGCTTGAAAATAAACTTAGGCATTTTTGTGAAATATCTTTCTGGATAACCTTCGGTTTTAGGTTTTTCATCAATAGCTTTTTCTTTCATATACTCATAAAGTAGTGTTTTTAACTGCTCAGTTGAGACTGAGCCTAGCTTATCCATGATGCCATATTTGATATAAGTTTTATTATCTTTAGAGGAAACAAAAGGAAACTCCCAGCAATAACCCTCAACACCCTTTAATGCAACACTAAAATCCATTTCAAACAACTTAGGCATGGGTTTTGGCTCCGGGCATTCAACGGCGACTTCTAACAAATGCCCAAGCTTTGTTTTCTCTAAACCTAGCGTCCTTCTCACATGTGAACTTACGCCATCAGCGCCAATTAAATAATCAGCTTCAATAACAAGATCATCACAAATAATTTTCCATCCGTTTTTAACTTCTTCTAGGGATTTAATATTCGCGACATGAAATTCTGCGCCTGCCTCTTTGGCTTTTTCTAACATTGCAAAATCTAATTCATAGCGATCAACCGTTGCAAGCGTTCCCGGCTCTCTTATATGCTGCCCCTTCCCATTAGAAACAAAATAAATACCATCACTTTCAAAAATATGTTTTATTTTAACATCCCATTTATTTAAAAAACCCCAGCCACGATTAGTAATAGCACCCCCACACAATTTATCACGCGGAAAAGCTTTGCGATCAATGAGTAAAATTTCAGAAGCAGGGATACCAGTTAAGATTAATGATAAAGCTGTTGCCGTTCCCGCAGGACCTGCGCCAACAATAACGATCGATTTTTTCATATTAATATTTCATATCATTTAGCGTCTTTAAAAAATGGCACTTCAATTGGGCGACCTTTGAGCGCCTCTTCATGGAGTAATTGCGCATGCTCAGCGACTTCTTTTTCACTCAAACTATATTTAACGGCAATAAGTAAAGTAATGGCCGCCAAAATACCTATGCACAAAAAATCCCAACCAAAAGGAATATAATCTTTTCCGCCACCATAATCGCCAAGCCAAGAAATAATGGCTAAACCGATCATAAAAACCCAAAGCCAGCTTGCCGTTTTCCAATGAATCTCGATCTCTCTTGCACGCGCTGAAAAGCGACGGTAAATAAAATAAAGTATTAAAGAAACGAATAAAGCGATCATAAGCTTTGAAATAACAATCCAACCTGTCCAGTAGGCAATGAGCATACAAATAAATAAAGCCAAGTAAGTCCAGAGTGTAATAAAAGGTAATTTAAAAGGTCTTTTGTAATCTTTAATTCTATATCGCAAAGTCAAGGCACAAATAGGTCCCGTCACATAAGAGACAGCGATCAATGAAGATAGAAACTCAATCATTGCGTGCCAACCTGGAAATGGGAAAAAGAAAATCATACCCACAACAAAATTTGCCACAATCGCTTTGCCTGGCGTTCCAAAGGGTGAGATTTCACTGAAGATTTTTGGCATTTGTTTATTAACACTCATGCCATAAAGTAAACGACCTGCACTACTACTAAACACCAAACTCGCACTTGCTGGTGCTATCACTGCATCAACATATAAAATAATCGCCATCCAAAATAAACCAAACATTAAAAGCAAACCCGCCAGCGGGCCAGCATCGCCCAGGAATTTTATATTCGCCCAGCCATTGGCTAACATATGCTTTGGAAGGGAAGAAATAAAAGCAAATTGCAAAATTGTATAAATAAACATGGCAATAATAATACTGCCTAAAATACCAAAAAATACAGCGCGCCTGGGGTTTTCAGCTTCTCCTGCTAATTCAACCGATTGTTTAAAACCGTTAAAAGCAAACAAAATACCACCAATCGCTAACGCAGAAAAAACACCATGAAAACCTTCTGGAAGCAAGCCGCCATGATCAACAAAATTGCTAGGATGAAATGATGTCAGCATTAAAATAATAGCAACAAAAGTTGGAATCACTAATTTCCAAACGGTAAGAATATTATTAAATTTAGTCACAAGTGCAATAGAATAGTAATTAATGATGCTAACAATTAACATGACGCCTGCAGCCACACCCACACCGATCATTGTCAAATGGTCAACACCTTTAACAACATGAATAAGTGCCGGATAATAATTCGAAGCATACTGAATAGCGGCTTGTACCTCAGTTGTGGGTGCCGTCATTAAATTCAGCCACGTAATCCAGCCAAAAAATAAACTGACTAAAGTACCATGAGATAATTGCGGGAATCGTGCACTACCTCCCGTCACAGGAAACATGGTTGAAAGTTCTGCATAAGTTAAGGCAATAACAGCTACAAGAGCCGCGCCACCCACCCAGGCAAAAATTGCACCAGGCCCAGCTAACTGGCTTGCATAAAGAGAACTAAATAACCAACCAGAGCCGATCATCGCACTGACAGATGAAAACATCAGCCCTACTGTACTTATCGTGCGCTTATACGCCATTTCGTCTTAGCCTTTCCCTGGTCATGTCATGTAATATGGTTTTCGAAATTTAGTCTATCACAACCCATATTTTTTAATAGGTTTAAGCTAAGAGATGTTGAATTTCTTTCCATGCAAAAACAGGACCATCCTTGCACACAAATTTAGCACCGCACTGACAGTGCCCACAATGCCCCAAACCACATTGCATATTCCTTTCAAGACTTAAATAAATTTGCTCACTAGAAATCCCCAAGTCGAGACATTTTTGTGTCGCCGCTAACATCATTTTTTCTGGGCCACACATAAACACGGCTGTGTTATCTTTTTCTAAATGATCGACTTTATCCAAAAGTGAAGTGACAAGCCCTTTATACCAAGGCCATGTATTTTCACTATCTGAAGCTGCAAGTAAGACTTGGGTGTTTTCCATGCCGCTCCAATAAGCATATTTATCACGATAAATAAAATCATCACTATGCGTAACACCTTGCAGAATAGCTAAATGACCATAATTTTCTCTTCTTTTTAAAATAAAATTAATTGCCGCAACAACGGGCGCGCAGCCAATACCGCCTGTCACAACAATAATGTTTTTTCCTTTACTTTCTTCCAGCGGCCAACCTCGACCAAACGGCCCTCTTAAGCCTAAACGATCACCTATTTTTAACGCAGACAATCCTTTGGTTACCGCTCCAACAGCACGTATTGCATGCTCAAAAGAAGCGTTTTCAAAAGGATCAGAGACAATTGAAATCGGCACCTCACCAACACCATAAAGATACAACATATTAAATTGCCCAGGAGTAAAAATGTAATTTTCCTGTATCGCCGGATCAACAAAATCTAAATGCAAAGCTGTAATGCTAGGACTTTCCTCAACTTTTTTTCTTAAAATAACTTCATTAGGCCGATAGCAATCAAAACTTAAGTCTAAATCACTCATCATCGGAGCCATCACAAATTTTTGTTAACACATCCGTTGCATCAATTTTAACAGGACACCATGTTAAACAACGGCCACAACCAACACACCCACTTTCAGAAAACTGCTCTTGCCAATAAGCAAATTTATGCGTTAACCATTGCTGATAGCGGCTCTTCGTATCAGGACGAAAGTTGTGGCCATGAATAGCGCCATGCGCTTCCTGAAAACAAGAATCCCACATTCTAATATGTTCGTGACTTTTGCCATCCAAAGAAGGAAAATCCATTTGCTTATGACAAAAACAAGTTGGGCAAACTTGCGTACATGTCCCACATGAAGTGCAGCGTTCAGCAACTTCATCCCATTCTTTCTCAGCGAAACTGTTTGGAAGTTTTGTTTTTATTTCTAAATTGGATGGAAGCTTTCGTCTCTGACTGACTGCCGCTTCATGAGTCGATAAATTGGCAGCTTCTATTTGTTTCTGTGAAGCTTCAGGCAACGAGAGCTTCTCCAAAAAATCCTCACCCGGCTTGGAGGCAGAATAAATAATAAAGCCATCATTTAATTCCGTCATTGCCAAATCAAAACCCTTTGATGCCTTAGTATCATAACCCATTGCAACACAAAAACAATTGTCAGAAGCGTAAGTACAATTAACAACAACAATGAACAAGGCTTTTCGTCTTGCTTCGTAACGCTTGTCAACATATTCTTCCTGTAGAAAAACTTTATCCTGAACGATCATTGCGTTAACATCGCAAGGTCTCACTCCAACAAGCGCCGTAGGTTCTGATTTAATCACAGAGTTAAAATGCAACTTCCCATCTTCATTTCTTTCAACTTTCCACAATGTTTCTTCCGAAGAAAACAAAAAAGGTTTGATTGAGGAAATACCGTTCGACCAAGAGAAAGCCTGCTTATTACTACTTTCCTCTATTTGATAGGAAGCAAGCGATTGTAAATCACGAACCCCCCAAGGCAAATGGGAAGCATCTGTCATAGGCGCATAGACAATGTTCCCATTTTTTACTTGAGGCGCTATACAATTAAACCCACTATCTTTTAGCAAATCAAATAGCCTCTGTAAAAACTCATGCTTTAAAAAATACTTTGTTGTCTTCAATTGATCATTCACTAACAACTAAAATATTATCTAAATCACTTTTCGCAACTGTTGTTGGCTTCAAAGCAAACTTTTCAACCAAAACATTTAATACATTAGGGGACACAAAAGCTGGCAATGTTGGGCCAAGGTAAATGTTTTTTATTCCTAAATGTAATAATGTTAACAGCACCGCAACGGCTTTTTGTTCAAACCAAGAAATAACAAGCGATAATGGCAAGTCATTAACTTCACATTCAAATGCACTAGCCAATGCAAGCGCAATTTGCACAGCTGAATAAGAATCATTACACTGCCCCACATCTAAAAGACGAGGAATACCGCTGATATCACCAAACTCTTGTTTATTGAAACGATATTTCCCGCAACCCAGCGTTAAGATAACGCTATCTTTAGGAACTTCATTGGCAAAATCAGTAAAATAATCTCTGCCTGTTTTCGCACCGTCGCAACCGCCAATCAAATAAAAGTGCTTAATATCACCAGCCTTAACAGCGTCAATCACTTTATCTGCAACACCTAAAACAGCATTGCGAGCAAAGCCTACTGTAATCATTTGCTTATCTTCTATATCTTCTTGAAAACCTTTTGAAGCATTAGCTGCTGCAATCACAGCAGAAAAATCGCCGTCATCAATATGCGAAATGCCTTCCCAACCAACAGGGCCCGTCGTAAAAATTCTTTTTTCGTAATTAGGCATCGGCTCTTGAAGACAATTACTTGTCATAAGCACTGCGCCCGGGAAATTTGCAAACTCTATTTGTTGATCTTGCCAAGCGCCACCATAATTACCCACCAAATGAGGATAGGCTTTAAGTTTTGGATAACCATGCGCGGGCAGCATTTCACCGTGAGTAAAAACATTAATACCCTTACCCTCTGTCTGTTTTAATAAGGCCTCCAAATCTTTTAAATCATGGCCGCTAACTAAAATAGCCTTACCTTTGATAGGCGTAACACAAACTTCAGTAGGCTCTGGATGACCAAACATTTCAGTATGCCCTTCATCAAGCAACTCTAAAACGCGATAATTCATTTCACCGATTTTAAGCACCCAAGCAAGCAATTCATCAATGCTTAATTCTGTTTTTGTTAGTGCATCCAAACCTTTCTCGACCGTAGCATAAACCTCCTCATCTGTTTTTCCTAAAACTTCAGCATGATGAGCATAAGCTGCCATTCCCTTTATGCCATATAAAAGCATATATTTTAAACTATCGATATCTTCATTACCCGAGCCCCTCTTATTTAGCATGGAAATCATCTCACCTTGCTTTAACATGGCATCCACATCATCTGGAGAAGTCCACTCTGCTGGACCTACTAAAGCTTCAGGAGGTTGAGGTGCATCAGAACAAGCTTCTTTATAAAGGTCAGCACTCTGCCGAAGCTTCACTGATGCTTTTTTCACAAGCCTTGCTAAGTGTCTTTCATCAAAATTAACATTGGTTAATGTTGTAAAGAGTGTACTTAATAAAAATGAGTCCAACTCCGCATCTGTTCTTCCCAAAATTCTAGCTCGCGACAAATACATCCCCATCCCCTTAGAGGCATAAATCAAGAGATCCTGCAAAACAGCTGCTTTTGAGCTTTTTCCACATACACCCTCAATTGTGCAGCCCGCGCCTAACGGCGATTGCGTTGTTTGTTCACACTGATTACAATACATAACATAAATTCCTTAAAGATTTATTTTTGATAAACCTGAATATTACCCACCCTTTAAGCATAAGAATATGACATGGATCAAGAGAGCTAAAGATTAGCCAATAGAGAATAAAACCCGTATTATCCCCATATGATCAAAGCACTCTTCTCACATTTAGCTTTCACAAAGCAAGCGAAAGCTCGCCAGCTTTTTAAATATACCTTTACCAATATCAATGGTTTCAAAATATCAAAATCTGCCCAAACACCCAAGCAACTTAAACAAGCGCGCTACACTTATGGCGAGGTTATGTATGCCTCTTTTTGTGATTTACTCAAGATGACAAACCCACAAAAAAACGATGTGTTTTGTGATCTTGGGTCTGGTATTGGAAAAGCCGTGATTATTGCTTCAATGCAGCACCCTTTCTCCAAGGCTTATGGCATTGAATTGATCAAAGAACTACATCAAACCAGCCTAGAGCGTATTACGAAATTCCATGCGCACCGCTTCACCCCTTCAGTGCTTGGAGCCACTAAACTAGCTTTTTATAATAAAGATCTTTTAACCCACGACCTTAGTTCAATTAATGTTCTTTATGTTAATGCAACAGCATTCATTGGTGATTTTTGGGAAGATGTTCATCAACACCTCAAATCATGTAAATCAGGCACACGTGTTATTCTTGTAAGCAAACGCCTTGATCCAAAGCTCTTTAAAGAAATAGCCTACCTACCTTCAAATATGACCTGGGGATTTGCTTCAGTTTTTGTTTATATAAAAAAATAATTCTGTGGATAACTCTGTGTAGAGTATTCAAGCCTTCTCTCTTCCTCTGCGGTCATTATAGAGCCAAAAAAGAGCTGCCCCCTTGAAAACAAAGCAAACTATATGTTATTTCATGAGTTTATCTGGTTTTTTTACAGTGCAGTGTTGGCCTCACATTCATCCACAACGGGGTAAAATGCCGACTCTTAGGCTGTGGATTAAATAGAGCAATTAATAATTCTCTTGCAATCTTTTTAAATCTTGTTTACATGGGTAACCCTTATTGACCTTGATAGCTTAAATGAGTACAGACGAAAAACAGCGGCAATTAGCACTCAACCCGAGAGGATCATTTATTGTTCAAGCGCCTGCGGGCTCCGGGAAAACAGAGCTGCTTACCCAGCGTTTTTTAACCCTGCTTGCTTTGGTTCAGTCGCCTGAAGAAATTTTAGCCATTACTTTTACCAAAAAGGCTGCGTTTGAAATGCGTCAACGCATCATCGATGCTTTAACACTCGCCAAAAAAAATATCGCGCCTGATTCACCCCATCAAGCACAAACCTTAAAGCTTGCACAAGCCGCGCTCACTCAGAACCAAAAACACGAATGGGAGCTCTTGGACAACCCCAATCGCTTACGCATTCAAACCATCGATGCTTTTTGCACAAGTATTACACGACAATTGCCGATCCTTTCTCAGTTTGGCGCAGAACCCAATATTGCCGACATACCTGATGAGCTCTATTTAGCTTGTGCTCGAGATTTTTTATCGAGCCTAGAAGAGAATCCAGCCTGGCAAAACGCGCTGCAAACTTTGCTTATTCATTTGGATAACAATGATCGAAAAATTGAAAGCTTACTGGTGAGCATGTTAAAAAAACGCGATCACTGGCTTCCTTATCTCATCACAGATCAAAGCAAAGGAAAAATAAGACAACAACTTGAAAAAGGATTAGAGAATATTAATCTCGAAACCATTGAAGAAGTTAATCAATTACTCACGCCAAAACAAAAAGAAGAAATACTTGAACTACTCCAATATGCATCTTCTTATATTGATCCCGAGCATCCTATTAGTAGCTTTAAAGATGAAATATACTTTCCAGAAGTTTCTTTATCAAAAAAAACTGCGTGGATGGCAATAACAGAATTACTGTTAACCAATACACTTACAGTAAGAAAACAAATTAACAAAAATCTAGGATTTCCAGCTAAATCTTTTTTCACAACAAAAGAAGAAAAACAAGCCTCTGGCATAATGAAAGAAAAACAAAAAGCTTTTAGTGAAAGCCTTGCAACACAACATGAGCTTGTTAATTTACTTGGGCTATTAAAATCGATACCACCTATCCAATACACTGAAAGTCAATGGGATATTTTAAGCGCTCTCTTGGATTTATTGCCTGTCACAAGTGCCTACTTAAACTTACATTTCAAAACAAGTAATCAAATCGACTTTACTGAAATTGCTTTAGCCGCGCTAGAAGCATTAGGCACAGAAGAAGCTCCCACGGATTTAACCCTTTATTTTGACTATAAATTACAGCATATCTTGATTGATGAATTTCAAGACACCTCCATCACCCAACTTCGTTTGTTAGAAAAACTCACTATGGGCTGGGAAAATTCAGATGGACGCAGTTTATTCCTTGTCGGCGACCCTATGCAATCAATTTATCGCTTTAGAAATGCTGAAGTTGGCCTGTTTCTTAAAGCGCAAAAAACAGGCGTTGGTCATATTTCATTGCAAGCGCTAAGATTAGAAGCTAACTTTCGCTCCAATGAAAAAATTATTGACTGGATTAATCAAAGCTTTCTAAAAATATTCCCTGAATCAGAAGATATTAGCAGTGGCGCTGTAACTTTCAGCCCTTCAATTGCCTCAAGAAAAACAAGTAACCCAAGTGTTTTTTATCATTTACAACTTAAAGACAAAGAAGAAGAAGCAAAAGAAATTGTGCGCATCATCAAAGAAAATACTCTTTCTAATGTAGCTATCCTTGTACAAACTCGCCCACAACTCACTGACATCATTCGCGATCTTCATGAAAATAATATTGAATTCTCAGCCATTGACATTGATCCACTGCATAAATTACCTTATATACAAGATTTGGTTGCTTTAACCACTGCATTACTTCATTTTGAAGACGCTATTGCATGGTGCTCTATTTTAAGAGCACCTTGGTGCGGCTTGACATTAAAAAGCTTATCCCTTTTAGAGAATAATTCCAAGCAAGTCGTTTGGGATAGCCTTCAAGACGAATCACAAATTGCTTTACTTGACCATACTGAGCAAGAACGCTTAAAGCACTTAGTACAATGCATCAAAAAATCGCTGTCACTAAAAGGAAGAAAACCTCTTTCCGCCTGGATTGAAGATACATGGTATGATCTTGCTGGAATTAAAACATTAACATCAAAACAAGCTTCAAAAGATTGCGAAGAGTATTTTGCCCTTTTAGATAACTTAGATCAGGGCTCGGATATTTTATCCATTGAAGTTCTACATCAACATTTAGAGAAACTATTTGCAAACCCCGCACAATCAAAACAAGCACGCGTTTCCTTAATGACTATTCACAAATCAAAAGGTCTAGAGTTTGATATTGTTATATTGCCAGGCTTAGAAAAATCTATGAACTTACAAGACTCTCAATTAATGCTTTGGACAGAACGAACATCAAAACATAATGAGAGTGAGCTTATCTTAGCGCCCATCCATGCGTCCGACTCGACAAAAGATACGATTTATAGCTACCTCTACCAGCTTGAAAAGCAACGATTCGAACATGAAAATCGTCGTCTCTTTTATGTGGCAGTAACGCGTGCGAAGAACCAATTACATTTTTTTTCATCAGGCACACATTCAAAAAGAAGTTTTCTGAATTACTTAAATGAAGCCAACCCAGATTTACTTGCTACTAAAGATAACGATAGAGAAAAAATAAAAAGTGATAAACATTACTCCCAACAGTTAATACGCTTACCTTTAGATGAGCTTAATATAGCAAACAATACTGCTTTCTCGGGCAGTAATAATATAAAAGACTTAAACTTAGATTGGCAATTAAAAAATGAAGCAAAGCTTGGAACGGCCATTCACCGCTGCCTTCAAATCATAGGCGAGCACGATTTAGCAAGTATTGACCCAAAACAGATACTCCGTGAACAAGGGTTACTTGATACCGACAATACTTTATTACAAAAAATAAATGAAACTATTTCTTTATGTTTGAACGATAAACGCGGGAAGTGGATTTTGTCAAAACACGATCAAGATTTTTTTGAATACCCCATTACAACAAGCTTTAATAATGAAACAAAGCGCTTAATCATCGACCGATTATTTATAGAAGATAATACCTTATGGATTATTGATTACAAAACCTCACATATGAAAACAGATAATACTCAAAGTTTCTTTAATGATCAGTTTACGCTCCATAAAAACCAACTTTCTAGCTATGTTCATGCATTAAAGCCCCTTTTCCCTATTAGAACAAGAATTGCGCTTTATTACCCATTAATACAAGAATGGTTTGAATGCACGGAGCTTCTAATGCATAATACTAGCTCTCTAAAAGCGTGAGTATTAAAATTATAAATGCCTAAATTTCAAAAAAATAAAATTACTGAAATTTCTACGAAAGCTATCGTTGTTTTTACATTAGCCTCCTTTTTTTATTTCTATGATTTTTTAATCCAAGTTTCTCCAAGTGTAATGACTAGCCAGCTTATGGATCACTTTGGAATTACCGCAGCTGCACTAGGCGCAGTAGCCGGTGCTTTCTATTATACCTACACTGCTTTTCAAATACCTGCCGGGTTGTTATTAGGTTACTTTGGCGCAAGGAAGATTTTACTTTGCACTATTACTATTTGCACACTGGGCACTTTATTATTTGCTTTTGCGCCTAACGCGTATCTTCTCGGCCTAGCTCGCTTAATAACAGGAGGAGCATCTGCTTTTGCTTTTTTAGCTACGTTACTTTTAATCCTTAGATGGTTCCCTCTTCGTTACTTTGCTCTTTTTGCAGGAATCACACAAATGCTCGGCTCATTTGGTGCGATTGGAGGTACTGCCTTTCTTGCTATTTTAATAAAACACCTTGGCTGGCAACATTCTCTTTTACTTTTTGGTATTATTGGCATCATTCTTTTTATTTTGGTTTATTTCTACCTGCATGACAGCCCTCAAGTTGAGGAAAGCAAAAACAATGGCGAAATCATGCTTGTTGAATTATTCAATCAATTAAAAGCCGTAATGGTAAAGCCGCAAACATGGATAATAGCCCTGTATTCATTTTCCATCTGGGCACCGATTGCAACCTTTGCTGCACTATGGGGCGTTCCCTTTTTACGAATCGCATATCACTTTACTCCAGAAACAGCCGCAAACGCTATTGCCTTTATCTGGCTGGGGATTGCTTTTGCCTCTCCACTAATAGGATGGCTTTCTGAAAAAACAGTTAGACGAAAAAAGCCCTTAGTGTTTTCAGCATTGATCGGATTTTTTGCCATGATGATAATTATTTATTTTAACAACACACCTCACTGGATGGTCTTTCTTTGTTTATTTTTAATAGGGGTATCGGCATCAGGCCAATCGTTGACTTTTGCTCTCATCAACGACAATCACCATCTTAAAAACACAAGCACCGCCAATGGGCTTAACAACATGTCTATAGTATTAGGTGGAGCACTTTTTCAACCTTTGGTGGGCGACTTATTAGATCACGGCTGGAGCCACTCACACCTCCACTCAACACCTACTTACTCACTTCAAAACTACCATACTGCCCTTTTTATATTACCCATTTGTTATGCCCTCGCTTTATTGACCAGCTTCTTTTTTATTCGCGAGACTTTCTGCAAGAATATTAATCACCATCTCGAGCACCCCAACACTTGACTAAGAAACAATAATCGTTAAAACTCATTACATCTAACACTTATGGTGACAGTAAAATGATTTATGAAATTCATGATTACGGCTTTATTCAAGCAAGCGGCGAAGACGCAAAAACTTATTTGCAAGGCCAAGTCACTTGCAATATGGATGATCTCACTCCCGAGATGAGTCGCCTAGGCGCGCTTTGTACACCTCAAGGGAGAGTTGTCAGTATTTTCAGAGCCTTCATGTTGAATGAACTTATTTATCTTCGTGTACCTAAAGATGTTCTTGATGAAACAATGGAACGCTTAAAAAGCTATGCGATTTTTTCAAAAGTTATTTTTGAAGATGTTTCAGCAATACATCAAATGATTGCACTTAAAGATGACACGCTAGATGAATTTCAAAATATCACTTTGCCCGAAGAGGTTGATGATTGTTTTTATGATGATGATATTACGATTGTCAAAGTGCCCGGCGGCGAAGTTCGTTATGAAATTTATATGACAAAAGAGAAATTCGATACCGTTTATTATGATATCAAAGATGAACATGAGCATGGGTCACCAAAAGACTGGCATTTATTAAGTATCAAAGCGGGCGTGCCATTAATTTACAAAAGCACAAAAGATGAATTTACACCACATGATTTAAATCTGCCCGCTATTCATGCGATTGATTTTGATAAAGGCTGCTACACAGGCCAAGAGATTGTTATTCGCATGGAACATCGCGGGCATTTAAAGAAACATCTTCATTTAATCAATATCACATCTGATAAAAAGCCAGAACCCAACGAAGACATTTTTGCTGACGATAAAAAAATCGGTAAAATTATTGATATTGAAAATGTCTTTGAAAATAACTACAAAGCGCTAGCATTACTTAAAGATGATTCACTTAAGCTAGAGTTAAAAACAAAATCTTCAAACCAAATTCAAGTGGCTTGAACTACCTCTTCGCTTGATAAGCTAACTTTTTGGTCAGCATGCATAATATCAATAGCCTCACCCTCTATAAGTGAAAAATCTGTCTGACCCTGACGGACACTCACTTCAATCAACCGGCCTTTGAAATTAATTCTTAGCTTATAGCTCTTCCAAGCTTCTGGTAGCGTAGGATTAAAACTTAATTGTCCATCATAAACACGCATACCTGCAAAACCAAAAGCCATCGACATCCAGGCACCCGCCATATTGGCAGCATGAATACCATCTTTTGTATTGTGATGAAGATCATCCAAATCAAGCCGCGCTGTTTGCATAAAGTAATCGTAGGCTTTTTGATGATAGCCAACTTCATTGGCTAAAATAGAATAACTACATGGTGATAAAGAAGAATCATGTGTTGTGATCGCTTCGTAATAATCATAGTCGCGTTTTTTATCTTCTAAACTTATTTTATTTCCAAACCAAAAATCAGCAAGCACGACGTCCGCTTGCTTGCAAACTTGATGACGATAAATAACAAGTGGATGATAATGTAATAGCAATGGATAATTTTCTTTAGGTGTGCTTTCAAAGTCCCAAACTTCTTTTGAAAGAAAAGTATCATCTTGAGGGTGGATACCCAGCGCTTCATCATAAGGCAAATACATGGCATCTGCCGATTTTTTCCATAAATCAATTTCAGACTCATCTAAATTAATTTTTCCTTTAAGCTCTCTAAAGGTTTCTACGTAATCTTTTTCCATTAATAAAGCTGTATCATAAGCAAATTGTAAATTCATCTTTGCCATCATATTGGTATAGAAATTATTGTTTACAATGGCTGTGTATTCATCAGGACCCGTGACACAATTAATACAAAACTGATTGTTTTTAGCAGGTATAAATGCGCCCAGACTTGCCCAGAATCGGGCTGTTTCGAACAGCATTTCAGCACCGTATTGAACAAGAAAACCTGTATTATTGCTTGCCTCAACATAAAGTTTCAATGCGTGAGCGACATCAGCATTAATGTGATACTGCGCAGTCCCTGCAGGGTAATAGGCTGAACACTCTTCACCATTAATTGTTCGCCAAGGAAATAAAGCACCTTTAGCGTGCCCCATTTCGCGCGCACGAGCACGCGCTTTATCCAACGTTTGATAACGACAAAGCAAAAGTGACTTTGCAATATCTGGTTTTGTATAAACAAAGAAAGGAAGAACAAAACTTTCAGTATCCCAAAAATAATGGCCCTCATAGCCTTCGCCTGTTAAGCCTTTTGAAGCAATATTAGTTCTTCCATCTTTACCTACTGATTGTAACAAGTGAAATTGATTGAAACGCAAACCCTGTTGCAATGCTGGATCGCCTTCAATTTCAATATCACTATGCCGCCAAAAATCATCGAGATATTCTCTCTGTTCTTTTTTCAAAGCATCAAAACCAAGAGCAACAGCTTCATTTAGAGCTTTCTTTGATTCATCTTCTAATTCATCTAAAGAAAAATCGCGTGACGTATGATAAACAATGGTTTTTGTCAAAGTAATAGGAACATTCTTTTCTGCATTAACATTAAAACGATCTTCTAATTCCTGAGGTTTTTTACTTTGACTTAAGTGAAACGTCGAAGCTGTTTTTAGCTCATTTGAGCTTGCGCAAATGAGTTGGAAGCGCGTATTTGATGTTTTTTGTTTAAGATAACTCATGGAAGGAGATTGGAAATCTCCTGTCGTTTTCAAAACCTGCCCATTGAAAGCACCACCAACCCGCGGGTCATCTTCACAAACCAGGTTGGTAACACAACCATCAAGCAAAGAAACAATGGTTATATCACCAGAAAAATTCAGCGGTTTAACGCTATAATGAATTGCTGCGACATGCTGGTGAACCAATGAGACTAATCTTTCTATTTTCAATTCTACTTGTTTACCGGCGATCGACTCCCAAATGATTTCTCTTTTTAGAACACCTTCTTTTAAATTAATAGAACGCTCATATGAAATAATTTTTCCAGAAAACAAATCAAACATTTCACCATCAACAAAGCATTGAATATTTTTAGCATCTGTGACATTCAACATTGTTTGATTATTTTTCGCGTAGCCATAGGCTGTTTCACCATACTGAATAGGCTCAGACTCATAAAAGCCATTAAGATAAGTACCCTTTAAGCTTGTGTTTTTTGGACCATGATAAGCTTCTTCAAAATTACCACGCATTCCAATGTAGCCATTCGCAAGTGCAAATATCGTTTCATTTCGATAGGTATTCTCAGAACTAAATGATTTTTCTATAATCTTCCATGGATTGACGGGGTAATCAGTCATCTTTTCTTCCTTACTACTATTGTTTTGAGGTACAATGGGCGCAGATTTTAACATAAAAAGGTATAGACCCAAAATGACTTTCAAAGGTGCGATTTTTGACTTAGATGGCGTTATTGTCGATACAGTACCCCTGCATTTCTCTGCATGGCAGCGCTTATTTCAAGATGATTACGGCTTGCATTTCGACCTCTCCACTTATGAGCAAAAAGTAGACGGGAGACCTCGGGTAGATGCTGTTAAAATAATGCTTCCAGCCCACCCTCTAGAAGAGCAAAAAGCAGCGGGCGACCTAAAGCAAAGTTATTATCTTGAAATGCTAAACTCAGGCAAACTTAAAGTTTTTGACTCAAGTCTTCGTTTTATTGAAAGTTTACTGCAACAAGGTGTGCGCATCGTCGCCGCATCAAGCAGTCGTAATGCCACTTATATTTTAGAAAAAATTGATCTTTTAAAAGATTTTGAAGGTGTTGTATCAGGCAATGATATTCAACACGGTAAACCTCATCCGGAAATTTTCTTAAAAGCGGCTGATATTTTACAACTTCCAAAAAATGAATGTATTGTCTTTGAAGATGCTAAAGCAGGTGTTGAAGCGGCAAAAGCAGGAGACTTTTTTTGCGTGGGTATCGACAGACATCATCGAGAAGAACACTTTCTAAAAGCAGATGTGTGCGTTTCTGATTTGGGTGAAATTAATTACATTGAACTTAATAAAAGACTAACCGAGGATAGACTGCCCATCTCATCTTAATATTAGCTAAGTCTCACTGTTTTTGACCATCCGATGGTGGCATGTTTTGCTCCGCAAAAGAAGCCACCCTACTCAAAAGTAAAAACTTTTATGAGCGTACCCTACGCTTGCCGAAAGACTTCTTTAATTTTATCTAAAGCCTCATCAATTTGTTCTTTTGTAATAATCAAAGGTGGCGCCAAACGAACAACCGTTGCATGTGTTTCTTTACTTAATAAACCCTTCTTCATGAGAGCCAAGCAGATATCGCGTGCTTTTAATTGTTTGAGATCTAATTCAATAGCAATAAATAAACCTTTGCCACGGATATCAACAATCGCTGGGTGATCTATTTTTTTCAATTCACTAAGGAAATAATTGCCTAACAATCCCGAATTCTCACTTAGTTTTTCATGAATAATTAAATTAATTGCTTCTAAGCCAATAACCGCACTTAAAGGATTTCCTCCAAAAGTACTTCCATGATCGCCTGCAGTAAAAACATCCATGACTTCATTGTTCGATAAAAACATGGAAACCGCCAGCAAACCACCACCCAAAGCTTTCCCTAAAATCAAACCATCCGGCTGAACATTTTCATGTTGAAAAGCAAACAGCTCACCTGTTCTACCTAAACCCGATTGAATTTCATCAAAAATTAATAGCACATTATGTTTTTTACAAATCTCTGCGCAAGCTTTTAAATAATTTTCAGGTGGAATAACAATACCCGCCTCCCCTTGAATCGGTTCAACAATAAAAGCGGCTGTATTAGGTGTAATCGCCTTTTCTAATGCTTGGCTATCTGCAAAAGGAATTGTTTTCAAACCTTCAGGAAAAGGACCAAAGCCGTCCTGGTATTGTGATTCAGTCGACATACCAACAATCGCAATTGTGCGTCCGTGAAAATTGCCTTCACATGCGATAATCTCAGCTCTATTTTTAGGAATGCCTTTTACTTTTTCGCCCCATTTTCTAGCGGCTTTCATCGCTGTTTCAACAGCTTCAGCACCCGTATTCATAGGCAAAGCTCTTTCAAAGTCTGTAACTTCACACATTTTTTTCAAAAAAGGTGCGAGCTTATCGGTATAATAGGCGCGCGACACAATCGCTAATCTTCCAGCTTGGTCTGACAACGCTTGAACAAGCACTGGATGTGAATGGCCCAAGCTCACAGCTGAGTAAGCGCTCATCATATCTAAATATTGATTGCCTTCACAATCCCAAACATAAACACCTTTACCTTCAGTTAAAACGACTGGCAAAGGATGATAATGATGCGCACCGTATTTTTCTTCTGTTTCAATATAATTCATTTATTGGCCTTTTTAAATAAGAGATCTAAATCTTGAACATCAGCCACACAAAAGTCAATCAATTGACGCAGAAAAGAAAATACTTCAAGATGATAGGTATATATAGGGAATGTTGTGGCGCACGGAATATGTGGAAAAAAATCATTACTACAATTGTCTTAATATTAATCATTGCTGGCGCTATTTTTTGGTATCTTTGGTACAAAGATCAAGATCATAAAACACCAACGATTCACTCAAAAACTGTCACAGTTACCACTGCCACTGCAAAATCAGAAACCTGGAATAATGAAGTCTTAACGACGGGAACTGTTGATTCATTTCACGGCATTATGATTAAAGCAGAAGTCCCCGGCCGTATTTTAAAAGTGTATATTAAATCGGGAGAAAGTGTCCAGGCAGGACAATCGCTTTTCCAGTTAAACCCCTCGGCCTTAAGTGACAAGCTTGCAGCCGCAAAAGCAATAGAGATCGATAACACCTCCCTCTATCATCAGCAATTAACCATCTTCAAAAAAGGATTCGGAGATAGCGAACAATTAAAAAGCGCAAAAGCTGATTATCTTTCAGGCAAAGCAAAAATCTCAGCCATCGAAGCAAAGCTTGCACTTACATTAGTTAAAGCTCCTTTAGCCGGAAAACTTGGTTTAAGACTTGTTAAACTTGGCGAGTACGTTAAAACAGGGCAAGACCTTATTCGTCTCAAAGTTCACCATGAGTTGCGCATAGAATTTAGCGTGCCTGAAGTTTATTTAAATCAACTACGGCTTGGACAAAAGGTCAACGTGATTTCCCGAGCCTTTCCTAAAAAAATTTTTAACGGAAAAGTTTATGCCATTAACAGCCACATTGACCCCGCAACACGAAGCATTAACTTACGCGCCACATTAGACATCAATGATGCCAGACTTTATAGCGGGCTCTTTGCTGAGGTTTATTTACAATTAGACAAAAAACATCAAGTCATTGCTATTCCACAAACAGCTGTAATGTATAGTATCAGTGGAACTTCTGTTTACAAAGTCGCTAATGGCAAAGCCGAACGCATTAACGTTGTTACAGGCGACCGCCAAGGCGCAGAAATTGAAATTAAAAGTGGATTAAAAGCTGGTGACACTATTGTAAGTGTTGGCCAAGTAAAATTACGTGATGGTGATCTCATTAAATCTAACCGCTCAAGAAAATAAATTATGAAACTATTTGACGTTTTTATAAGACAACCGGTTTATGCTTTTGCTATTGCATTTGCCATTTTATTAATAGGTATTATCGGAATTTTTCATTTACCCCTTCGTCAATATCCAGTCTTCACTCCTTCTAAAATAACGATTACAACCAAATATCCAGGCGCCAGCCCAAAAACGATTGAAGGCTTTATTACAACACCTATTCAAACAGCCATTAGCGATACTCGAGGTATTGACTATATCAAAGCACAAAATGTTCAAGGTAAAAGCATTATTACCATTAAACTTTTTCAAGGTTACGATATCGATAAAGCGTTAACTCAAATTAATACAAAAATCTCTGCCATTATGTGGCGACTTCCAAAAGGAATTTATAACCCTTCCATTCAGCAACAAGTAAGCAGCTCACCTGCACTTTACATTGGGTTCACAAGTAAAACTTTATCATTAGAAGCTATTACCAATTATTACAAGCATGTCTTAAAACCGCAGTTTACAAATATTCCTGGCGTCGATAGCATTGAAGAATTTGGTTTAAGACCTTATAGCATGCGCATTTGGTTAAACCCAAAACGGATGGCCGCACATGGTGTTACCGCACTTGAAATTGCAAGAGCTGTTAAAGAACAAAACACACAAACAGCTGCAGGTAAAATAAAAAGTGAAATGACAGAATATAATTTAAGCGCTGACAGCTTGCTTCAACTACCTCATGAATTTGATCGGATTATTGTTAAGAGAGGAAACAACTACTTAGTCCGATTAAAAGACATTGGCTATGCCACGCTCGGCACACAGTTTAAAGATATGAGTATTTTATCTAACGGCAAACCTGGTATTATCATTGGCGTCATTCCTCGCAACAATGCAGGTGACATTGCCGTCGCAAATCGTTTGCTGATACTTTTAAAATCTATTCGAGCTAAAGCACCCAAAGCTATTAAAATAGAAACCCTTTGGAATACTTCACAATTCAGTAAAGATGCTGTGAAAAATGTTATTATCACCATCGGGCTTGCTGCAGTATTTGTGATGTGTGTGATTGCTTTATTTTTGGGATCCCTTCGCTCAATCGTCATTCCTGTTTTTACGATTCCATTGTCACTTCTTGGGATGACAGCTTCTCTACTCCTATTAAATTACAGTTTAAATACTATGACGTTACTTGCTGCAGCACTGGCGATCGGCCTTGTTGTTGATGACTCTATTGTTGTTTTAGAAAATTCACACAGGCACATTCAAAATGGCGAGCAGCCTATTCAGGGTGCATTAAACGGCTTACATGAAATTGCTCCTGCAATTATTGTCATGACATTGGTCGTTGCTGTTGTTTTTGTCCCTATTGCTTTTACTGGAGGCATCACAGGTGTGCTTTTTAAAGAGTTTGCTATATCGCTTTCGTGTACGGTTTTATTTTCAGGCTTATTTGCACTAACTTTATCGCCCGCACTTTGTTCTCGTATTTTAAAACCTGACGGCCCATCAAAGTCACTTGCTTCTCGTATTGATCATATTTTTAAAATAGTCGCCAATTTTTATCGCTGGCTTTTAACGATTGCGATTAAAGTTCGTTATATTGTTGTCTTATTCTTGATTGGTTTGTTTTTTGGATTATTCTTTTTATTTGAATCAACGCATTCAGCGCTTTTACCACAAGAGTATCAAGGAGTTATTTTAGGCATCGGTGTTGGACCTACCTCGGCTAACCTTGTTTACTCTCAAAAATATGCCGATGAAATGGGCAAAATATTTGATAAAATTCCAGAAGCTCAAAATTATGGCGTCGTTGTTGGTTGGCCAACTTTCGTTAATGATGTCGTCTCTTTTATTGTATTAAGGCCCCATAAAAAAGGCGACAGAACAGAGGCTGAAATTATTTCATCTCTCGGACCTCAGCTGAAAGAAATACCCGGCATCATGTCATTCCCGATGAACCGGCCACCTTTAGTTGATGTCAGTGGCTTTTCACAACCCATTCAATTTGTTATACAAACCACCGGGAGCTTTGAACAACTTGATCATGTCATGAAACAGTTAAAAAGTATGGCAGAAGACAATCATAAATTACTTAATGTTCAAACAGATCTAAAAATTAATAAACCTGCTTTTGACATCAAGATTGAACGCGACAAAGCAGCAAGCTTAGGAATCCCCGTTAGCCATATTTCTGAAACTTTAAGTCTATTCGTGGGCAAGCCCATCATCAGCTGGTTTACTGTCGATGGTTACAGCTACCCTGTTATCCCTCAAATGGAACGTGCTTATCGCATGGACCCACAGAATTTACATCTTATTCAATTGGCGACACCAAAAGGTAAACTGATTCCACTTTCAAATTTAGTTAGCGTCAAAGAATCTGTTGCGCCACAAAGTTTAAATCAATTTCAGCAATTAAGGTCTGCAACCATTAAAGCTAATCTTGCTCACGGGTATACGATGGGGCAAGCGCTCAACTTTTTAGAAAACTCCGCAAAAGAAGTGATGTCTGAAAATATGCAATATACTTATTCTGGAGAATCACGCTTATTTAAACAAGCAAGTGGCGACATGGCTTTCTTATTTATTGGTGCTATTTTAGCAGTGTATTTATTGATGGTATTAAAATTTGCAAGCTTTATTGATCCGCTTATTGTCTTGATTAGCGTTCCACTTTCACTTATTGGTGCCTTTATTGCGATTCATTTAACCCATTCGGATTTGAATATTTATACAGAGATTGGTTTGCTTATGCTAATTGGCTTAATCAGCAAGCAAGGGATTTTAATTATTGATTTTGCCAATCATATTCAAAAAAATGAAGGGAAATCTATTCATGATGCTGTTTTAGAAGCGTCAACCATTAGGTTCCGTCCGATTCTTATGACAACGTTTGCGATGATTTTTGGTGCTATTCCACTTGTCTTGGCGTCTGGCGCAGGATCTGAAGCTTTAAGACAAATTGGCTGGGTGATTATTGGGGGACTTAGTATTGGTTCGCTTTTTTCGCTTTTTGTGGTTCCTACGATTTATACGTTCCTGGGTGGGAAAGTTTCAAAGTAAGTCTGGTGGGATTTTTGCTCCGCAAAAGAACCCACCCTACTCCAAACTGAACATCACTCGCACTTGTAGGGTGGGTTCTTTTGCGGAGCAAAAAATCCCACCAGAATAATTAGCGGATAGGCTTCATATGCGGGAACAATATTACATCACGTATCGAAGGTGAGTCTGTTAAAAGCATAACCAACCGATCAATCCCAATTCCCTCACCCGCTGTTGGTGGCATAGCATACTCAAGCGCCGATATATAATCATCATCAAAAGGCATCGCTTCATCATCGCCAGCAGTTCTAGCTTCTATTTGCGCTTTAAATCGCGCGGCTTGATCTTCAGGATCATTTAACTCTGAAAAACCATTAGCAAGTTCACGACCGCCCACAAAAAACTCAAAACGATCCGTCACATGCGCATTTTCATCATTACGTCTTGCAAGCGGTGAAACTTCCGCAGGATACTCTGTAATAAAAGTTGGCTGTATTAATAAATGCTCAGCCGTTTTTTCAAAGATTTCAATTTGAATTTTACCCAAACCATAATGCGGCTCAACCGGCACTTCAAATTGCTTAGCAAGTCCTTTTATTTTTTCTAAATCATGAAGATCCGCTTCATTTAAATCTGGATTGAATTTCATAATGGCCTCAATCACAGTTAAGCGCTGAAACGATTTAGAGAAATCATAAGTTTCGCCCTGACATTCAACCGTCGCATTACCCAGAACAGATTCGCAAAGCTTACGCATTAAATCTTCGGTTAAATCCATCAAGTCATTAAAATCAGCGTAAGCTTGATAAAACTCAAGCATTGTGAATTCTGGATTATGACGCGTAGACAATCCTTCATTTCTAAAATTACGATTAATTTCAAACACACGTTCAAAACCACCCACCACTAAACGCTTTAAATAAAGCTCTGGCGCGATTCTTAAGAATAATTCAATATCCAATGCATTATGAAAAGTTGTAAACGGTTTCGCAGCAGCGCCGCCCGCCAACACTTGCATCATAGGTGTTTCAACCTCCATAAAACGATTGTCTTTTAAATAGCTACGAATAAAATCAACGATTTTTGTGCGCATGATAAAGGTTTTTCGCGTTTCTTCGTTTGTCATTAAATCAACATAACGCTGGCGATATTTTGCTTCTGTATCAGTTAAGCCTTTAAATTTTTCAGGCAGTGGGCGCAATGATTTAGTCACCAAATCTATTTCAGTGACCTTCACTGAAAGTTCGCCTGTGTTTGTTTTAAAAACGGTACCTTTCGCCCAAACAATATCGCCCAAATCCCAATGCTTTGTTTCATCATAGACACCTTCAGGCAAATCATTTTGGCGAATGAATAATTGAATTTGGCCCGTCATATCTTGAATTGTCATGAAAGAAGCTTTTCCCATCACACGATGAAGCATCACACGACCCGCAACAATCGCAACACTTGCCATTTCAGCAAGTTCATCTTTCGTTTTTCCAGCAAATTCTTCATGCAAATCGCCTGCAAAGTGATCACGTCTAAAATGATTGCGGTAAGCTTTTTTAGCTTCCCGAAGGCTAGCTAGCTTTTCTCTACGCTGAGCAATGAGTTTATTCTCATCAACTTCTTCCATATGAGCCGTTTTTTGATCTACTTCTGCTTTATCGTTCATAATTTCATTAAATCCCAACACTATTACTTGTAACTTGTTAAAATAACGGACTATTATAGCTAAAGAGCCGTCAACCTTCAATCATTGCTATAAACCCAATTACTTACACCCTTCTGGAGTCTTTAGAGATTGCGCTAAAATAATTAGCGCGATATTTTAGAAGCACCTGTTTCAGAAAAAGATTATATTATAGACGCATGTATTCGACGATTTAATACTGCAGTTGATCTCTTTTATGAGGAATTAAAACAACTCTTATTAGCACACGGCAAAGCAGTATCACTCCCAAAAGAAGCAATACAAGAAGCTTATGCTGCTAGCTGGATTGATGATGAGAAGTTATGGCTAAGAATGATGAAAGATCGAAATTTAACTTTGCATACTTATAAGGAAGATTATGCGCTTGAGATTTATGAGCATATTCAAGAATATTACCCTGAAATACAAAAAGTGTTTGAAAAAATCAAAAAGCTTTCTGAAGCTTAAAGCTGAGCCTCCTCCAACCAGCTTAAAACCTTACTCTTTATTGAAGCAACAATATCATTTATTTTAAGAGAGCAAGAAAACCAGGAGCCGAAAACAAGAGTTTAAACGTCACAAGCAGCGTTAGGAGAGAATAGCGCTTTTCATTCATTCACTTTCCTCCTCGTCTGTAGTGGCCACCTCATCTGTAACAGCATAATACATGGCATCATCACTACTACCGCTTCCGTCACTGTCACCATAAGCACTATTAACAACACCATCAGGAGTCTCACTAGAGCCATCGTCTCCAGAGTCTCTATAACTATCAATAGAAGCGTCACCTCCATGATCAAGCCCCTTCTTAATAAGGGCTGTCTTAGTAACTTTTGGCTCATCACTTTTAGCAGTGGTTATACTTCTGCTGCTCTGCACACGATCCTCTTCATTTGAAGTATGAGAATCAGATCCATGAGAGGAAGAGTGATGGTGATGAGGCGGCCAGCCAAAGGCTCTCTCTTGCATCCCCACCCCTAACATCACAAGAATGCCCGCATAAAAAAGGATTTTTTTTATTATTTGAACGCTCATATCAATCTCACCTTTTAATTGAATCCCTGGTAAGTATAGTCAACTATTCTATATTCACAGCTTAAACAGGGCTTTATGGGGTGAAAATTTAGCCAAGGAGAATACCTGAAGACTATGTGCTTGAAATTTATGAGCATATTCAAGAATATTATCCTGAAATACAAAAGTGTTTAAAAAAGTTAAAAAGCTTTCTAAATCTTAAAGGTGGGTTTTTCTGCCAATACGCTTCATCCGGTGGTGGGATTTTTGCTCCACAAAGAACCCACCCTACACCAAAATGAAAATCCTTCTTAAGTAGGATGGGTTCGTGAGCGTAGCAAGCAATCCCACCATCGGAAGCATCCTACTAAGCTTGAGCTAATTGCTTTTCAAGATACTCTTCATAGGTCCCATGATAGTCACGAACGCCATCTTCTGTGATTTCAATGATACGCGTAGCGATGGATGAAACAAATTCTCTATCATGACTAATAAAAATCAACGTGCCTTCGTATTGTTCTAGCGATGTATTTAAAGCTTCAATGGACTCCATATCTAAATGGTTTGTTGGTTCATCAAGTAAAAGCACATTAGGGTGTGTTAAGGTTAAACTTGCGAACATCATTCTTGCTTGCTCACCACCTGAAATCGCAGACAATGGTTTTTTAATATCTTCGCCTGAAAATAACATACGGCCTAAAGCGCCTCGCAGACTTTGCTCATCATCGCCTGGGTTTTTGAAATCATAAATAAATTCAAATAAATTTCTATCAGACTTAAACATGTCGCCATGGTTCTGCGGGAAGTAACCAATCTTCGCTTGCTCGGCAAATTTGATTTCTACATTATCATTATCGCAAGCTAGCTCTTTCATTAAGCATTGCATCATGGTTGTTTTACCGATTCCTGTTGCACCAATGATTGCGACTTTTTCACCCGCATCAACACTAAAACCCACATCACTATATAAAGTATGATCATCAAAGCTTTTCGTTAAATGTTTAACCTGCAACGCTTGCCTGTGGAGTTTTTTTGCCGGCGAAAAACGAATGAAAGGTGATTTACGGCTTGATGGGCGCATATCTTCTAATTGAATTTTATCAATCTGTCTTGCGCGTGAAGTTGCCTGCCTTGCTTTTGATGCATTCGCAGAAAAACGTCTTACAAAGGCTTTTAACTCTTCTATTTGTGCTTTTTTACGCTCATTGCTTGTTGCTGTTTGTTGTCTTTTTTCCATAGCTGCCATTGTGAAAGCATCATAGTTTCCAGGATAAACTCTTAGCTCACCATAATCTAAATCCGCCATATGTGTACAAACACTATTTAAAAAGTGTCTATCGTGCGAAATGATGATCATCGTTGCATTACTTTTATTTAAAACATCTTCAAGCCAGCGAATGGTATTAATATCCAAGTTATTGGTAGGCTCATCAAGAAGAAGCATATCAGGCTCTGAAAATAAAACTTGTGCGAGTAACACTCGTAATTTTAAAGCAGGTGGCATCGCACTCATTAAACCAAAATGATATGACTCAGGAATATCAAGACCAAGCAATAATTCTCCTGCTTTTGCTTCTGAAGCATAACCATCCATTTCAGCAAATTGCACTTCGAGATCAGCGACCTTCATGCCATCTTCTTCGCTCATTTCAGGTAATGAATAAATACGATTGCGCTCTTTGCCCACTTCCCAGAGTTCTTTATGACCCATAATTACGGTATCAATCACACGCTCATCTTCATAAGCAAATTGATCTTGCTTCAAAACACCCACTCGCTCACCGGGTGTAATTGATATAGTGCCTGACTGGGGCTTTAAATCACCACTAAAAACCTTCATTAAGGTAGATTTACCTGCACCATTTGCGCCGATTAAACCATAGCGATTGCCATTACCGAATTTGGCATTCACATTTTCAAATAAGGGTTCTTTGCCGAATTGAACGGTCACATTTGCTGCATTTAACATGTTTATTAAGCCTATTGGATGAATTTGGCGGGATTATAACGAGTGTAACTATATAAATACAGACCAAATGGCATATTTCTAATAAAAGAAAGACAGTAAAACTGTGCATTGGCAATATATAAAAACCGGGTAATGCGTATATTGTTAATATATAAAAAAGCTACTACCTGAGAAAGCCAGCTAACTTATTGTTTTTTATAAACCTTCTTTCAAGCTGGCCTCAATGAATTGATCCAACGCACCATCTAAAACAACTTTCGTATTCCGGGTCTCAACACCCGTACGAAGATCTTTAATTCGCGATTCATCTAGAACATAAGAACGAATTTGGCTACCCCAACCAATGTCAGATTTACTATCTTCCAGCGTTTGTTTTTCAGCATTGCGCTTTTGCATTTCAAGTTCATAAAGTTTCGCTTTTAATTGCTTCATTGCTTGCGCTTTGTTTTTATGTTGTGAGCGATCGTTTTGGCATTGCACAACGGTGTTTGTGGGTTCGTGTGTGATACGTACCGCAGAATCTGTTCTATTGACATGCTGACCACCTGCGCCACTTGCGCGGTAGGTATCAATTCTTAGATCACCTGGATTAATATCGATATCAAGGTCATCGTCAACTTCGGGTGAAACAAAAACAGAAGCGAAAGAAGTATGGCGTTTACTGTTCGAATCAAAAGGCGATTTTCTGACGAGTCGATGCACGCCTGTTTCTGTACGAAGCCATCCATAAGCATAATCACCTGAAAATTTAACGGCCGCGCTTTTAATGCCAGCGACATCACCCGGAGAAACTTCAATAATTTCAACTTGAAAACCTTTGGCATCTCCAAAGCGAAGATACATGCGCAAAATCATTTCCGCCCAATCTTGCGCTTCTGTTCCGCCTGAACCTGATTGGATATCAAGATAGGCATTATTGGGATCCATTTCATTGGAAAACATTTTTTGGAATTCGAGTTTTTCTAATTTTTCTTGAATGGTCTTTAAATCAGAAACAACCATCTCCACTGTTTCTTCATCGGATTCAGAGGCTGCCATTTCTAATAAATCTTTTGCGTCAACAATGCCGGATAAAAGCTCATTAAAGGTGAGGACTTGTTCTTCTAAACGTGAGCGTTGTTGCCCAAGGTCTTGGGCTTTTTCTGGATCATTCCAAACGTTAGGGTCTTCTAATTCGCGGGTGACTTCTTCCAGGCGTTCAGTTTTGGTTTCGATGTCAAAGATACCCCCGAAGCGCTTCTAGGCGCGACTGGTAATCGGTGATGCGTTCTTGGATGGGGTTGATTTCTAGGGTCATTGTTTTCTCTCTAAGTGGTGATCTTTGCTTGCGCTTCAAGCAGAGGCCACCCTACAGGAAATTAAGCAGTTTTGTCAATAAGGCAACCTATCTAGCGAATGGCTTCATCCGATGGTGGGATTTTTTGCTCCGCAAAAGAACCCACCCTACACAAAATGCAAAACTTCTACTTGTAGGGTGGGTTCGCGAGCGCAGCGAGTTATCCCATCACCGGGAACATCCAAGTGGTGGGATTTTTTGCTCCGCAAAAGAACCCACCCTACACAAAATGCAAAACTTCTACTTGTAGGGTGGATTCGCGAGCGCAGCGAGTTATCCCACCATCGGGAACATCCGAGTGGTGGGATTTTTTGCTCCGCAAAAGAACCCATCCTACACAAAATGCAAAACTTCTACTTGTAGGGTGGGTTCGCGAGCGCAGCGAGTTATCCCACCATCGGGAACATTCGAGTGGTGGGATTTTTTGCTCCGCAAAAGAACCCACCCTACACAAAATGCAAAACTTCTACTTGTAGGGTGGGTTCGCGAGCGCAGCGATCTATCTCACCGTCGGGAACATCCAAGTGATGGGATTTTTTGCTCCGCAAAAGAACCCACCCTACTCAAAATGCAAAACTTCTACTTGTAGGGTGGGTTCGCGAGCGCAGCGAGTTATCCCACCATCGGGAACATTCGAGTGGTGGGATTTTTTGCTCCGCAAAAGAACCCACCCTACACTTGGTCTTCCGGGCTCTGTCCTGTTGTTTCAACAAGCTTTCTGGTTGCTAGCATATGATTATAAACCGCTTGAAGTAGATCTGGTTTTAAATCCATCGCCGACTTAAAATCATCTCTCGCTTTTTTGTAATTATGCAATTTCATATACACCGAACCACGATTAGAATAAGGTTCCGCTCGATCAGGATGCAATTCAATCGCTTGCGAGTAATCCTCTATCGCATCTTGAAAACGCCCAAGACGATTTTTTGCAAAAGCGCGATTATAATAAGCATCAACGCGCGTATCATCGATTGCAACCGCTTGACTGTAATACTTGATGGCTAACTCATATTTGCCTAAGTAAGAAAGCGCATTACCTGCATTTAAATTAGCATAAAAACTTTTGGGCTTTTGCTCAATCGCTAGCTTAAAGTTTTTAAATGCGCTTTCACAATCTTTTTCAAGAAAAGATTTATTTCCTTGGGCAAAATAATCTTTCTCCATCAACTTACCCTATTTACGCCCAGAAGAGAGCGTCAATTCAGAATACTTGCCCATAAGGTTTTCATACATTTCTGCATCTCCTCCTGCAACATCTTTCAAAATAGTCTGCCCAAATAGCGCACTGATACTATTCGATGCTTGAGATGAACTAACGTCTAAGTATTCTGATTTGCCACCCGTTATGCCAGCAATCTCTTCAAATTCTTCTTTAGCCCAACTCTTAAGATAAAAAGTATGCACAGGCACCCCTTTTTCTTTTAAGTTATTAGCTTCTTTACGATACCAAGTTGCCTCTGAGTAGAGGTCATCATGACTAGAGTGCACCTGATCAAAGGATCGACTACGATGGTCATCGCCAGCTCTAGTGCGCAAATGTTTCACCCTGGCTAGCGATGGCTCTGGAGGCGCATCTCCAAGAACAACAACGGAAGTTGCTCCATCACGCCCGGCATGCATAAGCGGGATTTCAACAGCTTCTTTTCCACCATCATAACTTCCGTGATCAGCCTCTACTGTGCGAATGAAGCGTAATAATCGCCCCCTTCCAGCATCATCAAATGCAAAATAACCAGACTCATCATAAATATCTTTAGGATCGCTTGCGAAATTATAAGAACGATAAATACTAATGCAGCCTTTCACAGCTGCCGGATCGATACCAGCATCTTCAAGAACTGACTCCAATGCTTTTAGAGATTGTTCTAAAACACTTTTCGCTCCATTAATCAAGCTACCCATAGAACCCGTCGCATCCAAAGCAAATAAAACTTTCGCCTCTTTTCCAGACCCTGTTAGCCCAAGTCCACTACCCGTAGCTGGTTCGTTGAATTGCTTTAATAACGCTGCTATCTCTGATGTGTCACCACCTGATTCATATTGTCTTACAAGCTTCAATAGCTCCAAAGATGCTGGATGAAGCGCTTTAATTGCTGCTTCAATATTCGCTGTCAAGGTTGCGTACTGAGCTTTGAATTTAGCCGTTCTCGCCTTGCATAAATACTGATAAAGCTCACTCCGCCCTTTTGCCTCTTTAATACCTTCAGCTGTAACACCAAATTTACCATAATCCTGAATTAGACGGTCTTCATTTAATACCATACTAAACGAACCTTTCTTGCCTTGCCTTGCTGTTCGACCCGCAAACTGACGTTCCAAAGAAACTTGCGAAGGAAGAAAAGCTGAAATAACCGCAAGGCCGCCACCAACATTCACTTTTCTATTGATCGATTTAAAGTCTCGGCCCCTACCATCTTCAGACAAAGCAAACGTAATCTTTCCTGCTTCAGTCGCTCTTTTCATTAATTTTGCGACTTCTTCGGGCGTCCCTCCAAGCGCTTCACTCATGTCAGCGACTCTCGGCTTTAAAGCGTCCATTGCCTTTGAGCTAAGGAAGTCCTTCAATTCTGCTTTACTCTCAAAAAAGACAATAACAGGGCGCTCTGTTGATCCCTCACCTCTGCCAACAAGCTTGTTTCTTATTTCCCCTGCAAGCGTATAAGCGTAGCCCAAATTGCCCTCTACTTGGATCGTATCAGCAGCTTCGGGGTTATAGTCCAATTTATTTTGCCCATAAGCAGAAGGAATATGGACTTGATCATGAATAGCAAACCTGTCTTTTACAACAGCTTGCTCAGGCTCACTTAATTCACGCAACGTGCCTGAAACACCAAGTACAGCAGCAAAATCACCCATTTCTTCTAGCAATTTAGCATATGAAAAGGCACCGCAATTCACACGTACGCCAATATATTTAGCTAGCACGTCTTTGTCCGTTATCCTACCTCTATCTCGTTCCGCCAAAGCTGCCCATACGGTATTGAAACCTTTCCGAATCGTTGATGATGTACCATCTTGATAAGCATACTCAATCTTTTGAGTAGCAGGATTCACGCTATAGGTATGCATTTCTCCATTAGCCATTGGCTTTTTGCCGTCATAAGTATTAAGACCTTGAAGCATTTCAATCACTGCTGCCTCAAACAGAAAGGCCCAAGTATCTGAATAGTGCTCTATGCAGGCTTGATATTCATCAGATCCCTTAATAGCCTCAATTTTCAAGTCAGCTTTTCTGTTGTTTTTATGAGAAAGCCAAATAGATTCAATTAATGCTTTTGTATATTCATCTCCCAGCAAGAAAAAAGGCTGATATAAAGAACCAAAGAATGATTTATCTAAGAAAACATCAACTTCATCAGCAACAATAACTCTAGGGCGCTTAGGTTTAGAGACTTCAGCTTCAACTTCAGACATCACTGTTTCTTCAAGGACAGGAGGAGGGGGAGTTCCAGCCTCGCTCCCAGAATTGCTAGCAGCATCTTCAAACTCTTCCTCTTCATCACTCTCTTCTTCAGCGGGGGATTCAAACGCCTCAACCCGCGCCTCAGGTGACAAAATAACTTTTTCAACTAAATCACGTAAGTCACCTTCACTACTAAGAACACTTTCAAAAAGATCATTAAACGTACCATAACTGATATAATCCTTTACACCAATAAGTTCAAAGACATCTTTGAAGTCATTAAAATCTCTTGTAGATAAAAACTCACTATAACAAGCGCAATCGACATCATAACCCGCTAAAGCAAGAATACTCGCCGTAACCGCAATCACAATTGACTTACCTTCACCCGTTAAGACTTGAGCTAAATGGCTTTTTAAACCTTCTTCCTCACCACCAAGCACATTCAACATCGTAAAAATAGACATGACTTGTGCCGCATGAGGCAACTTAAGGGACTTGCGCTTTTCTGGGCTATCCTCACCAGGCATTTGATAGTAACACTCGGAATCTCCAAGCGTCCATATAGCAAATAAGTAAGCCATAAGTTCTGCGACTTTACCCGTAGCTCTTTGATCCCAATTAACTGAACCATCTTCAAAAACTTCAATAGGGTCTACTTCTAAGAAAGCTTTCATTTCCGCCACAAGATTATCCATTTGCGCGGGGTCACTAGAAAAATTAAGTGGCAAATATTTATCAAGCAATCCTTTGTATTTTTCATCGAATCCTTCAAATGTCGTCTGAAGCTTCTCTTTAACCTCAGAAGACAAAGCAGCAGGCTCTTCGCTTTCTGCTGAGACACTTTCCATACCATTAAGCACATAATCAATACCGAAAGCTTCTGTGCTTACATTTCGTATTCTGATGGCATATCCTTTCAATGCAGGTTGCTCATCAATTAAAGTCTGCCCCTTACCTGATTCCTCCTCTTGTAAACCCGTAAGCAAAGATTCAAAGCCATCCACGTCTAACTTCTCTTGCAAAATCGCTATGAGCAGTGCAATTTGATGTTTAATAGCCCCTGAAAAAACAGTAAGCGTCGTTGACATATTTTGCAGACCGACTAAGGAGCGAATAATTGTAGCGAGCTTAAAGCTTTCATCAATTGTAGGGTTAGAAATAAATCCATTTATCTTGAGTATCTCAGCGTCTAATTTAGCCGTGAATTCAGTTTTCAACATAGATGCGGCTAGAGTAGCTAAGAAAGTATCTCCTTTCTTAGCTTTCTTCTTGCCTGTCTGAGCTGGCATTAATTGAATACTCCCGAGATCAGCTTGAGAAGAACAAACACCAAATGCTATCAATTCCTGGTAATAGGCATTAAATTTATCCCAGTCTTCCTTTTGAATTAAGTCCTCATTTAATTCAGCATTCGCACTCGTATATACGCCTTGCAAATACTCTTTCATGATTGCTACGCATTCACTTTTAAATTTTTCCGAAACGCCTGCTTTAATATTCAGGTGTGTCTCAATCTTAGGCAAACCAGCAAGAAAAATGACTTCTTTTAGAAGTTTTTGATAAGCCTGGTGTTTCTTATCTTGTGTTTCTACTTGACCTGGGGCACCAAGAGTTGCAAGGTTTCCTCGTCGTGTTTGAATCCGAGTTTTAATAGCACCTGCTTCAGCTCTAACTCTCTCTGCCATATGGTCTTGATTAAAGCCAGAGGTTAATTTATCTTGATACTTATGAAGACGGTACTCAGGATTTGTATAATTTGTCAATCTTGTCGCCATCTCCCCCCAAGCTTTGACTTTCACAAAGGCTTGCTCTAAAGCATCAGTATCAAACTCAGCTAAAGCTTTATCAAAGGCCGGAGGATTACTACCAAAAATTTGGTCGCAAGATTTAAACACATTAAACATCTGATCATCAAAGCTAGAAGGAAGCATACCCTTCTCCTCAGACTCAGAAGACCCCCTTCCGACACCTTTCTTTGACAACTCCACTCGAAGCGTATTAAGAGAAGATAAGCGCTCAAAATCCGAGTAAACCTCTTTAAACCATGTGTTTTGCTCTTTAGACGCATCGCCGGCTTTACCTTTTCCAGAAAAGAATTTTCCAAAGAATCCACCTTTTTTATCAGAAGAGCTCGCTTCCGCCTCTTCCAAAGCTTCTGCTTGAGAAGCTAGAAAATAACCTGAAAGCTTTTCTGTTAACCTATCCATAGATACAGCAGCAAGATTCGAAACAGCCTCTTGACATCTGCTATAAGTATTTTGCACAAGCTCAAGTGACCCCAGCTTTAAATAAATTGTTTGCAAGCTAAGAATCTCTTTTGCTGGAATTCTAAATGCCTCAAGCTCTTTATGAATAGCACCAGAAAGCTTTTGAAGCTCAGTCGATACGTAATTCTCAAGAATAGGGAAGTGAATCTCGCCAAAATACTGAGAAAATAACGCTTGATTTCGAACAAAGCGCTCTATGTCATTCAATTTATCGGAAAAAGTGCGTTTAACGATAGGAGCATTATACCCGAAGCCAAAGCGACTCGAGGTTGCATCAAATGCATTCCAAGCATAAGGATCATACGTCTTCAGCTTCGGCTTCTCTTTCTTCTTAGGTGGCGTATCAGAGAGAGCTTTATCTTGAAAACTAAGCAAAGTTGCTCGGCATTTTTCCTTGACCTTCATAATATTTTCTGTGGGATCATTTTCAACGCCACTGATTTTACCACCTATTGCATCAAATGAACGTATAAGGGCCTCTATCGAAAGTTCTTCACGCTCCTCTTCAATCAGTAAACATTTGCCTTTACGATGCTTAGTCGGATTACCAACAACACCCTCCAAGACATCTAGCGAAATACTTGTCCAAAGATCAGAAAAAGCATAACCATCCCACTCCCTACCTTCAAGCTCCATCAGCGCATGATTAACCTCTGCTAATGTAATCTTCTCAACTCCTTGATACCATTTATAAATATCACCTCTAAAATATTCTTGAAGAAAGCCAAGCCTCCCAGTCAACTCTCTTTTACAACCTGCAAGATACATTTCACCTAGAGAAGCACGAACACCAAATGCATTGATAGTCGTTTCAAAGCCAGCTAACGCCTCCATTCCTTCTTTAAACTTCAGATCATTAATTAGACCTGAAATATGTTTGCTATACCTTTTGATCCAACTCGCTATCGCTTTCTCCGCACTCACCGTTGCTGCGACACACAATTCATTAATACCTGAAGTCAAAAGCCCTGCTACTTTTAGTTTGTTAACTTTAGTAAGCTTTTCAAGCACTGATAAGAACTCATTTAAACGAGGAGGCACTTCCTTACTCGTACTATCCAGGCTTCTAGTCTCAGCTGCTAATTCTTGAGCCATTGAAGAAACAACCGCTGCAACTCTACCCCTAAGATTGTCCATCAAAGCAGGCGTAAGACTACTGCTATTAACTTTGGCGATTAGACCTGCATAATTTGCATCTCCTAAGAAACCTAGAATCTCATTCAATTCCTCTGCTGCTTCTTGGCTGAGAATTGGCGAGAATTTTGCAAATAAATTAACAGGACTGCTCACAGCAGCTTCTCCACTGCTAGTTAAAGGAATGTATGGATCGAGCGACATGAGGGCTTCACAAATTTTTAGCGTTCTTGCAAATCGGTCCTTTTCGATACTTCCGGAAGAAGCCGTTGATGTAGCATCTTCATCAGAATCACCCCCAGTAGGGTCCATCTCTTTTTTAACTTCTTCAGCTGCTCCAGATCTTTCAGCAACTTGAGCATAAGCCATAGAATATTCTTCTAAATTCGCTTCAAGCGCTTTAAGTAACCCTGTAAGCGATTCTTTCATCCCGGTTAGGCGATTATCAACAACTTTTTTATACTCTTCGCTTTCAGGCAACTTTTCTGAAAGCATTACTAAGTCAGCAAAGCAGTGGCTCATACCTTTCGTTTCTTCAGAGCCTTGAACTTTTGCATTCATGGCCTCAATATCAGCAGCCTCTTTTCCAACTCGCTTAGCAGCCTCTGAAATAGAGCTAAGACCAGGCTCAACTAGCAGCAGTGCTTTACGCGAAAAAGCATTGAGTGCTGCTTCAAACTTGGGTTTTATTTCATTGACTTTATCAAGACATAAAGTTCGCATTTCACAATTATAAATATAGGAAGCTGCGAGTAAAAATTGATCCGCTTCTATCGGAAAATTCTTCTCAGCATCAGAAGAATAGTCTTCACACATGGCGCCTATTCTATCTAAACTTTCGTCAATCGCTGCAAAAAGTTCTTTGAGCTCTTGAATATTCTGATTAGTCTTTTCAGTCAATTCAGAAGAAAAATGCTTGCAGATACTCTCTAGCTCTTCATGAATCCACATGCACGCTACAATATTTTCCGGATGCTCAATACCTAAGTCCATCTCAGTCAATTTAACAAGCAGTCCTGCAACTCTTGATTCCAAAGCCGTAGCAAGCTCTTTTTCTGTTTCAGCTCTTAAACTCAATACATCAAGCCAAGAGGTTTCATTTACCAGATCAATATACTCTTTTATGGCTAAATAAGTTGAATCGCTCACCGGAGTTTCAGCCTTTAATGCAGTTGTGTAGTTCGTCGAAAGTTTCGTGACAAACTTAACAGCATTTTTGTGCGGCTCCGCGAGAAAAGCTTCCCCTGCATGAGGAAGGCTAGCGATAAACCAAAGCTGCTCTAAACATTGTCCCACAGCAGAAATGCTTGAATAGCTATCTGCTTGGCAGATTTCTTCAAGCTCTGAAACAACTGCAGCAAGCTTAACACCTATGTAGTCTCGTAGTCTTTGATGAAGGTCGGAAATGTTTAAAGTTTCCACCTCTACTTCCACTTCTTCTGTTTCTGTTTCTGCTTCTGCTTTCACCTCTACTTTATCTTTATCTTTATCTTTATCTTTATCTTTTTCATTTTCTTTTTCTTTTTCGTCTAGCACGACTTCTCTTTCTAATTCAATCCGAAAATCGCTGAAGTGTTCTTTAGCACTCTTTGGTAATGCCTTGAAAGCCTCAAAAACGTTCAAGACATACAATAAATCCTTTGCATCGAGTTCATCTAATGAATGGTCTTTGCTCAAAAGTGGCGAAATCGCAAAAATCAATTCATGGATTTCAAAAATAAAATCTGTCTTAAAGCTTTTTAATTGTTGTGCATATTGCTCTTCCCTATTAGCTATAATTACTGGCTCTTCCTCTCTACTCACTTGCGCACCTGAATGTCGATTAAGAGGGGGTCTTTGGGCAATTTCACTTACTTCTACTTCTTGCACAGGCGAATCTTCTGCAGCTTCCTCTTCAGGTGCTAAAGAGGCATTTTCTGCTCCTTCTGCCAACTCGCTCACAACCTCTACCATTTCATTGAGGAATTCTACAACTTCTTCTGCAAACGGCGCCTCTAATACTACTTCAGTTGGTTCAGGTTCTTCAGAGGGCTCTTTACCAAGCTCCTCATACTCAGCAAAAGAGGGTTCTTCATCAGATTCTGGCGCCTCAACTACAGCAGGCACAGGTGGGGCATCTACAATCTCTTCTTCAACAGGCATAACTTCTTCTTCAAATATCACAGGTTCTTGATTTTTTAGAGCCGCTGAAATAACAGGGATTTCCCTTATTTGATCTAACCGATTAAGGATCAACCCCATTACTCGATAATCTTGAACTGACTTAGCGCACTGAAATTTAGCTTTAAGCGTAAGTATAACTTTCTCAAGCATATCCGTTACCAAAGCATCCACGTTAAGCTGAGTCTCTTCATTATTCAGATAGAGACCACCAAATACTTCATTGAAGGAGCGTAAATTTTGAATCGCCGCAACTATAAAGTCTAAAGGAGCCAAGCCATTAAAAGTTGATTCATAGATGTCAGTGCGCCCTTTTTTCAGAGCGTCACGAACCTCTTTCAGGCCAGCAAGATTAGTCACACCAAAAGCAGTAAAGCCTGCTTGAATTGACTCTGCAATCAACGCATCTTCTGGAGCTCGCGCTACTCTTGGTAAAACACTTTTTGCTTCTTCTTCCTCGTCATCCTCATTATCTTTAACTTGATCCAGCTCAATTAATTTAATAATTGCATCAGCCATACAATGATCGCAAGTTAATGCTTCAAATCTCGAAAATTGCGCCAAGCTTTCTCTAAGTCCTGCAATGTAGTCATTAATTGCATCCCATGGATCGATCTCTTCAATAGCAGATAAAGCTTTTTCTAGAGATGCTCCCTCAGCGAGACTTTCACCCTTTCCAGCTTGATCCTCAGCCCTTTTTGCCGCCGCCTCAATGTTTTCTTTTTGCTTGATTTCAGTTGAGCATGTTTTAATTAAGTTATCAATTGCCGGAATTATTTCAGTCAATTTTTGAAATCTTACCACTTGCTCTTCTGAATAAACTTCTTTATTTGCTTCAATGCTTAAGCTGAGATTACCTCTTATACTAGCAAGCGACTGAAGACAGCCTTCCAGCTTCAATTTAGCATTGGATGATGGTAAAAATTTCGCAAGGAATACAAGCTTACCGAATTTATCAAACAATAGATTCATGATCTCGCGTACATTTTTATTAGCTGGATCAAGCAACTTAGCTGCCACTTTGTTTACAGCTGTCGATAAGAGGGTGAAGTGCTTATCTAAAGCTGCTTCTGCTTTAGGTTCAATATAAGCATGAATCTCATTTAAAGGGCTCTGAATAGGTTTACTTGAAAGCGTTGAAGCTACGATACTTGCTCTTGTTCTTTTAACGTCTGGCGAGTTAACTTTTCTTGAGTCAGGAAGCGTAATTTGCTTCACATTTGTCGCTTGACCGGCAAACTTGCTTTGCATGTCTTTTAATAAAGTAACTACACCAGTATCCACCCCTTTTCTTGTGCCATTGTCGATCGATTTCACCAGGTCATTAATTGTATCGATAATAGAATATTGGCTTACCGTATCTCCTGTAAATACATATTGAACAGCTGACTTACTCTTATCAAGGTCAGCAAATAATTTTGCAATAGGGGCCAAAGCGTCAAGCAAACGCTCACCTCTGTCTACATCAAAAATACTACTTCGCACAACCATCATCACACGTACAGAGCTAGCACCTTGCAAAGCTCCAATGATTTGTTGTGAGTTTAAAATGGAGACTTCAATACCTGCTGTATCACAAAAACCTGGTGTATCACAAAAATAAACATTCCTTTCAGCACCGTTAGCATCCTTACAAAGTTCTTTCAACATAGGCACACGCGATGACTCAAGCATGCTAACATAAGAAGTCTCTGAGGTCTGGCCTTCACCAATTTTGAAGCTATTAGCATTTAATACGCTGTTTTTAAGAGACATCCCTGATCTTGATGCCTCAAAATGGGCCCCACTAAGATAATGTAAAGTGGTTGTTTTTCCCGTACCGGTATTCCCAACCAAAACAACAACTTCTTCCCCGTCAACAACACGCTTGATAGCTGCGGCTTCTAGCTCCATTGCTTGTAATAGCTGTATATCTACTGGCGATATTTCTGACTGATAAATGGCTTTAAGACTAGTGAGGAGTTCTGGGATGTTATCAAGGTTAAACTCAAGCCCTCTAAGCTTTTCGTGCGCAGTCTCACTGCCTTCATCAAGCAATGAAGCTTGCAAAGCGTTGTAAACGTGATTTAGGAGTTTATCATCTAAGATTTTTTCTTTATAAACTTCCTCTGTGAAGCCTGTCTCTTCATCTTTTTCTTTTATTCGAACTTTGACTTTTGTTTCGCCCTGATTGCTAAGTGCAAGAAGTGCAATCAATGTGGAGGCTATCCCTTCTGCCGAAAACGCCGAACGCTGGGCCTTTTGTAGATCTTCAGTTAGCTTTTTAATTCGATCAGCTTTTATTTGATACGAAGATCTTGCTGGCACTGCACCTTCAGTAACACCAAACCCTGCCGCATGTTCTGATTCGCGTCCGCCGACTGTTCTACCTTTACCCATGATATGCACTCCAATTTTCGTTGTTGTTAAAATTTTAAAATTTATTTGTCTTATTAATATTGGGCGCGCTTTTTAAGATAGGTTTAACTAAACACTCTAGCAGCTTGCTTTTCTTATTAAGACCAAGAGTTTCTTTTCTCTTTTTTTATTTTCCTATTTTTTATTCTGACTCAATATAATTCAAAGCTTTTAATTTGTCCAATAAACTTTTATTTATCTTCCTTTCTTTGTGTTTTTTTTATTTTTTATAAAAAAATACATGGCTGATGTCCCACAAATTTGTAGTACATAACTTATTTAAACCCTAAGGAATGCTATTAGAGATCACAAAAAAATCCCTGGAAAAAAACTTTTTCTAAAAAGAGTAAACGGGGTTTTTACAAAAAAAATTGGACTGAGAGGAGGGGAATATTTAGCGTAGTAAACTATAATTATAAAATATCAATATTAAAGCTATTGTTTGATGAGTCATTGAAACGTAGATTTCTGCTTTTGCAGGAATGACAACGCGCTTGCTATAAGCCCCCCGTCGTCTCAACAAGCTTTTGAGTTGCTAGCATATGATTATAAACCGCCTGAAGTAACGCTGGCTTTAAATCCATTGCAGATTTAAAGTCAGCCCTTGCTTTTTTATAGTTTTTTAATCTCATATAGACCGCGCCACGATTAGAATAAGGTTCTGCTCGATCAGGATGCAATTCAATTGCTTGCGAGTAATCCTCTATCGCATCTTGAAAACGCCCAAGGCGATTTTTTGCAAAAGCGCGATTATAATAAGCATCAACGCGCGTATCATCGATTGCAACCGCTTGACTGTAATACTTGATGGCTAACTCATACTTACCTAAATAAGAAAGCGCATTACCTGCATTTAAACTAGCATTAAAACTTTTCGGCTTTTGCTCAATCGCTAGCTTAAAGTTTTTAAATGCGCTTTCATAATCTTTTTCATCAAAAGCTTTATTCCCTTTAACAAAATAGTCTTCTTTCATCTGCTTACCTCAATTTCGCCCAGAAGCATGAGTCAACTCAGCATATTTATTCATAAGGCCTCTATACATTGCTTTGTCGCCTCCTGCAACATCCCTCAAAATAGTCTGCCCGAATAACGCGCAGATCGCTTCCGATGCGTTTGCCCCATCAACATTTAAGTGCTGTGCTTCACCTCCTGTTGTTCGAGAAATCTCTTCAAACTTATCTCGAGCACTACCCCGAAGATAAAAAGCATGCACGGGCACTCCTTTATCTCTCAAGCGATGAGCCTCTCTGTGTAATGCCCCCACTTAGTCAAGCCACATTTAAGAGAATGTCATTAGCAAATTGCTGAGGTGTTTTGTATCCCAGCGACATATGAGGGAAGTCCGTATTATAGGCTTCCACCCAATCATTAAACGCC